>ENA-OQCB01000271-OQCB01000271.1-human-gut-metagenome-genome-assembly--contig:-NODE-271-length-24749-cov-2.839168_pt1 | contig 24749 bp, 23 predicted proteins | sample MGYA00242493_ERZ504568 | MGnify/ENA primary metagenome ERZ504568 (study PRJEB26092, sample SAMD00036229) | human gut metagenome | host: Homo sapiens | study: EMG produced TPA metagenomics assembly of...
CGCGGAAGGGACTGAGAATATTGCGAAGGTCTGCAAAAGATTAGATCTGCCAATGGTCTATCTGAGCACAGACTACGTGTTTGACGGGGAGGGAGAGCGCCCCCTGGGAGCCGGATGATGAGAGGGACCCGCTGAACGTATATGGGCAGACGAAGTATGAAGGAGAGCTGGCGGTGGAGAGAAATCTGGACAAGTATTTCATTGTCCGCATTGCCTGGGTCTTCGGTGTCAACGGCAAGAATTTTATCAAGACGATGCTGAATCTGGCTCAGAATCACGACACGATTACCGTGGTGGACGATCAAGTGGGTTCTCCCACCTACACCTACGATCTGGCGCGGCTTTTGGTGGACATGATCGAGACGGAGAAATATGGGCGTTACCACGCCACCAACGAAGGGCTGTGTACCTGGTATGAGTTCGCGAAAGAGATTTTCCGCCAGGCAGGCGTGGATGTGAAGGTGGTCCCAGTGACCAGCGAGCAGTTCCAGGCGAAGGCGAAGCGGCCTCACAACAGCCGTATGAACAAGGACAAACTGGATGCCATGGGATTTCAGCGTCTGCCTTCCTGGCAGGATGCCCTGTCCCGTTATCTGAAGATCATCCGCGGTTAGGTCTATGGAGATGAGGGTGGCATGAAGTTTATCAAGACAAGAGAACAAAAAACCAAGCTCCTGCTGCTGGCGGCTCTGCTCGCCAGCGGCTTGTGTATTTATTGGCGGTACATCTTCGGGGGAGATCTTCCGGTATTTAACGACTCCGGCAATGATACCTGGCAGCAGTATACGATGCACTACCACACGATTGTGAATCACATCCGCAGGGGCAGCTTTTCCTGGTGGGACTTTACCAATGGCTTTGGGACGAATATGTTCAACCTGAACCTGTTTGACCCGTCCTTGATTCTGTTATATCTGCTGGGGGTAGTCACCGGGCCGCAGCATATGGTCTACTATCTGGTGTGGATTCAGCTGGGGCGGATTTTGCTGGCAGGAGCGGCCATGTACCATCTGCTGGGATACTATGGAATTTCCGAGAGAGCGAAATTTCTGGCGGCATATATTTATGGGTTGAACGGTTTTCTGATCGTCTGGGGTCAACACTACCAATTCGGGATGATTACCGTCTATGTACCAGTGCTTCTTTTCCTCTTGGAGCGCTCCCTTCAGAAAAAGAAGATCACGCCGTTGTTTCCGCTGATGGTCTGTGCGACGGCTGTCTACAGCACTTATCTGGCCTATATGAGCATGATATTGGTGGGCTGTTACCTGATTGTGCGGCTTTTGATGATGGAGCAGGAGAGAGTAAAGACGAAAATACGTCTGTTCTTTTCCTCCTGCGGCAGCATTCTATTGGGGGTGGGGATGAGCCTTGCGATTCTCATGCCTACGGCGGCTGTGATCTTTGGCGTGTCTTCCAGGCTGGAGAGTGAGACTTCTTTAGTGTCCAGAATTCTAGGAGGGCTGGCACCTTATCCCGGTGTCTACTATGGGACGCTTTTAGACCGATTTTTTTTCCAGCAATCTGCGGGGGATGGCTGTGGAAAATGTGTCCGGCTATGCCGGGTATCTGAATTACTATGAGGACCCCGTGGTCTTTACCTCGACTCTGTTCGTGATTCTGGGAGTTCAGTATCTTTTTATCCTGTGGAGGACGAAGCTGTCCACCAGGAGAAAAGTACTCGGCTACGTGACTGCGGCTGTGATCGGACTGGCTTTGCTGCTGCCGCTGGGAGGGATTGTCTTTAATGGATTTACCCAGCCGTTCAGCAGATATACGTTTCTGTTCATACCCGTCTTCACGATTGTGATCGCCTGGATGCTGGACTGGCTGATGGAGACCGGAAAGATCAGCTACGTGGGCTTGGCGCTTACGACGCTGCTGATGATAAAAGTCTATCACCTGGGCTATGACCGCTCTTTCTTCGTAGGACATAAGACCAACGCCAGCATTCTGGCTATGACCGGAGAGATTATGGTGGCGGCAGTCCTGTGTATGGCTTTGGTAAAGAGGGAAAGTTTTCGAAAGGGGCTTTACGGTCTTCTGGCTCTGGCAGTGATGGTGAATATGGTATCGGAAGGGAATGCCTGCTTTGTAGAGAGGGTTTCTCTGAAAAAAGGCGACCCGGAATATTTCGGGGAGCTGTACAGCCGGGATATCCAGCAGGCCTTGAACTATGTTCGGGCTACGGACCCAGAGTTCTGCCGTGTGGAAAAAGCCTACGTGGGAGCGACAGCCTGCATGGATTCTCTCGCTCAGGAGTACCGGGGAATCAGTACTTATAATTCCACCATGAACGGGAATCTAAAAGATTTTGTGCAGACCTGTTACCCCGGTTTGATGTATTCTGACACGAATCATTATCAGTTTGCCAAGGTGGCCGAGGACTCTGAATTTGCAGCTTTTTGCGGGGTACGCTATGTGCTGTCCAAGGATGCGGGTATGAGTCAGTACGGTTACAAACTGGTGAAGAGGTTCGGGGATGTCCGTCTTTATAAAAACACAAACTCCGCCTGTATCGGGACGGTGCAGACCGTGTCCATCTCCGAGGAGAGTTTTCGCAAGCTCTGCGATGGGGAGAACAGCGTAGATATTCTGAACCGGGCAGTTGTGTTGGAGAACGGTCAGAACTACGACAGCATCGAGAAGATTCCGGAGGATGAGAACGAGGGCAGGATTTTTCTGAACTCGCCGAAGAAGGAGTCGGAGATTTCTGGCTGGGTGACCAGTGAGAAAAATGGATATGCAGTGTTTAAGATTCCTTATGAGAACGGTTGGAAAATTTATCTGGATGGAGAAGAACAGGAGATAGAAAAAGCAGACTTAGGATTCCTGGGAATCAAAGTTCCGGCAGGAAGCCATCGTCTGCAGTTAGAATTTTCTCCGCCTCTGCTAGAGCAAGGGCTGAAGCTCAGCGCCGTCTTCTGGGTGCTGTATCTATTTTTTCTTCTTCAGTTTTATTACAATCGCCGAAAGGCCAATCAAAATTAAGAGACACAAAGCTCCAATGATGACCAGGGACAAAGTGGAATCCGCCAAATAGGGTTTGGGTTCCTCCTGGGTGTCAGCAGGGGCTTTTTTCTCTGGCTGGGGTGTGGGGGTCGGAGTGACCTTTTCCACAGCTGCGCTGCCCACCTGGACGTTTTGCCAGGTGTAAGTCTGTTGGATTAGTTCTCCGTCAGCGTTCTCCTGAACTTGAACCTGGTCTTTGGTTATGTTCTTGGGTACGATAGCATAACCGCCGGATTTCGTCTCATCTTTCTCAGTCATAGGAAGCCTTTGGAATTGCTCAAAGCCATAGTTGAAAAGATTGATGGTATCTGCCACTACCTGTCCGTTGTCAGACTTGAGGACTACGCAGATCAATGTCATACCGTTTTTTTCGGCGGCTGTGACCAGGGTATCCTTGGCCGCGTCCGTGTGGCCGGTCTTGCCGGCGAAGGCCCCCTCATAATAAGAAGGATTGCCGCTGACTAACATTGCGTGGTGGTTGGTCAGATTCCGGGGCGTAGCCGTCCTGTTGGTGGCCGGTATGGTGTAGGTCTGGGTGGCCTCAATCTTACGGAAGGTTTCGTTTTGAATTGCGGCCTGCATAATCAGAGCCAGATCATGGGCTGTGGTGTAATGGTTTTCATCAGGAAGCCCATTGGGATTGGTAAAATGAGTATCTGAGCAGCCTAGCTCCTGGGCTTTCAGGTTCATCATCTCCACGAAATGCTCCTTGGTGCCGCCCACAAACTCAGCGAGCTGGCTGGACACTTCGTTGGCCGACGCCAGCAGGCTGGCGTATAAGCACTGCTCTACGGTCAGTTCTTCCCCCAGCTGTGCCTGGATGTTGGCGCTGTCGGGTGTCACTTCTTTGGTGCCCGTCTCAGTGAAGGTGACTTTGGTCTGCAAGTCCTCCGTGTTTTCTAGAACCACCAGTGCCGTCATGATTTTTTGTCGTGCTGGCTGGATACATTCTCTGGTCCATCCCCTTGTCATACAGGATAGTTCCCGTCTCAGCCTCCATCAAGACCCCAGTCTCATCGACGATTTCCGGGCCCTGGGGCCAGCCGGTGATGGAATTTGTGGTGATTGCGGCAGCGAGGACCGACTGACTGCTAAGGAGTGAGACACAAAGTGCCAGAGCGGCCGCAATCTTTTTTCTTCTTTTTCTCATCTTCATTTCCTCTTATTTCTGTCTTGTGTGATTGAGGAAGCAAAATCCTCGTATACTATGATTTTATGACTTTTCGCATCAGGTATCCCAGAAGTCCCAACAAAACGATTCCAGCGCCAAAAATTAGCACGAATGGAAGCGGGGACAGTGGTTCCTCTTTCGCTTTAGAGGCTTGGGTATCGGCGCTGGGAGCAGGGGAGTTTTCATCCTCGTCCACGATGGCAGTTCCCACAGGAGTTCCATGGTAGGTGAACTGCTGGCTGATGCCGTCGTCGGTAGTTCCCGTATTCTCCACAGTTACATCGTCGGCGGATGCGGTGGACGGTATCACGGCAGTTCCACCGGAAATCGTGTTCAGCTCGTCCGTCACGGAGATTGTCTGGAAGTTAGAAAAACCGTAGTCCAGCAAAGTGATGGCTTCCGGCGGCACCTGCTGTTCAGTGCCAGAGAGCACGACGCAGATCAAGGTGGTGCCATTTCTGGAAGCTCCAGCGGCCAGTGTACTGCCAGAGGCCTCTGTGTAGCCAGATTTTCCACCGAGAGTTCCTTCATAGTAGGAGGCGCTGGTGGCTGTACTCAGAGGAAAGTTATTGGTCAGGTTTCGTTCCGCTGAGGTGAGGTTGGTGGCTGGTATGGTGTAGGTCATCGCCGAGGCGATGGTCTGAAAATTCTCATTTTTCAGAGCTGCCTGCATAATCAGGGCCAGGTCATAGGCCGTGGAAGTCTGGTTCTCATCGGGAAGGCCGGTGGGATTCGTGAAATTGGTGTTGGTACATCCCAGGTCTTTGGCCTTTTGGTTCATCATGGCGACGAAGTTTTCCACCGAACCGCCCACCTGCTCCGCTACCTGAGTGCTGATGTCATTGGCGGACCCCAGCATGATGGCGTACAGGCACTGTTCCATGGTAAAGGTTTCTCCCACCTGGGCATTCAGGCTGACACTGCCGTTGCCGGAGGCAGCCGTGCCGGTCTGTGTCATAGTGACGGTGTCTGCCAGGCTGCTGTTTTCCAGCGCGATTAAGGTGGTCATAATCTTGGTGATGCTGGAAGGATAAAGAGCCGCGTCTTTGTTTTTTGCATAGAGAATCGTGTTTGTGGAATCTTCCATGATGACTGCCGCGTTAGAAGTGATGTCAGGTCCCTGCGGCCAGCTCTCGATGCTGTTAGTGGCAATCCCGGTGTCCGCTGTGTTGCCTTCGGCAGTGGCCAGGACAGAAAATGGATTCAGCAAGGCAGCGGTGAGTCCGAGAGACAGCAGACCTGTCAACAGTTTTGATCTTTTCATAGTTGACCTCCGATATTATCGTATTACTATAGAAAGCATTGTAATTATTCAGCCATATGCCTGAATGGTTACGAAATGCTTCGTTTTATTGTATCATATTATGGTGCCAGGGGCAAAAGATATTTTGGATAACTATTCAGCCACTGTACTAGTATTCCCTTTCTTGCAAAAACTAATAGGGAATGGTATTATGAAAAACGAGAGTGCCGGCGGCGGATGCGATACAAACAGCAATGTATGATATGGCCGCCCGGTGATTACAATAAAAAGAAAACAAGGAGTAGACATGGGAATAGATAAGAAAGCAGGCGGAAAGATTCAGTGGGGCCGAATGCTTGGAAAACTCTCTCCGTATACAGTTCAAAAAGGCTTTCGCTATCTGAAGCACTATGGGCCGAAAGAGTTTTGGGTGAGACTGCATGAACGTTTTGAGCCAGAGGAGATTCCATATGGCCCTTGGTATGAGGCGTATGTTCCCACGCAGGAGAACCTGAAAAAGCAGAGAAGGAGACGGTTTTCCTATGCACCGCTGATTAGTATCGTGGTGCCGGCTTACCGGACGCCTGAGAAGTTTCTGAGCCAGATGATACGCTCTGTGCAGGAGCAGACCTATGAAAACTGGGAGCTGTGCATTGCCAACGGAAGTCCTCAGGACGAAACGATGAGCAGAGTACTGAACCGTTTTGCCCAGGAGGACCCAAGAGTCCGATTCGAAAATCTGAAGGAGAACCTGGGGATTGCTGAGAACACCAACAGGGCTTTTGCAATGGCAAAGGGAGAATTTTTAGGACTTTTGGACCACGATGACTTGCTAGCGCCCAATGCACTCTACGAGGTAGTTCAAGCCTTGCAGGATAAGGGTACGGATGTGGTCTACACAGATGAGGATAAGGTGACGATGGACCTGGATGAGCATTTTCAGCCCCACCTGAAACCGGATTTTAATCTGGATTTGCTCAGATCGAACAACTATATCTGTCATTTCTTTGTGGTGCGCAAAAAGCCTGGTGGAGCAGGTGGGAGGCTTTCGCAGAGAGTTTGACGGCGCACAGGACTATGATTTTATTTTCCGGTGTGTGGAGGTTGCCAAAAACGTGGCCCATGTGCCGGAGATTCTCTATCACTGGCGGACTCACAGGGCATCCACAGCGGACAATCCGGCCAGCAAGATGTATGCTTTTGAGGCGGGGAAGAGGGCGATTGAGGCGCATTTGAAGCGTATGCAGGTGAGAGGAATTGTGAGCCACACGAAAGACTATGGATTTTACCGCGTGAAATATCCACTGCAAAAGGAGGAAAAGATCTCAATTCTGATTCCCAATAAGGATGAAAAGGAATCTCTTCAGGCGTGCCTAGAGTCCATCTGGGAGAAATCTACCTATTCGAATTATGAGATTATTATCATTGAGAATAACAGCACAACCAGTGAGATTTTTGACTATTATAAGATATTGGAACAAGAACACGAGAATTTGAAGGTAGTCCGTTGGGACCGGGAGTTTAACTATTCGGCCATCAACAATTATGGGGCTAGGTACGCTGCAGGGGAATATCTGCTGTTTCTGAACAATGATGTCACCGTCATCACTCCGGACTGGATGGAAGAGATGCTCGGAGTGTGTCAGCGGGCGGAGGTGGGAGCAGTAGGTGTGAAGCTCTATTACCCCAGACGATACCATCCAGCACGCAGGCTGTGTGGTGGGACTTGGAGGCGTGGCGGGCCATCTGTTTACCGACATGCCCAGGAGTCGGACTGGTTATCTGCACAAGGCTTCGCTGCTGCAGGACATGTCGGCGGTGACGGCGGCCTGCATGATGATGAAGCGCAGTGTTTTTCAGGAAGTCGGAGGGTTTACGCAGGAGCTGTCCGTGGCGTTCAACGATGTGGATTTGTGCCTGAAGGTTCGAGAGCGTGGCTGGCTGGTGGTCTATGACCCCTATGCGGAGCTGTATCATATGGAGTCTAAGACCAGGGGGGCCGAGGATGACAAAAAAAAGGTACGCCGCTTTCAGACAGAAATTGAATATATGCGCAGCCACTGGCTGAGAATTCTGAAACAGGGAGACCCCTATTACAATAAGAATCTGTCACTGACGAAGTGGAACTATTCTTTGAGACCGCTGGAGGCAGACAAACAGACGAGGAAACAGTATGAAAAAAGTGACGGTGATTATACCAAATTATAACGGGAAAGGTTATCTACAGGAATGCCTGGGCAGCTTAGAGCGGCAAAAGGGGATAGACTTTGATACGATACTCGTGGACAACGGTTCTGAAGATGGAAGTTCTGAGTGGGTGCGGGAACACTTTCCGCAGGTTCGGATTCTTCAGTTAGAGGAGAATTTTGGTTTCTGCGGCGGGGTGAACAGAGGAATTCGCCAGGCTAATACACCTTATGTGCTGCTGTTGAATAACGACACCCAGTCGGACGAGAATTTTGTCAGAGAGATGGTCGCCGCGATGGAGCGCCATCCCAGGGCTTTCTCCTGCGGGGCAAAGCTTCTGCAGTATCGGAACCGGAATCTGGTGGACGATGCCGGTAACTATTACAATGCTCTAGGGTGGGCTTTCGCTCGCGGAAAGGACCGGGAATCCCAGGAGTATGAGCAGGAGGAGAAGATTTTTGCAGCCTGCGCGGGGGCAGCTATCTACAGAAAAAAAAGTCTTTCAGAAGATAGGGATGTTCGACGAGGAACATTTTGCCTATCTGGAAGATACCGATATCGGGTATCGGGCCAGATTATATGGATATGAAAATTGGTTCGCGCCGAAGGCAGTGGTCTACCACGTGGGAAGCGGCACCACCGGTTCCCGTTACAACGAGTTTAAAATCCGTTATTCTTCCCGCAACAACATCTATATGCTCTATAAAAACTATGCCTGCGCCTCAGATTATTTTTGAATTCCCCGCTAGCTGGCAGCCGGCTTCGGGGCAAAGCTTTTGTTTTTTACTCTGAAGGGCTACGGGCGAGAGTACGCAGCTGGCATTAAAAATGGTTTTCAGCTGTGCAGGGAAAGCAAAAAAAAAGTTCCCTTTACTCGGAAGGAAAATTCAAAAGATGCGGGAGAATCCAGATGGAATTGTGGAAAAACATTCCCCGCGGTTTTTATCGAAGATAATGGGTCTATATGGTTGAAATGTTACAATTTTGTCGGGAAAAGGTGAATATTTTGTTGCCTTTTGGGGGCAACTAGTATATAGTAGAAATGTTAAAAAGAAGTAATAGGGGTGATAAACATTGATTAAAGACAATCAAAAGCACTTCAATCGTATGCATGTGGTGATTGATGCTTTTGTTATCGCGGCTTCCTATTTGCTTGCATGGCTGATTCGTTTTTACGATCAGCTGACGGGGCCGTCGTTAATCGGGATTCTACCCTTCGAACGTTATATGTTCGCGCTGGTGTTTATTGTTCCTGGATTTTTGATTTTATATCAGGCATTTAATCTGTACTCTCCAAAGAGGGTGCAGGGAAGGCGTCTGGAGCTGGCCAACATTGTAAAGGCCAACGCCCTTGGCGTTCTTCTGATTTATGTTTGCCTTGTATATGTTAAAAGAAAATGATTTCTCCCGTCTGATGATTTATATTTTTGTGTGTATCAATGTGGCGGCCGAGGCGGCTGCCCGTATGGTGATTCGATACATCTTACGGGATATCCGCAAACGGGGACTGAACCAGAAACATATGATTCTGGTGGGGTACAGCCGCGCGGCGGAGGAGTATATAGATCGTGTCATAGCGAATCCTCAGTGGGGCTATATTATCCGTGGTATCTTGGATGACAGTGTGCCGGCAGGCACAACCTACAAGGGAGTCAAAGTCCTTGGACGGATTGCGAATCTGATGGTAATTCTTCCCAACAGTTCTCTGGATGAGATTGCAATCACTTTGGGATTGAACGAGTATTACCGTCTGGAAGAAATCGTTGCTCTGTGTGAAAAATCCGGTGTGCATACCAAGTTTATTCCTGATTATAATAACATTATACCGACAAAGCCGTATACTGAAGACATTCTGGGGCTTCCGGTGATCAATATCCGATATGTGCCTCTGACCAATACGTTCAACGCGATGGTCAAACGGCTGATGGATATCGCAGGTTCGATTTTTGGAATTATTGTTGCATCACCGGTTATGCTTTTGGCCTGTGTGGCGATAAAATTGAGTTCACCGGGACCTCTGATCTATAAGCAGGAACGAGTAGGTCTTCACAATAAAATTTCTGGATGTATAAATTCCGCTCCATGGAGGTTCAGCCGGAACAGGAGGAGAAGAAGGCTTGGACTGTGAAAAATGACCCGCGGGTCACCGGGGTGGGAAAGTTTATGCGGCGTACCAGTATAGATGAGCTTCCGCAGTTGTTTAATATTCTCAAAGGCGATATGAGTCTGGTGGGACCGCGCCCGGAACGGCCGTTCTTCGTGGAGAAGTTTAGAGAAGAGATTCCGCGTTATATGGTGAAGCATCAGGTTCGGCCGGGCTTGACGGGATGGGCTCAGGTGAATGGCTATCGGGGAGATACATCCATACGAAAGAGAATAGATTACGATTTGTATTACATTGAGAATTGGACCATTGGATTTGATATAAAAATCATGTTTTTGACTATATTCAAAGGTTTTGTAAACAAAAACGCGTATTAAAAAACTAAGGGGAAAGATCATGGCGAGAGCGAGAAAGAGACGAAGCAAAGCAGGTAAGATCATTTTTGTGATTGAAATTGTAGTTTTAGTACTTTTGATTGGTGCACTGGCTGCATACAGCTTTGTAAATTCCAAACTGAATAAAATCGAGAACGATACCTTAGACATGAACAAAGTTCAGATCAACAATGCAGTGGAGAGCAATACGACGCTGACCGGATACACAAATTTGGCACTGTTTGGCCTAGACAGCAGGCCGGAGGGGTCACAGTTCGCAGACAATCAAAACAGTGATACAATTATGATAGCCAGCATTAACAATGACACTAAAGAGGTGAAATTAGTGTCACTATATCGAGATACCTTGCTGGATATCGGCGATGACACCTATCAGAAGTGCAACGCAGCCTATGCCACTGGAGGCCCTGAGGCGGCGATTTCCATGCTGAACACAAACCTGGACTTGAACATTACAGACTATGCGACCGTGGATTTCAGTGCTTTGGTTACAGTGATTGATGAGCTTGGAGGACTGGATATTCCTCTGAGCTACAATGAGATCGAGCATATGAATAATTACTGTGTGGAGACCTCTGAGGCCACTGGAAAATCCTACACACCGATTGAGAAACCGGAGGTGAAGCCGGAGGGAACCAAGGCGGACACAGAAATTGTAGGTACGTATCACCTAAACGGTGTACAGGCAACCTCCTACTGTCGAATCCGCTACACAGCAGGGCTTGACTTTAAGAGAACGGAACGCCAGAGAATGGTACTGCAAATGATCGCCGACAAGGCTAAGAAATCCAGTCTGACGACCCTTTCTTCTATTATGGATAAGGTATTCCCAATGGTTCAGACTTCTTTGACTCAGCAGGAGATCTTTAATATGGGAGCAGGAATGCTGTCCTATAAGTTTGATGACACTTCAGGTTTCCCGTTTGAGCATACGGAGATGAACCACACGTCCAAGGGAGATATCGTGGTACCGAACACTCTGGAGAAGAATGTCACGAAACTGCATGAATTTTTGTTTGGAGAGAAGAACTATCAGGTATCCGAGGATGTGAAGAAACGCAGTGAAACGATCAGCGGAATTGCGGGCGGCACAGTTACGGAGACATCTGGTTCGGTGACGGCGACGCCGGAAGCCAGCTATTCGTCCGAGCCTGTTACGGACTATACCCCTGATTATTCTACGGATAATTCTGGCTATGACAGCAGTTATGACAGTGGCTACTCTGATTATGACGGGGGAGATTACGACAGCGGTTATTCGGATTATGACAGTGGGGATACCGATTATGACAGCGGTTACACAGATAATGGAGGCGGAGATACTGGAGACTATGAGGGCACCGGGGATGTCAGCGGTGCGGATGTGTCCGGGGATACCGGAGGTACCGAGGAGTCATCCGGTGAAGAGATGGAATAGACGGAGAAAATAGTTGATTGCGGAAAGCTGGTTCAGACAGGGTCTTGGGGCGGGAGTCTCAAGGTCTGCTGCAACTGGCTTTTTCCCTATATCAAGCACCGAGAGGATAGCTATGAGAGAGTCAGGAGAAGATGATGGAGAAACCTACAGTAGATATTATCATTCCCACTTACAAACCAGGAAAAGTGTTTGAAGAGCTTTTAAACCGATTGGAGAGACAGACATATCCGATCTGCGGGATTTTGGTAATGAACACCCAGGAGGAATTTTGGAATAAGGACTGGGAGAAGAGATACCCGAAGCTTCGAGTGTGCCATATTGAGAAGAAGGAGTTTGACCATGGGGGAACGAGAGCACGAGCTGCCGAGGATTGCAAAAGCGACTATATGATTTATATGACCCAGGATGCCATGCCGGCAGATTCTAAGCTGGTGGAAGAACTTTTACGGCCATTGATTGAGGAGAAGGCTCAAGTGTCCTATGCCAGGCAGCTTCCGGCAAAGAATTGCCGTCTGGTAGAGCGCTTTACGAGACAGTTCAATTATCCTGGACAGTCCCTGACAAAGGGGATAGAGGATTTACCTCGGCTGGGCATCAAGACGTATTTCTGTTCTAATGTGTGCGCAGCCTATGACCGGAGGACTTATGAGGAGGTGGGCGGTTTTGAAAAATCGGCGATCTTCAATGAAGATATGTACTATGCGGCAGCACTGGTTAAAAAGGGATATCGAATTGCTTACTGCGCAGACGCGAGAGTGATACACTCCCACAACTACAGCTGCGGGCAGCAGTTTCACAGGAATTTTGATATGGGGGTGTCTCAGGCGTGCAGGCCGGACATTTTTCAGGGAGTATCTTCTGAGGGAGAGGGAATTGCTCTGGTGAAAAGGACCGCGAAGTTTCTGATAAAAGAGAGAAAACCGTGGCTTCTCGCAGAGCTGTTTTTTCAGAGTGCATTTAAATATGCTGGATATTTTTTGGGAAAACGCTATCAGCATCTTCCTATACGGTTCATAAAATTTTGTACCATGAATAGATCTTACTGGGAGCGAAAAGAAGAGAGCTGAAATTATCCTAAAATGGTCACATATTCTACACAATTAATTGTTATACTTACGTTATCGCAGTGTGCGGCAATGGAGAAGATTTCATGATGGAGGGAAGAGCCATGAGTGATGAATATCGCTGGAATGGAGAGAAAGACGAGAAAATTGAGAAAAATGACGGAAGTCAAGATCACGAAGGTCAAAGCAGTGGATATTATCAGGTGAATCAGGAGAACAGAACGGAATCTAAAAAACCTGGTGCAGCACAGGAAAGTCAGAATGTCACCTATCATTATAGTTATAGAAAAGAAGAAAACTCAAATCGGGAGTCTTACGGGAACACGGGGCATAGGAGTGCTTCTTCGGCAGGGCAGGGCCGATATGGAGCGTATCAGGAATATCCCAGATATACAAGCAGAATGAGTGTGCCAAAGCCTCCGGCACCGCCAGAAAACAGAAAAAAAGGAAATGGGAAGAAATTTGGAATGACGATCACACTAGCTGTGATTTTTGGATTGATCGCTGGCGGGTATTCATGGGGGTCAACAGGCTGACAGATCATTTCTTTCCGCAGAATAGTTCTTCAGAGCTTTCTCATACGGAGACTGTGGAGAGTGGGAGTGACGACAGCAGCTCAGCCTCAGAATTTTCTTCCGGTTCGGCTTATACAGTGGCGGATGTGGCAAAGAGTGCGATGCCTTCCGTAGTCGCGATTACCGCGGTGAGTGTGCAGGAGCTGCCGAACTTTTTTGGATTTGGCAGTCAGGAGTATGACTCTGTCAGCAGCGGCTCTGGGATTATTGTGGGAGAGAACGATACGGAGCTTTTAATCGCCACGAATAACCATGTCGTGGAGGGAGCCAACAATTTAAGTGTCTGCTTCATAGGGGATGAGGTCATGAACCCGGACGAGACACAGCAGCAAATGTCCAACGAAGGGTTGGACACAGAAAATGCGGTGGCAGCGAAGACGAAAGGAACGGATGCTTCCAATGATCTCGCCGTGATCGCGGTGAAAAAAAGCGACATTCCGGCAGAGACCATGAGTGAAATCAAAATTGCCCAGCAAGGAGACGCGGAAAACCTGGTGGTCGGAGAGCAGGTGGTGGCTATCGGAAATGCCATGGGCTATGGCCAGTCTGTGACGAGTGGCTATCCGTCAGTGCCTTGGACCGCACGATTGACCAGAGCGGTTCTTCTCTGATACAGACAGACGCGGCAATCAATCCTGGAAACAGCGGCGGTGCGCTTCTGAATATGAAGGGAGAATTGATCGGAATTAATTCAGCGAAATTTGTGGACAGCACGGTAGAAGGGATGGGCTTTGCCATACCGATCACTACGGCGGCCCCCATTCTGGATAAACTCATGGCCCAGGAGACTAGGGACGTGGTGGATGCCGATGAGATGGGATATATGGGGATACAGCCTTTGGATATTTCCAGCGAGATGATTCAGATGTACGATATGCCTCAGGGTGTCTTTGTCTCAGCGGTGATTGAGGATACGGCCGCGGAGAAAGCTGGAATGAAAAAGGGTGATATCATCACAGAGATCGAGGGACAGACCATGACCACTAGAGCAGAGCTTATGGATAAGCTTCAGTACTACAAGGCTGGTGAGACCATAGAAGTAATTGTGCAGAGAAGTGACAGCGGGGAGTACAAGGAGATGACCTTAAAAGTGACTCTAGGAGAAAAACCGAAAGAGTGATAAGGCCGATGGGAAGAATTTCCTTCCCCAAGAGACGAATAGGAATTTGAATTTAGGCTTTCTTTTCACTGTGGTGAGAAGAGGGCCTTTGCTTTTAGAGGCTTCACAAAAAGTTTATTGGTAGTCTATACTATAGTATGTTATAATGAATAAATAATATTTACAAAGAGTTGGCGGTCTGCAAAGAAGTAAGACGGCATCTGAAAGAGAGGAAGAAATATGTCAGACGATTTTGATAAAAAAGATAAGACGGAGGAGGGACTTGTGAAGAGCGAGACAGAGGCTACATCGGGCTCCGATGATGAGTACGAGAAAATATGCTTTCTCTGCAGAAGACCAGAGAGTGTGGCTGGGCAGATGATTGACTTGCCCAACCATATACATATTTGTACAGAGTGTATGCAGAAAAGCTTCGACACGATGAATCAAGGAAATCTGAACTATCAGGATTTGATGAATCATATGCCGAATATCAGTATGATCGATTTGAACAGTCTTCAGAATCAGATTCCAAACAGTCAGAAAATCAAAAAGCGCTCGAAGAAAAAGGAACCCAAGAAAGTTCTGGATATCCGCAGCATTCCAGCTCCGCACAAGATTAAGGCGACTCTGGATGACTATGTGATTGGACAGGAACATGCAAAGAAAGTTATCTCAGTGGCGGTTTACAACCATTATAAAAGGGTGGCGACAGACACCATGGACGAGATTGAGATTGAAAAGTCGAATATGTTGATGATCGGTCCGACAGGTTGTGGAAAAACTTACCTGGTCAAGACCTTGGCAAAACTACTGGATGTCCCGCTGGCCATTGCGGATGCCACTTCTCTGACAGAGGCGGGCTATATCGGCGACGATATCGAAAGTGTTGTCTCGAAGCTTTTAGCTGCGGCAGACAACGATGTGGAGAAAGCAGAGCAGGGAATTATCTTCATCGATGAGATTGATAAGCTGGCAAAGAAGAAAAACACGAATCAAAGGGATGTCAGCGGCGAGTCTGTTCAGCAGGGACTGTTAAAATTGCTGGAGGGAAGCGAGGTGGAGGTGCCGGTGGGGGCGAACAGCAAAAATGCTATGGTGCCTCTGACCACAGTCAACACCAGGAACATTCTATTTATTTGCGGAGGGGCTTTTCCAGAGCTGGAAAATGTCATCAAGGAGAGGCTGAACAAACAGGCTTCCATGGGATTTGGGGCCGATTTGAAGGATAAATACGACAGGGACAATAAGATTTTGGAGAAGGTGACAGTGGAGGATTTGAGAAGCTTTGGGATGATTCCAGAGTTTATTGGCCGCCTTCCGATCATCTTTACCCTGAGTGGGCTGACGCAAGAGATGATGGTGAAGATTCTTAAAGAGCCTAAAAACGCTATTTTGAAGCAGTATCAGAAGCTCTTGGCTTTGGATGAGGTCAGGTTGGAATTTGATGACGGAGCGCTGGAAGCGATTGCAAAGAAAGCGCTGGAGAAGCACACTGGTGCTAGAGCGCTTCGAGCAATTCTCGAAGAATACATGTTGGATATCATGTATGAGATTCCAAAGGATGACAGTATTGGGCAGGTAATTATTACTCGAGAGTATATTGAGGGAAATGGAGGACCAAGAATTCTTCTGAGAGGTCAGGAGATACCGCAACTGGAGGCGCATTCTTAGAAAAACGGAGGTTTTTATGGGAAAAGATCGTATTTTTGAAGAATTGGGGGAGACCCTTGGACGTACAGCGAAGATGATAGGAGAGAAGGCCGATGATCTTGTGGAGCTTCAGAAATTTTATAGCAGGTCAGCGGGAGAGAGACGTCAGATTAAAAAGAGTCTGGAAGACTTAGGAGATCTGATCTATCATCGTCATGTGAAAGGTGAGTCGATGGATTTAGAGGTCGAGGAGCTCTGTGATAAAATCACAGGTCACAAAGTAATGCTGGCCAGGTATGAGGAAGAAATTGCGCGGCGAAAAGGCTGCAAAATTTGTCCTGCCTGCGGACATTCTATAGACAGAGCTGCCAGCTATTGCAGTTATTGCGGGGCGCACTGTGAGGAGGATTCTGACTGCTCAGAGGCGAAAGAGGAGTTTACAGACGAGACGGATAAGACGGGTGAGGAGACGCAGGAGAAGGCCGACGAGACAAAAGAGTCGGAGCAGGAGTAGCCTATGAAGTTTTTACTGCTTGCCCTGGGAATATTTGGGGCGGATTATGGCTTAAAGGATTATACCAACAGTCACAGGCTTCAAGGAGAGGAAGAATCCATACTTGGCGGCAGGATTATCTTGCGCAATTACCACAATGAGGGAGCAGCTCTTGGCTTCTTGAAAGACTATCCGAAGCTGAATAAAAGTCTGTCTTTCTTTGTGCTCTCGGGTGTAATCTGGGAATTTTTTAAGAAGTTGGCGGTCAGAGGGGAGAAGCTGACGAAGTTGGGGTTGTGCCTGCTGACAGGCGGCGGATTGAACAACTGTTGGGAGAGGCTGAAAAAAGGCTATGTCACAGATTATCTGAGCTTTTCTGTGAAAAATAAGAGGCTGAAAAAGCTTGTGTTTAATTTATCGGATTTTTGTATTTTTGCGGGAGTGCTTATCTATGGACTTTCGTGTCTGCTCAAGACGGACCGAAAAGAAATTTGAAATCAAGAAAACTGCAGCTATCGGAAGCTATTTATAGGGTTCCGATACGCTGCAGTTTTTTTGAGAAGCGGGCCGGTTTTTTTCCGCGAAATAAAAAAAGAATGCAGGAGATTGGGACTTGAACCCACACGATCTTGCGACCACAGGCACCTGAAGCCTGCGCGTCTGCCAATTCCGCCACTCCTGCATTTCATATTATCACAGTCACTCGTGACTGCTTGACTATAATACCTCTATTTCGAGAAGAAGTCAAGAGAAAATTCAAAAAATTTCAAGGAGAATGTAGCAGTTCAGCCAGCGCCATTCATAAAACCGCACCGCGTGCTCATCGTGGCTTAACAAGGGGCTATTTCTTTTCAGACAACTTTTTTGCAGATATACTCAGAAAAATTAAGATAATGATCTGCATCAGAAGAACACAGGAAGTGAGAATAATCTGCGTGACGGTGGTGCGGAAAAGGGACAAAAGGGAGATAATCAGGGTAGCTGGAAGCAGCATATAACCGGTAAGCTTCCAGATCTGACCTGATATTGCTTTGGGGCTTTTGGACGAGAGTCTGCGCCCGCGGATGATGATAAATACTGGAATGATAAAATTTGTTATCAGAAAGATAAACCACAGTGCCATAGAGATACCTCCAATATACTATATAAAAAAATACAATTTTTATGAAGATGTATTTTCTTTTGATGAGAACAGCATAACAGATTTCAGGGGAAATTTCCATGCTTGATTTTAGAAAACCATTGGCACAATAACTATTCAGTCATATACCTGATAAGAGCAAAAACGAAAGAAGTTTACAGTTGAAAAATCAATGTTCTTGTGATACACTTTGTAAGATTATGGGATATGAACTGATAATTAGCAGAGAAAGGAAGATTGTATGAAAGCATTCCTCATATTAGAAGACGGCCATGTTTTTTCAGGTACCAGTATTGGTTCTGCGCGGGAAGTAATCAGCGAGATCGTGTTTAACACTTCCATGACGGGCTATCTGGAAGTGATGACGGACCCTTCCTATGCAGGGCAGGCAGTCTGCATGACGTATCCGTTGATTGGAAACTATGGCATTTGTTACGAAGATCAGGAATCGAATCGGCCATGGATTGATGGATATATCGTTCGGGAATTGTCCAGAATTCCCAGTAACTTCCGCAGTGTGGACACAATTCAGCACTTCTTAGAAAAACATGACATTCCGGGTATCTGTGGGATCGATACCAGAGCTCTCACCAAGATTCTGAGAGAAAAGGGTACGATGAATGGCATGATTACTGTCAATGAAAACTTTGATTTAGATGATATTATTCCCCGCTTACAAAAATACAGAACAGGAAAAGTAGTTGAAAAAGTGACCTGTCGAGAGAGAAAAGTGCTTCCAGGAAAGGGACCGAAGGTGGCTCTGATGGATTTTGGAGCAAAGAGAAACATCGCCAGATCACTGAATGAGAGAGGATGCCAGGTGACAATTTATCCGGCACTGACCACGGCAGAAGAGATTTTGGCAGATCAGCCGGATGGAATCATGCTCTCCAATGGGCCCGGGGACCCAAAAGAGTGTACTTCCATTATACAAGAGGTGAAAAAACTGTATGACTCCCAGGTTCCGATTTTTGCGATCTGTCTGGGACATCAGCTGATGGCTCTGGCCACTGGGGCAGATACCCATAAGATGAAGTATGGTCACCGGGGAGGAAATCATCCGGTAAAGGATTTAAAGACTGGCAGAGTCTATATTTCTTCCCAAAATCATGGATACGTGGTTGACACAGAGACGTTGGATGAAAAGGTGGCCAGACCGGCCTTTGTAAATGTAAACGATCAGACGAACGAAGGGCTAGAATATATAGGAAAGAATATTTTTACGGTTCAGTTCCACCCGGAGGCTTGTCCGGGGCCGCAGGATTCCAGCTATCTGTTTGAGCGTTTTATTGAGATGATGGGAGGTACAAAGTAATGCCGAGAGATAACAGCATAAAGAAAGTCTTAGTGATTGGCTCTGGACCTATTATCATCGGACAGGCGGCAGAATTTGACTATGCGGGAACTCAGGCCTGCCGTTCTTTGAAGGAAGAAGGACTGGAAGTCGTCTTGTTGAACTCCAATCCCGCCACGATCATGACGGACAAAGACATTGCGGACAAGGTCTACATTGAACCGCTGACGGTGGAAGTTGTAGAGCAGCTGATTCTCAAGGAAAAACCGGACAGCGTGCTTCCCACACTGGGAGGACAGGCTGGCTTGAATCTGGCGATGGAGCTGGAAGAGGCCGGATTTCTGCGGGAACACCATGTGCGTCTGATCGGTACGACCTCAGAGACGATCAAGAAAGCGGAAGATCGCCAGGAATTCAAAGATACCATGGAGAAGATCGGAGAGCCCGTGGCTGCCTCTAAGGTGGTGACTACAGTTCAGGAAGGTGTGGAATTCACCAATTCGATTGGTTATCCGGTGGTACTGCGCCCGGCCTATACTCTGGGCGGCAGTGGCGGAGGCATCGCGAACAACGAGTTTGAGCTGCGGGAGATTCTGGAAAATGGGCTGCGCTTGTCTCGTGTGGGAGAGGTGTTGGTAGAGCGGTGCATCGCCGGCTGGAAAGAGATCGAGTATGAGGTGATGCGGGACAGCGCTGGAAACTGCATCACGGTATGCAATATGGAGAACATCGACCCGGTGGGTGTGCATACAGGTGACAGTATCGTTGTAGCTCCGTCTCAGACTTTGGGAGATAAGGAGTATCAGATGCTGCGTACCTCTGCGCTGAATATTATCACGGAGCTGGGAATTACAGGCGGATGTAATGTACAGTACGCGCTCCATCCAGAGAGCTTTGAGTACTGCGTCATTGAGGTAAACCCCCGTGTGAGCCGTTCTTCTGCGCTGGCGTCCAAGGCGACGGGGTATCCCATCGCGAAGGTGGCCGCTAAGATCGCTCTGGGCTATACCTTAGACGAGATCAAGAATGCGATTACTGGGAAGACCTATGCCAGTTTTGAGCCGATGCTGGACTATTGCGTGGTGAAAATTCCTAGGCTGCCCTTTGATAAATTTATCAGTGCAAAGAGAACGCTGACGACTCAGATGAAGGCGACAGGAGAGGTCATGAGTATCTGCAACAATTTCGAGGGAGCGCTGATGAAAGCGATTCGTTCTCTGGAGCAGCATGTGGACAGTCTTCTTTCCTATGATTTTACAGCATTGACTGAAGAGGAACTCCTAAGGCAGTTGGAGGTTGTGGACGACAGGCGAATCTGGGTGATTGCGGAAGCAGTTCGCAGGAGAATCCCCCAGGAGAAAATTCATGAGATTACGAGGATTGATCTATGGTTCATTGATAAAATCGCAATTCTGACGGAGATGGAAGCGGCTCTTCGCACGCAGCCTCTGACGGAAGAATTGCTCAGAGAGGCGAAGCGTCTGGAATTTCCGGACTACCTGATTGGAAAGCTGAGCGGCAGGACGGAAGAGGAAGTCAAAAAACTGCGTCTGGATGCAGGCATCGTGGCTGCTTATAAGATGGTGGATACGTGTGCGGCGGAATTTGCGGCAGAGACCCCGTATTATTATTCTGTGTACGGCGGGGAGAATGAAGCATTTGAGACGAAAAACAAGAAGAAGGTCCTGGTCTTAGGCTCGGGACCGATTCGAATCGGCCAGGGCATCGAGTTTGATTTTTGCTCTGTGCACTGTACCTGGGCATTCGCCAAGGAAGGCTACGAGACGATCATTGTGAACAATAACCCGGAGACTGTGAGCACGGATTTTGACATTGCGGATAAATTGTATTTTGAGCCTCTGACCCCGGAGGATGTGGAGAATATTGTCAACATCGAAAAGCCGGACGGAAGCGGTGGTACAGTTTGGCGGTCAGACAGCGATTAAACTGACCGAGGCGCTGATCAAGATGGGTGTGAAGATTCTGGGGACTTCTGCCGAGAATGTGGATGCGGCAGAGGATAGAGAATTGTTTGACCAGATTCTGGAAGAGTGTGAGATTCCGCGGCCAAAGGGCCATACCGTGTATACGGCTGAGGAAGCGAAAAAGGCAGCCAATGAGCTGGGGTATCCGGTTTTGGTTCGGCCTTCCTATGTGCTAGGCGGCCAGGGAATGCAGATTGCCATCAACGATCAGGATGTGGAAGAATTTATCGGGATTATCAATCGGATTGCCCAGGAGCATCCGATTCTGGTAGATAAATATCTGATGGGAAAAGAGATCGAAGTGGATGCAGTCTGCGACGGAGAGGATATTTTGATTCCTGGGATTATGGAGCATATTGAGCGGGCGGGAATTCACTCTGGTGACAGTATTTCTGTGTACCCAGCTCAGACTATCAGTGAGACTGCGAAAAAGACGATTGAGGAATACACACGCCGCTTGGCCAAATCTTTGCATGTGATCGGTATGATTAACATACAGTTTATTGTATGCGGGGAGGAGGTCTACGTGATCGAGGTGAATCCTAGATCTAGCCGTACCGTGCCCTATATCAGCAAAGTGACGGGGATTCCAATCGTTCCGTTGGCGACGAAGGTGATTTTGGGCTACAAATTAAGAGATCTGGGCTATGAGCCAGGGCTTCAGCCGGAGGCAGAATATTATGCGATTAAGATGCCGGTGTTCTCCTTTGAAAAAAATCCGTGGAGCCGATATCAGCTTAGGGCCAGAGATGAAATCCACCGGTGAGTGTCTCGGAATTGCCTCCAGCTTTAACGAAGCGCTTTACAAAGCGTTTTTAGGAGCGGGAGTGCGCTTGCCGAAGCATAAAAATATGATTATTACTGTAAAAGATGAGGACAAGCCGGAGGTAGTGGCGATTGCGAAACGATTCTCCGCCTTGGGATATAAAATTTTTGCCACCAGAAGTACAGCAAAAGTGTTGAAAGAACATGGCGTGAAGGTGATACGGACGAATAAGCTAGAACAGCCGTCGCCGAACCTGATGGACTTGATTCTGGGACATAAAATTGACTTGATTATCGACACACCGCCTCAGGGAGTAGAACACTCAAAGGATGGATTTTTGATTCGTAGAAATGCGATAGAGACAGGTGTGAATGTGTTAACTTCTTTGGATACGGCGAACGCTTTGGTGACGAGTTTAGAAAATACAGATTTGGCACAATCTAACTTTGATTGATGTGGCGCAGATCGCGGGAAGATAGCTGGCGGCTCTTGCAAGCAAATTTGATAAGCTGCCGTGTGCAAGGATAGTGCCGCGGCAGCTTGTTTTGGTGTTACAGGAAAGGAGGAATTATGAGTATCATTGAATTTTTTAAAGTGGTAATTCTGGGAATTATCGAGGGAATTACAGAGTGGCTTCCGATCAGCAGTACGGGACATCTGATCTTAGCCGACGAGTTTATTAAGCTGAATGTCAGCGATGCCTTTATGCAGATGTTTTTGGTCGTGATACAGTTGGGGGCGATCTTGGCAGTTGTGGTTTTGTATTTTAAAAAGTTATGGCCTTTTTGTACCTGGGAAGGAAATGGTGAGGTACTCAAAAGCAAGGATAAATGGATTCTCTGGGGAAAGATTGTCCTTGCCTGCCTGCCGGCGATCTGCATCTCTCCTTTCAACGATTTTATCGAAGAAAAATTCAACAACTATGTGGTTGTGGCTATGATGCTGATCGTCTATGGTATTCTCTTTATTATCATCGAGAACTATAATAAGAAGAGAACTCCTACCTGCACATCGCTGAAAGAGATGAGTGTGAAAACTGCCCTGTTGATTGGGCTTTTCCAGGTACTGGCTGTGGTGCCCGGAACTTCTAGATCTGGTTCCACCATCATTGGAGGAATCCTGGTCGGCGTTTCTAGAACTGTAGTGGCGGAGTTCACGTTCTTTTTGGGAATTCCAGTCATGTTTGGAGCGAGTCTTTTGAAGGTGGTCAAGTTTGGCTTTGATTTCACTGGCACAGAGATCACTATTTTGCTTTTGGGAATGGCAGTGGCCTTTTTCGTATCTATTTTGGCGATCAAGTTTTTGATTGGATATATCAAGAAACATGACTTCAAAGCTTTTGGATGGTATCGAATTGTCCTGGGTATCGTGGTTTTAGGATACTTTGTGGGGAAAACCTATATCTAAGACCTGAAAGAGTAGATGGAAGATACGTGAAGAAGAGGAGGTGAAGAGACATGGAGAAGCGCTATGTGATGGCATTGGATCAGGGGACAACCAGTTCCAGGTGTATTTTGTTTGATCGGCAGGGCAAGATCTGCAGTATCGCGCAGCGGGAGTTTCCGCAGTACTATCCCCACAGCGGATGGGTGGAGCATGATCCCATGGAGATTTGGGCTACGCAGATCAGTGTGGCTACGGAGGCCATGAATAAAATCGGGGCGGATGCCTCCGACGTGGCGGCGATAGGAATCACTAATCAGAGAGAGACGACAATCGTGTGGGACAAAGAGACGGGCGAACCGGTGTATCGGGCAATTGTCTGGCAATGTAGGAGAACTGCTGATAAGGTTGATGAGTTGAACCGGAAAGGCTATGCTCCGTTGATCAGACAGAAGACAGGGTTGATCCCAGATGCCTATTTTTCCGGCACTAAGATTCAGTGGATTTTGGAACATGTGCCTGGGGCCAGACAGAGGGCCGAAAGAGGAGAACTCCTCTTTGGCACGGTGGATACCTGGTTGATCTGGAATTTGACTAAGGGAAAGGTCCATGTGACAGATTACACCAACGCGTCCAGGACCATGCTGTACGACATTCACAAAAAGCAGTGGGATGAGGAGCTACTGCAACTTTTGGAAATTCCCATCTCGATGATGCCCCAGGTGAAGCCTTCTAGCTGCATCTATGGGTATTCCAGCGAGAAGATTATGGGTGGGAAAATTCCGATTGCAGGTGCGGCAGGCGATCAGCAGTCTGCGCTGTTTGGCCAGTGCTGTTTCAACTCGGGGGATGTGAAGAACACTTATGGGACCGGCTGCTTTTTGCTGATGAATACAGCAGACCAGGCAGTCAGCTCGCGAAATGGGCTGTTGACTACCATGGCGGTTCAGCCGGACGGTTCACCGGGATACGCTCTAGAAGGCAGTGTGTTTGTGGCAGGAGCGGCGATTCAATGGCTGCGGGACGAGATCAGGATTATTGAGAATGCAGCGGAGTCAGAACGTTATTGCCGCGAGGTGGAAGACTGCGGTGGAGTCTACGTGGTTCCAGCTTTTACAGGACTGGGAGCTCCTTACTGGGACCAGTATGCCAGAGGTGCGGTGTTGGGCCTGACGCGGGGAGCCAGCAGAGCCCATCTGGTACGGGCTACTGTGGAATCTTTGGCCTATCAGGTGCATGATGTCATTCAGGCGATGGAGCAGGATGCGGGAGTCCGCTTGAATGCGTTGAAGGTGGACGGAGGTGCTAGCGCCAATGATTTCTTGATGCAGTTTCAGGCGGATATTTTAGACTCACAGGTAGTGAGGCCAAGCTGTATCGAGACGACAGCTTTAGGAGCAGCCTATCTGGCAGGGCTGGCTACGGGATTTTGGCCTGATGCGGTCCAGGTGGAAAAGAACTGGAGCCAGGAGAGATGCTTTTTGCCGTCTATGGAGGAGGCAAAGAGAGTGAAATTGCTTAGAGGATGGGACAAGGCGGTTGCCTGTGTCCGGGGCTGGGCGGAAGAATAGAAAACCGGTGGTCTTGGAAATGATTCCAAGATCACCGGTTTTTTATAGGAACTTTACTTAAGGTTTTATTCTATAATTGTGCCCGTCTTTCCCAAGTAGCCGTCCTTGGCGTGGGGAATGTCGGTGATGACAGCCTTACGGCCTTCTCCTTTTTCTACGAAAGAGACACCGGCCTCAAATTTCGGCAACATGGAAC
>ENA-OQCB01000272-OQCB01000272.1-human-gut-metagenome-genome-assembly--contig:-NODE-272-length-24684-cov-2.788981_pt1 | contig 24684 bp, 28 predicted proteins | sample MGYA00242493_ERZ504568 | MGnify/ENA primary metagenome ERZ504568 (study PRJEB26092, sample SAMD00036229) | human gut metagenome | host: Homo sapiens | study: EMG produced TPA metagenomics assembly of...
GCACCTCCCAACGTTCCTGCTTTTGTAATAGCAATGACAACCGCCAACAAACACCAAGCTGTCACATCATCATTGGCTGCAGATGCTATCGTAAGAATTCCTACAGGTTTCCGTGTCATATTCCGTTTCTTGAATAATACGGGCCAAAACCGGAAAAGCGGTAATACTCATAGATATACCAATAAATAAAGCAAATGGAAGAAATGCTCAGGGGTGATTAGAATTTTGCAGCAGAAGACAGAACGAAAAATAAAATGGAATGGCATATTCGACACATAGACGGTTTCTTTTGGGAAAAGAAAAATTTGCAGGAGAAAAAATTATTCTGCCTTACGGAATAGATGCCAAGGGGCTGAAAAGCGAAGACAAAATAGAAGGAGAGATTGTGTTAAGCACCAGTATAGGAGAATACAGGGTGCCTTTTTCTATTGAAGTAAGGAAAACACAAGTGCGGACTTCTCAGGGAACCGTGGGGACACTGGAAGAGTTTGTTGCTCTTGCAAAGGAGGATTTCCGAGAGGCATATCAGCTCTTTGTGGAAAAATCATTTCCACAGCTTTTAAAGGGAAGAGAAGAGTTGCTGCCTTATTATGAAGCAATGGTAAAAATGCCTGCTCCTTATCAGAATTTAGAAGAATTTTTAATCAAAGCAGGCTTGAAAGAACCGGTTTCTCTAAGTCTGGAAAAGGAAAAGCTGGAGCTTTACGAGGTACAGAGCTCTTTAAAAGATACCCTGCGGATAAGACGTAGCGGATGGGGATTTTTAAGAGCGGAAATTACGGTATCGGGAGATTTTCTGGAGGTAGAAAAACAGGTTATTCATGACGGACACTTTATCGGCAGTGTATATGATTTGGAGTATATTATCCGCAAGGAATGTCTGGGAAAAGGGAAAAACTTTGGCAGAATTTCCATTAAAACCGTATACGAAACCATTACTTATGAAATTATGGTGTCAAAAAGCAATCGAATACAGGTGGACGTAACCGCTTATGAGAAAAGAAAAAAGCTGGAAGCGGCAAAAGCTCTGTTGGAACTTCAGCTGGGAAAGGTGACTGCTTCAGAATGGTGCGAGAATACAAAGGCTCTTTTAGATGAATTAAAAGAAAACGGTTATTATTCTACAGAATGTCAGCTTTTTGAAGCTTATATGTGGGTTTTAAGCGGGAGAGAAGATGAAGCAAGACGACTACTGGACTCTTTGGAAAACAATCAGAGAGTGAAGGACGAAGAAATTTTAGAAGGGGCATTTTTGTACCTTGACGAAATTTCCCACAGAAGCACACAGCTGAAAGAAAAGACAGCAGTGCGTCTGCATCAGCTGTACCAAAGACGTGTGGACAGCTGTCTGTTATTATACATGATTTTTGAGATGGATGAAGAAGTTCTGAGAACCCAGTCTAGAAAGATGTTCTTTTTAGAGGAACAGTATCGAACAGGCTCAAGAAGTCCGTTTTTATATCTTATGGCGTGTAAATTGGGCGCAGAGGACGGCTCTGTTTTCCGAAAAATGAATCATTTTACTGTGCAGGTTTATCGCTTTGCACAGAAATACGGAATGCTTACAGAAGAAATGGCATTTCGTGCAGTGGATTTAGCAGGACAGTTGAAGCGTTTTTCAAAACCGGTGTATGAAATTTTAACTTATATTTATGAGAAGTATCCTTCAGCGTTGGTTATCAAAGGCATTTGCCAGTTTGTGATGAAAGGCGAACCGAGAAAACTGGAATATTTTAAATGGTATGATTTGGCAGTGCGTGCAGAACTGAAAATCACAGGCTTGTACGAATATTATATTGAAACTATGAGCAGGAATTACCAGAAGGTACTGCCAAAGGTCATCCGTCTGTATTTCGGCTACAATAATACATTAAGCGACCAGAGAAGAGCATTTATTTACAGCAATATTATTCGAAATAAAGAAACAGACAAGGAAACCTATCAGGCGTACAAACAAAATATGGAGGCTTTTGCCTGCGATAAGATTAAAGAAGGCAGAATGAATGAAGATTTTGCAGTGGTTTATCAGGAGTTTTGTGTAAATTCCGAAGATGAAAATGTGCGTGCGGCATTGGCAAAGGTTTTATTTACTTACAGACTTTATTGTGACGACCCGAAAATCTGCAAGGTCATTGTCCGCCACACTGCAATGAAGGAAGAACAGGTGTACCTGTGTACCGACAGAACAGCCTATATCTCTCTTTATACACAGGATGCGGCAATCTTATTTGAGGACAGCAGCAAGCGCAGATATGCAGGGACAGTAGATTATAATCTTCACAAGCTTTTAGATATTGAAGAGCTGTCGGGAAAACTGGCAAAGGACGGGCAGAGATATGCGGGAATGCTTTTACACACCTGTGGGGAATTAAAGCACGAAAATCCTATTACAGAAGAGAATATTTCCAGCTTTGAAGCCGTTTTAAAGCAGGATATCTTTGAGGAGGATTATCGGCAGGAAATCCGTAAGCGTCTGCTTCTTTATTATGAGTCACAGATGGACAACCGGAATTTAAGGGAGTCCTTGAAGGAGATGGATTTTAAAGCTTTTGCAAAAGTAAACAAAAGCCTGCTGGTTACGATTTTGGTAAAACAGGATATGTTTGTGGGAGCTTATGATTTAATCTGCGAATACGGATATGAAGATGTGGATATGTCGGTTCTTTAAGAATGTGCAGCAGAATGATTTTGAATTTAGAGTTTGAATACGAGGAAGAATTGCTGCTTCTGGCGGGATATATTGTAAAATCCGGTATTATGATGAAATTCTTTTAAAATATATGGCGTCACATTTTGAAGGTCCTGTACGGGAGATGACAGAACTGTGGAAGCGTGTCAGAGGTTTTTCTCTGGACTGCTATGCTTTGGAAGAACGAATTCTTCGGTACAGTATGTTCACCAGAATTTATTCTGAGCAGGGGCTGGAGGTTCTGAAAGATTATATACAGCAGGGCGGAAATGAGCATGTTGTTTTTGGCTTACCTGACTTTTGAGTCTTACGGCTATTTTGTAGGCGGAAAAGAAACAGGGGAAATCCTGTTTGACGCACTGGAAAGCCTTGTGAATAAAGAAACAGAGAGTGATATTATTTGCAGGCTGGCTCTTTTGAAGCATGATACCAAGCAGAAGGAATGGGATACAAAGAAAAAACAGAGAGCTCAGAAAATTTTAGAGGAATGTAGAAGAGAAAGGCTGAAATTTGAGTTTTACCAAGAGATGCCAAGGGAGCTTTTGCAGGCATGCCAGATGGAAGATAAAATGTTTGTGGAATGTAAGGCAGGACCGGGAGCAAAGGTTACGCTTTACTATCAGGTGGAGAGAGAACATGTGATTTCCGAAGAAAAAACAGAGCCTTTAAAAGAACGGTATCAGGGTATTTATAACAAAGAATTTATCTTGTTTTACGGAGAAAAGCTTTTGTATCGTTTTGTAATCGAGCGAAACGGACAGACATGGGAAATTCCACAGCAGATTTTACAGGTAGAGGCTACGGAAGCATACGGACACAGTAAATATCAGTTGTTAAATCGAATGTTAAAGCTGTTAGAGGAAGGAAAGACAGAAGAGCTTTCAAAGCTGGAGCAATCTTATTTGAAACAGGAAAGACAGGTGGCACAATTATTTGAATTGCTGGATTAAGGGGTGAAAGAAATGAACGAAACGAGAAACATTATAGTAGGGCTGGAAATCGGAAAGCTTCAATCACAGCTTTGTTATTACGACAGGAAAGAGAAAGAGCCGATTTCTGTTTCTGTAAAGGCAGGGAGTAATCAGTATCTTTTTCCCACCCTGCTATCCGTAAATCCGGAAAAGGAAATCTGGCACTACGGGCTGGAGGCAGAATATTTTTCAGCCAATGAAGGGGAAATTGCAGTAAACGGGCTGTTAGGTATATGGGGAGAGGCAGAACCTGTCCGTGTAGGAGAAAAGGTTTTTGAGGCTGCCGAGCTTATGGAAGCTTATTTAAAAGGCGTATTATCTCTTTTGGGAGTGGGAGAGCCTGTAAGACAGATAAAGGGGCTGATGATTACCGTTCCAAAGCTGTCTTCCGCTATGGTACAGGTGGTTTATGAGGCAGCCGCAGGCATGGGATTTTCCAGAAATCAGATTTTTTTGCAGGATTATGATGAGAGCTTTTATTATTATGTTATGAACCACAGGAAGGATAATTGTACAAGAAAAATCGGCTGGTTCTTATTTGACAATAATCAGGTGTCCTTTGCAAGATTGGTGATGGACAACCAGAAAAGACCGGAAATGGCGTATATTGAGCATGGAATTACAGCGGAATTATCCACAGATCCGGTAAAGAGAGATGAGGATTTCTACCGTTTAATTGACCGTTCCTGTGGAAAAGATCCTTATTCCAGCATTTATATGGTGGGAGAAGGCTTTGAGCAGGAGTGGGCAGTGCGTTCTATTCCGTTTTTATGCAGAAACCAGAGACACGTTTTTTACGGAAATAACCTCTATGTAAAAGGGGCATGCTATGGAGCAAGAGAAAAATGCGATGAAGGAATTTTAAAAGGATATTTGTATCTGAGTCCTTCTCTTGTGCAGAATAATGTGGCAATGGAAATGCTGGTAAACGGTTCTCCAAAGACTTATCCTTTGGTGGAGGCAGGGAAAAACTGGTATGAAATTCATACAGAGCTGGAGCTTATTTTAGATGAAAAAGAGGATTTGGAATTTGTAGTAACCCCTATGGAAGGTGGAAGTAAAACCAGATTTAGTATGAAGCTTCCGGGGCTTCCGAAAAGACCGAATAAAACTACAAGGCTAAAAATCTGTATATCTTATGAAAGTAGCGAAACCTGTGTGATTGTTGTGGAAGACATGGGATTTGGAGAGATGTTTCCTTCCAATGGAAACGTATGGACAGAAAAAGTGTCATGGTAAAGGAGGATATGAATGAGCGGATATATTTTATGTCAGTTAAAAAGAGCAGAAATTCCCTATTATATCGAGAATATCAGCACCAATATTTATAGTATTGAGGAGCTGTGCTATTATTTTTACCATAACATTTATCTTTTGGATGAAAGTATATTAAATGAGCATCTCTGTGATTGGATTCGTAAGGAATTCGGTCTGGAGAAATTATATCGCCGTCTTTACAAGGTATTGGAAGAAGATATGGGAACAGGAGAATTTATTCTCGCTGTATTTAAGGAAATCAATTATCTGACACATCAGGAATTTAAGAAATTAAATGAGCAGATTTCTCTTTTGGAGCAGCAGCCCAAGATTCTCCGTGAGAAGAAAAAGGGAGATTATCTGGTAGAAAACAAAATGTATGTAAATGCTGTGAAGATATACGAAAATGCTCTTTTAAAAGAAGATAACGAGGGGCTGGGAGAACAGTTCCGTGGCGGCATTTATCACAATATGGGATGTGCTTATCTGCATTTGTTTCAGTTTGAAGAAGCAGCAGAATGTTTTTTGAAAGCCTATCAGTTTCTGCATACAAAGCAGGTGCTTTCCCATTATCTTATGGCATGCTGTATGGGAAATCCGGAAGAATTTCGGGCATATGCAACCGTATGGGAGCTTCTCCCCAGATGCAGGAGGAAATAAAAGAAAAGCTGAAGGAAGCCGGTGAAACGGTGGAGGAACCGCAAAATCAGGAGCTGGGAAAATGTTTAGAAGGTTTTATTAAGGAATATCACAGAAGCACAGGATTTTAGAGAATGGTTTTTTTCGGGACTATTTTCGTCTTGTGTTTTTAAAGGTAATGATATATAATCCAGATGTATTACACTGAGTAAGTATAAGAAAGCAGAGGTAAGAAGAATATGAGTACAGACAGATATGTAAGCCCATTATCCGAACGTTATGCAAGCAGAGAAATGCAGTATATTTTTTCTCCGGATATGAAATTCCGTACATGGAGAAAGCTGTGGATTGCTTTGGCTGAAACAGAAAAGGAATTAGGTTTGAATATTACCCAGGAGCAGATTGACGAATTAAAAGCCAATGCCGACAACATCAATTATGAGGTGGCAAAGGAAAGAGAAAAACAGGTTCGTCATGATGTTATGTCCCACGTTTACGCTTATGGAGTACAGTGTCCGAAAGCAAAGGGAATTATTCATTTAGGTGCAACAAGCTGTTATGTAGGTGACAATACAGATATTATTGTGATGACAGAAGCGTTAAAGCTGGTTCGTAAAAAGCTGGTGAATGTTATTGCAGAACTGGCAAAATTCGCAGAGGAGCACAAAGCGCTGCCAACACTTGCATTTACTCATTTTCAGCCTGCACAGCCTACAACCGTAGGAAAGAGAGCAACTCTTTGGATGCAGGAATTCTTATTAGATTTAGAAGATTTAGATTTCGTACTTAGTACCATGAAGCTGTTAGGCTCGAAAGGAACAACAGGAACACAGGCAAGCTTTTTGGAATTGTTTGACGGAGATCAGGAAACTATTGATAAAATCGACCCGATGATTGCACAGAAAATGGGATTTAAGGAATGTTATCCTGTTTCCGGTCAGACTTATTCCCGTAAAGTAGATACAAGAGTTTTAAATGTGCTGGCAGGAATTGCTGCAAGCGCTCATAAATTCTCCAATGATATCCGTCTGCTTCAGCACTTAAAAGAAGTAGAAGAGCCTTTTGAAAAGAGCCAGATCGGTTCCTCTGCTATGGCATATAAGAGAAACCCGATGAGAAGCGAAAGAATTGCGTCTCTGTCCAGATTTGTTATGGTAGATGCGTTAAATCCTGCCATTACATCTGCAACACAGTGGTTTGAAAGAACATTGGATGACTCTGCAAATAAACGTCTTTCTGTTCCGGAAGGCTTCCTTGCCATTGACGGTATTTTAGACCTTTGCTTAAATGTGGTAGACGGTTTGGTTGTATATCCAAAAGTTATCGAAAAACGTTTAAGAAGCGAGCTTCCGTTTATGGCAACAGAAAATATTATGATGGATGCTGTAAAAGCAGGAGGAGACCGTCAGGAATTACATGAAAGAATTCGTGAGCTTTCCATGGAAGCAGGAAGAAATGTAAAAGTAGAAGGTAAAGACAACAACCTTCTGGAACTGATTGCGGCAGATCCGGCATTTAACATGACACTGGAGGATTTACAGAAAACTATGGATCCTGCTAAATATACAGGACGTGCGGCAGTTCAGGTAGATAACTTCTTAAAGAAAGTAGTTCATCCTGTTTTGGAGGCAAATAAAGAGCTTCTGGGTATGACAGCAGAAATCAACGTGTAAAATACAACAGAAATGAGAGGACATGATATGAAACAGGAAAAGAAGGGGAGAGCTTCGGCGCTTTTACCCATTGGAATATTCCTTGTCATCTTTATCGGTGCGGGAATTATTTCCAATGATTTTTATACAATGCCTGCCATTGTGGGATTTTTAATCGCTTTGGTTGTGGCGTTTTTACAGAACCCCAGAGTGCGTTTTCACGATAAGATTTCCATTATTTCTAAAGGTATCGGAGAAGAAAATATCGTGACAATGTGTCTGATTTTCCTTGCTGCTGGTGCTTTTTCCGGTACGATTAAGGCAGCTGGGGGAGTAGAAAGTACTGTAAATTTAGGGCTTTCTATTATGCCGTCATCTATTGCAGTAGTAGGATTATTTATTATCGGATGCTTTATTTCCGTGTCTATGGGAACATCTGTGGGAACCATTACGGCAATGGCTCCTATTGGTGTGGGGATTGCAGAAAAAACAGGAATTGCTGTGCCGATTTGTATGGGTGCCATTGTATGCGGCGCTATGTTTGGTGATAATTTATCTATGATTTCTGATACAACAATTGCAGCTGTTCGAACACAGGGATGTGAAATGAAGGATAAATTCAAGGAAAATTTCCTTATTGTATTGCCGGCAGCAATTATAACAGCTGTTATTTTCTTCTTTATTGCCAGTGGAAACGCAGGAAAAATTGATGAAGAGCTGAATTATGAAATTGTAAAGGTAGTACCGTATCTGGTAGTGTTGATTGGCGCATTAGTGGGAATTAATGTGTTTGTTGTTTTGATTGCAGGAACGGTTTTATCCGCTATTGTAGGTGTGGGAACAGGAGCCTTTGCCATTGGAGAAGTATTCCAGAAAATGGGCGAAGGAATTACCAGTATGTATGACATTACGGTTATTTCCATTATTGTAGCTGCTATTGTAGCTTTGGTAAAGGAATACGGCGGAATTGAATTTATTTTGAATGTGATTAAGAAGCGAATTAACGGACCAAGAGGTGGAGAATTTGGTATCTCCATTCTGGCATTGCTGGTAGACTGCTGTACAGCAAATAATACAGTGGCAATCGTTATGTCAGGTCCCATTGCAAAGGAAATCAGTGAGGAGTTTGACGTATCACCGAGAAGAAGCGCTTCTTTACTGGATATTTTCGCATCGGTAGGACAGGGAATTATCCCTTACGGAGCACAGCTTTTGACAGCGGCAGGACTTTCTGCATTGTCTCCGGTACAGATTATGCCATATCTGTTTTATCCGATTTTGATGGGTGTCAGTGCGGTTTTGTTTATTCTGTTTAGAAGAAGAACGACAAAATAAAAAACAGCAATAGGTTATGTGGCCTATTGCTGCTTTTTATTTTACTCCGAAATCCAATAATTGCCGAACAGCATTTTTCTTACTTGTGAAATGAACAGCATGAAAACCAAGTGCTCGTGCTTCAGCGATATTGTCCATTAAATCATCAATAAAGACGGCTTTCTGTGGAACGATTTCAAAATCTGTAATCAACTTTTGATAGATTTCCGGTTCCGGCTTTATGCAGTGTATTTGCCAAGACATGTATCCTCCGTCTACAAGCTTTAGAAAATCCAGTTCTTTTGTACATCGGTCATAAACAGGTTTCGCAAAGTTGGATAAAATATAAATTTTATATCCTCGTTTTTTTAAATAACTCAGCCAGTCTTTTGTGTAAGAATAGGTAGAAATGGTTTTTCCCACAGCATCAAAGGTTTCACGAATTTCTTTTTCGTAATCAGGTGCATTGGAAATAAAAGTCTGTAAAAGTTCTTCTTCTGACAGAATTCCACGGTCTGCTTCCGCCCATTCCTTGCTGAGAAAAACAGTTTTGGCTACGGCAGTTCCCGTTTTTTCATCATATCCTAATTCTTTTAAGAGTTTCTTCCAGTCATATTTTGCAAGCACATTGCCAATATCAAAAATCAGCGTATCGATTTCGGAAGCTTCCGCAGAGATTTTGGGTATTTCTTCATCCTTGGGGTGTGTCCATTTGTATACCAGCATAAAAGCATACAAGAGAACAGGTATCACCACAGTCGCATAAAGAGATGCCATAAGCATGCCGCCTGTTTTGGAGTGATCTGTCAGGGATAAAATAAAGGTCAACACGTACATACCCACTAAAAGACCGACTCCGATGATTGCAAGAAGTCGTTTGATATTTTTCACTTCTTAATCTCCCTTACTTGTAATATCTATTGTACTATTATAATAATTTTCGAGGGTATCGTCAATGTATAATGAGAGAATTTTACAATATGAACATGAAACTATGGGAAAAGAAATAAGAGATTTGCTGTATAGGTATCAGGGAAACATTTGGCTTGACAGCGTGGGAAGGAGCTTTGATGACAGAGAAATTTACAGAATAATTGTGGGGAATAGAACAGCAGAAAAGAAAATTTTATTTACAGGAGCCATTCACGGAAGAGAATATATGACAGCAAAGCTTCTGGTAAAACAGACGGAGCATTTTCTTCAGTATATGTGCGAAGGGGGGAATGAGGATTTTGATGTGGCAGTACATGTAATTCCTATGGTCAATCCTGACGGAGCAGCGCTGTGTCATAGGGGCATAGAGGGAATTAGGAAAAAAGAATTAAAAGAAAAGCTTTTGAAAATAAAGGAAAAGGAAGATTTTGTTAGGTGGAAATCCAACGCAAGAGGCGTGGATTTAAACAGAAATTTTGATGCTTTTTGGAAGGAATATTCCTGTGAAAAACAAAAACCTTCTGCGGAAAAATATAAAGGCGCATATCCGGAGTCAGAGGTGGAAACAAAAGCACTTACAAGGCTTACAAGAAAGGAAAAATTTCAGGCAACCATAAGCTATCATTCCTCAGGAGAGGTGATTTACTGGGATTTCGGACAGCAGGGAAAATTAAGGGAAGACACCAAGAAGCTGGCAAAAGTGATAGGAGATACAACGGGATACGAGATAATAGACGGGTGGGATAAAATAGCACCGGCGGGATACAAGGACTGGGCGCTTCTGGAAATGAAAATTCCCAGTGTTACCATAGAAATCGGAAAAGGGGACTCCCCGCTTTCGGAAAACGAATTTCCTGAAATATGGGAGAAAAATAAAGATATCTGGAAGAATATTCTTCGTATTATGTAGGAGAATGAGGGTGCTTTCAAACACCCTCAAAAAGGGGAGGATAAAGTATTTCTACTTTTTCTTTTGTTGTCTGCAGGGAGGGATGCGTCTTTGTATCATCTCCCTGTGGACTATTTGTAGTATAGACAGAAATTGAAAAGTTATACAAAAATAAAAAGAAAATAAAAAAAATTTTACTTTACTCTCTCACTGGTTTCTTATATACTGTATCCTAATAAATTATAAGAGAAGGGAGTAAGACACTGCACAATGGATGAAGATGACTGTACCAATAAGGAAAATCCTTCTGTACATCTGATGTTGCGCTGGATAGGCGTAAGCCTGTATTTGCGGGAATGAGAAAAAAGCAATCAGATATCAGATTATTTAAGGAGGAAAGAAATTGGGAAGTACAATTATTTTTATGATTTTATTACAGGTAGTATTGATTTTATTAAATGCGGTTTTTGCATGTGCGGAAATTGCAGTGATTTCCATGAACGATAATAAAATGGAAAAGATGGCGGAAGAAGGAAATAAAAGGGCGAAGCGGCTTGTAAAGCTTACAAGTCAGCCGGCACGTTTTCTGGCAACTATTCAGGTGGCAATTACCTTGTCCGGTTTTCTGGGCAGTGCTTTTGCAGCAGAGAACTTTTCCGATGTGCTGGTAAAAGGTATTCAAGGACTGGGAATTGCTATTCCGGTTCAGGTTTTAGAGTCTGTTTCCGTTATTTTAATTACCATTGTGTTGTCTTATTTCACACTTGTATTTGGAGAACTTGTTCCAAAGCAGATTGCCATGCGAAAAGCAGAGCCCTTTGCTCTTGGAATTTCAGCTTTGATTGACGGAATTTCAAAGAATTTTTTCACCTCTGGTGAGCTTTTTGACATTTTCCACAAACTCTGTTTTAAAGCTTTTAGGCATTGATACAGACAAAGAGGAGGAACAGGTCAGCGAAGAGGAAATTCGCATGATGGTTGATGTGGGAACGGAAAAGGGCACCATTGACTGTGAAGAAAGAGAATTTATACAAAATGTATTTGAATTTGATGATTTATCCGCAGAGGAGATTGTGACACACAGAACCGACGTGGTGATGCTGGATATGGAAGATGACATGGAAACGTGGAGAGAAACCATTTACCATACCAGATATACCATGTATCCTATCTGTGAAGAAACAGCGGACAAAATTATCGGTGTGTTAAATGCAAAAGAATACTTCCGTCTGGAAGATAAAAGCCGCAGCGTTGTTATGGAGCATGCAGTAAGCCAACCATATTTTGTGCCGGATACGGTAAAAGCGGACGTGCTGTTCCGAAATATGAAAAAGAAAAAATGCTCTATGGCAATCGTACTGGATGAATATGGTGGAATGACGGGAATTGTAACCTTAAATGACTTAATCGAACAGCTGGTAGGGGAACTGGAAGAGGATACCTTTCCCGAGCTCGAGCCTTTGGAAAATGGGGCATGGAAGGTGAGAGGAACGGCATTGCTGGAGGAAATGTCTGAAATGCTGGCAATCCCACTTCCAAGTGAGGAATATGATACCTTTAACGGTCTTGTATTTCATGCGTTGGGGAGTATTCCGCAGGATGGTACAGAGCTGTCTTTAGAAATTGACCGATTATGTATCACAGATATGAAAATTCACAATCATAAAGTCGAGAGCGCAGTTGTCACTATAAAAGAGACCTCTGACACGGAACAATCCGAAGAGGAAAGAAAGTAAGGATTGAAAAAAAGCTGATTTTCGTATATACTGTATCTGTTGAACCAAATGGTGAAATATGAAAATAAAAACAAAAGGCAGGTAAGATACATGGCATTATTACAGGAATGGAGAGATATGGCATACTCTCAGCAGGCTGATAGAGCACAGCTGCAGAAATTCTGGACAGAGTACTTTTTAATTGAAAAGGGAATTTACGAAAAACTTCTCAGCAATCCAAATGAAGTTGTAAAAGGTACAGTAAAAGAACTGGCAGAAAAATTCGATGTAGAATTGATGTCTATGGTAGGTTTCCTTGACGGTATTAACGACAGCTTGAAAATTCAGAACCCAATCGAAGAAATGGATGAAAATACAGAGGTAAATTTAGGATATGATTTAGAAACTCTGTATAAAAACATGGTAGACGCAAAAGCAGACTGGTTATACGAGCTTCCACAGTGGAACAGCATTTTCTCAGAAGAAAAGAGAAAAGAACTGTACTTAGAGCAGAAAAAATCCGGTACTGTTGTAAAAGGTCCTAAAATCGGACGTAACGACCCATGTCCATGCGGAAGCGGTAAGAAATATAAACACTGCTGCGGAAGAAAATAAATAAGTGATAAAGGAACAGAATTTTTTATCAGATACAGGGCAGGCTGTTTGGTAAAAGGTTCTGTTTTTTTACACAAGAAAAATTTTATTATTGTAGGAGTAAAAAAATGGCAGGGATTTGTTTTCTTTTAGGATTTATCAGTGTGTTGTATTTTCTGGGGATTTGGAGGATGACGGGATTGTCTTCGAAGTTTCCGTTGGTGTGGCTGTTGATTGGCGGCGGTTTTTTTCTGGCGGGAAGCTGTATTTATTTTGGAATAGAAATTCCGGTATGGTTTAGTGGTCTTATCGGAATTTTTCTAGGTGGATTTCTGCTATTATTGGTGTTTTCGGAGTGCTTGATTATCAGCGCCATGAGACAAAAAGAAGTGAAAAATCTGGATTATATTGTGGTGCTGGGAGCGCAGGTACGGGGAAATGTACCTAGTAAGTCTTTACAGTATCGTATTGATAGAGCAGAGAAATATTTGAAGGAAAATAAAAAAACAAAGGTAGTTCTTTCAGGTGGAAAAGGGGAAGATGAGGGGATTTCGGAAGCACAATGTATGGCAGAGGAGCTTGGCAGAAAAGGAATTGCATTTAATAGGCTACTTTTAGAAAAAAAGTCCAGAAATACAGAGCAGAATATTACTTTTACCATTCCAATCATTCAACAAGATAGTAAAAAGGATTTAAAAGAGTTGAAAATTGGAATTGTTACCAATGGATTTCATATTTATCGTGGCAGCGGAATTGCTCAAAAGAAAATGCAGTGTAAAGTTTATGGAATTGCTGCTAAAAATTCCCGCTTTTTACAGGTGAACTATTTGCTTCGGGAATTTTTTGGAGTGATAAAAGACAGGCTTGTGGGAAATTTGTAGAAAAAGAGGTTGACAAGTAAAAGATATAGGATATATTATGTGGATAGAAAGAGAACACGTTGACGAGACGAGTAAAATGTGGAAGGTCACAGAGAGGAGTGTGTATGCTGAAAGCACTCTGTCACGGAAGCATTTGAAAACTACCTCTGAGTGGCCCTAATCCGGTCCGGTGATTCCGTTATCATCAAATGAAGTGGTTAGTAAAGCATTTGCTTTTAACAAAAAGGGTGGAACCGCGGATATAGATAAGATAATCCGTCCCTTGCAGTCAGAAACAGGCAGCAGGGGACGGAGTTTTTTTATTTTATAGAAAATTATATTCCTTTCCTGCAAAAAGAAAGAGAGGAGAATAGAAATGATTGTTACATTAAAAGATGGTTCAAAAAAAGAATATGCAGAAAGTAAATCTGTATATGAAATTGCTTTGGATATCAGCGAAGGTCTTGCAAGAGCAGCCTGTGCAGGTGAAGTAAACGGAGAAGTAGTAGATTTAAGAACACAGGTGTCTGAAGACTGTGAACTGAATATTTTAACAGCAAATGATGAAAAAGGTCTGGCAGCTCTGCGCCATACAGCATCTCATGTGTTAGCTGAGGCTGTGAAGAACTTATACCCAGAAGCAAAACTGGCAATCGGACCTTCTATTGATACAGGATTTTACTATGACTTTGACCATGAGTCTTTCAGCCGTGAGGAGTTAGATGCACTGGAAAAAGAAATGAAGAAAATCATTAAAAAAGGTGCTAAAATTGAGCGTTATACAATGCCACGAGAAGAAGCTATTAAATTCATGGAGAAAAAAGGCGAGGACTACAAGGTAGAACTGATTAAAGATTTACCGGAAGGAGAAGAAATTTCTTTCTATTCTCAGGGAGATTTTGTAGATTTATGTGCAGGCCCTCATTTAATGAGCACAAAGGGAGTAAAAGCATTTAAACTGATTTCTTCTTCAGGCGCTTACTGGAGAGGCGATGAAAAGAACAAAATGCTTTCCCGTATTTATGGTACAGCTTTTAGTAAGAAAGATGAGTTGAATGAATATTTAGAGCAGTTAGAAGAAGCGAAAAAAAGAGACCATAATAAACTGGGACGTGAAATGGGCTTGTTTACAACCGTTGATGTTATTGGACAGGGACTTCCTCTTTTAATGCCAAAAGGCGTAATTATGCTGAAAGAGCTTCAGAGATGGATTGAAGATCTGGAAGATAATGAATGGGGCTATGTTCGTACAAAAACACCATTGATGGCAAAGAACGATTTGTATAAAATTTCAGGTCATTGGGATCATTATAAAGAAGGTATGTTTGTACTGGGAGATGAAGAAAAGGATAAAGAAGTCTTTGCGCTTCGTCCTATGACATGCCCATTCCAGTATTATGTATACAAAGCAAATCAGCATTCTTACAGAGAATTACCTATCCGTTATGGTGAAACTTCTACTTTATTCAGAAACGAAGATTCCGGTGAGATGCACGGACTGACAAGAGTTCGTCAGTTTACTATTTCTGAGGGACACTTAATTGTAAGACCGGATCAGATGGTAGAAGAGTTTAAAGGCTGTCTTGCATTGGCAAAACATTGTCTGGAAACATTAGGTGTAGCAGAAGATGTTACTTACCATTTATCAAAATGGGATCCGGAAAATAAAGAAAAATATATTGGTGAGCCGGAAGTTTGGGAAGAAACAGAAGGACATATCAGAAATATTCTGACAGAGCTTGGTGTTCCTTTTGTAGAAGATGTAGGAGAAGCTGCTTTCTACGGACCAAAGGTAGATATCAACGCAAAGAACGTATACGGAAAAGAAGATACTATGATTACGATTCAGTGGGATGCACTTTTGGCAGAGCAGTTTGATATGTATTATATTGATGAAAATGGTGATAAGAAACGTCCTTATATTATCCACAGAACTTCTATGGGATGTTATGAAAGAACACTGGCATGGCTGATTGAGAAATATGCCGGATTATTCCCAACATGGCTGTGTCCGGAACAGGTTCGTGTACTTCCTATTTCTGAAAAATATGGAGATTATGCAAATGAAGTTCAGAAACAGTTAAAAGCAAATGGAATTCGTTCCAGCGTGGATAATCGTTCTGAAAAAATCGGTTATAAAATCAGAGAAGCACGTCTTGAAAAAGTTCCTTATATGCTGGTTGTGGGAGCAAAAGAGGAAGAAGACAAAGTAGTATCTGTCAGAAGCCGCTATTTAGGTGATGAAGGACAGAAACCGTTAGATGAGTTTATTGATGCAATCTGCAAGGAAATCCGTACAAAGGAAATCCGTAAAATTGAAGTAGATGCTCAGGGAAACAGAATTGAAAAATAGAGTATAGAATGGCAGAAAAGGGAAATACTATCACTGATAAATGAAAATTCAGGAGGTAGGAAAATGCCATTATTAAATTGTACTGTTAAAAGCTGTTTGTATAACAAAGATGAATATTGTGCAAAGGGTGATATTCTGGTAGATGGGAGAACTGCAAAGATGTCAGAGGGTACATCCTGTAAAAGCTTTGTGGAAAGAAAAGAAAATGCAAGCAATAGCTGTGGATGCGGAAGTGCAACTCCTCATATTCAGGTGGAATGTAAGGCTTGCGAATGTACTTTTAACAAAGAGGAAAGATGTGACGCAGAGGAAATCACCATTGCGGGAAGAAATGCCTGCAAATGCTCCGACACAGAATGTGGAAGCTTCTCTGTGAAATAAACAGTAAAATAGCTTTAAACTGACAGCCGGTATGGAGAAAAATCTGTACCGGCTTTTTTTCGCCAACAAATACTTTGCAAATTTTGAAAAAGTATGTTATGCTAATAACGCATCAGTACGGATTTTGAAAATTTCGAGATTTTAACTCAGGTCAATTCAGACAAAATATTTCCAAATAACTAATAATTGAAGAAAAGGTATAGGTCGGAAAGGAATATAGAATGAGAGAAAAATATGAGTCCCTGTCACTTGGAGCATTAAAGGAAGTGGCAAAAGCCAGAGGCTTAAAAGGAATTTCCACATTGAAAAAAAGTGAGCTGGTAGAGCGTATGGTAGAAGAAGACCAGAAAGAGAAAAGTATGGAAAATAAAACAGTTGAAACAAAGAGCGCAGAAAACCAAACGGAAGAAGCAAAAAGCTCCAGAGCGCCGATGGAGCAGTCTGAATTAGACAGCGGTATTACGGTAAAAGGAATTTTAGAGGTATTGCCTGACGGTTACGGATTTATCCGAAGCGATAATTATCTGCCGGGAGAAAATGACGTGTATGTGTCACCGTCTCAAATTCGCCGTTTTAATTTGAAAACAGGAGATATTTTAAAAGGAAATACAAGAGTAAAAAGTCAGAATGAGAAATTTTCAGCGCTTTTATATGTTACGCATATTCAACGATATCAAAGCTAATGAAATACATCGTTTGAACTTTGAAGATATGACACCGATTTTCCCAAACGAGCGTCTGCATTTGGAACGTCCGGGCGGAAGCATGGCTATGCGTATTACGGATTTAGTCAGTCCTATTGGAAAAGGGCAGAGAGGAATGATTGTATCTCCGCCAAAAGCAGGTAAAACAACACTTTTAAAGGACGCAGCCAAGTCTATTTTAAAAAATAATCCGGAAATGCATTTGATTATTCTTTTGATTGATGAACGTCCGGAAGAAGTTACAGACATAAAAGAAGCAATTCAAGGTAAAAATGTAGAGATTATTTATTCTACTTTTGATGAACTTCCGGAGCACCATAAACGTGTTTCGGAAATGACTATTGAAAGAGCAAAACGTTTGGTAGAACATAAAAGGATGTTACGATTTTCATAGACAGTATTACCAGACTGGCAAGGGCTTATAACCTGACGGTACCGCCAAGCGGACGTACTTTGTCCGGTGGTCTTGATCCGGCAGCGCTTCACATGCCAAAAAGGTTTTTTGGTGCAGCCAGAAACATGAGAGAAGGCGGCAGCCTTACAATTCTTGCAACAGCTCTTGTAGATACAGGAAGTAAGATGGATGATGTTGTATACGAAGAATTTAAAGGAACCGGTAATATGGAACTGGTTCTGGACAGAAAACTTCAAGAAAAGAGAGTTTTTCCTGCTATTGATATTGCTAAGTCAGGAACAAGACGAGAAGATTTACTTTTAAGTGTTGAAGAGCAGGAAGCAGTGGATATTATGCGTAAGGCTTTAAATGGCATGAAGAGCGAAGAAGCTACAGAAAATATTTTGAAATATGTTTGCAAGAACAAAAGATAATGCAGAATTTGTTCAGACAATTAAAAAACAGCGAATTCTTTCATAAAGAATAGAGGATTTCGGGAATAACACTTGCAATTATTATGAGAATATGATATACTGCAAAAGCTGTTTGAATTTGAAAACGCAATAAAACAATATAAATAATAAAAAATATATAAGAGGTGAATAAAATGAGAGAAGGAATCCATCCAAATTATCAGGAATGTACAGTAACATGCAACTGTGGAAATACATTTAAGACAGGTTCTACAAAGTCTGAGCTCCGCGTGGAAGTTTGCTCTAAATGTCATCCTTTCTATACAGGACAGCAGAAAGCTGCACAGGCTCGTGGACGTATTGATAAATTTAATAAGAAATACGGCATGAATAAATAAAAGGTAGGAGAGGCTGAGGTTTTAAAACTTCAGCCTCTTATTGTGTTTGGAGGAAAACATGAAATCATCAAACATTGGTGGACAGGCTGTAATGGAAGGAATTATGATGCGCCATAAAGACGTATATTCTGTTGCAGTCAGAAAGCCGGATAAAGAAATAGAGGTAAAGGTTGAAGACTATAAAAGCGTTGTAAAATGCAAGAGCCTTCAGAAGCTTCCTATTCTGCGAGGCGTTTTTAGCTTTATTGACTCTCTGGTGGTAGGAACAAAATGCCTGATGTATTCTGCCACTTTTTTTGAAGATGAGGAAGATTTGAAAAAGAGAGAGCAGCTGGAAGGGGAAGAAAAGGAAAAAGAGCTGGCAAAATCCATTGCCTATATTCCCCAGCTGCATAAGCAGAGCTTTCCTTTTTCCGTATTTGATACGGTTCTCATGGGAACTGCTGCCAGCCTTTCTCCCTTTTCCACACCAAAGGAGGCGCAAAAAGAAGCTGCCATGGAGGCGCTTCACCTTATGGGTATGGAAAAATACGCTTCCCGCTCTTTTTCCCATTTAAGCGGCGGGGAACAACAAATGGTTTTGATTGCCAGAGCCCTTGCTCAAAAGCGCCAATCCTCATTATGGATGAGCCATGCTCAAATTTGGACTATGGAAATCAAATCCGTCTTTTAAAGAAGTTAAAACAGCTTTCTGCACTTGGATATCTTGTTCTGCTTTCCACTCATAATCCGGAACATGCTTTTCTTTTTTGCAGACAAGGTGCTTGTTTTACATAATGGAACTGCTATGACACCGGGAAAACCGCAGGAAGTACTCACAGCCTCTCTATTAGAAGAAATATACAATATTCCCATACAGCTTTATACTTCTTCTGATGTTCCGCAGCCTGTGTGCATTCCGAAAATCTGATTTTAAAATTTATACTTATGGAGGAATTTATGAAAAAGAAACTATTTACTATTTTATTGTCTGTATCACTGCTTTTTAGTCTTACCGGCTGTGCAAAAGAAGAACCTGCAAAAGAGCCGGTAAAAGAAGTGCAGACACAAGAAAACACCGAAACAGAAGAAACACGTACCTTTACTGACTCTGTCGGAAGAACCGTAACCATTCCAAAGGAATTGAAAAAAATTGCGCCCTCCGGTCCTGTGGCGCAGTTGGTCTTATATACCGCAGCGCCGGATTTGCTCTGTGGTCTTGCCAGAGAATTTCCCGAAACAGCAAAGGATATATTGACGACAGTTATTATTTCCTCCCTGTTTTCGGTCAGTTTTACGGGAAAAATGCCAATCTGAATATGGAAGCTCTTTTGGCAGCTTCTCCTGAGCTTGTCATTGATATCGGAGAACCAAAGGAAAATATAGGAGAAGAGCTAGACTCTTTAAGTGAACAGCTTGGTATTCCTGTTGTCTTTATTGAAGCCACTCTGCCTACCATGGAAAGCGCTTATACAAAGCTGGGCGAATTACTGGGCAATACAAAAGAATGTGAAGAGCTTGCAGAATATTGCAAGGAACTTTTAGAAGATACCTCCAAAAAGGCAGCCTCCATACCGGAGGATGAAAAAAAAGCCATTTATCTGGCTTCCGGAAATGAAGGCTTAAATACCAATGCTTCCGGCTCTATTCACGGAGATATTGTGGAACAAATCGGCGCTGTGAATGCTGCAAGAGTTGACGCAGCCTCTACGGGCGGCGGAAGTGAAGTTTCCTTAGAGCAGATTTTCCTTTGGAACCCTGACATTGTTTTGGCAGACACAAAAGAACTTTATGAAAAGCTTTTAAAGGACCCTGCATGGCAGGATTTAGAAGCTGTAAAGAATAATCAGGTTTATCAAATTCCCGATATTCCATACAGCTATATCAACAATCCTCCTTCTGTTAATCGTTTTATCGGTATTCCGTGGCTTGGAAGCATTGTCTATCCGGAAGTCTATACCGAAGACATACGAAAAGAAGTAACTGAATTTTATCAGCTCTTTTACCATATCGAATTGACAGAAGAACAGCTTGACGAAATTCTTTAAATTCCGTTTTTCTCACAGATATCTGCCAGACAGCAGCTCTCACAATGAGGTGTTGTTCTGGCAGTGCATATTTCCCGGCCATGGTATACAAGGCGGTGGCAGAAATCGCTTCCTTCTTCGGGAGGAATGATTTTCCATAATTCCATTTCTACCTTTTTCGGCTCTTTGATATTTTCTACCAATCCGATACGGTTTACAAGGCGAATACAATGCGTATCGGTTACAATGGCGGGTTTTCCGAACACATCCCCCATAATCAGGTTTGCGCTCTTTCTTCCCACTCCCGGAAGCTTTAAAAGAGCCTGAAAATCATCCGGTACTTTCCCTTGATATTCCTCTTTTAAAATCTTCATACAGGCACAAATATCTCTTGCTTTACTTTTTCCCAAACCACAGGGACGTACAATTTTCTCTACTTCTTCTACGGGCGCTTCTGCCAGAGCATTCACATCGGGATATTTTGCATATAAATCCTCAACAACTACATTTACTCTGGCATCGGTACACTGTGCAGCCAAACGCACACTGACCAGCAATTTCCACGCATCGTCATAATCCAGTGTGCAGCCGGCATCCGGATATTCCTTTCGCAAACGTTCAATGACTTCTAACGCTTTTTCCTGCTTTGTCATGTTCTTTCTCCTTAGTTTTTCTTGCTGTCCAAATGGTTAATCATACTGGCTAAATATCCTGCGCCAAAACCATTGTCAATATTTACCACGCTGATGCCGCTGGCACAGGAGTTCAGCATGGACAGCAGCGCTGATAAACCGCCGAAATTCGCTCCGTATCCCACACTGGTAGGCACTGCGATTACCGGACAGTCTGCCATGCCTCCGATAACGCTTGCCAGCGCTCCCTCCATACCGGCAATGGCTACAATCACTCTTGCGCTCATGATTTCCTCTACATGGTCCATCAGACGGTGCATGCCCGCTACTCCCACATCATAGAGGCGTATTACCTCATTTCCGTATATTTCTGCGGTAAGCGCAGCCTCCTCAGCCACAGGCATATCGCTGGTTCCCCCTGTGGCAATGACGATTTTCCCTGCTCCGTCCGGCGTTGGAATTTTTCCAATTCTTCCGGTACGTGACATCTCGTCATATTTTAAATCTAAATACTGCTTCACATAATCAGCTGCTTCCTGACTCATTCTGGTAATCAGCACTGTTTTTTCTTGTTCTGTGAGCATTGCCTGTGCAATTTTTTAAAATCTGTTCTTTTGTCTTCCCTGCGCCGTAAATCACCTCTGCCATTCCCTGACGAATACCCCTGTGCGTATCCAGCTTTGCAAATCCCATATCTTTATACGGCTCTGTTTTAATCTGAAGCAATGCTTCCTCCGGTTTCACGCCTCCGTTGGCTACCTGTTCCAGCAGTGTCTGCAACTGTTTCTTATCCATTTTCTTCGGTCCTTTCTGCGGTGTCATAATTTTCCAGAAAATGATGTTTTACCCCATTTTCCTTATATGCAATCACAGTGCTTAAATTTACATTTTCTACACTTTTAAAAATATTTCCTTCGATAAAAGGATTGATTTCCTTTAGCTCTTTAATTAGTCCTTTGATTTCCATACGCTTTGAGCCTGTGCTTCCGTCTTCTCTGCAAGTGGTACAGGTATCTGTAAAACGGCAGGCACATTGAATAAAGTGTAAATCGTTGTAGTCTCGCCAATGCTTAATATCATCTTCACGGATTAAATACATAGGGCGAATAAGCTCCATGCCCTCAAAATTTGTGCTGTGAAGCTTTGGCATCATGGTCTGGATTTGTGCTCCGTAAAGCATTCCCATGAGAATGGTTTCAATCACATCGTCATAGTGGTGTCCCAGAGCAATTTTATTACAGCCCAGCTCTTTTGCTTTACTGTACAGATAACCTCTGCGCATACGGGCACACAGATAGCAGGGAGATTTCTCAATCTCATACACCGTTTCAAAAATGCTTGTCTCAAAAATTGTAATTGGAATATTTAAAAGACGGGCGTTTTCCTCAATTACTTTTCGGTTGGTTTCGTTATATCCCGGGTCCATTACCAGAAAAACTACATCAAAATTTACTTTTCGATGCTTTTGCAGTTCCTGAAACAGCTTTGCCATAAGCATGGAGTCTTTTCCGCCGGAAATGCACACGGCAATCTTATCTCCCTCTTTTACAAGCTCATATTCATTAATGGCTTTTGTAAAACGGCTGAAAATCGTTTTATGAAATTTCTTTCTAATGCTTTTTTTCAATTTCCGGATATCGCTCCTCTGTGGAAAAGCTGTCTAAAAGCCATGCCCCATATCCACCTGCAAGATGTGCGACATCATACCCTTTTTCTTCCAATTCCTCTGCTGCCTCATAGCTTAAAATTCCTTTGGCGCAGTATAAAATTATCTTTTTGTCGTTTGGCAGAAGCTCCGGCTTCTCCCGAAGCCTTGACAGAGGAATATTCACTGCATTGGGAATAAAACCGTGGGCAAAGGCTGCTTCTTCCCGAATATCTACCAGCAGATATTCCTCTTTGTTTAAGTTTTTTAAATCCTGTATCTTTATTTCTAATGTGTTGTTCATCTTATAATCTCCACTCTATAAACTGGTGAAAGTAAAATTCACACCAGTTTATATTGTACTGGAAGAGAAAAAACTTGTCAACGAAAGATGAACTACTCCAAAGCTCCTTTTATTTCCTTTTTTCTCTTTAAAATCCGCTCATTTCGACTGCCAAAGGCTTCTGCTCTTCCTTTTAGCAACACAGCTCTTCCCTCCGGTGTTCTGGTATATACCAGATGATATTTGCCTAAATGAGAAGACATAACCTTCTGAAAGAAGAGAGCCTCCTGCTTTGTCTTAGAAAAAACAGAGGGCACACAATAATATTTCGTCATAGCTCCCAATGCCTGCGGCGCATACAAAAGGTAACGCTGATTATCCACTGCTGCCAAAAATTCTTCCATACACTGAGCAAACAGCTCTTTCTCTCTTGTTGTTCCGCCCTTTAAAAACACCTGATAATCCACACCGTTTTCTCCATACACACTGACTTTACAGGAAGACGTAATATTTTGAGACTCTGCAAGAGCCGCTTTCATTCCCTCTGCCATTTCTCGCAAACGCTTTAAAGGACCGGAAAAATGCACAAGCCGCCACACGCCCCAGAGAAAAATTCCGGCTGCTGCCACGGTAAAAATAAAATCTGTAATGCCCTGCTGCCCATAGCTTCTGCGAAAAGCGCCCCGTATCATGCCCTGACTCATTCGAATTGCAACACTTAACGCAATCATACCCAAAGCATTGAAAAAGAAGCGCTGGGATTTAAAAGCTTTTTCTTCATTTTACAGGTTTCTACGGCTTCCATATTTCCCTGAATATGAACTGCCTGCTGCCACTGGGCTTTTAATTCTTCCCGCATACACGCCCGCAGCTTCATGTCTTCATTGATTTCCATAAGATGTCGGTAAGTATAAGGAGGAGTAATGGTATTTAAACGCTCCATACCGTTTTCAATCACCGTTCCGTCATAACTCACTCCTAAAAATCCCATCATCCTTCTTTGCAGTGTACGGAAATCTTCTGTCACTTCGCAGGACTCCTTCGTATCTGTCATACAGACCAAATGCCAAATATTACTGGTTTTTGTCAGGATTATCCTTACTTGCACGGATAGCCCTTCCCCGCATCTGATTACCCAACACATAAGAACCCACAGAGCTTGCCATAATCAAAGCATTGATACAGGGAGAGTCCCAGCCTTCTCCCAACAGTGATTTTGTTTCCAGATTAAAAATTTCGATTTCTCCTTTTTCAAAAAAGCATGGTAATCATCTGTGTGCACAAATGGGTATTTTCCGTAAGCAAAATCTCACTGTAACCCAAACATTCTCCATTTTCATTTAACAATGCTTTTGAAGGAAGTTTTTCTATACCCAAAAAGAACAGGAAATGCGTTTCAGAGCAGCCAGCGCTGTATCCGGAATATAAATCAGACTTCCGCATAAAACACCTAACTTCCAATCCGGATTCTCCCTTCTCAGCATCTCAAAAAATAGGCAGAACACCCAGACTGTCCGGCAGGAAATTGGGCTTTCCTAATTTCTTGCATATTCCTTTTAATATAATCTGTCAAAATCAAAAGTCGTAACTGATTACCCACAGAAGAATATTCCAGCTTACAAAATTTCAGAAATACTTTTAATTTTCCCGCACTGTTCATCAAAGATTTTTTCCAGCTTTTGATTTACGAAAAAAGCAACCTTCTTTCTCTCTATCAAGCCATGAGCTTTTAATTGCCGAATAAGCTCCTCCCGATATTCCTCCTGACACACAAACTCCGATACATCATCATATAAAAAGCCCTGTAACAAAATTTCCATCCACTTTTCAGACATAGGCGGAAGCTCTTTGACATTTAAAATTTTCAGCCATCTGCGGGCATAAGGAATATTCTGCTCCTGACAATAAATCAGCAAAGAAGATAAATATGCAGGATTTTCCAGCAGCTTTTCCAAATATCCC
>ENA-OQCB01000274-OQCB01000274.1-human-gut-metagenome-genome-assembly--contig:-NODE-274-length-24620-cov-4.655820_pt1 | contig 24620 bp, 28 predicted proteins | sample MGYA00242493_ERZ504568 | MGnify/ENA primary metagenome ERZ504568 (study PRJEB26092, sample SAMD00036229) | human gut metagenome | host: Homo sapiens | study: EMG produced TPA metagenomics assembly of...
ATTATAGAAAAAGAAACAGATGAATGCCACCTGTTTCTTTTGGGATTTATCCCCCTAAAGTGTCCCTCAAAGTTCAGACCCCTAAATTGACCCCTAAAGTTTAGCCCCCCAAATATTTTGGATACCCGAAGAATACCGGGCATGAGTGATCATGCTCTTTTTTTGCGTTGCAGCTGCGTGTTTTTTGCCTGAAATTTGCGTGGGAACTGCACGGTGTTTCATGGTATTATACTAATGTAAAGAATTGAAGGAAACATGAGCCTGTCGTGTTTCTTTTTTTTGAAAGGAGGTTGTAAGAATAAAAGAGGTATTGCGTCTCATGAAATCTATAGTATAATGATTACGTGGGAATGAAATGGAGGAAGAAGATATGAAGAAGAGTTTTTTTTCAGCAGGCTTGCTGACGACACTGTTGCTTATGGGCTGTTCATCCACGCCGGTATTAAAAAGCGGGGAGATTGAAATACCTGTGCATAAGGAACTGGATTTGTCTGCGTCCTGCTTTTTTGATTCCGTTGACAAGGCAGATAAGGTGACGGTAAAAAGCGGGAATCTGGATATTCAAAAGCTGGGAACTTATTCAATCACCATTGCTTACGGAAATGAGGATTATAAGCTGAAGGTGAAGATTGTTGATAAAGAAAGGCCGATTCTGAAATGGAAAAAGAAGCGTTTGATTTTCAAGCTGGGTTCAAATCTTGATAAAGTGAATGATGCCATTCGCGATAATGCCGTTATCACGGATAACTATGATAAGAAGTTTCAATCGTTCGCTGGACTCAAGCGGATTCCAGAGTCTGATAAAGAAGTCGTTTTCGATGTGCAGGTTAAGGATAGCAGCGGCAATCTGTCAGAGAAAAACAGTCTGCTTGTGCAGTTTACAAGCGATGGTAAGGAGAAATCAGGGTTAAAGCAGGAGCATGCTTCCGCAGAGGTTTCCATCGATACGGGAAAAGCAGCAAAAAAGGATACAAAAAAGAAAGAGAAAAAGAAGGATAACAAAAAGAGTGAAAGGGCTTCAGAAAGTAAGGGTGCAGATAAAACAGATACAGAAACAAAAGTGCAGCAGCCTGAACAGAGCCAGGCATCATCTTCTACATCAGGTAACCAGAGCAGTGATAAACCGAAGGATGCGAATCCAAAGCCGGATTCATCGCAAGCAACAAGCGGTAATGCTGCGGAGAAGGAGCCTGTGTATCCGCCGGAGGAAAAACTTCCTGTTATGACAGTTGATAATTTTCCATCTAATTTATTAGGCAACAGTGGACGTGTTTTTGCAACATATGATGAGGCATATGCATGGGCGAATGAACAGGTAAAGTTAGAAGGCAGTCCGTGGTATGGATATTATATGGAAATAGGACAACCATTTGATGGTAACTATGCTAATGCTGGTGATGGAACAACACCTTGGACTGTAGATTTCTTTAAATAATTAAAAAAGCTAGAATTCTAGCTTTTTTAATTTGAAAGGAGGGAACAAGAAATGAAGAAATCATTCCGTTTTTCAGTACTGTTATTTCTTTTTATATTTGTAATATTCCCTATGATAGAGCCGGTTTATGTAAGCGCAGGAGCATTAACCACACAGGCATTTAAGCCTTTGAGTAATAAGGAAAAGGTTGTAGGTTTTACAAAAATCGGATCATGGAATAATGGGAGTTTTTTTGAAACAATAACTCATGAATTAGTTGGCTTTGACGATGAGGCTATGACAATGAAATACCGGTTTCGATATTACATAACACATAAGGGAAGTGCTGGTTCCTATATTTATCAGAAAGTACCTGTCGGTGTTTTCCTCGATAATAAAAAGGTTGCAACCTTTTCCAGCTGGATTGATAAGCATATAGCAAACAAAACACAGCTGTGCGGAGAAAAAACAGTAACCATAAAATCAGGAACACATGTCGTTGAGCTTCGTGATATTAAGGACGGAGCATTAACCGTTGTGAATGTGACCAAATCCATCAATATTCCTCTGCCATCCTATTCGGTCAAATTTCTTGATGATGACGGTACGGTATTGAAGACACAAACAGTGGAGAGGTATAAGAGCGCATCAGCTCCAAAGGTATCCAATAAAACAGATAAGACGTTTACCGGATGGGATAAGCCCTTTCAAAATGTCCGTGAGGATTTGGTGATAACAGCCCAATATGCTACCAACACCTATACTGTGAATTTTTTGGATTGGGATGGGCGTGTGTTGAAAACACAAACGGTTTCACATGGCGGAAATGCATCTCCGCCGTCCTCGCCGACCAGAGAAGGGTATATTTTTCAGGGATGGAAGGGCGATTATACCAATGTTACGGGAAACAGAACCATTACTGCCTCCTATAAAATACGGACCTTCACTGTTACCTTTGATTCCAATGGAGGCTCTTTGTTGCATCTCAGACCATCACTTATGGAGATAAAGCAGGTACGCCAGCTGATCCAGTAAAAAAGAATAATAAATTTATGGGCTGGTATACGGCTGCAGGTGTGAGGTACGACTTCCGGCAGCCTGTGAAGAACTCTATGACGCTGTATGCCTATTGGGATGAGGAACCGGTAATCACTGCACAGGATATCCATATCTTTGAGGACTTGTATACGGTGCAGGAATGGCAGCGGATACGCCTGGAACGGGCGAAGGCACAGGATAAGGAGGATGGTGATATCAGCGCACGGCTGACAGTTCTCAAAGATACGACGAATCTGAAAAAGCAGGGAACCTATGAGTTAACCTATGAAGTAAAAGACAGCGCAGGAAACCGTTCCGAAAAAAATATCAAGGTTATCGTTCTGGATAAACGTGCACAAGAGGATCGCTCCAGAAAATATATTCGCTCAATATCCGCCAGCCATATTCAGACACTGCATCCGGACAGCTATTGGAGAGCGACAACACAATTTCAAAGGCTGACACAGTCCCTGCAGAAAACCTCAGCGCAGGCAGAGTGCACCTGGCATCTCACGGCAGAGGATATTGCAAAAATCCGCAGTTTCAATGCAGCGCACGGGTATTCAACGCAGGAGAACAAGGCGTTTCTGGAAGAATTTTCATATCTTAGGAGGTGAGTATGAAATCCGTTATCAAATATAGTATTTTGATGATTTGCTTTTCTGTCTCTATTCTGCTTGTGATGGATATCAATTCCATATCACAGAGAAAAAGTGAGATGGAGGATGCCGCAGAAATCAGTATGCGAAACTCGCTAAAGGCGGTAGGAATCCATAAAATGTATGCAGTGGATGAATCCGGCATGGAGGCTGAGCTTTTGCGTGAATTTGCATCCAATATCAATTCGGATACGGATTACACCCTGCGAATTATGGATATCAGCAGGGATGGATTACTGGATGTAGAGCTGACCGCAGACTTTGTTCATATGAATGGAGTCAGAGATCAGCGCAGGCTGCGAAAAACTATGATTATTGAGGCATATGATCTCCCCTGATCATATACAGGTTATGTCTTCCTGTCAAAAAGCGTGCACATAGTAATGTGCTTTTTTTGTGGCAACCCCACGGAAAGGACAAATGAAAATGGAAAATGCACCTAAAATAGCTGTTCTTGTTGTACTGGCACTTGTTGTTGGAAGTATCTTTATCGCTACAAGCAAGGAATACTCAAAAAGTGTTTCTGATAAAACCGTAGAGCAGACAAATAACCTATTCAATTCGACCGGAGCAGGCAGCTAATATGGCATTTGATTTTGGAATTCTGCAGCCATTTGTAAATGATGCGATGATTACGGACATTGACAGTAACGGAAAAACAGTTTATACAACACATGTGCACAAAGGAAAAAGCAGAGCAGCACTTTTGGAGCCTGGCTATCTGGAGCAGCTGCTGAACAGACTCTGCAATTCCGGCGCAATCAATGACCAGTTTAATTATGAGCATCCGAAGCTGGATGGTGAGATAGATGGCTTGCGCATACATGCGACACATCAGTCCTTCTCCACATCCGGATTTACATTGAGCATAAGGAAAAATCCGATAGAGCTCGTGATTACGCCAAAGACGGCGAAAAAAACGAAATACTGCAGCTCTGCGGTATTTGATTTTCTGCGGGCCTGTGTAATTGCAAGGATGAGCGTGATTTTCGGAGGTGAGGTAGGAACCGGAAAAACACAGCTGATGAAAACAATGCTGAGTATGTGTGATGATCAGGCGAGTATCGTTCTGCTTAGTGACATTGATGAAATGCGCATGCTTGAATTGTATCCGCAGCGCAATATCCGACAGTATATCATAAATGATATCATGTCATATACTGCGGCAACCTCGTGTATTCTGCGTGACAATGCAGATTATGTCTGCTTTCAGGAAGTTCGTGATGAGGCTGTGGATGATCTTTTTCTGGTGCTGAGCAGTTCGGCAAGAGTAACGGCAACGCTGCATGTAAAGGATGCTCTGTTAATGCCGCAGCGCATGATACAGCTTTCTTCAAACAAGAATGATCATCATCTGCTTTCTACCATACACGACTATATTCAGGTATGCATCACCCCCTGCAGAGTCATGCGAAACGGAAGGCTGCGCCGTTATATTGGACAGATTGCCCTGTTTTGGAATGATGCAGACAGAGTACCGCAGAAATGTCTTCTCTATGAACAAAGAGAGGAACAGGCAATTCGATATGCGATGCCGGAGTATTTTAAAAAGTATTTTGCAAATCAGAATATTCAGCTGGATTGGAGGGAAGGAATTGAAAACCTATAGCTTTACAAAGAAGCCGCTGATAGAAACCTATGGCTGTGCTTATTCCAAAAGGGATCTTTTGCTGACCATCGGCGGTGCCTGTTTATGTGTGGGGGCAATCTGTTATATGCAAAGGCTGCAGCTGCTGTATACATGTGTGGTAATCGCAACGTTAATGCTGCTGCTACCGGCAGTGATCTCCTCTTATTTTATCTATCAGAGTGAGAAAAAACGCTTTGAGGAATACTGTCATTACTTTGAAGGAATGCGCATGTATTTCAAGGTATACGGAAAGTTAAATACAGCGCTGAAGGAAACCTGCAATTTGTTTGCGGATGATTCGCAAATGTCCGTGTGCATTCATCGTGCAGTTATGGAAATCGAAGACAGCGGAGAGTATGCCAAAGCACTTGGCTACATAGAGGAGTTCTACGAAAACACCTATTTGAAGCGACTGCACTCACTGCTCATAACCGGAGAGAAGCAGGGTGGGGATTCTGTCTATTACAATTTGGATTTGATTGATTACGATGGCTGGAAAAACAGCATGCTTATGTTTCAGAAAAAGAAAAAATCTGCCAAATATATGTTTTTCCTCATGACGGTACTTTCCTTTGCCATCAGTGTATACTCCGTACTTGCCTATCAGGATGCGCAGGTGCAGGAAGGCATTATTGAAAATGCGCAGTATCAGCTTTTTACATTTCTTGAGCTTGAGATACTGATGCTTTTGTTTCTGGTGGTTTATATGTCGCTGGTGAATAAGAAATGGCTGAGGAGGGATGAATAAATGAATCAGGTTATGCAATGGATGACACATGATACAACGCGATACGGCTATCTGCTTGAACATAAAGAGGAATGGCATTATTCGCTCATACGCTTTGCCTTCATGCTTTTTATGGGACTGATAGGGGTGCTGCTGGCGGTTATAAAACGCTCTTCGCCTCCTGTCTGTATAGTTTGTGCCGTAGGCTTTACCTATGGCGGCTATAAGCTGCCCTGGCTGTGGCTCAGGCTTCGACACAATCAGCGCTGCAGACAGATCAGTGATGCCATCATTCTTTGGGTTAACACGATATATGCATTGATTGGAGAAAACAATATTTATAATGCAATCTCACTCTCCTATGCTTCTGCACCGGAAATTCTCAAACCGGATCTGGAGTGCTTCATACAGCAGATTACGCTGGATCATTCCGATAAAGACGCTTATCTAAATTTTCTATCCATGTATGAAATCGATGGATTTCGGGATATCATGATGAAGCTGTATGAATATCGCAGTCTTTCGAAGGATAAATTGAAATATGAGATAGCAGCACTTACAAAAGCCCTTTCGAGGATTGAAAGGGATAAGCGCGAGCGACGTTATCGCAGCGAGCTCTTTACAGCCGATACGCTGACTATGATCATGATGAGTGTTCCCTGTATGTATATGTTTTTTGTATCTTTGATTTTATCCCAGCTGATCATGAGCTGATGGAACATGCGACAGAAACGGCTGTTGAGGTCGTAGTGATGCTGCTTTGTGCAAGTGCCATGCTTACGGTATTCTATTATCTGTTTACGTCCATGCCGCTGCTGGGAGTTTAGTATGGATACGACAGTAAAAGAAAGTGTGGAACTGATGGTAGAACTGATTTGTGCTTTTTCTGTTATGGCAATGCTGTCTCTTGCAATGTACACGGATGTCATCAGCAGACTGCTGGAGAGGCTGTTCTAATGGAAAATGCAGTCAGAATCAGCGTACCCGTCTGGGTTACGATTCTGATCATTACGGTCGTTTTTTCCGCATTCGGAGGATGGAGCCTGAGTGCAAAGACCTATATGGAACAGGAAAGTAAACAGATGGAGAATACGCAGCTGCACATCAATCAGATGCTGCTGGAGCATTCCTTTCCACAGATACTTGCACAGAATCAGCGCATACCGCAGGGCAGCAGCTTTCAGATCAGGGAACATGTGAGGGCGATTGACCATATGGATGGTGATATCAGTGAAAAGCTGGAATTTTACGGGCAGGTAAACCCGATGAAAAAGGGAGTGTATACGGTTCGATGTGTCGTCCGTAATTCCCTGGGGATGAAGAGTGTGAAGCACATTCAGGTGCTGGTGGATTAAGGAGGTATTATGAAAATTAGTATCACAAGTGCATTATCAATGATATTTCTAACCTTTGTTTGTGTTTTGTTTATCAACGTGATGTCAGCACAGATGCAGATTGCCAAGCTCAATGATTTTCATTACGGAGTTGTTCATGAACTGGAAAGCAGTGATTTTTCGCCTGCAGTTATCGATCAGCTGACACATGCGGCAAATTACGATGTCCGTATTGAAAACAGGGGGGTGAAGGATGATTTGCGAATTTATCAGGTCATAACCTCCGGCAGTGTACGCATGCCGCTTTTTCATTACGAAAAAACATATGTGAAGGAGAGCAGTGCACGCTGATAAATTTGTTATATTTAAGGAAAAGCTCCTTCAGATATGATACAATATAGACAAGTCTTAAAGGAGGAGCTTTTTTATGAAAACGTATATTGGTGTTGATTTGGGCGGTACAAACGTCAGAGTGGCAAAAGTTGATGAAACAGGTGCCATCCTGCAAATTGTAAAGGAACCTACTGAAATCGGCAAAGGTGTGGAGCAGGTAGTTAGTAAAATCATATCCATGATCGAACGTATTGAAGGATATGAAGCAGTTGCCGGTATCGGCATGGGTGTGCCGGGTCCTGTAGACACGAAAAACGGCAAGATGATTCTGGCATACCAATCTGCCGGGATTTGAGGGGTATCCAATCGCCTCCAGAATTGAAGAGCATTTCCACGTACCGACATTCCTGGATAATGATGTGAATGTTGCCGGTATGGGAGAGGCACTGCAGGGGGCTGGAAAAGGAAAAGATATCGTTTACTATGTTACGATCTCCACGGGCATTGGCGGTGCTCTGGTTGTCAATCAGAAGGTGATCGCCGGAAGAAACGGACATGCCGGGGAAATTGCCAATCTGATTATTGACAGAAACCGTGAGAAGGTGAATTATCTGAATGTCGGAGCCGTAGAAAATGAAGCAAGCGGTACGGCGATTACCCGTAAGGGGAAAGCGGCGTTTGGTGAAGATGCTGTTCAGCATGCCGGTGATGTGTTTGATCTGGCGCGCAAGGGAAATGCCAAGGCATTGGAAATCTGTGATGCGGTGGCGTATGATCTGGCAGTGATGTTTTCCCAGATTGCGCACGTTGTGGATCCGGAGGTCTTTGTCGTTGGTGGCGGTGTTATGAAGGGCAAGGATGTATTCTTCGATAAGATGGAGAATTATTTCCGTAATATGATTCATAAGGGAATGCAGACTGTGGTGTTTATGGAGGCTGAGCTGGATGAACCAGGGATTATTGGTGCAGCTATGCTGCCGATGGCATACGTAAAGGAGTAGGAAAATGGATGCACGTTTACAGAAATATGCAAAGCTTGCGGTGCGCAAGGGTGTTAACCTGCAAAAGGGACAGACGCTGATTATCAATACCTCCGTGGAAGCGCTGGAGATGACACGCGCCTGTGTGGAAGAAGCATATCAGGCAGGGGCAAAGGAGGTACTCGTTTTCTATAAGGATGATTACGTTTCCAAGCAGCATTATCAGTATCAGGACGAGGAAACCCTGTGTACGGTACGGCCCTGGCAGATCGACTGTAAGCTGGATTATATGAAAGAAGGAGCCTGCATTCTGCATATCATCAGTGATATTCCCGGCATTTTAAAGGATGCGGATGCTGAAAAAATCAGCAAGGCACGTCTGGCCATGGCGAAGGCGGGAAAAGAACTGCAGTCATATACCATGATGAATAAAACACAGTGGTGCATCGTCGCGGCTCCGAATAGGGAATGGGCGAATCTGGTTTTCCCTGAATTCGAGGGCGAAGAGGCTGCTGTAGAGGAACTGTGGGATCGAATTCTCAGTGCTGTACATGTTGAGGCAGAGAATGATCCAATTCAGGAATGGATCGATCTGCAGGAAAATTTTGCACGCAGGGAGCAGATCTTAAATACGCATCGCTTCCAGAAGCTGCATTTTGAAAATGCAGGGGGTACGGATTTATGGGTAGAGCTTGTTAAAAATCACCTATGGGCCGGAGGAAGTGAAAAAACAGTAGCCGGTGTAGAGTTTAATCCAAACATGCCAACGGAGGAAATTTTTACGATGCCGAAGAAAACCGGGGTAAATGGCAAGGTGTACGCCACAAAGCCGCTGGATTATAACGGAACGCTGATTGAGGATTTCTGGTTTCTCTTTCAGGATGGAAAGGTTATTGATTTTGGCGCCGAGAAAGGATATGACACACTGTCCTCACTCGTTCATTTCGATGAGGGAAGCTGTTATCTAGGTGAGGTTGCTCTGGTGCCTTACGAATCTCCAATCAGTAAGAGCGGTATTCTGTTTCTGAATACGCTGTTTGATGAAAATGCCTCCTGTCACCTAGCATTGGGAGATGCGTATCCGATGAATGTTGCAGGTGGTGTCGATATGAGTGAGGAACAGCTGAAGGAAGCAGGGGCCAATCATTCCATGACCCACGTGGATTTCATGTTTGGCAGTCCGGATATGAAAATAACCGGAGTTTGTGAAGACGGGTGCGAGGTAGCCGTCTTTGAACAGGGAAATTTTGTATTCTAGACCGGGGGTTCCGGTCTTTTTTCTATCTGCGTTTTGTATAGCGAGGAAGAGGAGCTTTTATGGAAATACGCCGTGAGAAAAGAATTTCTGGTGAAGCTATGTCTTCTATGGTATAATCTAGCTAATAAAAGGAGGGAATATCTATGATAATGATTATTATTGCTGTTGTAGTCGTGCTCATTCTGCTATGGGTTATTTCAACCTATAATAAATTTGTAAAGCTGCAGAATAAAGTGGAAGAGGCGTTTTCTACGATGGATGTATACCTGAAAAAGCGCTATGATTTGATTCCGAATTTGGTGGAAACCATCAAGGGCTATACAAAGCATGAATCAGAGACACTGGAAAGGGTTATCAGTGCGCGAAATCTTGCTGTAAATGCGCAGTCATTGGATGAAAAAATCAAATCCGAGAAGAATTTTCAGTCTATGCTGGGGCCTTTGTATGCCATCAGTGAGCAGTATCCGAACCTAAAGGCGGATCAGCATTTTACACAGCTGCAGAACGAGCTGCAGAATATCGAATCTGAAATTGCAAATTCACGTAAATACTATAATGCAGTATGTGTGAAATTCAACAATCTTGTGGAAATGTTCCCAAGCAATCTGCTTGCCGGCATGTTCCATAAGACGAAGAAGCCGCTGTATGAAATCGAGGATGCTGCCCAGCGTGAAAACGTAAAGGTACAGTTTTAAAGGGATAGCACAGCTATTCCTTTTTATCCTTTGAAAAATAAGGCGGTATCCGGCTGCATAGTATGTGCAACAGCTGAAGGCAGATGCATAACTGTGAGCTGAAAAGCGGCATAAAGGCGCGCTTGGAAAAACATGCAACAACATGTTCTTATGAGGGAAACAACAATGAAAAAAATTAAACGATGGATTGCGGTCTGCTGTTTGCTGTTTGCGGCAACGCTTATACCGGTGGATGCGCAGGAGGCTTTCATTATTGATGATCTGCATGTGTCTATGGAGGTACATGAGGATGGTGGTATTGACATTACAGAAACCTATGTGCTGAATTTTACAGAAGCAAAGCATGGATTTTTTCGTAATATCCCAACCTCCTATGATATGGAGTGGTCTGTGGATGGAAAGCTGGAAAAGAAGAGCTATTATTTTCCGGTCAGTGAAGTAACCTGTAACCGAACCTGCTCTCTTGAGGGCAACGCTGATGCGGTGGTTGTTAAGCTCGGTGATCCGGATAAGACGGTATACGGGGAACAGAAGTATGAGATTTCTTATCATGTAAAGACGAAGGATCTGGATTTGAGTAACCATGCGCAGGCATTGTATTGGAATCTTGCATACGGCTTTGATACTCAGATTCGTCATTTGTCCTATGACATAAAAATGCCGAAGGCTTTTGATGAAAATGCGGTGTTTACCTACAGCGGGGCTTTCGGGGAAACGACAACGAACCTCACACATGAGGTGGATCAGCTGCATATCAAGGGAGAAACCGGCAGGCTTCTTTTGTCCAATGAAAGTGCAACCATAAAGGTTAATCTGCCAAACGGATATTTTATCTATCCAAAACCGAAGGATTATTCCATACCGGTGAGTATAGCGTCTGGCATACTGCTGTTGGCGGCTCTTTCGCTGTTCTGGAAATACGGACGGGATGATGAGATCATCGCGACGGTTGAATTTAAAGCACCGGATGGTCTGGACAGTGCCGGTGTGGGTTATGTGATCGATAATACCGTAGAAAATAAGGATATTCTGTCTCTGATCATCGACTGGGCAAATCGCGGCTTCATAAAAAATATATGATGAAAAGGACGGATTTCAGTTGGAGAAGCTAAAAGGATATGACGAAAGAGAACAGTCATGCCTATGAACGTGCATTTTTTGATTCTATATTCCTTTACGAAACCATCGTCAGGGAAGAGGGAATGAAGAACGAAGAAGTGCGAAGAGGGCTTGCCAGTGCCAAAAGTATGCTGCGGAATTATTTTAACAAAGATCCAAAGAAACGCATATTTACGAATACCTCTGTGGTACTTCAAGTGATTATGATCCTATTGATTGGCCTTCCGGGCTTGCTGTTATCCTTCTTCAGTGCAAAGGCCAAGTATGAAATGAATTTATTTGCGATTCCCTATGTTATACCGTCCGTGCTACTGATGGTATCCTGTATCCCATGGATCATTATCATGCGTAAGCGTTATGTAATGAAGAAGCCGATTTTTGTGCTGGTTATGTGCCTTATGGTCTTTCTAAATGGAATTCTGATTGCCGTGAATGCTGTTTTGCAGCTGCTGGTAGGCGGCAGTATGTGGGCGGTACTGCTTCATGCCGTCATTACCATTTTACTGATTCTGATCATGATATTCATGGACAAGCGCAGTGAGCAGGGCACGCGCTGGCTGGGACAGATTCTCGGTCTGAAGGATTTTATCCTAACCTGTGAGAAGGACCGTCTGGAGCTTCTTGCAAAGGACGATCCCTATGCATTTTTCTCCATTCTTCCTTACGCATATGTTCTTGGTGTAAGTGATGTTTGGGTGAAAAAATTCGAAACAATTGCGGTGGCAGCACCAAACTGGTATCAGGGCTATGATTCCACAGGTGTTTTTACCACCATGCTGTGGTGGAATCATTTCCATTACTGCTTTCATGATATTTCAGCAGCAGCTACATACGTTCCGGCACCAAAAGGCGGAAGCGGCGGAGGTAGCTTTGGCGGTTTTGGCGGTGGAGGCTTCTCTGGAGGCGGTTTCTCCGGTGGCGGCTTTGGCGGCGGAGGCGGCGGAAGCTGGTAAGTCTATCATAAAAACAAGTCCTTGCGTTTTACGGACTTGTTTTCTTTTCCCTTTTCCTTGTTATGCAAAGCCGCTATCTTGATGTCTCGGAATTCAGCTTACCGTCCTCCAGCTCCTTGACTTTCTTATAGAAGGTTGAATATTTCAAACCGGAAATAGCGATTGCCTCCTTGCTTTGCAGCTCCCCCTGCTGCCATAAATACACAATCTCCTCGAAGTCCTCCGGTAATGCGATTTTTGGCCGGCCGAACCGCACACCACGCATTTTCGCTGCACGGATTCCCTCAGCCTGCCGCTGATGGATATTCACACGCTCATTTTCCGCAACAAAGCTGAGCAGCTGCAATACGATATCCCCAATCAGAGTGCCAATCAGATCTTTTTTCTGATCTGTGTCGAGAAGCGGCATATCCAGAATCTGATATCCACTTTTTTGTCCTTGGTTATGTATTTCCATTCCTGCAGAATCTCATTGTAGTTTCTGCCAAGACGATCGATACTTTTTACGACAAGCAGATCCCCCTGTTTCAGTTTCTTATAGACAAGCTTATGATACGCAGGCCGATTGAAATCTTTACCACTCAGTTTATCCATGTAAATATACTTTTTGTCAATTCCCATGTCCAATAATTCCAGATATTGTCTAGCTTCATTTTGGTCCTGACTGGAAACTCGGACATAACCATAAGTTTTTCTCATGTACATACTCCTTTCCATGCATGTGAAAATTATACTAGACTTCAGTGGAAATTAAACTGTTAAAATTTACCAATTTGTAAGCGGAATACATAAAAGCTGTAAAATACGGAATATTTTGAAAATATGTTTACAAATTCTGAATACTATGGCGAATTTGTTTTTATGGGAGAAGTATTTGACATATCGTCTGGAATGGTGTATAAAATAGACAGGAGTTAAATACGAGGAAAAGGACATGGGGTCATTATTCTGATGCAGAGAGAAGGACGGCAGGTGAAAGTCCTTTGAAGGAATGCTGATCTTACTACCTTGGAGTAGCACCCGAAAGGGAAAGCCGCATGCCTGCGTTACGGGTTTGAGTGCATATGAGGAATCATATGAACAAAGGTGGTACCGCGTGTAAGACTGAACGTCCTTTGGATGCAGTCTTTTTTTTGTTGAAGGAGATGATGATATGCAGCTTGTACTGGCACAAGTTTCTGACGCTGAAGCCCTGCAGCGTTATGAGGATGTCTGTAAGGATGCAGAGGAAACAGATGTTTTGCCGTTTCGCCTTCAGTATGCGGATATGTCTGCTTTTCTGAAGGCACAGACAGATTGGCATATCGGTGCAAATCTGCCAGAGGGTGTTGTTTCCAGCAGTCTGTATCTTGTCAGGCAGCATGGTGAAGTCGTTGCCACGCTTGTATTGCGGCATGAGCTCAATGCATATCTGAGAAAGTTTATCGGGCACATCGGATACCGCGTGCATCCGGCATATCGCAGGCAGGGAATCGCCAAAGAGATGCTGAAGCAGGCAGTTGTACTTGCAAAACGGGAATATGGACTGCAAGCGGTAATGGTCAGTTGTACGCGATGATAATATCGCGTCGAAAAAAACGATTCTGCACGCTGGTGGATGCTGGGAACGAAGCTATCGCATACCGGAAACAAATGAATGCTACGATATATTCTGGATAGGAGGAAATGAATATGATTGATATTAAAGAGCATGAGGAATTAAGCAGGCTGAATCATTCCTGTGCACATATGATGGCACAGGCGGTAAAGCGCTTGTATCCACAGGCAAAATTCTGGGTAGGGCCGGTCATCAGTGAGGGCTTCTATTATGATATTGACCTGGGTGATGAAGTAATTAAGGAAGAGGATCTTGCGAAAATCGAAAAGGAAATGAAAAAGATTGCCAAGGACGGCAAGCGTATCGTACGAAAGGAGATTTCCAAGGAAGAGGCTTTGGAAATGTTCCAAAATGACCCCTACAAAATCGATCTGATCAGTGATCTGGAGGATGGTACAATCACCTGTTATCAGCAGGGGGAGTTCATTGACCTGTGTCGGGGACCGCATGTCGATACAGTTAAGCAGTTGAAAAATTTCAAGCTGCTGAAGCATTCCGGTGCCTACTGGAAGGGAGATGCCAGCAATAAGATGCTGCAGAGAATCTACGGTATCTGTTTCCCGACAGCTGAGGAGCTTGAGGATCATCTGCATCTGCTGGAGGAAGCGAAAAAGCGTGATCACAAAAAGCTGGGAAGAGAGCTTGGACTGTTCATGATGAGCGAATTCGCTCCAGGTATGCCATTTTTCCTGCCAAACGGAATGATTATCCGCAATCTGCTGGAAAACTTCTGGTATGAAGAGCACACAAAGGAAAACTATCAGTTTATCAAAACACCAATCATGATGAGCAAAGAGCTGTGGGAAGTGAGTGGTCACTGGGAAAATTATAAAGAGAACATGTATACGACCATGGTTGATGATCGTGAATTCGCAATCAAACCGATGAATTGCCCGGGTTCTTTGCTGGTGTTTAAGAACGGGCTGCATTCCTATAAGGATCTCCCATTGCGTATGGGAGAGCTCGGACAGGTGCACCGTCATGAGGCAAGCGGCGCATTAAACGGATTGTTCCGCGTCCGTACGTTTACACAGGATGATGCACATATCTTTATGCGTCCCGATCAGATTGAAAGCGAAGTTATGCAGCTGATTCAGTTCATCGATCGTGTATATTCGGTGTTCGGACTGAGCTATCGCATCGAGCTTTCTACACGTCCGGAAAAGAAATACATTGGAGATCTGGCGATTTGGGAGCAGAGTGAAAAAGCATTGGCAGATGCCTGCGTTCATGCAGGAAAGGATTATAAGGTGAATCCGGGAGACGGAGCATTCTATGGTCCGAAGCTGGATTTCCATATCAAGGATTCTCTGGGAAGAGAATGGCAGTGCGGTACCATTCAGCTGGACATGAATCTGCCGGAGCGATTTGATTTAACTTATGTTGAAAAAGACGGCTCCAAGGTACGTCCGGTCATGCTTCATCGCGTAATCTTCGGTTCCATTGAACGCTTTATCGGTATCCTGATTGAGCATTTCGCAGGACATTTCCCAGTATGGCTGGCACCGCAGCAGGTCAGTGTGGTTCCGGTTCATCATGAGAAGCATCTGGGATATGCAAATGAGGTACATGAGAAATTATGTGCACTTGGCTTCCGCAGTAAGCTGGATGCAAGAAACGAAAAGCTGGGATACCGTATTCGTGAAGCGCAGCTTTCCAAAATTCCGTACCAGCTTGTAATCGGTGACGGTGAAATTGAAAACCGAAGTGTTACACTGCGCCGTGCACAAAGCAGGGAATCTATAACGATGTCACTGGATGACTTCATTGCTATGATGGAGAAAGCAGTGAAGGAGAAAAAACTGTAATGAAGCTGCTTAAGGGGGCGCTTGCAGCAATACTGGCTGTTTCGATGACAGCCTGTAGCACCCAGAGCAGCAAGCAGGAAGAAAAGGAATCTAAGAAAGAGGAGCCTATCAAAATTCTGGCGCCTATGGGAGCACCGTCTCTGTCCTTGCTTGGGCTTTACGGTAATCAGAACGTAACCATCGATACCGTTGACGGAACGGATGTATTGCGTGCACAGCTTGCGAAAAAGGATGGTGAGTATGATGCGATCATAGCTCCGATCAACCTGGGAGCAGCGCTGCTTTCCAAGGATAAGAGCGCGTATCTTCTGGACTCTGTCGTCACATGGGGCAATCTGTATATTATCGGAAGTGATGAAGCAGATTTACAGAAAGAGGGAATGTTTGCGGCCTTCGGTGAAAAGGCGGTTCCGCAGAAGGTATTGGAAAGCAGTATGGATCTATCGTCGTTTACTCCTGAAATCCGTTATTTCAATTCTGCAAATGAAGTGCAGGCACAGCTGCTGAGTAAAAAGGCTGCTGTTGGTCTTCTGGCAGAGCCTGCTGCTACTGCAACCATTGCAAAGGCGAAGGAAAAAGGAATTGAACTCAAGGTTTTGAAGGATCTGCAGAAGGAATATAAGGCAGCAAATAACATGGAGCAAAGCGGATATCCGCAGGCTGCATTGTTTATTAAGAAGGGTAGCGAGGAGAAGGTTGCCGCTTACAGAAAGGAAGCGGAGGCATTTGTGAAAAAGGCGGATGACACCTCAATTGCCGGGGCTGTTGAAACAGCGACAGTGGAAAAGCTGGGAATTCCAAGTGTTCAGATTGCACAGAAAACATGGAAGCGTCAGAATATCCGGTTTGAAAAGGCAACAGATGTGCAAAAGGATATTGCATTGTTTCTGAAGCAGTTTGCCATTACATTAAAGGACTCTGCCTATACAAAATAATTTGTTTGATTGCTTCCTTCATTCCGTAAGACAACATCCGACACCACATGCTATGCGTGATTGAGTGCTGTAACTTATAAAGAGCAAAGAATTGAAGATAAATCAAATAAAAAGGATCCGTTCTGAGCAACGGGTTCTTTTTGCATATGCTGCAGTGCTTCTGCATAGAATACTGCGTAACCAGCCCTTACAGGGACCATACAGATGTTACCTGAAATCTAAGAAAACTAAGCCTTCGGAATTCGCAATAAAAAATTTTCTCATCTTTTTTTAGCAATCCTCTTGCCAAAGTGCTAATTTTGAGTATAATAGTATGTGTTAGCAGTTGAGAACTGCGAGTGCTAAAAGACAAGGAGGTATTTTTATATGTTGAAACCATTACACGATAACGTCATTTTGAAGAAAGAAAAGGCAGAGAAGGAAACGACGACAGCGAGCGGAATTATCCTGACTGACAATGCAAAGAATGTACCAAGCTACGCAACGGTGGTAGCAATCGGACCTGACAGCAAGGCTGATATCAAAGAGAATGACAAGGTGGTATATAAAGAGTACTCTGGTACAAATGTAAAGCTGGATGAAGAAGAATACATTATTATAGAAGCAGAAGATATCTTAGCAGTATTAGCATAAAACATAACAGGAGGTAAGGAACATGGCAAAAGAAGTACGTTTTTCAAAAGATGCAAGAACAGCAATGCTGAATGGTGTGAATGTACTGGCAGATGCAGTACGTGTAACACTTGGACCAAAGGGACGTAATGTCGTTTTGGAGAAAGAATACGGATCACCGCTGATTACCAATGACGGTGTCAGCATCGCAAAGGAAATCGAGCTGGAAGACAAGTTTGAAAACATGGGTGCCAAGCTGGTATATGAGGTTGCGAACAAAACCAATGATACTGCCGGTGATGGTACAACCACTGCTACTATTCTGGCACAGAGCATGATCAGCAACGGTCTTCGTCAGGTGGAAAAGGGTGCAAATCCTGTCCTGATGAGAGAGGGAATTGAATACGCAAGCAAGGAAGCAGCAAAGCATATTCTGGAAAAATCCCGCAAGGTGGAAACGAGTAATGATATTGCAAGCGTAGCAGCAATTTCCAGTGGAAGCAAGGAAGTTGGTAAGATCATTGCCGAGTCTATGGAAAAGGTTGGACGCAACGGTGTAATTTCCGTTGATGAATCCAATGGATTTGATACAGAGCTGGAAATCAGTGAAGGTATGCAGTATGACAAGGGCTATGTATCTCCATATATGGTAAGCGATCATGAAAAAATGCAGGCTGAGCTGGAAAATGCATATGTGCTGATCACTGACCAGAAAATCAATAATGTACAGGAAATCCTGCCTGTTCTGGAGCAGGTTGTACAGACAAACAAGCCGCTGCTGCTGATTGCAGATGATATTGAAAATGAAGTTACTTCCACATTGGTTGTTAACAAGCTGCGTGGTACCTTTAATGTAGTAGCTACCAAGGCACCTGGCTTCGGTGATAACCAGAAGGAAATTCTGAAGGATATCGCAATTCTGACAGGCGCAAACTTCTATTCCAAGGATTTAAGCATGGATCTGAAGGAGATGAAGCTGGAAGATTTGGGAACTGTTAAGAAGGTAGTTGTAACAAAAGACAATACGACGATGATTGGTGGTAACGGCTCTAAAGATGCTATTGACGCACGTGTAAAAGAAATCAGTGCACAGATGGAAAATTGCAAGAGTGATTACGACAAGAAGCGTTATGCAGAGCGTCTTGGTAAGCTGAGCAATGGTGTTGCTATCATCAAGGTTGGAGCAACTACAGAAAGCGAGCTGAAAGAAAAGAAGCTGCGTATCGAGGATGCTTTGAATGCAACACGTGCTGCGGTTGCGGAAGGTATCGTAATCGGTGGCGGTGCTGCTCTGGTTGAAGCTTATATCGCATTAAAGGATGAACTGAAATCCGATGTTGTGGATGTTCAGAAGGGTATCAAGGTTGTCATGGATGCACTGCTGGCACCAATTGCACAGATTGCAGAGAATGCAGGATACAATGCGGAAGAGATTGTTGAACAGCAGAAAACTGCAAAAGAAAACATCGGTTTCGATGCGAAGAATGGAAACTGGGTGGATATGTTCAAGGAAGGCATCATAGACCCTACAAAAGTAACAAGAAGTGCACTTCTCAACTCTGCAAGTATTTCCGCTCTGTTCCTGACGACAGAAGCTGGTGTTGCAGCAATTAAGGAAAAAGAGGCACCGGTACCTCCAATGCCTGCCGGACCAATGTACTAAGAACAAGCTATGGTGATATAAAACTGCTGTACGGACGCATATCCGCAGCAGTTTTTTTATGTTAAGCACACAGGGTTAGCTGTACAGTATCCATACGTCGTCTTTCGTTAGGCGGTGTATAATTGTAATTGCTTATATCAGATATTCGTAAAAGTAACCGTATGCTGTCTTTTCTTTAGAAAATCTTTTGTTTTTTTTACCAGGTTCCTTAAATTTCGTTATTTATAATACCAATAGGGGAAAAGGAGGCTTTATGGAACAAGAAAAAAAAGAACGAAGGCAGCATGGGTTTCATCCGCTGCAGGATATCGGACAGCTGTTTCTATCTCTGTATAACAGTATGAAAAAGGGTTTGCGCGGTGTAGGTGTGCTCGCTTCTTTGCTGAAGCAGAGTGTATGTGAGCGAATAGAGGATTGTCAGCTGCGTCAGAAGAATCAGAAAAGCAGAAAACAGATATTGCGCATGGAGGATGAACAGAGTCAGCAGATAAGGGATATTTTATTTCCCAGAAATGCAAGAACCGGTCAGCATGCAACAACGATTATACTGTTTGCGACCTTTGCTCTGCAGCTGATATCGCTGACAACAACCTATCGCGGCGCTCGCTATTATCTGCTCGATCTTAATCCGCTGGCACCGTTTTTGTTTGCGCTGGTTGTTCAGGTTTTGTTGTTTTACTTCAGTAAACAGGCCGGTCAGCATGCACATATGAAGCCGACACGCTATATGATATTTCTTATGATTGTCTGTATTTCCGTACTTACATCCTATGTCGGAATCATCAATAATACAATATCGCCACTGAATGATTATAAAAATCAGTATAAGGAATATCAGAGCAGCTTTGCAGCAGCCAAGGATGAGCTGCGCACGCTGTATGGGGATTACGTGTCCTATGAGAGAGCGTTGAATTCTTTGCAGAATCAGGCAAACCAGCTGATACAGATCACCGACAGTGCTATCGCATCTATTCAGAAAAAATCCGGTACGCTTCAGAACATCCAGCCTTCCACCTCGGTAACCACATCACAGCAGAGTGATGGAGGAAGCAGTGTTACACAGACTACGGATCAAAAGGAGCTGACCAGGGCTCTGGAGAAGATTGCAGATAATGAGGAGAAGGCTGAAAAGCTGAAAGCAGCTATCAAGCAGCTGCAGAACGCAAGCAGTTCTGCGAGTATGAAGCATATGAAAAAAGAGCTGGATGAGCTGTCTGCTGAAACCCGTCAGTAGCCTTCGCAAAAGGCATATACCGAATTTCAGAATCTGACGATGTCCTACAATCATTTACTGGATACACTGAACGCCTTTTTGAAGGAAGCTGATGCGGAAGGCATGAAGGATTTGAAAACGCTGAATATAAGTCTGGATCAGGTTATTCAAATGGTGGGGCAGTACCGTAAATTTCAAAAGCTTACCCTTACGGATATTCAAAAGCTGCAGCAGAAACATAACATTCTGGGCTCTGACCAGCAGGCAAAGGGATCCACGGTTTCCAGTCTGCTGAGTGCCTTTCTGCCATTCCGCAATATGCATCAGGAGGAATATCAGAAATTCCGTATCGATCTGGAGCTTCAGATATCCGATAGCTATTATGCATTAAAAGAGCATGCTAAGGTATTGCAGGCCTTGGATAAAGAAGCGGTGAACAGGATTATGAAAACACTTGATGAAAGCTATCAGAAGCATCATTCCTTCACAGATATAACGGTAATTGCATTTTCGCGCTTTACACAATCGCAGGCGGCGCGCAATACAGCGCTGATCTGCTTTCTGATCGCATCGCTGGTTGATGTCATATCGGCTATTCTGCCGTTTTTCTGGATCAATCGTTACAACTCAGCACTGCATGGCAGAAAAAAAACACGGCGGGGATCCGGAAGAAGAATTGCTGGAACAGCTGTATTATGCTGCGGCTTCACAGCTTCCGGTACAGCACAAGGACATTCGAATCTATGTATGTGAGGTTCTCTCCTATCTGAACACCTATATACAGCTTTATCAGGAGGTACCCTTTGCGAAGGAGGATGGTTACGTGATGATGGCTGCGCGACAAAGTGTTGAACAGCCCGGGTATCATGCAATCAATGCTGTCCTGCTAACTCTGCATCAGTTAAACACCATATCCATACAGGATCTGCATCAGATGAAAATACAGTATTACAACTTTCATGAGGATGTGGGGCTTTTACAGGAGGATTATGTATACATCATGAGCAGCGACCTGCTACTGTGGCTGCAGCAGCATCTTCTTGCGGTACTGCATCAGCAGAGGCTGTTATCGGAAATGAAGGGAGGGATGATGGAATGCAAGCATTGAATGTTGCCGCAATCCTTCTGACAGGCAGTGCCTGCAGCGTCTTACTACTGCAAGCCAGACATCGCCTTCTCATTTGCCGTATCCCTGCACTGGTGATCTTTCTTCTGCTGGATTTACCGCTTTACGGCATTCTGCTCTATCTGCACGCAGACACTGCTGAGGCATTGCTTCGCAGGGCTGTTTTGGGCGGTGGCTTCGCTATCGGATGCATCGTAATTGCCCTGCTCTTTCTAAGAAGAAAAAAAGTGCTGCTTTCTTACGGTGGTGAGCTTGTTTCCGTGACCGCGTCACTTCAGCTGTTCACCTTGCTGTATACAGGAGCAGCTCTGCTTTACCTGCATATCGTGCAGGCAAGCGGACTGACAAGAGAAATCTGCATGATGATTATGGAGCACCTTCTTTTGTTCTCCATGGTTTCGTGTTTTCTCTGTCTTCTTGAACAGTGGTTTCAGGCAAATGCATGCAGTGAAGCACTGCGACAGCTGCATAAAAGCCGATTGCGGATACGGCAGAAAAAATAAGAGCGAGGCTGTCAAAAAGGGAACCTTTTTACTGCAGGGTGTTTGCGAACAGGGGCTTCAAATTCTATGGTTAAATACGATCTATTGCATTATGCCATGAGTAAGAATCCCGAAAGGATATCCGCAGTCTCTTTCGTGCAAGGTCGAAAGCAGTTGACAGTATCCGGTTAAAAGCAGGCGAATACAGAATCGCCTGCTTATTCTCTCTGATCAGCATGGGATCCATACAGCTCATGAAAATAGCTGAACCTCATCAGCGAAAAGCACAGAAAAAAGAGATTTCCGAGCTTGTGATTGGAAATCTCCTCGCTTCATGACCTAAGGAATACGCAGCACACAGCTGCTTTTTCTGTGTTCAAAGAAGCGTGTACAATAATGTCTATCTGATATCCTTTACATACTGCAGAATATCGGCAGCGTTATTGGCGGGACTGGCCTTCTCAAAGGTTTTGATGATAACTCCCTCCTCATCGATGACATACGTGGAACGTGTTACTCCCATATAGGTCTTCCCGTACAGTTTTTTCTCCTTCCAGACATCGTAGGCCTGAATAACGCTCAGTTCTGTATCCGATAACAGAAGGAAGGGAAGCTCATACTTCTCTTTGAATTTTATATGGGAAGCACTGGAATCCTTGCTGATTCCGATTACGACGATATCCTCCCGTTTAAACTCCTCGTAGGCTGCCTTGAATGCACATGCCTGTTTGGTGCATCCCGGTGTATTATCCTTTGGATAAAAATACAAAACGACCTTCTTTCCCCTGAAGTCATGTAAAGCAACCGGATTGCCATGTTCATCCGGTAATGTAAAATCAATGGCCTTGCTGCCAGTTTCCAGCATATCGATCAACTCCTGTCTTTTCTTTATTCTAGCACGATTTTCATTGTGAAGAAAGTCGAATGCATGGTAAAATAAATAGGTATGTGAAAGTGAGGGTATTATATGATAAAACTTGTGGCATGTGATCTGGACGGCACGCTGCTGGATGAAAACCATCAGCTGTCACAGCGCAATATTCAGGCGATACAAAGACTTCATAAGGCAGGTATCAACTTTATGGTGGCGACAGGACGAAATTATCAAAGTGTTGCGCCCATGTTCAAAAAAGAAGGAATTCACTGTGACTGTCTGCTGCTGAACGGTGCCTTGATTACGGATGCGTATGGAAAACGGCTGTCTCATACACCCTTGACGCCGGGAATCGCTGAGGCAGCATTGCGAATTCTGGAGGAAAGCACGCTGCCCTACCATATGTACACCGATGAAGGAATTGTGAGCAGTACACCGAAACAGGGCAGAGCAATGTTTATCCGGCATATGCGCAAGCAGGGGATGCGGGATAAAGAAATTCATGAGCTCATGGAAACATCCTCCTTTGGAAGGTATGACAGAGAAATCGATGATCCCTTTCAATATCTGATGGAGGAGCCGATTATTTATAAGCTGGAAGCCTTTGGGGATGATGCACAGCAGCTGCAATCAGTGCGGATGCAGCTTTCCGGCATGAAACAGACATCGGTAACGAATTCTGTGGCCGATAATATAGAAATAACAGCAAGCGATGCGCAAAAGGGTCTGGCTTTGAAAAAGCTCTGCGCAAAACAGGGGCTGCATCCGGATGAGGTGATGGTATTCGGTGACAGTCTGAATGATCTGTCCATGATGCGGGAATTTCGTTACAGCTTTGCAATGGCAAATGCCGAAGATATCATAAAGGAAGCCGCCGGCTATCAGACATTGAGCAATGCAGCGCATGGGGTGGCCCACGTGCTGGAACAGCTTCTGGAGGCTGCTACTGAAAAAAGGGTTTCCAATTTATAGAAAATAAGGTAAAATAAAGCTATATGACTCATGGAAAGGATGTTCGAAGTATGAAAAAAGCTACCATTGCGGACGTTGCTGAACTTGCCGGTGTTTCCAAAGCAACCGTATCCCGCTATCTCAAACAGGAAAATGTACGGGAGGAAATAGCAGAGAAGATACGTGCTGCCATTGAAGAGACCGGTTATGTTGCCAGAGGAAGTAAAACAGATAAAGCAAATGACAAAACGGCGGAGACAAAGAGTGAAAAAGGGAAGCACACAGGCAGGGTAAAACAGAAAAATTACCGGCTCGGCGTGCTGGTTAAGGATATTGCGCTGCCCCGCACAAGAAATATAATTCATGCATTGAAGGATGTGCTGAAGGAGCAGGGTATCACATTCTCAATCTGTGTGACCGATGGAATGGAGGAGCTGGAGGAAAAATATCTTACCTCCTATATTGTACAAAATGTGAACGGTATCATCATCGAAGGCTGTTCCAGTGCGGAGTTTATTCAGAAGCAGATGCGTACGACCTCGATTCCGGTTCTGTTCCTGAACGAGGATAAAGAACAGCTGAACTGCTGTTGTTTGCATGAGGTACAGGCCGGAGAGGTGCTGGGAGCCTATATGCTGAAAAAGCAGCAGCTGGTTGTCCGTTATCTCGGGGTTGATCAGATGCTCGCGGATCAGCGGCTGCAGGGAATCCGAAACTGCTATCATGAAAAACGGCAGCCCATCGATCTCAAGGTGATTCTCTGTACTGGCAGCTATGCGGATATCTATGAGAAAATAAAAGAAATCTTTACGGAGAAAATTGATCTTCTTTTACTGGAACGTGATGAGATGGCGATTCCCCTAACCAAATTCGCAAGGGAATATCATATCGCGATTCCGCAGAATGCATCGGTAATCAGCTTTGGCGGACATGAGATTTGCCGCGTGATGTCACCTGCTCTTCATGCACTCGCATATGATTATACAGCATATGCCAGGGATATCGCAGCGCATATGAATGCATTGATTGAAAAAACTGCTGTTAAGGAACAGACGGCTGCCTTCTCGATTTTTGAAGGAGAAAGCGTACGTTAGGGGCTGTGACAGATAAGTCACAGCCCAGACATAAAAAATACACCCAATTCTATAGAGAAGAAGGTGTATTTTTTGGTATAATTTATGTATGACAAGTACTCAAATTAACCAAGGAAATTATACCG
>ENA-OQCB01000275-OQCB01000275.1-human-gut-metagenome-genome-assembly--contig:-NODE-275-length-24603-cov-2.933118_pt1 | contig 24603 bp, 20 predicted proteins | sample MGYA00242493_ERZ504568 | MGnify/ENA primary metagenome ERZ504568 (study PRJEB26092, sample SAMD00036229) | human gut metagenome | host: Homo sapiens | study: EMG produced TPA metagenomics assembly of...
CACAGTAGAAGCCTGCACCAGTAAATGAAGATTTTTTTTAGTAGTACCGTAAGCAACAACCATTTACTTCGTCAAGCATCTGATTATCGGACTCTAAGATAACATTCAGCTTAGATTTTCACTCCAACTTTCCTGAGCCTTCATACCCACGAAGGAAACAACCAGAGTCTTTTGCAGAACTCACTCAATACATAATCATCTTATTTATCAATATATTATACTATATTTATTTTTTAAATCATCATCCATTTATAAGAGATGACGTTCTAAATGCCCAATAAGCATATTTATTTTAACATACAACACATTAAGGTATTTAGTGTAAATAATAGCTACATCCGTAATACTCCCAAATAGTGCTGAAGTTCTACCGATTTTCTTTCTGATTTTTTTTGATCTAGATTAAACTATTTTGCAGGATTCCGATACACATTTTTAAGCCAATACTCACTACATTTATTTTTAAAATATAGCTGCTTCTTTATCTATAAAACTCTATTTACTTACAATGTGTAAGTAAATAAAAAGAGCCGAGTTCTGACTAATAGAACCCGGCTCTCAAAAAATATTATTCTATCTTTTTATGGAAGAGTAATAAGAATAGAACCACCTTCGCCTGTGTAATCAAATCCACCTTGTAAAGCTTCTATATAATAGTAAGGAGCTAACTGAAATGTTTTGTCATCAAGCTGTTTATTATTTACCAAACTGATTCCTGCAAAATCACTTGGATGGTGAGCATAGATTGCATTTGAAGCATTCCCATCATAGTTGATTCCAATAAAGAATTTATTATAATAAATGATGCCATCCTTAATCCAAAATTCAATATAGTCACACGAAGTTGCGGCTACAGCATTTCCCCATTCACCGTCATCATTTTTCAAACCTTGTTCATAAAGGTTTCATTACACGATAACGATCAAAGCCATCCGCTTTTTGAATTTCCACATTATAAGGCTTTTCTGTAAAAGCTAAAACATCTGCAAATGTACCAGTCCCCAAAGATACCCAGTTATAGTCTTTATTAACCGTAACTGAAACAGTATTACTACCACTTATAGGTTCATTTGTATTATCCAATGTTAATGTGACATTCAATTCTTTGCCAATTTCCAAAGGAGATACATTTACAGTGATTTTTGTCATATTTTCACCTGCTGCAAAAGTATAGCCAGAAACGGTACAACCGCTCAATGGTTCGTCATCTACCATAGCAGTCAATGCAACAGTTCCACTTAATTCACCACCAGCATTTGCACGTACAATGTCTACAGTAAAAGTCGGATCAACCGGTGAAACTGTAATGTTGGCTAAAGAAGCATTTATAAAGGCCGCCCCATCTGTAGCATCTGTATATATAGCACATTCTTGTTCACTATCACAGGCAGTAAAGCTCAGTGTAATTAATAGAAGAGCTATCAATGTTGATATTTTTGAAATATATTTCATCGCTTTAATCTTTTAATCAGTGAATAAATTTTATTTAGTATCACCTACCGGATTTTGGTCTTTTGTCGGATCCATATTAACATTTCCATCAAACTCAGTTTGAGGAATTGTCAATACCCACATATAGCTTTCCGGGTCATTTGCATTGCGATTAACAAGCAAAGCATCAGTCGGCCAACCCATTTCTGCAGTTCGTTTGAATCCCTGTTTCAAACGGCGAATGTCATAAATACGCCCAAATTCACCCCAAAGTTCAATTCTGCGTTGTGTAATAATTTCTTCCAATAGCGAACCTGTATAATCGGTAGTCAATTTTCCCATAGATGTACCGGATTTTTGAGCACAGTTGTAAGATGCGTCACGCTTACTCATTAAATCCATTAAGTATTCACGTGCACCGGCGTCATTTCCTAAACGGCATTCAGCCTCCGCTGCAATAAGATACATCTCTTCAATACGCATCCAGACATAGTCTCCCATCCAAGTTTGGATATCAGAAAACTTAAATTTTTCCTGCTGATAACCACCATCTTTATTGTTGGCATCTTTGGGATTCCACCATACCAGACGTTCGTCTTCCGTACCTATTTTTTCCATACAGTTCCTTGCTGATCTGCTTACGGGCTGTTGCTCCATATTTATCGGCTGTTGCATCCATGTGTGAGAACAAGCTTGCATACATACCGCTTTGATCAGAAATGATTTCAGCTCCCCACATGACATTAGATGCGCTTGTACTGTTCAGACCTTTAAATTCTGAAACTTTTGCAATCGTGCATTTACTTGTCGCAATTGCATCTTCTGATGCTTTTTTAGCTGTAGCCCAATCTTCCATCACTAATGCGATACGAGCTTGTAAGCCCAAAGCCGTGGTATAGTCAATATGTGAAATATGTTTACGAGTTGTACCGTTCAATTTTTCGACTGCTTTATTGATGTCACTCACAATCTGATCATATGTCTCTTGTACCGTAGAACGTGGTTTACCTTCCGTTCCGGCAACTGTCGGCTCGATATAGATCGGACAACAAGGTTCAGCCTCATGCCCTTTATAGGTCCGGGCAAAACTCTGCGCTAACATAAAATAAGAATAAGCACGTATTGCGTAAGCTTGCCCCATAATGTAGTTTACTTCCGCTTCTGTACCAGCCATAGTCTCTTCTGCTGCAAGTATATAATTTGCATTAGATATCCAAGTATAATAGCAATTCCATAAATCATATGGACGCCAAGTAGTAGTGGTATATCTACTTTTTACGTTATACAAACAATCGTACCAAAACCAACCGCTACCAGCTGCGGCCATGATCATATCTTCTCCCATAACATCAGCCATCAGATTGTAAGCACTGATACCGAAGCACTGATGCGTGTTTCCTGTTGGAGACCATGCTGAATACATGGAACGATAAAGACCGTTCAGGGGAACTAAAGCCGCATTTGCATTTGCCAATAGTCCACTCCCGGACATTGAATCGGTCGGATTGGTATCAAGAGAACTTTCCAAGCAAGACGACAGAGTCGTACAAGCCACCAAACCGACAATCATATATTTAAATATCTTTTTCATCTTGTTTCTTATAAAATAATGTTTCTATTTTAGAAATTAATTTCTACACCAAAAGAATAAGTCTTATTAGGAGCATATGAATAATCCGTTTCACCTTTGAAACTATATTGAGGATCCATACCTTGCAAATGTGAGAATAATGCCAAATTATCAATAGAACCAAATACACGGACATTACCCAATTTTGCTTTTCTCATCCAGTCCTTGGGCAAAGAATAACCTAATGTGATATTTTTGATTGCAAAATAAGATGCATCAACCAAAAAGCGATCTGTTGTTGTATAAGAACCATTGATTTCCACACGAGGAACATCTGTGATATCTCCTGGTTTCTGCCAACGGCGCAACTGGTGTTTGTTCCATGTATTTGTCGCATATTGAGCATTCATAGAGCCCATATACAGGCCATCATATATTTTACCACCAATAGAATAAGAAGTCAAGATTGATAAATCAAAACCTTTGTAAGAAAAATCAGTACCAATACTTCCGTAGAGATCTGGAATACGACTTCCCAAATAATATTTGCTGGTTGATGCTTTCGAATAGTCGTCACTAATACGTTCATTGATGATATTTCCATTCTCATCCTTGTCGTACACCCAATAAAGCTGAGCTCCTGTTGCCGGATCTACTCCTGCAGATTTAGCCATATAGAATGTATTGATAGGCATACCTTCTTTGATACTATAAACACCTTTAATAATTTCAGGTGCTGTATTAGTCAGTTTCAAAACTTTATTTTTTACAGTAGATCCCATCAAACTTATATTCCAAGTGAAATCGTCTGTTTTAATAGCCGTACCTCTTACTTCAAATTCAAAACCTGAGTTTCTCATATCCCCGACATTAGCATTGTAACCATTGAACCCAGTGGAAGTAGCCATTGGATAACTCAGTAACATGTCAACGGTTTTACGATTGTAATATTCGGCATTGACAGTCAAACGACTATTTAATAATGTAGCCTCAATACCAACGTTCAAATTTCCATTTTTTTCCCAAGAAACAGCTTGATTTTCCAGAGAAGAAACCAACCCACCTATTTGATTAGAATTCGGCCATCCCAAATCATACAGACTTTGCCATAAATAATAATTACTTACTCCACCAGACAGAATATTATCATTACCTTGTTGTCCATAGCTTAATTTCAAAGACAGGTTGTCGACCCACTTAACATCTTCCATAAAAGCTTCTTTAGAAATACGCCAGTTTCCACCTATAAGACCAGAATGTACCCCAACGATGGTCTTTATGGAAGCGAGAAGATCCGTCAGTACGCAATGATGCTGAGAAATAATATTTTTCATCATAATTATAGTTGAAACGTCCTAACCACGATTCGATACGATATTTGTCCGTATAAGAATCGGCTGCATACAAAGTTGTTCCTGGACGAAGTTCAAGGATACCGTCTACCAGATTTGTCTTACCTGCTTGTAAATATTCATAACTATAAGCATAAAACTCATGTCCGGCCAGAACATCAAAAGAATGTAATCCGAAAGAACGGTTCCATGACAACAGTTGGTTAAAAGTATAACTCTGCATACGTGTATTATACTTGGTCAACAAACCACCTGCTGTAGCCTGGTTACCGTGATACATATTCATATAACTCATCCGTGCCTGATTACGGTAATCAAGACCGAAATTCACATTCAGTTTAATTCCCTTGAAAATTCCGAAGTTATCTTTATCCGAACCAAAAGTCACGCCGGTACGAAGGCTCGCTACATCATTCTTTTTATTCGACTTGTCATCAGTCAAACCGCCAACCGGATTGTAATCTGTATAACTTCCCGGACGTCCATTTTCACCATAGTCCAACTGAGGTCTACCATCTTCACCTAATACATTCTTTCCATCCAATCCTTTCATATAGACAGGGAATAATGGTGAAACAAACTGAGCAGAATACCATACATTTGATGTGGAAGATCCGTCATAATCACTATAATCCTGTACAGAATTAGATAAGGAAGCATTTACATTGGCCTTAAACCAATCTGTTACATTGGAATTAACGTTTACACGAGCATTGTAACGTTGGAAACCTGTATTGATAAGAATACCGTCTTCATTCAGATAACCAAGAGAAAACATATATTTTGTTTTTCAGAACCTCCATTTACAGATAATTGGTGTTCTTGTCTGAATGCATTATCTCGTTGAACTGCATCCATCCATCGTTCATCCCAGGCAGAAACAGCATCAGCTTGTACCATTCCTGTTTCAGGATTGATCAAATTGTCCCATGTATAATTCTTAAATGGATTATATAGTTCACCTCCTAAATTGGCACTTAGACCAGCTCTTGCCATCTGTTGTGCTTGTTCCCATGAATAGCCTGAGTTGAAAGCATAACCGTTACGAAGAGCTTCATAAGTTAATTGCACAAATTCTTTCTGATCGACCATGTCATACGGCTGGATAGCACGTGAGGCCCATCCTACAGTAGAACGCCATGTTACTTGAGCTTTTCCTTCTTTACCCTGTTTAGTTGTGATCATAACGACACCGTTCGCACCACGCGCACCGTACAAGGCACCAGCAGAAGCGTCCTTCAATACAGTCATAGACTCAATATCAGACGGATTGATAGAACTTAAAGAACCATCGAACGGAATACCATCGACAACGTACAAAGGGTCTTGTGATGCATTAATTGAACCATAACCACGGATTACAATGGAAGCATCTTCACCAGGCTGTCCGGATCCTGAAGTTGTCAACAGACCTGTAGCCTGCCCTTCTAACCCTTTTGTTAAGTTCGTAATAGGACGAAGTTCTAACTTTTCATTATTAATCGTAGAAGCCGATCCCGTAAAAGAACTTTTTTTCGCGGTTCCATAAGCGACGACCATTACTTCATCAAGCATCTGGTTGTCAGATTCCAAAATAATTTTCAAATCAGATTTCACTCCAACTTCCTGAGCCTTCATACCCACGAAGGAAACTACCAGAGTCTTTGCAGAACTCACTCAATATATAATACACTTATTATCAACACATTAATCCATATTTATTTTCTAATCATCATCCATTTATGAGAGAGAACATTCTAAATACCAAATAATTCTATTTATCTAATATACAACACATTAATGTGATTAATGTAAAAATAGCCACACTTGTAATACCTCTCAAATAGTGCCACAGTTCTACCGGCTTACTCCTGATTTTTTGATATAGATTAAACTATCTTATTGGATTCTGATACACATTTTTAAGCCAATACTCAAAAGCTGGATCTTGGATTTCTATTGTATTGCCAGGCAATATATCGATCAAGTCTTTTTCAAGTGTCGCTTTTTTCAGGTTTTTAATGTTTGCTGAAGTTCCCAGTTGATATTGTTTCAAAATGTCTTTAGAAGAAAAATTAACCACTCCATCAGCAACTGCTATCAAAAAGCTAATTTGACGGGAAGTTAAAGTATCTATTATATTGGTAAATAGCAGGCTCAATTGTCCGATTAAGCTGCTGAACGCCTCATTGACAATAGCCTCTGAGCAATCCTTTGAAGTACGCAGCCAAGTTTGCTGGCTTAATTGCTGAGTATAATACGGGTGATTTTTCATTTTATCGGCAATCATACCTGATAGTTCATCCGATATTTGCTTTCCGGTATCAGCAAACCGTTGGGATATAAATGCAGCCCAGTCTTTTCGTTCTATTTTTTGTAAGAATAAGATATCGCCAAATTTATAAAAAGGCATACTGTAATCATTGAAAATACATCAGTAACATATGACGTTTACTCCCGTACAAACAATAGCAGACAGATGTATGCGTCTGCCAATGGGCACGAAGTTTACGTTGAAATGCAAGTGAATCCTCATATTCGTTGATATTTTGAAATTCATCGATACAGACAATTATCTTTTTACCCTTATCTTTAGCAATTTGTTGTGGCAAATCTAATATTTCATCATAAGATAACCGGTTATCTTTAAAACTGATACCAAAAGACAATTCATAGTTTTGACTACCCTCAGAAAGAGAAACGGTAGGTGCCATTCGGCTCAAGTATTTTTTTACTCCTGCTACGAATTCCTCCCAAGCAGAAGTAGATATCCGCATTAAGGCATTAGCATAAGCCGTATAAAATTGTTCTTCCGTCCTACAATTAAAAATATCGACCTGACAGACCAGTATATCCTTACTCTCTTCGGATAAAAGTCTGGCACATTTATTTACCAAAGACGTTTTACCCCAGCGGCGTGGAGATATAATAATGGTATTAATGAGATTCTTGAAGTTTTGCGTTAACAAAGCAACCTCGTCTTCCCTATCAGTAAAATTTAAGTCATCGGCAATACGCCCGTAAACAAATGGAGCCTCCATAAGATAATCTTTTTATATATAAACAAATGTAGCAACAATAGTTGGAAGGCACAAATATGAAACCGATTAATTTGAAATCAATCTATTTCAAATTAATCAGTTTCATACATATCGATTAAAATAATATTGAAAAAGGAGGTACTGATAATACATAATAGTCACAAAAGAAAATAGGCTGTCATTTTTACATAACAGCCTATTTATCATTTGAATATTATCCTTTTAGAAGTACCCTTCATTCTGTTTGATGTTAGGATTAACATCTATTTCAGACTGTGGTATTGCCAAAATTGTACGATAATCCTGATAACTCGGAGATATAAGATCTGTATTGTTCAGGAAATGATATCCCCCCTTACGAGTTACCGTAATTCCCAAACGCATGATATCATGAAAACGATGACCTTCCATCACTAATTCCTTGCGCCTTTCTTTCAAGACCAATGCTTCGGTAGCAGTCACATCTGAAGCAGAAGGAATAGCACGTTTAATAATTGCATTCAAATATTTGTTTGCACTTGCCTGATCTGCAGAAGGTTTTTTTTAATGCAGCCTCAGCAGCAATCAAATAAATATCTGATAGACGAATTACACGGATATTGTTTACAGCCGTTTTACCATTGATGCCCGGATATTTATTCATATAAGTACGTCCCTTGACCGATGTCTCAGTCAACAAATTACGACGGATGTCATCCGGATTCTCATTGATAAGATCTTCAAACTCTTTCGTATTGGAAACTGCCGCATATCCTTCAGGATCGACCACATATCCAAACATTTCACGATCACCTGCATCCAAATCTGAGATTTCCAAATCAAATACAGATTCTGAAGAGTATCTTCCTGACCATGCTGCAACATAATCCTCTGTTTTCAGCAAAGAATACGGAGAATTATTAATTACATCCTCAGCATAAGAAAAAGCTTTATCCCAATCTCTTTTATATAGATTGACACGTGCCAGTAACCCTTTTACTGCCCAACTATTGAAACGTCCGTCTTTTACTTCTGTCCCGATACATTTTAAAGCTTCTTCCAAGTCGTTGATAACCATTTCATATCCTTCTGCTACAGTGGAACGGCCAGGAAGGTCGTCTGCACTCAAAACATCCTTTACCAGTACGACACCCGGAGTCGCTCCATTTTCTACAAAATAAGGCTTTCCGTATGTAATCAAGAGATTAAAATGGCATAAAGCCCGAAGGGCCAAAGCCTCTCCTTTTGCGTTATTGAGCTCGTCTCCTGTAGGAAGGGCTCCTGTTTCAATTGCATTCAGCAATACATTCGCACGATTGATAACAGCATACGGATAACTCCACAAGTTTTCCGGAGAGTTATTCTGACGGTGTGTGAAACGATAATAAGTATCGGTTCTTAAACCACCGGAAGAAATTGTCTGTACATCTTCACCCCCCACTTCAGCACGTGATACAAAATCACAACCATAATAGCTGGCACTTTTTAAACTGTAGTATGTACCATTTAGTGCTGTTTCTACATCTTGTAAAGTCGTGATAGCATCTGTACTGACCAATGAATCTGAAGGGAAAGTTTCCAGATATCCATCACAAGATGTAAATGTTACTGAAGCGATTGCTACAGCAGCAAACATAGATTTTATATTTAGTCTATTCATCATTGTTATTATTTATAGTAAAACGAATTCCGGATTACAATCCGATTTCAATACCAAATGTTACTGATTTCAAGTTCGGCAACGCCCAAGTAGCCACACCATTGACCGGCTGTTCCGGATCAATATTCTTATAAGCAGCCCATGTCAGCAGGTTATTACCAGATGCGAAGATTCTGACATTTCTCATTCCGGCAGCCTGCATCCATTTTGACGGTAAATTATAAGATAATGTCACGGTCTTCAGACGAAGATGATTCGAACTTTTCATGTGACGGGAACTTCCGTAACGAGCATATTGGTAACTATTGACACGTCTCGGGACATCTGTGATGTCACCAGGCTTTTGCCATCTGTCCAGCTGCTGGATACCGATGGACTGATATGCGGTTTCACCATCTGTATCTGTGTATAGCAACGCGGGATCATCCATGATATGTCCACCTAAAGAGAACGAGAACAAAGCACTTAAATCCAAGCCTTTCCAAGAAAGGTTATTTCTCCATCCTCCGGTTACTTTAGGATCCGGTTTTCCGATAATAACACGTTGAGCTTGTGATGGATCTTTTGTCAATTCACGATTAATAGTTCCATCTTCGTTTTCAGTGTTCAATACCCACTGTTCTTCACCGGTTTGAGGATCAACACCAGCCCATTCACGGCTCCACCAAGAATAGTAAGACTCGCCTTCTCTCAAGATGGAAGTTCCGTCAATAATGTCTTTTCCTCCATATAGTTTACTAATCTTGTTTTTGTTATGAGACAAAACAATACCTGTAGACCATTTTACGGCTGTTTCATTGAATACATCATAGTTGATGTCCAATTCTATACCGCGGTTATTCATAGCTCCTACGTTTTTCAATGTGTTTTTGAAACCGGTAGTCATGGAAACCGGAACATCCTGCAACAAGTCTTTTGTTTCACGATTATAGAAATCGAATGCGACACTTAAACGTCCGAACAATCTGGCATCGAAACCGATATTGAAGTTCTCATTCTTTTCCCATCCCAGATCAGGATTAGGGATAGTCGTAGGAGCAGATCCCGGTTGATCCTGATAGTTATAACCATAACCGAACAAACTTAAATGAGAATAAAATTTAGAGGGTAAAGTACCATTTATACCATAAGAAACTCTCAGCTTCAAGTCATCGACATAAGTCAAGTCTTTCATGAAAGCTTCCTGGCTCAATCTCCAAGCACCTGAAACAGACCAGAAATTACCCCAACGTTTGTTTGCTCCTAATCTTGAGCTACCGTCACGACGATAGTTAGCTGAAACATAATACTTGTTGTCATAATCATAATTGATACGGGAAGTAAGACACAGATGATCTTCCTTGTATCCGGATGCAGCCGTCATTGGTTCCGAAGTATTTTCAAGTTCCGGCAGTTTATCGTGCGGATAGTTTGGCTCCGACAGCCTGGACATATTGTTCTTTTCTGTCATCGACATCCCAACCGACCAAACATCCAAATTATGCTTGTCAGCAAATGTATTGGTATAATTCAACACTGTAGATGAATAGATATTATGGTGTTGATACGGATATTTAATCATCAAACCTTTGTAAGCCTCACCGTTATTAGAATTCATCGGCCAGTAAGTCGTAGACTGATTGTCAATAAAATCATAACTGATTGTTTCTTTGATTGTCAGGCCTTCGATTATTTTGTAAGACGCCCAAAGAGAATTCGTACTTCTCAATACTTCGGAAGTATTTTTGTCCATCCCTTGGTCTTTTAAAGGGTTGGGTACATTTAACTGATCCAATGGGAAACCTTCGTAGAATGAGCCGTCCTCATTATAGATAGGAAGGTTGGGGATTGCATACCAGTTTTTAACGAAATAGGCATTGGCATAAGCTGTCCCTTCTGAAGCCATTTCGGATTTTTGTTTTGAGAATGAGATGTTCGCCCCCATCTGCATTTTTCCGTCTTTGACCTGTGGGTTATGTTAGCTCTACCGGTAAAACCTTCCATACCGGTCGTGTTGATCATACCATCTTCTGTTTTGTAGTTTAATGAAGCAAAGAAACTTGTCTGTTCACTACCTCCTTGTGCTGAAAATTCATAATTCTGGTTGAATGCTGTTTTCTTGAACAATGCATCTTCCCAGTTTGAATAGCGATCTCTCAGAGGGGCAAAAGTATCCGCACCATCTTGTGCATAAGCTCTTGCTTCTTCTTCTGACATATCTTTATACAGAATACCTTCATTGTAATATGCTTCATAGGTAAGTTCGTGCTGTTGTTCTCCTGAAACAGTTTCTCTGTTTTTAACAGCCCAATCAGAAAACCCCCAGTTCGCTTTAAAATTGATCTGTGTTTTGCCTTCTTTACCTCTTTTCGTTGTAATAAGAATTACACCATTTGCAGCACGTGAACCATACAAAGAAGCAGCCGCAGCATCTTTCAAAACTGTAATATTTTCAATATCGCTTGGATTGATTGAAGACATAATATTGAAAGCTTTTGAGTCATTGCTTACCCCAGATACGGCAATATCTCCGGAAACAACAGGTACACCATCAATTACATAAAGAGGTTCATTTGTTGCGTTCATAGAACCTGTACCACGAATACGGATACTTAAACCCGCACCAGGCTGTCCACTGCTCGAATTTACAGTCAGACCTGTTGTTGCGCCTTGCAAGGCCTGTTCAAAAAGATGTAACAGGTACATCTTTTAATATTTTCTCTGCATTCACCGATGAAGCAGCTCCGGTAAATGAAGACTTTTTAGCTGTACCATAAGCTACAATCATTACTTCATCAAGCATTTGATTATCAGAAGACAATACTACGTGTAATGTCGGCTTGACCCCAACTTCCTGAGCCTTCATACCCACGAAGGAAACTACCAGAGTCTTTGCAGAACTTGATACCATTAAAAATTAATGATTGTCAATACTTTACGCTTCTATCCAATTCAATTATCTTTATGTATATAGAACAAGATACATCAAGCAGTAATAACGTGTATTTCATTTACAAACAATACATTAGCATTAATAATTCAAGTAACATCCTATTCAAGAAAGCCTTTAAACGGGACTATCATTCTACTAATTTCCCCATCCCAAACTTCGATTTTATTATTATTAATATTAGAATATTATTTTGAATTATATATTGAAAATCAAGTCCAATACGAATAGGCAGTAAAACGTGTAGAAATACTTCTTCCCTTAAAAGATGGGAACCAACTTTGAAAGTTGTGCGTGAGATAAGCAAAAAATTGAATATTGACGCTAATATTGTATTGGGAGGAATTTGATTTTATCAAAATGTCACTACTCGCCCGCCAAAATCGAATTAGTACCCCACATATTTGGAATTAGTATAGCGGGTAATATTTTTTAACATGGCAAAATATCATGCTTTGTCATAGAAAAATGGCAAATTGTCAAAGAACAAAAACGAGTAAACTCATTACAGGTTAGCATTCGATCCGAAACCCTATTGGTTACGATGGATAAAGCTATGCATTACGGTCACTAAGGCATAGCTTTACAGAGGCAAACCTGATGCTGAATTCTCATTCTCCCAATAGCTTCAAATTCTACACCCCTTCATCAGGTTTTCGGAATTTTCTACCCTGGTGGTCCTAAACTGTTTTTTGCCCCCTTGAAATGACTCAAAAACGAAGGGTTAAAAATAGGAAATTTTAAAGGGGCGGAATTAAAAGAAATTTCATGCAAAATCAATACAAAATATCGATTTTGCATGATCTTTTGTTAATTATCATCCCCATTTTTGTAAAATCCTATTAGTTTTTAGTTGTTATAATAAATTTATTATTACATTTGCCCACTCTTAGGAATATTTATACATTGCTTGTACGTATAAAAACAGATAGTGCAAATTAGTTATTTATAAGTTAAACAAAAAAAGTGTGTCTATGAAAAGGTTAACTTTCCTTTTATTCTGCCTATTATTAGGTATTGGGATGGCCAACGCTCAGACGACGAAAGTAACAGGTACTGTTATTTCGGCGGAAGACAACGAGCCCATCATTGGTGCATCTATAGTTGTTAAAGGTACGACTATAGGTACAGTAACAGATTTTAACGGTGCATTTTCTCTGGATGTACCAAGTTCTGCAAAGACTCTGGTAGTTTCCTTCGTGGGTATGAAGGCTCAGGAAGTTGGAGTTAAGCCGAAAGTAAATGTGGTGTTGGAAGGTGACAATCAGATGCTTGATGAAGTGATGGTTGTTGCTTATGGTACAGCAAAGAAAAGTGCTTTCACTGGATCTGCTGCAACAATTAAAAGCGAGAAAATCACATCTCGTCAAACCTCAAATGTTACAAATGCTTTGACTGGACAGGTTGCTGGTGTACAGACAACGAGTAATAGCGGACAGCCTGGTAAAGATGCTGAAGTCCGGATTCGTGGTATCGGATCTATTTCTGCCAGCAATAAACCTTTATATGTAGTTGACGGTGTTCCCTATGACGGTGAGATTTCGGCGATTAGTACTTCTGATATCGAATCTATGACTGTGTTGAAAGATGCTGCTTCTAATGCGTTGTATGGTGCCCGTGGTGCTAATGGTGTTATTTTGATTACGACTAAAAAAGGTAAAAGTGGTGAAGCTCGTGTCAGCTTTGATGCAAAATGGGGGGTAAATAAACGTGGAGTACCTAATTATGAAACAATTAATGACCCTGCGAAATTCTATGAACTGAATTATTCTTCTATTTATAATGCAGACTTGAAAGGCTATGCTGCAGCTGGTGATCTGGTAAATGCTAATGCATATGCTAATCAAGCTTTACTTTCCGGTACTTATTTAGGATATCAGGTCTATTCTGTGCCGACAGGAGAACAGTTGATTGGTATGGATGGAAAATTGAATCCTAAAGCTACACTTGGTTATTCCGATGGAACTTATTATTATACTCCGGATAATTGGTCTGATGAAATTTTCGAAAATAATGTTCGTCAGGAATATAATTTAAGTGTTAGCGGTGCTTCTGACAAAATGAATTATTATATGTCCGCTGGCTATCTGGATGATCAAGGTATTGTCCCTAATTCAGGTTTCCAACGTTATTCTGCTCGTTTGAAAGCTGATTATCAAGTGAAATCATGGTTGAAGATGGGAGCTAATGTTTCATTTACTCACTATGATAGCCGTGAACAGGATACAGAAGGTGGATCTTCAAATGCGAACATATTCTATGCTTCTAATATTATGGGAGCGATATATCCGATGTATATCCGTGATACGCAGGGAAATATAATGACCGATAATCGTGGCTTCCAACGTTATGATTATGGAAAGAAAGGACAAGATACGAATGGATCTCGTAATACTATCCCTAATGCTAATCCACTGGCCAGCTACATGTTGGACAAAATGAAATATTCCGGAGACGTAGTTAGTGGCAAATGGTTTGCGGATGTTGATATCTGGGGTGGTATTAAGGCTAAGGTGAATATTGGAGTGGATGCCAATAATGTTCGTAATACTGATATGGTGAATCCGTTTTATGGGCAATATTCGGAAACGACAGGTGTCGGTGGTTTGATTTCCGTTTCAACCCAACGTACATTTAGTGTAAATCAACAGTATTTATTGACATACAATAAAACGTTTAATGATGTACACAATCTGGATGTTTTAGCAGGCCATGAAAGTTATAACTATAAATACCAATATTTATATGGCCAGCGTGAAAAAACTGTATAATCCGAATGTTCCGGAATTGGATAATGGTATTTCAAATCAATATAACTCATCTTATTCAAAAGATTATGCAACTGAAGGTTGGTTGTTCCGTGTTCAGTATGATTATGACGGAAAATATTTCGGTTCAGCTTCTTATCGTCGTGATGCTTCTTCTTGTTTCCATCCGGATAATCGTTGGGGTAACTTTTGGTCTATTGGTGCAGGTTGGTTATTGAATAAAGAAGCTTTTCTGGAAAATCAAAGTTGGATTAATATGTTGAAGTTTAAAATCAGTTACGGTTTGCAGGGTAATGACAATTTGATGTATCAAGGTGGGTTATATCGCAACTATTATCCATATCAAGATCAGTTTACTTTGGCAAACAGTAATGGAGATTTCTCAACATCTCTATATTATAAAGGGAATAAAGATATTACATGGGAAACTTCTCATAGCTTCAATACCGGTTTTGACTTTACGTTGTGGGGAGGTAAGCTGAGTGGTTCTGCAGAATACTTCTCTCGTAAGACTACGGATATGCTTTATTTCAAACCTGTTGCAGCCTCAATGGGATATTCTCGTTTCCCGGAAAATGTCGGTTCTATGGTGAATCGTGGCGTTGAAATCGATTTGAATTCGAATATTATTGAAACAAAAGATTTTTCATGGAGTGTAAATTTGAACTTGACTCACTTCAAAAATAAAGTGTTGGAACTGGCGCCTGAACTGAATGGCCAGATGATTGATGGTAGTCGTATCTATCGTGAAGGAGAATCTATGTATCAGCTTTATTTACCGAAGTATGCCGGTGTAAATCCTGAAACAGGGGAAAGCCAGTGGGCTTTATTGAAACCGGATGCTGATGGCAACACTGTTACAACGTCTTATTCTACTGCTACAGAAAATCGTTTTGCAACAGGAGATATTCTTCCCAAAATATATGGAGGATTCGGTACAAGTTTTACTGCTTATGGTTTTGATTTGTCAATCTCATTCGCTTACCAGGTGGGGGGACGTGTTTTGGATTACACATACCAGGAATTGATGAGCCCTGCTGCTACAGGTAGTGCTTTGCATAAAGATATGCTGAATGTATGGACTTCTGAAAACAAGAATACAAACATTCCTCGTATGAATATAACTGATAAGTACACAAACAGATTGTCTGACCGCTTTTTGACAAGCTCTGATTATCTGAGTCTGCAGAATATCACGTTTGGTTATACTCTGCCGAAAAACTTGACTCGCAAATTACAGATTGAAGGCGTCCGTTTGTACTTTGTTGCAGATAATGTTGCATTGTTGACTGCTCGTAAAGGGCTGGATCCACGTCAAGGTTATGTCGCTTCTGATAATGTTTATTCACCGATCCGTACGATCTCAGGTGGTATATCATTGAATTTCTAATCCATTAAATTGTTTTTGAATATGAAATTAACAAACAAATATATAATGTTCGCAATCGCCACTCTTATACTGGCATCTTGCGATTTGGATAAATATCCTGAAGGCCAATATGTCTCTGACGGGCAGAAAGAAGAAACGATCAAAGACAGACCTAACTTGATCACGGCTGAGGTAAATGCTATGGCTGCTAAATTGAATGCTTTCGGAACGATTTCCGATGATGCATCTACTTCTCATAATGATTATGGAGTCCCAGCTGTCTCTATGGCGTTGGAGTCAGGAGGACAGGACCTTGTTGCATTAGTGACAGGATATAATTGGTTTTAACACTTCCCAAAACTATTCTGACCGTGTTTATGACAGTTCTATGGATGAGCTGATCTGGAAAACTTTTTATAATCATCTGAAGGCAGCCAATAACGTATTGAGCTTGATTGATCCTGCCACAGAAGACGCTTCTTTGAAAACTTATCGTGGTCAAGCCTTGGCTGCTCGTGCATACGACTATTTGAATCTGGTTCAGATTTATCAGTTTACATATGCAGGTCATGAGAATGCTTTGGCGGTTCCTATTGTAACAGAAAAGATGTCTGACGAAGAAATGCAAAATAATCCTCGTGCTACAGTTCAGCAGGTATATGATCAGATTATGAGCGATTTGAATCAAGCTGCAGAATTGTTGGCCGGTTTTGATAATGGAGCGAATAAGGACCAATTAGATGAAGCGGTCGTATATGGCTTGCGTGCCCGTGCCAATCTGTTGATGCAGAAATGGGCTGATGCTGCAAAAGATGCAGAAAGAGCTATTGCCGGCGGAACTCCGCAATCATTGGCAGAAGTATCTACTCCGACATTTAATTCAGCTACTGCAAATTCTTGGTTATGGGGTGTCATGATTACTCCGGATAACGATGTTGTACAAACAGGTATCATAAATTGGCCTTCTCATTTATGTTCTTTTACGGGGAATGGATATACTTCAGGCGTGCCTGACGGATACAGAAAAGTAAATACGGCTTTATATGACCAGATCCCGGATACTGATATTCGTAAACAATGGTTTTTGTCTCCGGATAACACATCTTCGTTGATAGACAACGAAAAGATAGAAGGTTATTCTATTGTTGAGTATTTTGGTCTTGAACCATATGTAAACACTAAATTTGGTGCTTATCAGAGTGTGTTTGGGAACACAACTAATGCTTCGGATTGGCCGTTGATGCGTGTGGAAGAAATGTATTTGATTAAAGCGGAGGCTGAAGCAATGAGTGGAAATCTGGCGGCAGGTAAGTCTACATTGGAAAACTTTGTGCAAGCATATCGCGATCCTTCTTTTGTTAGCAAAGCAACTTCGCCACAGCAATTTCAAGATGAGGTCTGGCTGCAGCGTCGTATGGAACTTTGGGGTGAAGGTCATTCGTTGTTCGATCTTCTGCGCTTAAAGAAGCCGGTTGTACGTAAAAATACGAATTATCATGCTTCCGTACAGTTTAATTTGGAGCCGGAATCCCAAATAATGATCTATCGTATCCCACAATGTGAAATGGAAACCAATACAGGCATTTCTGATACAGATAATAATCCGGCTGCTCCACAACCTACCTTATAAAAGAAATAAGGTTTACATCCGGAAAAGGGCTAAAGAGGCGTGTTTTTTTCGAACACGTCTCTTTTTTTGTCTCTGTCCGGGCTTTTGCAGGATCGTTTTGCGGATAGCTGTTCGTCTATTGAAACACGAAATATAACAAACTTTTAGTTTGTCTCATACGAAACAAAGAACTTATTATTGTTCCTTCGTGTTCTCATTCAGAAAATAATGTATATCATGGAAAAAGTTATTTACAATCTGGTGTTCAATCGGAAAAAGCGGTTGAATGCAGAAGGAAAGGCTTTGATTCAGGTAGAGGCTTACTTGAATAGGCAAAAGAAGTATTTCTCAACGAAAAATCTATGTTAAGCCCACACAGTGGGATAGCAGGAGGAAAGCTGTGAGGAACCATCCTAATATGGATGAGCTTAATCAGTACATTGAGGATTATATTACTTATTTGGAACGGATCGAATTGGATATGGTCCAGAGCGGACGTCCGTTCTCTTTGAGGTATTTGAGAGAGAAAGGAGATTTTGAGTCTGTTTCTACCTCTTTTGTCTCTTTTATGAAAAATGAGATCGATCATAGTAATTTAAGACTGTCCACATTGAAAAACCACTTATCCACTTTGCAGGTTTTGTGCCAGTATCAGCCACAAGTCTCTTTTGACGATCTCACCTTTAATTTCCTTTGTGATTTTGAACATTTTCTTCTTGAGCAAAAGTATCACCGAAATACGATTGCCAAGCATATGAAGCACCTGAAAAGATATGTTAACCTGGCGATTAATAAGGATTTGTTTGAATTGCAGAAATATCCTTTTCGCAAATATAAGATTAAATATATGGAGAGCAAGCGTGGTCATCTGACACCGGAAGAATTGGGGAGGTTGGAGAAAGTCGCTCCTAAATTGCAACGGACGCTCAGACGGACGCTCGATATGTTTCTTTTCAGTTGTTATACAGGGCTTCGCTTTTCCGATATTGTAAATATACGACCGGATAATTTTCATCTGATCGATGATAAGTTATGGCTGGTCTATTCATCGGTCAAGACGGATGTGAACGTCCGGCTTCCTTTGTTCCTGCTGTTCGACGGAAAAGCTCTTGCAGTCTATGAACGCTATCGCAAGCGTTATTCAAGAACGCTGTTTGGGGTTTCTGTTTCGGCAAATTCGAATGTGAATAAACAATTGAAAAGGATTTGCCGGCTGGCGGAAATAGATAAAAGGCTGTCTTTCCACATGGCACGCCATACCAATGCGACCCTATTGTTATATAATGGGGCGAATATCACGACAGTCCAAAAGCTATTAGGGCATAAAAGCGTACGGACAACGGAAATCTATAGTGACATTATGGATATGACTGTTATACGTGACCTGGAAAATATCACATTGAAATAAAATGAAACGATGGATACAGGAGGGCAGGCTGCATTGAACGGGTGTTTAATACAGCCTGATCTTTTATGATTTCATTTAGTGTCCAGAAGTTGTAAATATGACAAAATGGTATAATTTCACAGTATTAATAGGTGTATGTGGCTATGTTTGCTTACTTTTTTCTATATTTTCTGCTGTCAAACATTAAAACAGGCTCGAATTTTTACGGTGTTTATACTTTGAAAAGTAAATAAAATATACGACTTTTGCCTACATGATGAGTCAACCGTTAGCAGAGAGATTACGTCCGAAAACGTTGGACGATTATATCGGGCAGAAACACCTGGTAGGTCCGGGGGCTGTTCTTAGAAAGATGATTGATGCGGGTCGTGTCCCCTCTTTTATATTGTGGGGACCTCCGGGAGTAGGAAAGACTACGCTGGCGCAGATTATTTCAAATAAGCTGGAAGCTCCGTTCTATACGTTAAGCGCAATTAGTTCAGGAGTAAAAGATGTGCGAGAGGTAATAGAAAAGGCAAAAGGTAATCGCTTTTTCAATACCGTTTCACCGATCCTGTTTATTGACGAAATACATCGCTTTAGCAAGTCGCAGCAGGATTCCTTGCTCAATGCAGTAGAGACTGGTGTGGTAACCTTGATCGGAGCCACAACGGAGAATCCCTCGTTCGAAGTTATCCGTCCGTTGCTTTCCCGTTGTCAGGTATATGTTTTGAAGTCATTGGAGAAAGCTGATCTGTTGACTTTGTTGAATAAGGCAGTTACGGAAGATATCGTATTGAAGGATATGAATATCGTGTTGACGGATACGGATGCCATGTTGCGTTATTCCGGTGGCGATGCACGAAAACTGCTGAATATCTTGGAACTCGTAGTGGCAGCAGAAGAAGGGAATGAAAAGATTGAAATAACAGATGAAAAGGTGGTAGAGCGCTTGCAGGAAAATCCGGCGGCGTATGATAAAGGAGGAGAGATGCATTATGATATTATATCCGCTTTCATCAAATCCATTCGCGGAAGTGATCCGGATGCTGCTATCTATTGGCTGGCTCGTATGGTTGCCGGTGGTGAAGATCCGGAATTTATAGCCCGTCGTTTGGTTATTTCAGCGTCGGAAGATATCGGATTAGCGAATCCGAATGCTCTATTGTTGGCAAATGCCTGTTTTGATGCCTTGAAGAAAATCGGTTGGCCTGAAGGACGGATCATTTTGGCGGAAACAACCGTTTATCTGGCATGCAGTCCTAAAAGTAATTCGGCTTATATGGCGATTAATGATGCGTTGGAGTTGGTGAACCGTACAGGAAACCTGCCTGTTCCCCTTCATCTGCGAAATGCACCGACAAAGTTGATGGCGGAACTGAATTACGGAAAAGACTACAAATATGCACACGATTATGAAAATCATTTTGTCAAGCAAGAGTTCCTTCCAAAGGAGATTTTGAACGAACGGCTGTGGAAAGGACAGGAAAATCCGTCCGAACATAAACTAATTGAACAAATGAGACGTTTGTGGGGGGACCGGTATTAGAATTGACAATTGATAATTGATAGTTGCCAATTGGGAGGTAAATGTTATGGATAAAGGTGGCTGTTGTAGCGTTTTGGTAATAATTGTCAATAATTAATTGTAAATTGTCAATTTATTTGTACATTAGCCGCCTGTTTTTGGGAAATTAGTTACTTAAATTATATTTAACATTAAAAAGACATTGGTATGAAGAAGCACAATTTTTATGCAGGTCCCTCTATCTTGAGCGAGTATACAATTAAAAATACGGCTGCTGCGGTAGAGAATTTTGCGGGTATGGGTTTATCTCTTCTTGAAATCTCCCACAGAAGTAAAGAATTCATTGCTGTGAACGATGAGGCGCGTGCGCTGATCAAAGAATTGCTGGATGTTCCTGCCGGTTATGAGGTTGTTTTCCTGGGTGGAGGTGCAAGCATGCAGTTCTGTATGGTGCCTTACAATCTCTTGAATAAGAAAGCTTCTTATTTAGATACCGGTACATGGTCGTCCAAAGCTATCAAGGAAGCTAAATTGTTCGGAGAAGTTGAGGTCGTAGCATCTTCTAAGGATAAGAACTATACATATATTCCGAAGGATTATACGATTGCCGACGATGCGGACTATTTTCACTTTACGACCAATAATACGATTTACGGAACGGAAACTCGCAAGGATCCGGATGTGAAACAGCGTTTGGTTGCCGATATGTCGTCCGATATTTTTTCCCGTCCGATCGATGTGTCCAAATATGACATCATCTATGCCGGAGCACAGAAAAATTTGGCTCCTGCCGGTGTGACATTGGCTATTGTACGTGTGGATGCTTTGGGACATGTGGAACGGCCGATTCCGACAATGTTGAACTATAAGACTCATATTGACAAAGATTCTATGTTTAACACTCCCCCCGTACTGCCTATCTATGCCGCTTTGCAGACATTGAAATGGTATAAGGAACAAGGCGGTGTTGCCGCTATGGAAAAGAAGGATATGGAAAATGCCGCTATTCTGTATGATGAAATCGATCGTAACAAGTTGTTTAGAGGGACTGTCGCGGCTGAAGACCGTTCTATCATGAATGTATGTTTCGTGATGAATGACGAATATAAAGACCTGGAAGACGAATTCAGCAAATTTGCTGCGGCTGCAGGTATGGTCGGTATCAAGGGACACCGTTCTGTCGGTGGTTTCCGGGCCTCTCTGTACAACGCAATGCCAAAGAGTAGTGTTGAAGCTTTGGTTGCATGTATGAAAGATTTTGAAAAACAGCATTGATTATGGCAAAGATATTAGTAGCAACAGATAAACCTTTCGCAGCGATAGCTGTGAAAGGTATCCGCGAAGTAGTGGAAGGTGCAGGTGACGAACTGATCCTGTTAGAGAAATACGGTGAAAAGGCTAAACTGCTGGATGCTGTCAAGGATGTGGATGCGATCATTATCCGCAGTGACATTATCGATGCAGAAGTGCTGGATGCCGCTAAACAGTTGAAGATTGTGGTCCGTGCCGGAGCGGGTTACGATAATGTTGACCTGGCTGCTGCGACAGCACATAATGTTTGTGTGATGAATACCCCCGGGCAGAACTCCAATGCCGTTGCCGAATTGGCTTTCGGCATGATGGTAATGGCTGTCCGCAATTTCTATAACGGAACTTCGGGAACAGAATTGAAAGGAAAGAAACTGGGTATCCACGCATATGGCAACGTTGGCCGCAATGTGGCTCGTATCGCAAAAGGTTTTGGAATGGAAATCTATGCATTCGATGCTTTTTGCCCAGCTTCGGTAATTGAAGCGGATGGTGTGAAACCGGTAGCTTCGCCGGAAGAACTTTATGCTACCTGCGATGTCGTTTCTTTGCATATCCCGGCAACCGCCGAAACAAAGAATTCTATTGGTTACGCTCTGGTTGGCAAGATGCCGAAAAACGGTCTGCTGGTTAATACGGCCCGCAAGGAGGTGATCAACGAAGCCGAGCTGATCAAGCTGATGGAAGAACGCGCAGACTTGAAATATGTAACTGATATTATGCCCGCAGCAGGCGAAGAGTTTGCTGCCAAGTTTGCCGGCCGCTATTTCTCCACTCCTAAAAAGATGGGGGCACAGACTGCCGAGGCTAATATCAATGCCGGTATTGCCGCTGCCAAGCAGATCGAAGGCTTTTTGAAAGAAGGATGCGAAAAATTCAGAGTAAATAAGTAATAGACGGTGATTTATGAGTGTGGAATAAAATAATGGTCTCCCGTAGGGGCGGGGTTCTACTCCGCCCAATACAAATAACGTTTGCCTTGCCGGATCACAAGGGCAGAGCAGAGCCCTGCCCCTACGAGATGATAATTGTTTTGTATAACCATGTTTTCAGATTCCACACCGGATAAATCATCATGGGGTGTAAAACCTAAATAAATCTACATCATAAATCATAAATCGAAAATATCATGGCACAAATAAAACCTTTCAAAGGAATCCGTCCTCCTAAAGATTTGATCGAACAAGTCGTATCCCGTCCTTACGATGTGTTGAACTCGGAAGAGGCACGCGAAGAAGCGAAGGGAAATGAAAAATCATTATATCATATCATTAAACCGGAGATCGATTTTCCGGTCGGGACAGATGAACATGATCCTGCCGTTTATCTGAAAGCTGCTGCCAATTTCCAGATGTTTCAGGACAAGGGCTGGTTGGTACAGGATAAGGAAGAATGCTATTATGTATATGCCCAGACAATGAACGGCAAGACACAATACGGTCTGGTTGTCGGTGCATACGTGCCCGATTATATGAATGGTATTATTAAGAAACATGAGTTGACACGGCGTGACAAGGAGGAGGACCGTATGAAGCATGTACGGGTGAATAATGCCAATATCGAACCGGTGTTTTTTGCTTATCCCGATAATGCTGAATTGGACAAGATTGTCGCCAAATATACTTCCCGTACTCCGGAATATGACTTCGTCGCGAAAGACGATGGTTTCGGTCATACGTTCTGGATCATTGACGAGCCGGCGGATATTGCCCGCATTACGGAATTGTTTGGCGAAATGCCTTCCTTGTATATAGCTGACGGTCATCACCGCTCTGCTGCTGCTGCGTTGGTCGGTGCGGAAAAAGCTAAACAGAATACGGCTCATAAAGGTGATGAGGAGTATAACTACTTTATGGCTGTCTGCTTCCCGGCTAACCAATTGACGATTATCGATTATAACCGTGTGGTGAAAGACTTGAACGGCTTGTCGGATGATGAATTTCTGATCAGATTAGAGAAGAACTTCGTTGTGGAAGAAAAGGGAGCGGATATGTATAAACCGGCAGCTTTGCATAACTTCTCGCTCTATTTAGGAGGAAAATGGTACTCACTGACGGCCAAGCAAGGCACATAGCAAGCGATAACGATCCGATCGGTGTCCTGGATGTGACGATCTCTTCCAACTTGATTTTGGATGAAATTTTGGGTATAAAAGATCTTCGTTCGGATAAGCGTATCGATTTCGTAGGCGGTATCCGTGGTCTGGGAGAATTGCAGCGGCGTGTGGACAGTGGTGAGATGAAGGTAGCGCTGGCTCTTTATCCTGTCACTATGAAGCAATTGATGGATATTGCCGATACCGGCAATATCATGCCTCCCAAGACAACTTGGTTCGAACCGAAACTGCGTTCCGGCTTGGTTATCCATAAACTCGAATAAGACAATCGGCATTATCTGAAAAAAGCTATAGCCTGTTCTCAAAAAGGTTATAGCTTTTTCTTGGAAAGCTATAGCTTGTAAGTGGAAAATCTATAGCTTTTGTGGGGGTGAATTGCTTTTTTTGAGTCTCTAAATATAGAAAAGGACATAAAGGGGTAAAAAGGCACCGCTTGTTTTTTCAACCGATACAATGTATGGTTGTGATGTATAGTGTTGATAAACATGTGATTGCTAAATTATGTGTAATCTCTTTTGTCTTTTTTCGAAGGTTCGCATTGCATGGTCCCGAGCCTCTTTTTGGTCTGTATGGGAGA
>ENA-OQCB01000276-OQCB01000276.1-human-gut-metagenome-genome-assembly--contig:-NODE-276-length-24568-cov-4.102983_pt1 | contig 24568 bp, 23 predicted proteins | sample MGYA00242493_ERZ504568 | MGnify/ENA primary metagenome ERZ504568 (study PRJEB26092, sample SAMD00036229) | human gut metagenome | host: Homo sapiens | study: EMG produced TPA metagenomics assembly of...
TTGGTACCGGTATTGATACTTACCTCGGCGTTGAGCCTTATGCATATGGTTCCGAGGAAGTTGACGGTCTGTTAAAAGGCGGTTTGACTGACTGGGTAGAGGCATGCTACACAGTAGAACATGATATTGACAAACTGGGCGATTTGATGATTGAAAGAATTGAAGAGAAGAGAACAGCTCTGGGAATTTAATCCGAGGCTGTCCTGAACGTCAAAAATGACTGACTATAATGAACTGAGAGGCGAAGGATTATGAAGATTGCAGTAACCGGTAAAGGTGGAGTAGGTAAGACAACATTTGCAGCAACCTTGGCGCGTCTGTACGCAGCTGAGGGTAAGCATGTGCTGGCAGCGGATGTGGACCCTGATGCAAATCTGGGTCTAGCCCTTGGATTTGATGAGGAGACTCTGGACAGTATTGTTCCGATCTCTAGAATGAGAAAGCTGGTAGAGGAGAGAACTCAGGCAAAGCCTGACAACAGCTTTTACCTGTTGAATCCAAAGGTGGATGACATTCCGGACACTTACGGAAAGACCTGTAATGGTGTGAAACTGTTGGTGCTGGGGACTGTGGAGACTGGCGGAGCCGGCTGTGTGTGCCCGGAGCACGTAATGCTCAAAAGAATCATCAACAATTTGGTTCTACACCGAGATGATGTGGTGATTTTGGACATGGAAGCCGGGTTAGAGCATATGGGCCGGGGAACGACAGAGGGAATGGATCAGTTCATCGTGGTGATTGAGCCGGGGGCTAGAAGCGTTCAGACTTATAAGAATGTAAAACGCCTTGCCAGTGATCTGGGTGTGGCTCAGGTGCGCGTTGTGGCAAATAAAGTGCGCAATGCAGAGGATGAAGAGTTCATCCGGAATAAAATTCCGTCGGAAGATCTGCTAGGAATCATTCATTATAATACAGAGGTCATGGATGCGGACAGACAGGGGAAATCCCCTTATGATTTCAGTGAAACCGTAACGGATGAAATTAGAAAAATCAAAGAGAAGATAGATCGTCAGTGATCTTATATATTAGGAGGTATGACAGTGCTTTTATTTGATATCGTATTTAACGGAAATGACAGCATGTATGCAGAAGCAGAACAGGCAGTCAACGAAGCCATTGCGAAGTATGGAGAAGACAAGGCAGTTGGATTCCCAGATACCGCTTATACATTGGCTTGTTACTATGCGGAGACAGGTACTAAAATTACAAATTTGAAAGAGGCGAAAGAAGCTCTTACTTATATTAAGAGCATTATGACCAGAGAGAGACGTCTCCATGACGGATTTATGTCTGGTGTAGCTACCGCTTTGTCAGCAGAGCTGATTGAGGCTATGAAATATATTGACGGCGCTCAGCCATATGAGGCTCCATATCTGGGACACATGACAGATGCTCAGATTCGTGAGTTGGGTGTGCCGCTGGTAACTGGAGATATCCCAGGTATTGCAGTTATCATCAATGCAGCTCCGACAGTAGAAGAGGCGTGTGCTCTGGTTAAGAGTTATCAATCTCAGGGTAACTTTGTCTGCTTAGTAGGCGGAATTATTGAGCAGTTGAAAGAAGCAAACTATAAGACCGGATTCAATGTACGTGTCTTCCCGATCGGTGAGAATATTTCTTCCGTATGTCATGCGGTATCTGCTGCCTGCAGAACTGCTATGATTTTCGGTAATATTCAGCCAGGAGATAAGAAGGGACTTCAGGAGTACACCTTCAATCGTTTCCGTGCATTCGTAAATGCATTTGCTCCTCTGGATGAGAAGACGGTTGCCTGTGGTGCAGGAGCGATCTACTACGGCTTCCCGGTTGTGACCAACGATATGGATTACACACCATCTGTGCCAAAGAGTTTGATTAAACAGCCGAAAGTGGAAGAGTTCAACGCTACTTCTCTGGAGGCACGTGACATTAAGATCAAGATCACCAATGTGGATATCCCAGTTGCTTTCGCATCTGCGTTTGAGGGTGAGATTATCCGTCGCGGTGATATGCAGGTAGAGTTTGACGGTTCCCGTGTGGACTGTGCAGAGTTGGTACATACCTGTGAGATGACAGAGATCGAAGATCACAAGATCACCGTAGTGGGACCGGAAGTAGATGACATGGAGCTTGGAAGCAAGAATTCCATTGCCTATGTGGTGAAGGTTGCTGGAAAGAATATGCAGCCTGACTTCGAGCCGGTTATCGAGCGTAAATTCCATAACTACATCAACTGCATCGAGGGTGTATATCACACCGGACAGAGAGATATGCAGAGAATCCGTATCAGCAAAGATGCTTTTGCAGCTGGCTTTAAAATCAAACATATCGGAGAGGTTTTGTACAGCCAGGTTAAGAATGAGTTTGACGCGGTTGTAGATAAATGTGAAGTGGTTATCTACACAGATCCGGCTGAATGTACCAGAATTCGTCATGAAGTGGCGATTCCGATCTTTAATAAACGTGATGACCGTCTTGCAACTCTGACCGATGAGTCTGTAGACGTATACTATAGCTGTATTCTGTGTCAGGCATTCTCCCCATCCCATGTATGTGTGGTTACACCAGAGCGTCTGGGACTGTGCGGAGCAGTGTCATGGCTGGATGCAAAGGCTACCCATCAGTTAGACCCGAACGGACCTTGTCAGGAGATCACCAAAGAGCGTGTCATCGACGAGGAACTGGGTGCATATGAGGATGTCAATGAGGCAGTGCAGAAATACTCTCAGGGAGCTTTGGAGAAGGTTACTCTGTACTCCATCATGCAGGACCCGATGACCTCTTGTGGATGTTTCGAGTGTATCTGTGGAATCGAGCCGTTCTCTAACGGTGTAGTAATTGCAAACCGTGAGTACGCAGGCATGACTCCTCTGGGAATGACCTTCCCGGAGATGGCTTCTATGACAGGTGGCGGTGTTCAGACCCCAGGATTTATGGGACATGGAAAACACTTCATCGGTTCTAAGAAGTTCATGAAGGCAGAAGGCGGTATTGAGCGTATCGTGTGGATGCCAAAAGAGCTGAAAGAGTTTGTTGCTGACAGGCTGAACGCGACAGCAAAAGAGCTCTATGGAATCGACAACTTTACGGATATGATTGGTGACGAGACAGTTGCTGAGGATCCAGAGACTCTGGTAGCTTTCCTGACAGAAAAAGGACATCCAGCGCTTGGCTTGGAGCCAATGATGTAAAAAAATAGATTTGCAGAGAATATACAGAAGATTGTTTCTGTCAATAACACTGCGGCAATTATGCACCAGTTTATCCGGGGAATTTATTCCCCGGATAAAAGGTGTGTTTTTGCATACTTTAGTATGTAGAATAGTCTGCGATGCGTGGACTTTCTGCATAGCTGAGTATATGGAAAAAACTGTCGATGATGGGTTTTTCGTATACCTAAGGTATGTAGGGCTGACCGCATATTTAGAGTCGCACCTTTAAGACGACGGTTTGCCTGCATAGATTATGAAATGGGAGATGTAAAGGAATGTTAATCAACAGAATCTTCAATGGAAATGATGTAGTTTTTGGATTAACAGAAAATGCTGTGAACGGCGCGGTGGAGCAGCATGGCGCAGACAAAGCAGTGGGATTTCCGCATACAGCTTATTGTCTGCCTTGTTATTATGCAGTTACAGGCGTGAAGATTAAGACGCTTGGAGAGCTGCAGGAAGCTCTGAAAGTTGTCAAATCTCTGATGACCAGAGAACATGAGCTGGAAGACGCATTGATGTCAGGTGTTGCAACAGCTTTGTGTGCGGAGTTTATTGAAGCTTTGAAGTACCTGGATGGTGCACAGCCATATGAAGAGCCCTGTTATGGTCATTTGGCGGATTCTATTATCCGTGAGATGGGGGTTCCGCTGGTAACCGGGGATATTCCGGGAGTGGCGGTAATCTTAGGAGCAGCTCCGACAGCCCAGGAAGGTGTGGAGCTGATTAAGAGCTATCAAAAACAGGGTATTTTAGTTACTTTGGTCGGGGGAATTATAGATCAGGCCAGAGATCTTGGGTTAAAGATGGGGTACAATGTCAGAATTGTGCCGTTGGGGTATGATGTGACATCTGTGATCCATGTAGTATCTGTAGCGCTGCGTGCGGCTTTGATATTCGGCAATGTGCAGCCTGGAGATGCAGGGGCACTGATTGAGTATACCTCGCAGAGAGTACCAGCATTTGTCAATGCCTTTAAGCCTGTGGATGATGTGATTTTGGCTGCAGGGGCAGGAGCGATCAAACTTGGATTTCCTGTGATATCCAATGAAGATGAAAATATTGTGGAAGTGCCGGGAGCGCTGATTGACGGAATCAGAGGTTTCGGAATTTTAACAAGGTATCCTTAGAGGCTAGAAATATCAAGATCAAGATTTACACAGATTGATATTCCTGTGGCATTTGCTTCTGCGTTTGAAGGCGAGATTATTCGCCGCGGAGATATGCAAGTAGAATTTGACGGCTCCCGTGTAGACTGCTGCGAGTTGGTTCAGACAAAGAAGATGGATGAGATCGAAGACCACAAGATCGAGCTCATCGGTCCGGATGTGGATGCATTTGAACTGGGCAGCAAACATAGTCTGGCCTATGTAGTGGAAGTGGCAGGCAGAAAGATGCAGTCAGATTTTGAATCTGTCATCGAGAGAAAATTCCACAATTATATTAATTGTATCGAAGGTGTTTATCACACTGGACAAAGAGATATGTTCCGGATTCGAATCAGCAAGGAAGCTTATGAGGCAGGATTCCGTGCAAGACATATCGGAGAGGTACTTTACGCACAGGTGATGAATGAGTTTGAAGCTGTCGTGGACAAGTGCCAGGTGAAAATTTATACAGATCCGGCGGAGTGTACCCGCATTCGTCATGAGGTGGCTGTGCCCACTTTCAACAGGAGAGATGCCAGACTGGACTCTCTGACAGATGAATCTGTGGATGTGTACTATAGCTGTATTCTGTGTCAGGCATTTTCTCCTTCTCATGTCTGTGTAGTGACACCGGAGAGACTAGGATTGTGCGGCGCGGTATCATGGCTGGACGCGAAGGCGACAAATGAACTGGACCCCAATGGTCCATGCCAGGTTATCACGAAGGAACATCCACTTGATGAGAATCTGGGTGCGTATGAGGATGTCAATGAAGCAGTTCAGAAATATTCTCAGGGCGCACTGGAGAAAGTTACTTTATACTCCATCATGCAGGATCCGATGACTTCCTGCGGATGCTTTGAGTGTATCTGCGGCATTGAGCCATTTTCTAACGGTGTGGTGATTGCCAACAGAGAATACGCGGGAATGACACCTCTGGGAATGACTTTCCCGGAAATGGCTTCCATGACCGGCGGCGGAGTTCAGACTCCAGGGTTTATGGGACATGGAAAACACTTCATTGCCTCAAAGAAATTTATGAAAGCGGAAGGCGGTATTGAGAGAATTGTGTGGATGCCAAAAGAGCTGAAAGAGACAGTTGCGGAGCGTTTGAATAAGACAGCGAAAGAGCTCTACGGCATTGACAATTTTACCGATATGGTGGGGGATGAGACCGTGGCGACAGACCCAGAAACGCTTGTTGCATTTTTAACGGAACATAATCATCCTGCCTTGTCAATGGAACCTATGATGTAGTATAATTGTTGTAACTAGGGGTACGCTGTGTCCAGGTGTATCCCATACATAATATTTTATAAGGAGGCTAACGAGAGATGCCGTTTAATCAGAAACCACATAAGTTTAATGCAAAGATTAACACTGTTACCATCGGAAGCGGAGACAAGACAGTTACTCTGGGTGGAGAGAGTACATTTCCGTTTTATACTTTCGATGCTCCTACGGAGAACGCGCCAAAAGTAGGCGTTGAGATTTCTGATATGGGAATGGAAGGTATGTGCGATGGTATCAAGGCGTACTATGAAGGTGCCAGCACTATGGCAGAGATTGCCAAAAAAGCAGTAGAAATGGAAGGAGCAGACTTCCTGGTTCTATCTTTGGAAGGCGGAGATCCAAACGGAGCAGACAAGTCCGTGGATGAACTGATCGAAGTGGTAAAAGAAGTAGCAGACGCTGTGGACGCTCCACTGGTGGTAGAAGGATGTAAGAACGTTGAGAAAGACGCTGAGCTTCTCCCGAAGGTGGCAGATGTTCTTCAGGGAAAAAATGTGCTTCTGCTCTCTGAGAAAGAAGAGAACTACAAAGCGATCGGAGCGGCAGCGGGACTGGCTTATGACCAGATCGTCGGCGCTGAGTCAGCGGTAGATATCAACCTTGCAAAGCAGTTGAATGTAGTTACCACACAGTTGGGTGTAAAACCAGAGAAGATCGTGATGAACGTAGGTTCAGCGACAGCAGGATACGGATATGAGTACGTGGTATCCACCATGGACCGTATCAAAGGTGCGGCGCTGTCCCAGAACGATGCAATGCTCCAGATGCCTATTATCACACCGGTTTCTTCAGAGACATATGGCGTAAAAGAAGCGATGGCTTCTGAAGCGGATATGCCGGAATGGGGAGCTCAGGACGACCGTGCAGTATGCATGGAAGTAATTACGGCAGCAGCAGACCTGGCAGCAGGTTCTGACGCGGTGATTCTGAGACATCCTCAGTCTGTAAAAACCATTGCAGCAATGATTAAAGCACTTGCGTAATAGAGAAGATAATAGGAGGATAGAGTTATGGCACTGAATGGTATTCAGATTTTTAAAATGACCCCGAAGAAAAACTGTAAGGAGTGCGGATGCCCTACTTGTATGGCCTTTTCCATGAAAGTGGCTCAGGGTGCAATGGATATTTCCGCTTGTCCGCATATGTCTCAGGATGCGCTGGATGCGCTGTCTGAGGCTACTGCTCCGCCAATGAAGACAATCAAAATCGGTGTTGGCGACAATGAGTATAGCCTGGGCGGAGAGACCGTTCTGTTCAGACATGAGAAGACTTTTGTGAGCAAGACCAGATATGCGGTTGCTCTTTGCACGGATATGGATGACGCAGCTGTGGAGGCAAAACTGGCTGAGATTCCGAAGGTTGACTACGAGCGTATCGGTGAGAGAATGCATGTAGAGTTGATCTACGTGAATTGTGGTGAGGGAGCAGATGCTGCGAAATACACCGCATTGGTAGAGAAAGCAGCTGCACTGGGAAGAACTTTGGTTCTGGGATGTGAAGATCCTGAGATTGCCAAGGCTGCTTTGGCTGTGTGCAAAGACAGCAAGCCAGTGTTAAACGGTGCAAATGCTTCTAACTATGAGGCTATGAATGCAGTTGCCACTGAGGCAGGCGTTGTATTGGGTGTTTCCGGCAAAGATTTGAATGAGCTGTATGACACAGTAGCAGCACTGGAGAAAGCTGGAAATAAGAACCTGGTACTGGATGTGACCGGAGAGAATGCTAAGGATACTTTTGCGAACGCAGTACTGGTAAGACGTGCTGCTATCCAGGATGGAGACAGAACCTTTGGTTATCCATCTATTGTAAATCTGGTTAAGATTGCCAGAGGAGATAAGTTTGCACAGGCGGCACTGGCATCTATGTTTACCATGAAATATGGCTCTGTCATTGTGATGGAAGAGATGACCTACGCAGAGGCACTTGCGTTGTTCGGTCTGCGTCAGAACGTATTTACCGATCCTCAGAAGCCAATGAAGGTAGAGCCTGGTATTTATCCAATCAACGGAGCGGATGAGAATTCTCTGGTTCTGACAACGGTTGACTTTGCTTTGACCTACTTCGTAGTTTCCGGTGAGCTGGAGCGTTCCGGCGTACCGTGTAACTTGACTGTCAGCGATGCGGGCGGACTGTCTGTTTTGACATCCTGGGCAGCCGGCAAGTTCTCTGGAAGTACCATAGCGAAATTTATCCAGGAAGAAGTAGAGCCTAAAGTGAAATGCAGAAAACTGGTGATTCCAGGAAAAGTGGCAGTTCTGAAGGGGGATATTGAGGCAAAGCTTCCAGGCTGGGAAGTAATTGTTGGACCGAGAGAAGCCGTGCAGTTAGTCAAGTTTTTGAAGGATATGCAGGCTTAATCGAATAAAAACTAAGAAATGTAAAGGAGAACGAGTATGGCAAAATTTGTAGTAATTGGGGAGAGACTTTCAGCGACAGCACCTGCTGTAAATAAGGCGTTTACCGAGAGAGATCCAGAACCAATCCTCTTGAGAGCGAAACAGCAGCTTGACGCAGGCGCTACATATCTGGATGTAAATATCGGACCGGCTGAGAGCGATGGAGAAGATCTGATGAAATGGGCAGTACAGCTCCTTCAGAGCAATTTTGACAACGTTCCGTTGGCATTGGATACTGCCAATGCAGCTGCGATTGAGGCAGGTATTTCCGTATACAATCGTGATAAAGGAAAACCGATTGTTAACTCCGCAGATGCGTCAGGAAGAATTCAGTATGTGGACTTGGCGGCTGCAAACGACGCTATTGTCATCGCTCTTTGCAACGGTGAGGGAATCGCGAAAAGACAATGACGAACGTATGATGTATATGCAGACATTGATGGAGCGTGGAATGGAGCATGGTATGGACGTAGAGAATGATATGTGGTTTGACCCGTTATTCCTGGTTACCAAGGGAATGCAGGACAAGCAGATGGAGATTCTCGAGTTCATCAAGATGATTTCCGATATGGGAATGAAGAGCACCGGTGGTCTTTCCAATAACTCCAACGGAATGCCGAAACATATTCGTCCGATTATGGACGCTGCAATGGTAGCTATGGCTATGATGCAGGGCTTGACTTCTGCGATCGTAAATCCGAACGACCTTCGTCTGATGGAGACTGTTAAGTCTTGTGATATCATCAAGAATAACAATCTGTACGCAGATTCTTATCTGGAGATCTAATAAAATTTGTTTATCTAAAATAAATTGTGTTCAAGCGTAAGAAAGTCCCTTGTCTGGTTTTTACAGGCAGGGGATTTTTTGTAATAGGAAAGATCTTGTCATGGTGAATCGTGAAAGCTCTTTCCTATTACATAAACGCTCCGCTAAGGATGCGCACGCCGCAATAAGGAATTTCACCGCGAGGCGGTGTTGCGGCGGCGCGCAAAGTGGGACGCGCCCCTCAAAGATTGAGGGGATGGGGAGTTGAAGTGGGCTTTCCTACTTTGTGCTAAATTACAGCATTGTGAACAATTTAACATGATAATGAAAAATATAACAAAATCATTAAAAAATAAATTTTGAATAGGTAATCAATAAAATTAACAAAATTTTTATGCAATTTGCCAGAAAAACTCCGTGATTTGATTGACGATTTTTTAACTTTATGATATATTTTAGATGTGGCAGTTAAGGATGAGCAAAAAACCAGAAGTAGAAAATTGACGTTTCAACTCTAAAATAAGAGGTTTTTTTGAAGAAAGATTGTATATTTTCTGTCAATTTTTTGGAACCTTGAAGATGATCTCAGAAGCGAGAAATGGGCTATTTTGATCGCTGAAATGGGATTTGGGTTTGAGCTCAGACTTACATGAAAGATAGGAGAAAGGTGGTTGCCCAATGTACAAGGTAACGTTTGCATTCGAAGACGGGAATGTAGTTGAAACATTTGCAAACACAGGAGATAATCTTCTGGAGATTGCCAGAGAGGCTAATGTGGCTATTGACGCGCCATGTTCCGGAAATGCTTCCTGTGGAAAATGTCGAGTGCAGCTAAAGAGCGGAGAGTTGGATTCGAAGAAGACCCTTCATATCAATGAGGAGGAATATCAAGAAGGATGGCGTCTTGCCTGTGTGAGTACAGTCTGTGCGGATGTGACTGTGCTAGTTCCAGATATTGCCTCGGCTTACAAGAGCAGATGAAGGTGGCGGATTTAAGCTCCAAAGGGGGAAATAGCCATTTTTTGAGAATGTAAAGAGCGACATTGAGCTTGCAGGTATAGAACTGACGAACAGTCTGGATGTGGTGGACGTAAAGATGGAACCGCCTGTCTGGACGATACCATGCCTGACAATGAAAGATTAATGAGAGCTCTGAGAAAATATTTGAATATATCCAGGGTTCGTATACCCTATTCTGTTTTGCGCAAATTGCCGAATGTGTTGAGAGACAATGATTTCGCGGTAAAATGTGTGGTGCGTACGACTCCGGACGACATGTTTGTCTATGACATTTTTGGCAAGGATGAGGACGTCTTAATCGGCGGTCTAGCGATCGATATCGGTACCACAACAGTCTCAGCGTTGATTATCAATATGGAAAATGGAGAGATTTTGGCCAAGGCTTCTGCTGGAAACGGGCAGATTCGTTATGGAGCAGATGTCATTAATCGTATTATCGAGCAGCAGAAACCAGGTGGCACGAACAGACTTCAGAAGGCAGTTATTGATGAGACAATCAATCCGATGATTCAGGAGATGTGCAAAAATGCGGGAATATCTAAGAATTCTATTTACCGCATGTGTGTGGCAGCCAATAGCACGATGAATCATCTGTTTGCGGGCATTAATGCGGACCCATTGCGTATGGAACCATACATACCAGCATTTTTCAAGACAAATTCGCTGTTTGCCTCAGATGTGGGGATTGCTATTAATCCAGATGCACACATTATCATAGCACCCAATATCGGAAGCTATGTGGGAGGAGATATCACTGCCGGTACTCTGGTCAGTATGATTTGGAACAAGCCTGAATTTTCACTTTTTATAGACTTGGGAACCAATGGAGAGCTCGTATTTGGAAACTCTGACTTTATGATGAGCTGTGCTTGTTCGGCAGGTCCGGCTTTTGAAGGAGGAGACATCAGTTGTGGAATGCGGGCGACAGATGGAGCGATTGAGGCTTGTACTATTGACAAAGAGACTATGGAGCCCACCTACAAGGTTGTAGGAGAGCCGGGAACGAAACCGATCGGCTTATGTGGTTCTGGCATTATCGATATTATCAGTGAGCTCTATATGTGTGGCATCATAGATCCGAAAGGGAAATTTATCCGAGAAGGAAAACGCATCCGTCATGATGAGTATGGAATGGGAAGTTATGTGATTGCTTTTGAAGAAGAGGCAGGTTCTGTGAAGGATGTGGAGATTACAGAAGTAGACATTGACAATTTTATCCGTGCGAAGGGAGCAATTTTCTCAGCGATTCGCACGATGCTTGGTTCTTTGGATTTTGATGTGTCTATGATTGACCACGTGTATGTGGCCGGCGGGATTGGAAGCGGAATCAATATGGAGAATGCGGTAAATATTGGTATGTTTCCAGATGTACCGTTAGATAAATTCCACTATATTGGAAATTCATCTCTAAGTGGAGCGTATGTCATGCTGTTGTCCACGAAGGCAGAGAAGAAAACTTATGAATTGGCGTCTAATATGACGTATATGGAATTGAGTACAGTGCCGACTTACATGGATGAGTTTGTGGGTTCTTGTTTCATACCGCATACAGACACAGGTCTGTTCCCAAATGTCAAGCAGAGATGAGGACAGGAACGGATACAGACAACGATAAAAGGAGATTATTCACATGGCTTTTGACTTAAACGATTTGGGATATGAGAAAGACAGTAAAGAGAGGATGCCCTGGGAACATTACACAGAGGCTTACCAAAAGGCAGACCCTGAGGAAATCAGCCGTCGGTTAAATCTTCCCTATGATGAGGCGCGAAAGGTGTTGACTGTCTATTTTCTGGGCAGTACTTATGAGATCAGCTGGCCGGATTTTCAGGTGTCGCATCTGGACGACTCTATTGGATTCTATCCGCTGGAGGAAATGATCTACGCAAAGATTTTGGTGATTCGTTATCTGTTGGAAGCAGTGGATTCTACACCTAGTGGCGCTTATAAGACTTATCGGGAGATGCCGTGGGGAGAAGTTTATCTGCGGCAATTCGACGGCAGATGCATCAAGCGGCTGGCATTTTCTTATGGAAACCGTTTGGAACAATTTGAAAAGACCATGAAGCGGATGCAGGCAAAGAAAACAAAATTTGGGGATTGTTCTTACGAGGTTGAGTTGGTAAAGAACTATTTCGTCCAGTTTATTTTGTGGGAGGGGGATGAAGAGTTCCCGCCATCGTCTCAGATTCTGTTTTCTGATAACTTTCCTACTTCTTTTTCCGCGGAAGATATGGCTGTAGTGGGAGATGTGACCATTGGGACAATGAAGGAGATAGGAAAAATTCTCTAGCAGACAGTGAAAAACCGGGGTTTTCTGCTGTGGTGAGTAAGCGTAAATGCAGGCAAGGCCCTGCTTTTACATAGAAGTGCTGTTACGCGCAAGTTAAAGGAGGTAAACTAATTATGGGATTCAAAAGTGACATCGAAATCGCACAGGAGTGCACAATGGAACCGATCACCAAGATTGCTGAGAAAGCTGGGATCGACGACAAATATCTGGAGCAGTACGGAAAGTACAAAGCAAAAATTGACTACAATCTGTTAAAAGAGACCGAAGGCAAAGACGGCAAACTGGTTCTGGTGACCGCCATCAACCCAACTCCTGCCGGAGAAGGAAAAACCACCACGACCGTAGGTCTGGCTGACGGACTTCAGAAATTAGGAAAGAACGTTATGGTAGCTCTGCGTGAGCCGTCCTTAGGACCGGTCTTTGGCGTAAAAGGCGGCGCTGCCGGCGGCGGATACGCTCAGGTTGTTCCGATGGAGGACATCAACCTGCACTTTACCGGTGACTTCCATGCCATCGGTGCTGCAAATAACCTGCTGGCTGCTATGATCGACAACCATATCTATCAAGGCAACGCTCTGAACATCGACCCGAGAAAGATCACCTGGAAGAGATGTGTGGACATGAACGACCGTCAGCTTCGTTTTGTGGTAGACGGCCTGGGTGGAAAGACCAACGGAATGCCACGTGAGGACGGCTATGATATCACCGTTGCCTCCGAGATCATGGCAGTTCTGTGTCTGGCAAGCGACATCAACGATCTGAAAAAGAGACTGGCAAGAATCGTTGTAGGATATACTTACGGAAAAGCTTCCGAGCAGAAACCGGTAACCGCAGGCGACTTAAACGCGCAGGGAGCAATGTGCGCACTGTTAAAAGATGCCCTGAAGCCAAACCTGGTACAGACTCTAGAGCACGTACCGGCTATCGTACACGGCGGACCATTCGCAAACATCGCACACGGCTGTAACTCTGTCATCGCTACAAAGATGGCACTGAGACTGGGCGATTACGCGATCACTGAGGCAGGATTCGGTGCAGACTTAGGTGCTGAGAAGTTCCTGGATATCAAATGCCGTATGGCAGGACTGAAACCAAGTGCCGTGGTAATCGTGGCAACTGTACGTGCGCTGAAATACAACGGCGGAGTACCGAAGGCAGATCTGAACAACGAGAACCTGGAAGCACTGGAGAAAGGCCTTCCAAACCTGCTGAAACACGTAAGCAACATTAAAAATGTATACAAACTGCCGTGTGTAGTAGCGATCAACGCATTCCCGACTGATACTAAGGCAGAGTTAGACCTGGTAGAGAGCAAGTGCCGTGAGTTGGGCGTAAACGTAGCGCTGTCCGAGGTATGGGCGAAAGGCGGCGAAGGCGGCGTGAAGCTGGCAGAGGAGGTTATCAGACTGGTAGAAGAGCCGAACGACTTCACCTACTCCTATGAGCTGGAAGGAAGCATCGAGGACAAACTGAACCAGATCGTACAGAAGATCTACGGTGGAAAGAGAGTTGTGCTGACCGCGAACGCTCAGAAACAGGCAAAAGAACTGGAAGCACTGGGCTATGGAAACTGCCCGATTTGTGTGGCAAAGACACAGTACAGCTTGACAGACGACCAGACGAAGCTGGGAGCACCGACCGACTTTGAAGTGACCGTACGTAACCTGAAGATCTCCGCAGGAGCAGGCTTTATCGTAGCACTGACCGGAGAGATCATGACGATGCCTGGTCTGCCAAAGGTACCGGCTGCCGAGAGAATCGACGTGGACGAGACCGGAAAGATCAGCGGATTGTTCTAAAACCTAGCCATAACCTTGTAAAACTCATCGAGTTTTACATCTCCCATAATTGGGGCTGTCATACGAGAGATTTGATCTCTCATGCGACAGCCCCGAATTTTTTATATATCTTCGTCCGCAGGAACCCAAGCTTTTCCAAATTTCACATCCTTGAAAAGAGCTGCCAGGCCTGTGATCTGCTTCAGCCGCAAAATCTCGTCCTTATCCATTCCAAGATGTTTAGAAATCCACTCATCAGACCTTCCAAGCTCATGCAGCTCCTTGACGATATTACTCATCAAATCTACATCGTGGTTTCCTCTGGCACGATTGTGCCGAATCGTACTTGCCATCCTCTGATCTAAAGGTTTTTCTATCACAGAGACCGGAAGCATTCCTTTCTCACGTTCATAGATATCCTGATGTTCCTTGATGATTCGATAACGGTGAAAGCCATCCACAATCACGTACAGGTCCTCTACTTTTGCGTAATAACATACAATTGGCATTGTATAACCATCTTCTTTAATGCTCTCGTATAACAGCTTCATCTCCGGCGGAGCCACCGCATTGGGATTATAGGTATTTGCCTTTATTTTCTCCACTGGAACTGCAATGACGTTATAAGCAGGACTCTTAAACTCCATAATTAATCTCCTCGATACTTTTATATTTTCTCCGGATAATATCTACCCTTTTTTGCTGCTGCCTCGTCATACCAAATCCCATAAACCTACAGATATGATCATTTTTCAAAATGCAGTAGCACATTCTCTTCCAGCTGGGAATGTCTTTACTGGACTTGATATCGTCCGTATCATCTGGAATTTTCCCCACAAATACCACCCGTGATTTCTTACTTCTTGTATAGTTAGAAACACCGTTCCTGCGGATATTGTATCCGTGTTCTTCCAGCTCCCGAATTACATCTTCATCCAGCCCTCCTCCTGTGGTATGCCAAAATTTAATAGAGGTATTAAATTTTTTCACGTAGTTATTTCTGAGTCTGACCGGTAGAGTATCCAGCAAAAACATGGTGTAAGATTTCCAGGTATGCCCCTCTGGCAGAGTAATATTGCGATATCCCATGGCTTTTGTCTTGCTGTAGATACACGCGAAATTCGCTCCCTGCACTCTTCCCACCAGCTTAACCCAAATCTCCGGGTCTATGACTCGATACAGGTTCAGGGCATCCTTGGAATAATCATTAAACGGCGAGGCGACCCGCATCTGAGAAACCTTCAGCCCCGCTTTGTAATAGAGCTCATACAACTCATTGTAATCGTAATCAAACAAGTAATTGGCGTGCCAAACATCATAGGTGGACCAGTCATACAGCGGCGAGGCACACCAGACATTCTTGAAATGCTTGCTAATCCAGCACTCTCCTTTATATCCATACTTTTTATTCAGAAAACCACTGTATCTCTGAAGAGATTCATCTGCGCGGATTCCCAGCAAACAGACGGTCTTTTTCTTTCCATGGGATAATTGATACCATCTGCCAAACTGCTTCGCCAAATCCTCCTGGTGCATTCGATAGTGATAAGTAGTCATCGGATTATTGTCTAAATTGATCACGTACTCCTTTTGAGGCATCTTGCGAACCCAACTGTCCTTTTTGGTGTCGTCCCAGGGATACCAGTACATCTCATAACTGCTCAAAGCCGTTCTAGTCGCCATCGGCAGACAGACCCAATAAGGCTCCACTTCATCTTTGATGCGCTCAAAGGTTCTCTCCACATACTCTGTCGTCACCGTATACTGCGCCTCAAAGTCTTGGTGAAACACCCCCAGTGTCTTCTCTGGATAATACTTTTTCCGATAATCCATAACCAGATTCAATAATAGGCCGCTATCCTTTCCTCCTGAAAACGAGACATATATATTATCAAATTCCTCAAACAAAAATTTCAAGCGGTTCTGAAGGGCTTCAAATACATCTTGCTCTAAATATTCCCTTACCATAGCAATCCCCCCTATGATTCATGATGAATTTTCCAATATTTTCCAGGTACTATTTACAGGTTAATTTAGCACAATCCGACATGAAATTCAACAAAACACGACAAATAAACAAAAATAGGTGTCTAACCTCTGGTTAAACACCTACTCACTACGTGCGTTAGAGGATTCGAACCCCCGACCTTTTGGTCCGTAGCCAAACGCTCTATCCAGCTGAGCTAAACGCACATTTGTTAGCTGACTGCCTCAGCAACAAAACTGATTATAGGGTATAAGTTTAGAAATGTCAATACCTTTTTTGGAAAAAAACTTTAAAAAACCGAAAAAAATGATATGGATTTTCTATGAAATAAGCTGGAAGAATTATAAATACGTGATAAGATAATAAAAGATGCAGGGAGAAAATTTTAATTTTATACATAAAGGGGAGAATATACATGGAGAATGAAATTACATTCAGAACCTCGGTGGGAGGTTACAGACGTGATGAAGTTATTGAATACGTAGAAAGCATGAACGAGCAAATCTTTTGTTTAAAAAAAGGAAAGCGAGGAAGCTGCCGCAAACTACAAGGCAAGAATTCACGAGCTGGAGACGCTTTTGGTACAAAAGGAAGCGAATGAAGCTACTCTTATAGAAGAAAATGGAGCAAAGCTTGAGGAATATGAAACAGAAAATGCAAAGTTAAAAGAAGATTTGGAAAAATTAGAAGAGCAGTATAAAGCAGTTCATTCGGATGTGGCAAGACTGGAAGCAGAAAAGAGAGTGCTGAAAGAAAAACTGGGCAGAGAAGTATTAAGACTTCGTACCGAAAATCAGGATTTAAAAGAAAAGCTGCAGGAAGCAGAACAAAACATCGGCTCAGAGGCAGATTATGAAGGCGTAAGAGATGCTGTCTCAGAAGTGCAGTATAAAATCGCCGAGTATGTGAATATTATTAACAAAACACAGCAAAGCCTTGGAGAAACCTATCAGAAAATGAATGGGATTAAGAAAAAAGTAGCGGAGCAGATGGAGAAGAATAAGAAATAAAAGAACAACAGCTATCAACGAAATTGCTGATAGCTGTTGTTCTTTTGCATAGTAGACATTATGATGCCTATTTAATTTTCATTTTTATGTCTTTTTGCCATGCTTTGTGTATGTTGTTTAATTGCAAGAAAGCTTTCTGTACTGATGACATGTTCCATACGGCAGGCATCCTCAGAAGCTGTTTCAGGAGCTACGCCCAGTTTTATCAGCCATGTACTTAAAAGCTCGTGGCGCTCATATATTTTTTCTGCAATGGCAAGCCCGGACTCGGTCAGGGTGATATAGCCTTCCTGATTGACATTGATGTATCCGTTTAGGCGGAGATTTTTCATGGCAACGCTGACACTTGGCTTGGAAAAGGACAATTCATTTGCGATATCAATAGAGCGAACCTGAGGCTTGCGTTTGCTGATAACGAGAATAGTTTCCAAATAGTTTTCAGCAGATTCCTGTATTTTCATGCAGCGACTCCTTCCTTCAAAAATATACTGATATTAGGATACCATATTTTGCTAAGAAGTTCAAACCAATAAGAACTTGAATGTTATTTATGTTTACATTCCGAAGGTTTTGTACTAGAATAAAACACATAATATTTGACGGAGGAAAGTAAATGGGAACAGTAATCATACCGAAAGACTATCATTCATGCTTATCCAGATACGAAACACAGGAGGCAATCGGAGCAATTAAAAATCTTATGCAGAAAAAGCTGTGTATGGCATTAAAGTTAAAAAGGGTAACAGCGCCTTTGTTTGTTGACCCGGCTATGGGATTAAATGATGACTTAAATGGCGTGGAGCGTCCGGTAAATTTCGATATTCCTGACGCAGGAACTACGGCACAGGTAGTTCATTCTCTGGCAAAATGGAAACGTATGGCGCTGTACCATTATGATTTTCATGTGGGAAAAGGACTTTTGACAGACATGAACGCAATCCGCAGAGATGAAGAGCTGGATAATCTTCATTCTATCTATGTTGACCAGTGGGATTGGGAAAAAAATTATTACAAGAGAAGAACGCACTTTGGATTATTTAAAAAGTACGGTACAGCGTATTGTAGGTACAATCTGCAATGCGTTGGATGAAATCAAATATCAGTATGAGAATTTGGACACAGAGCTTTGTCGTGACGTGGCATTTATCACCACTCAGGAGTTGGAGGATTTATATCCGTCTTTGACACCAAAAGAGAGGGAACAGGTTTATACAAAGGAGCACAAAACAGTTTGTATTATGCAGATTGGGGATGTGCTGGCATCCGGAGAAAAGCATGACGGCAGAGCGCCGGATTATGATGACTGGAAATTAAACTGTGATATTTTATTCTGGCATGAGCCTTTACAGTGTGCGCTGGAAATTTCTTCTATGGGTATTCGTGTAGACGAAAAATTCTTTAGATGAACAATTAAAAAAGGCAGGCTGTGACGAGAGAAGAAATCTTCCTTTCCATAAAATGCTTTTAAACGGAGAGTTGCCTCTTACCATAGGCGGCGGTATCGGTCAGTCCAGAATTTGTATGCTGTTTCTGGGAAAAGTACATGTAGGAGAGGTTCAGGCGTCTATTTGGGATGAAGAAACCCTGACAGCATGTAAAAAAGCCGGAATTGAGATTTTATAGAGGAGACGAAGATGGAACGGAAGACAAAGAAATGGCTGGTTGCGGGGGCGCTTACGATTGCTGTGGCAATAGGCGTAGGAACATGTTACAGCAACACCTCTGACAAAAGCGGCAGGGAAAATAAAGAAGCTGTTGCAAGTAAAGAGGATAAGAACAAACCTAAAGAAGCCAAAGCAGCACAAAAGGACAAGAAATCTTATTATCCTTTGACAATCAAAACGAAAGGTCCGGATGGCAAGGAATATGAAACTGTCTATGAAAAACAGCCTGAAAAGGTGGTGGCGGTTTATCAGGGAAATGTAGAAACGATGTTAGCCCTTGGTCTGGAAGATAAAATTGCGGCAGTAGCAGGAATAGAGCAGCCTATTTTAGAAGAATATCAGGAGGCTTTTGGCAAGCTGAAAAATCTGGAGGAGTTTACACCTTCTAAAGAAACAATTACAGCAGAAGAGCCGGATATGATTTTCTCATGGGTTTCTTATTTTGAGGAAAGCACATTGGGAGAGCCGCAGGAATGGCTGGACCAGAATGTGAACGTTTATATCAATACGAATACGGCATCTGAAAAAGATACGCTGGAAAATGAATATCAGGATGTTGAAAATATAGGAAAAATCTTTCAGGTAGAAGAAAAAGCGAATGAGCTTGTAAAGTCTATGAAGGATAAGGTAAAAGAAATTAAGAAAAAAGTCGAGAAGACGGAAAAAAAGACTTCCGTTTTGATTTTGGAAAAGGGAATAGACGGGTTTATCAATTACGGTGCGGACAGTCTTGCGGGAGATATGGTAAATCAGATTGGCGGAACTCTTGCAAAGCAGGAGAGTGCAGTGATGACGGCAGAGGAAGTTGCCGAGATAAATCCGGACGTACTGTTTATTACTTATACGCCGTATTTGGACGATGATGAGGAATTGATAAAAGAAGAAAAGATGGATTTATTTTTGCAGGACGAGATGTTTGCAGAAATGAATGCAGTGAAAAATAACAAAGTCATTCCCGTTATGTTAAATGAAATTTTTGCCAGCGGTGTTCGCACAGTAGATGGCGTAGAGACACTTGCTGAGGGAATGCAGTAATAAGGCTGTCACTTTAAATACATATCACCAATATTTATACATTTTACGCTCAGTCTGCGCTTACTTTGAGCTTGCAATCTCAAAGCATGCTCGACAAATTCGCTCAAAGTGTATAAATATTGGGATAATGCTTAAAGTGGCAGCCCTCTTGTTTCATATTATTTTAAATCTTTCAAGGTTATGAGAGTATGAAAAGTACCGGAAGTAATATCATAATACATTTCTAAATTCCCCTGATACTGTTGTACGACTTTATTAATGCTTTTAATGCCAAAACCATGTCGCTCTTTATTTGCTTTACGTGAAATGGGAAAACCATTTTGATTGTATAAAGGAGCGCTTTGGCAGGAATTAATAACGATTATAACAATGAAATTGGAATTTTCCTTTTTTTGTACGGTGAGTTCAATAAAAGACTCAGGAATATTTTCTGCTGCCTCCACTGCATTATCCAGTAAGTTACAGAATAATGATGTTATATCGTGCTGATAGATATGTTGAAGCGTGTTGCTTCTGATGTCAGCATGAAATGCGATATGTTTGTCATTGCACTGCCGTTGATAACGACAGAGAATAGCGTTTAGCATTTCATTATCACAAATTCGCACAGTCTCTTTTAAATCAGAAGATTTCATAAGCTGTTGAATATAGATGTCTATTTTTTCGGAACAATTTTGTTCATTGAGCAATTTAATTGATAAAAGGTGTTTTTTGATATCGTGAATTAGAATACGTTGATTTTCATTTTGTGAAAGTAACATTTCGTAATATTCAACAGAGTCAAATTCTTTTTGCAGTAATAGCTGGATATCAATAAAATCGTTGTACTTTTTTTGAAGATACTGGTTGAGTCCGAATACCAGAAGATTAATCAGGAGCAAAAAAATAGCACAAGCTGTCACCATAAAATTAGCAGGTGGAGCAATCGCTGTATTTTCGCCGATGAAAAGAAAAGTATACATAATAAAAATACTTGAAATCGGTATTAACATCAAAAAAAGTTCGGAGTGGTAATGCAGTCTTTGGTTCGTGTTTTTTCCTTTGAACAGATGAGCCAAAAGATAAATAATTGCAAAGAAAAATAATTTGCTGAAAATCGCATAAAAAATAAGTCCAATGCCTTCATCTGTGAGAAAGTAGGGAGAAAACTTTAACGTAATCCCCAGAACAGCGAGTTCGGACAGTCCCATAATTGTGGTAAGGATAGCGGAATGAAATAATGCAAACAGCAATTTGAGCTTAAATTGTGTGTAAAGAAAAATCACGTTTGCTATAAAAAAACAAATAATATTAAGTTTTGTTTGCCTAAATAAAGATAGAAGAAACAGTATTGTATAAAGGGTACTCAATGAAATCCATCTCATTCTGACGGAATGAGATGGGAGAAAAAGACTAGATGCGTATTGCCATAAAATAATAGCGAGTGGTCCTCCGGAAATGAGCTTCCAGCGCGACAACGGCGGCCGCGTCCCGAATCGTGGTGTATCAGGGCCATCGCCGGAGAATCGCCGGCACCCTTGCGAGGTGAATCTTAGCCTTCGTCCTCCTTCGGGTCAATGGCGCTCCCTATGATCTTGCGCGCCGCCTCGCGGGCGGCGAGCACCTCGGCCTCGCCGGGGGCCTCGCGCTCCTGGGCCTTCCAGGCGTGCGCGAGCGAGGGCCTGGAGATGACGCAGCGCGCCGACCACTCCTCGTCGGCCTCGATGAGCGCCGCTCCCACCAGGCGGATGAGCGACTCGCGCGAGGGGAACCCCTGCACGACGCGCGTCCTGCGCTTGATCTCGCGGTTGGCCCTCTCCTGGACGTTGTTGGTGCGGATCTTGGTGCGGTGCGTGGCCGGGAACGCCAGGTAGGCGAGCGCCGCCTCCTCGGCCTCCAAGAGCACGTTTCCGGCCGCCCTCGAGATCTTCAGCACCTCCTCGGTCGCCTCTTGGTAGCACGCCCGCACGAGGACGGGGCTCTTCTGCGCGAAGACGGCCTTCATGGCCTCGCGCGCCTTTCTCTGGTCGTCCTTCCTGTGGATGCGGCCCGCCACGTTGCGCATGAGGTGCGTGACGCAGCGCTGCCAGGCCGCTCCTTGGAACGTCTCGGCTATCGCCTTCGCGAGCCCTTCGTGGGCGTCCGAGACGACGAGGCGCACGCCGTCGACGCCGCGCGCCCTCAGGCCGGAGAGGAACGCCTTCCACCCGGCGTGGCTCTCCGTGTCCACGCAGTCCACGCCGACGAAGCGCTTGTGGCCCGTGTCGTCGAGCCCGATCGCGGTCACGACGGCCTGGGACGCCGAGCGCCCCTCCACGCGGCACTTCACGTAGGTGGCGTCGAGCCACAGGTAGGCGAAGCGCACCCCGTCGAAGCGCTGCCTCCTGAACGCGTCCACCTCGGCGTCCAGGCACTCGCACAGGCGCGACACCTGCGACTTCGACATCGACCTCACGCCGAGCTCGCCCGCGACGGCCTCCACCTTGCGCGTCGATATCCCCATGACGTACATCTCGGCCACCGCCGCGACGAGCGCCCGGTCCACCCTGCAGTAGCGCTCGATCAGGTCCTCGGGGAAGAACGAGCCTCGGCGCAGCTTCGGAATCTTGAGGGTGACGTCGCCCGCGGCGGTCGAGAGCCCCCGCTCCCGGTAGCCGTTGCGCGAGTTGACGCGCCCCTCGTCGCGCTCCCCGTAGGGGGCGTTGCACGCCTCGTCGGCCTTCGCCGACATCGCGGCGTTCGCCAGGAGCTCGAGCATCCTGCGCCCGAAGGCCTGCAGGTCGGTGCATTCCTCGAGGATCGCGAACGCGAGCCCCTTCACTTCGGGGTCGTTGAATAGTAGAGTGTCCATAGCGGGCATCGCCTTCCTTCGAATCTGTCTTTTGTGGTGATTGACGATTCTAGACGATGTCCGTTTTTCTCGGGCAGGCTTCGCCCGCCCTCCAGAAACGGATTGATACACCAACTTTCGGGACGCTACCGTGCATCTTTACCCATACTCCCACAAATTACGATATGATGACAAACGGACAGCAGCCGCGTGAGGAACGGATCGAAGCGAGGCGCTCTTTTTGTTGGAATGAAAAGGAAATGAGAGTGGGATTCGTGGAGCCAAATGTATCGGTAATTATTCCTGTCTACAATGATGAAAATTACCTGCGGGAATGCTTGGACAGCGTCGTGAATCAAACGCTGAAAGACATCAAGATTGTTTGCGTGAATGACGGTTCCACCGACGGCTCTCCGGCTATCCTAGAAGAGTATGCCTTCCGGGATGACGGAATCGTCGTTATCAATAAAACGATGGATGAGAGGACGTCGACTATCTCAGAAAGCGTGCTGAAACAGCGGAAACAGAAAAACGGGCAATATAATATGGAATGGGTTGTTTACCAGTCAAAAATCCAAAGGATTATCCTGCCGAGTGCTTTTCGAGCGGTTCTTTCTGTTTGATGAATAGCCTTTTCGATAAGAAGAGTGCTGTTCCGGTAGGGGTTTCTCGGGTAGTTGTTTATGTGCCAATCTCGCAAACAAAGGGTTCCTTTATGAATTGCCTAGTTTCGGTTATCGTTCCTGTCTGCAACGTTGAGACATATTTAGAGCAGGCTCTGAATACTCTCAAAAGCCAAACCCTATGCGATATTGAGGTTATTTGCGTTGATGATGGATCTACGGATAGTTCGAGATCGATCATCGAGGGTTATTGTGAGCGGGATGCGAGGTTCCGCTTGATGGCGCAAAACAATAGGGGAGCCGCTCTTGCTAGAAATAGGGGATTGGGTGAGGCATCGGGAAAGTACGTTATCTTTCTTGATTCTGATGAATTTTTTTGAACCCACCTTGTTGCAGCGAATGTACGAGCGTATCGAAGAGTATGGGGCGGATATCTGTTTGTGCGGAGCGTATAATTTCAATTGTCTTAGAGGTGTCGAAGAGAAAAGCAATGCAGTGTTAAAGACGGGGTATCTTCAGGGAGTGGACGTGTTCTCTTCTGCCAACATGCCTGCGACGCTTTTTTCCACAACCAGTCCAGCACCTTGGAGCAAGTTATACAGGCGAGATTTCCTCATTGCCCATAATCATTATTTTCAGGATCTCGGTAATTCAAACGACGTTTTTTTCTACGTTTCTACATTTGCTTCTGCGGCAAAAATAGTGTATGTGCCGGAGTGTTTGATTCATTATCGTCTTGCCAGACCGGGAAGCTTGCAAAATAGTGACAGGATAAAAAACCCTGAAGATTTTTGTGTAGCGTTGCGGGCTTCCTTCCGCTATCTGGAGGACGAGGGCTACTTGCCTGCCCTCCAAGAAGCTTTCACTGATCTGGCGGCCGATATCGTGACCTTTAATCTCTCGTCTGCGCTTTGCGTTTCTCAATGGTTTGAAGTGTACAAATGCAGTCAAACCTTCGCAAATGATATAAATAGTCATTTTGCGCTAATGGAAAACGGGCGCTTCGCTTCATCATGGCTCTTGCTGTGCAAAAAAATCGAAAATGTTCCTCCATCAGAGTACCTATGGCGCGAATGGGCTGTCGAACGCGACCGGGCGAGAGAAAATGACCGCAACCTTATCATAGAGCGTGAGAAAGTTGCTAAGGAAAAAGAAAGAACACAAGAAATTTGTTCATCCAATTCTTATCGGATAGGGCGCGCAGTGACGATGCCGCTCAGGAAAATGAAAAAGTTTATAAAGCGATAGTAGTCAGAATATATCGTCGAAGCAGTTTTAGGAGAGCTCTCGTGGTTGCCAAAGTGTCGATAATCGTTCCCGTATGCAATTCTGAAAAGTATCTTAAGGAATGTCTTGACAGCATATTGTCACAATCCATTCGCGGTATAGAAGTCGTGTGCGTAAATCGATGGATCTACGGATAATTCAGCAAACATATTGGATCGATATGCATGCGAAGATTCTCGCATGGTTGTAATTAGTCAGAAAAACCTCTGGATACGGAAAAGGCGATGAAATGTCGGTATCTCTGCCGCTCGGGGGGTAATGGATAGGC
>ENA-OQCB01000277-OQCB01000277.1-human-gut-metagenome-genome-assembly--contig:-NODE-277-length-24535-cov-5.668142_pt1 | contig 24535 bp, 29 predicted proteins | sample MGYA00242493_ERZ504568 | MGnify/ENA primary metagenome ERZ504568 (study PRJEB26092, sample SAMD00036229) | human gut metagenome | host: Homo sapiens | study: EMG produced TPA metagenomics assembly of...
GAATGTTTTTTCACTGATTCTCTTGATTTTAACTTTAGGGGTCTTAATTTTTAGCCTTTATTTTTTCTCTCCCCCAAAGTTGACCCCCAAATTTCTGGCGAAAACCCCTAAAAAATTTGGATAGCCTTTGCGGCATAGTGCCTGACTTCACAATTTGCGATGATGAGATCACTCAGATTTTCCACACACGCATAGCCCTCGAAGAAGCACTGATAGGGAATACTGACTCCGCCATGTGCTACAATCAGAATTTCCTTATCCTGCGCATACGGGAGAATCTCCTTTAAAAAGCTCTCTACCCGTTCATAGAAATGTGCGGTATCCTCACCGCCCGCAAACATGGATGCGGAAGAAAATGCCCACAGGTCATCGAAGGGAACATCCTTTCGCAATGCACCTTCCATATCACCGAAGCTTCTCTCCATCAGGCGGTCATCGCACTGTATGGGGAGCTCCCACAGCACATTGATAATTTCAGCTGTTTCTCTCGCACGCATCAGCGGCGAACAATAAATGGCATCCATGGCTACCTGCTTCAGCTTTTCTCTTGTTTCCACAGCCTGCAGGCGTCCGGTCTCATTCAATGCAATATCACTCTTCCCCTGCAGCTTTCCCCTTACATTCCAGTCCGTCTGCCCGTGTCTTACAAAATATAAACCCATTTCCCTGTTGTCCTTTCCGCTAGTCCAGCCCCAGCTGCCTGCTTATTTCTGCAATATGCATTCCCACATGCTGCGGCTGATGCGCATCACTTGCCGTCATAATTTTAACACCGTGTGCCTTCAGAATTTCCAGAAACACCTGATTGGTACCGACATCCTCGTGCAGGTAACGGTAATGACAGCCGGTATTGGTTTCCATATATACATCATGCTCCTTAGCCAGCACTGCCAGTCTTTCATAGGTCGGCTTCAAATCATAATCCGGTTCATAATGAAAAATCTTCAGCTGGTCAGGATGCCCGATCTGTGTAAACAAATCACTCTCGATCATATCCTCCATAATTTCATAATACCGCCTGTAAATGGCATTGGTATCATATTTATCCCATAATATTTCCCGGGAAAATCCATTCATATCATACAGCAGTCCGTCAATGGAATGAATGCTTCCAATCAGAAAATCATAAGGATAGCCTGCCAGCAAATCACGAAGGAATGCTTTATCCTGTGGTGCATAGCATACCTCAAGACCAAAACGAACCGCAATCGGAAGCTCCATTTTCTTCATTTCCTCAATCAGGTTAAAATAGCTCTGCAGCGGCTCCAGCTTTTTCTTTTCAAACCAGTCCTTCTGGTAAACAGAAGCCTGCTTCAGATTGTCATACATCGGCTTAAACTCCAGAAACCGATGGGTATGATCCAGAATCTGTATGGTATCCATACCTGCCTTTACACCGGCTTCCACATATTTCATCGCATACTCCACAGTAAGCGGACCATTCTCCAGATGCATATGTCCGTCAATCACGATATCACCCCTTTTTATTTCCTACATTATACTTGCAGAAAAGCGTGATTGCAACCGATTCCCCCTGCAGCCGTGATTACTGTGCCATAAAGCCTTCCGGTTTGCGTGGAAAGGAAATGAGCGGATTATCCATCGGTTCCACGACATCCTCCTCCTGATAACAGGTGCAATCCTGACTCATCCCGGTCAGTCCTGCATCCTGTAAAGAACAGATCAGCTCCGTATACGCGAGTATATCCTTATAAGATGTACGGATATTACCGTTTCTGTCCTGTAAAAGGGACACCCGGATCTTATTTTCAAACTGTCCGTTCGCAATGGTGACAAGCATATCTCCGATACGTTTCTGCCAGCGGATAAATCCCTGAGCATTGTTTTCCTGCATAGTAAAGCCAAAACTGCGCAAATGTGCCAGAACATCGTCATTCTTGATTCTCATTCATTGATTCCTCCATTATCTTTTTAATAGCTTATGCAATTATATGTTGAAAATACAAAAAAGGTTCCTCATGAAAAATAATTGTTTGTGTGATGGTACACTACCTCCTGTGTTTTCTGTCGATATAATTCTTTCTTCCATTACTATACCGTATTTTATGCATTCTTACAAGAAGACAAAACCCTTTTACAATACAATCTTTTACGAATTTTAAAAATCCGTTGTCCCTCATCTGCCTTTTACCTGTGCTTTGTGTTATATTATAGATAGAAGAGGCTGTATGCCGGGAGGTGATTTCTTATGAAGTCCAGTGATTTTTTCAGAGTTCAAAGCAATAGAATCTATTTCATGCAAAGCGGTAGAGATTACTCCATAAATGTTATGAAACGCACAGAGGTGCTGATTCGTCCGGTATTGAAAAAAGCCGGTGCCACAGTAGCAAATGCGGTGGCCAATTCTATGACAAACAGTATAGCCAACGGCAATGAACAGGTTCATATAATCGTTCGCATCCACCTGTTGCGAGGCTATGAGGACATTCTTATGAATGAACAGGTGCTCATAAGGGGAAATCTGGATTATTACGAAATGGTAGAGCATGCCCGCAGGCTTCAAAAAAAGCTGAAGCAGTATCTTGCGTAAGCTTATACAACATCACAGCGGTTATCGAGCTTTTCAGCGAATATACGAATATAAGAACTGCATACATATAAGCATAGAAAAAGAAGCTTCTCATACGATTGACAGTTTACAATAGTATGGAGGCTTCTTTTTAAGCAGACTTTATGAAAAGCCTGCCTATCCTTTTTCAGTTTGAACAGGAACGCAATGCAGCATGTAACTATCGTCTGCGCTGATTCGTTGTTGTTTCCTCATTTACCGCAAGCTATGGCTGCACACCTATTCTTTGTCCGCAAACTGTGAATTGTACAGCTTTTCATAATAGCCCTGTTTTTCCATCAGCTCCTCATGCGTTCCCTGTTCGACGATATCTCCATCGTTGATCACCAGAATCAGATCGGCACTGCGTATGGTGGACAAACGGTGCGCAATGACAAAGCTTGTTCTTCCCTCCATTACACGGTGCATCGCCTCCTGCAGCATTTTTTCCAAACGGGTGTCGACAGAGCTTGTCGCCTCATCCAGAATCAAAATCTGCGGGTCCTTTAATATAGCACGGGCAATCGTAAGCAGCTGTTTTTTCTCCCTGTGAAATATTGTTGGCTTCTTCATTGATCACGGAATGATAGCCGTCCGGCAGGGTACGGATAAAGTGATGAACATTCGCCATCTTTGCTGCGTGAATGATCTCATCCTTGCGGGCATCCAGACGCCCGTATCGTATATTATCGTAAATACTTCCGGAGAACAGCCAGGTATCCTGCAATACCATACCGAACATATCCCGCAGCTCCCCACGCTTCATGTCGCGGATATCCACACCGTCGATCCGGATGCTTCCCTCGCTGACATCGTAAAACCGCGGTATCAGATTGACCAGTGTACTTTTTCCCGACCCGGTACTTCCGATAAAGGCAATCGTTTCACCCTTTTTCGCAGAAAAGCTGACATCCTTCAACACCGGCTCTTCCCCATCCGGATAGACGAAGGTCACATGCTCGAAGCTGATCGTACCCTGCTGATTTCCATCCATGCGTTTTCCGTCATTGTGCACCAGCGGTACCGTATCAAATACTGCTTCAATACGCTTGGCACTGACCTCTGCACGCGGATACATCATAAAGACTGTGCAAAACAGCATAATGGAGAACATGGCGTGGAACAGATAATCCATGAAGGCCACCAGCTGACCAAGCGGCAAATCGCCACCCTGAATCAGTAAAGCAGCCACCCAGTAAATGCACAGGCCTGCTACGTTCATAAGCAGGAAGAAAATCGGCGAGGTCATCATCATCAGCTTAAACAGCTTTTTGGAATAGCCTGTGAATTTCTCATTGGTATCATCAAAGCGCTGCTGTTCATAGGCGTCGTTGTCAAATGCACGAATCACACGGATTCCACTTAAGTTCTCACGGGAAATCCGGTTCAGACTATCCAGGGATGCCTGCTGATTTTCGGAAATCGGTTTACTGATCTTCGCAACCACAAAGACTCCGATGATAATCAGCGGGATGGTTGCCACAATGATACCGCTCAAAGGCAGTGATGCTCTGGCCGTCATGATAATACTTGCAACGAACATGATCGGCGTCATCAATGCAGTACGAAGCAGCACATTGACAAACATCTGAATCTGAAAAGCATCATTGTTGGTACGGGTAATCATGGAAGAAATCCCGAACCTGTTAAATTCATACGCAGTAAAGCGCTGTGCATGATCAAAGATATCATTTCGGATATCTCTGGTAATTGCCGTGGAAATCTTTGCACAGCAATACCCGAGAAGAATTGTCATACTGACGCCGATCAGTGAGATCAGCAGTACGACAAATCCCATGCGGATGATATAATCCGTATCGGCATTCATAACACCGACATCGATCATATCCGCGATTATGGTCGGGATGCCAAGTTCCACCAATGCAAATCCGAAAACGGAGATGACATTGATAATGAATAGTTTTTTATATCGTGACAGATAATGCAAAATAAGTTTCAAAATATCCCTTCCTTTCTTGACGTCGTTCGTGAGCTATACTATCATAAACTATAAGGTAACCTTACAGTCAAGAGGAGAATGTATATATGAAGGAAAAGAAATATCTGACAGCAGGACAGTTTGCGAAAATCTGCGGGGTGGAAAAGCATGTATTGTTTCATTACGATGAGATCGGGCTCTTTCAGCCGGTCATGGTCAACGAGAATGGCTACCGATATTATTCCTATCATCAGTACGATACCTTTTCCGTCATCACCAAGCTGAAGAAAATGGGAATGCCGCTGAAGGATATCAAGGTATTTCTGGAGCAGCGCAGTCCTGCAGTGTTTCTGCAGCTGCTGGAGGATAAGTTTGAGGAGGTGGACCGGGAGATTGAAAAGCTGCTTGCCCTGAAGCGAATGATGGTCTATATGAAGGAAAGCACGCTGTTTGCGGTAACGCATGAGGATGAGGATATCACCATACGCCAATATCCCAGAGAGATTCTGCTTTGCAGCGATGATCTGGAAAATGCCTCCAGCCGCAGCTTTGCCTCCTTCATGGAGGAATATATCAGCTTCTGCAAGGAGCATAATGTACTGGTTCAGGAATCTGTGGGCTGTATGATCAAGACAGACAATATACGTAACAGAGATTATCTCAATTTCTCTTATCTTTTTATGAAGATTGAAAAGGATATCCGCCGAAACACACATATCCGTGAAGAAGGGAGTTATCTGTGTGCATGGCATAAGGGTTCCTATGATACAATTCAGAATACCTACGAGCGGATGCTTGCGTATGCTGAGCAATGCAATTTAATAATCGGTCCCTACGCCTACGAGGAATATCTGATTGCCGATATCGCACAAAAGGATCATACTCGGTACGTGACCTATATTCGTATGGATCTGGTGGATTAGAAACAGTTGAACATTTTTTACTCTGTATCCTTATCTGCATGATTATGCTCTAATGCCGGGTATCTATTGAACCCCCTATGGACTGAGGTATAATCCGGCTAACCAGCCTCGGGTCTTTTGATTCTAGCAGGGGTGTTCGTGCACTTACTCTTTTTACATAGTAGGCACCAGTCCCGGAAAATGGCTGATGTGTTTCTTCACCTCCTTTCCCTGTTCTTACTGTCTATCTGCGCAGCTTTCTAATGCTACAGAATGATTTCCCCTGCTTCATGCAGGATACGTTGAATATCACAATGCATGTTAAACAGATGACGGCCCATTTGGACCTTGGACTCCTTTCCTTTTGGTGCTATAAACGTGTATTGTCTACGCATCCAGAACCTCCTACATGCTTCTATACGTTTCAAATCTGCAAAAATTCTGCATTATTTTACAGATAAAGACAGGCACCGATATCCCTGTGATGAGATGGTGGAATTGATTTGCAAATCATGAAGCGCAGACTTTCATAATATGTTTCGCAGCTACAAAGATTCAAAGAAGCCTGTACCAAATAAAAATTTACACATTCTAAAAAACCTCGAAGCTTTCAGCAAATTACTGAACATCATCCGAGGTCCTTATGAAGGTGTAAATTGGTATGCGGCATTGATTTCTGTATATTGCGCCAATCAGCCTGCAGCACACTCGCAGCCAGATCGTTCTCAAGTCATATCAAGCGAACCGGATTCCTTCCTGTTTCATCCAGTAAGCACAAGCGCCAACCATTCCGGCACGATTTCCAAGCTGTGCAAAAGCAAGCTGTGTATGCGCATAGATTTCTTCATTCATATACTGCTTTAGATATGTTTCCATCAGCGGTGCAAACAATTCCTTCTGTGTCATGATACCGCCTCCAAGAATAACGATCTGCGGATTCATCAGACAGGCACAGCTGCTGACGCCAATAGCGATATGGCTGCACAGCTCCCGAATTGCCTGCATACACACAGCATCACCGCGTTTTGCCCGTGCACATATGATTTTTCCATTCAAATCAGCTTCCTTTGTCTGTGCCTCCACATGCTGAACCAGTGCCGTGGTGCTTGCGATATCCTGAAAGTGATGATCCTTTACCCACATGTAGCCGATTTCTCCTGCACTTCCGCTACAGCCACGGTAGATGGTATGATCGATTACCACAGCTCCTCCGATCCCTGTTCCGATTGTCAGCATCAGTACATGAGCAGCACCCTTTCCGGCACCGAAGACTGCTTCTCCCAAAGCAGCGGCATTCACATCGTTCTCCACCCAGCAGGGGATATGAAAGCGGGCTTCCAGCTGCTGTTTAAACTGCAATCCGGTATATTCCGGAATATTATCATTGGCATACTGAATACATCCCTTTTCCGCATCAACCATCCCTGCTGTTGAAATAGCAATACCTTTGATATCCTGTCGCATAGCCTTTGCAATCAGCGACTCAACACGATGCAGGATGCCAGGCCCCTTCAATACTCTGGCATCGCTGCTCACCTCCTCCTGCATCACAAACACCGGCTGGCCCTTTCGCAGTGTAAGGATACCATACTTGATGGAAGTTCCTCCGATATCAAATGTAATAAGCATTCGATTCCTCCTTCATCCTCCGCAGCAGCTCAACAAATTCCCGCTCGGTTGTACAGCTTGACAGACGCTCGACATGTGTTTCTTCCATGAGGATATCCGCAAGCTCACTGATCAGCTCCAGATGACTGTCGGCATCAACTGCAGCAAGCGTGATAATCAGCGATACCGGATCAAATTTCTCACTGCCAAACGGTATCGGCGGCTCTAATGTTGTGAAATGCACCGATAGCTCATTGACACCGCATTCCGGTCGGGCATGTGCCAAAGCAACATGATTTCCCAATACGATATAAGGACCTACGCGATGCACCGCATCAATCATTGCACGGATATAGCGTTCCTCGATTTTTCCGGTTTCCAGCAAATGCTGTGCTGACCTGCGGATTGCATCCTCCCAATCTGCGGCATGAACACCTACCTCGACATTTTCTTCTTTTATCAGTTCTAACATGATGTTTCTCCTTTGCTATGAGGATTGAAACCCGCAATGAGTTCCTTTAGTTTCAGCTCCTTCAAAGAGGAAATCTTACGATAGCAGCCTGTAAAATCACTTGACTCTGTAATTTTGTTTGGTACGATCAGACACGGCATACCTGCTTTATCAGCTGCGATCAGGCCGTTGCGGGAATCCTCTATTGCCAGACATTCTGCACAGGAGCAGCCAAGAAGCTCTGCGGCTTTCAAAAATATATCCGGTGCAGGCTTGATGTGTCTGCTTAATTCCGCTGTGGAAAATGCATCAAAATATTCCAACAGCTGCAGCCGCTCCAGATGCACCTGCGGTTTTTTTCTGGTCGCAGAGGTCGCAATTGCCAGGCGCAGTCCTTTTTTCTTCGCCGCTGTGACCAGTTCTGTAACGCCCTCCATTGCCGGAAGAGTACGGGTACGCTCAATAAACTCTGCCATTGCCTGTTTCTCAAATTTACGGATATCCTCATCCGTACCAAGCTCCTGCTTCAGGAAAGCAAACAGCCGCTCACTGCTGGAGCCGACGCACACCAGATAATCCTGTATGCTTAAATCATAATGATAGACCTTTTTCAGCCAATCTCTGTATATATAGTACCATTGTGTTTCGGTATCAACAATAACACCGTCAAAATCAAATACGAGTGCCTTTAACATAGAACCCTCCTTTTAAAAAAGGAATCCTCATATACGCGCAGATTCCTTTTTCAGCATTATGATCTCGCTGCCTTGATGCTGTTTACGAGCTCATCATATTCCGGTGCATTCAAATAATCCTCAATGGATATGATTTCGATATCCGGCTGTTTCTCATGTGCCACCTGCCGCAAAGACACGTGCGTCACAATGATATCCGCCTTTGGATCCGGCAGCTCCATGACCCGGGCATGCTCCACCGTGATATCTGTGATTCCGGCCTTTCGCAGCCGCTTGGCTATCACACTCGCGCCCATGGCAGAAGATCCCATCCCGGCATCACATACATACACAATACGCTTTACTGTACGGAAATCCGTCACAGCTTCCTTTTCCTCAAACACAGAGGATATCCGGGATTTCTTTCCCTTCAAAGACTCCATCTGCTTTGCGGCTTCCTTCAGGTTCTTATTTACATCCTCATCATTCTGTTTGGAATGCTTCACAATGACAGCGGCAACCAGAAAGCTGACGGCGGTTGAAGCAAGAACGGCAAGCAGAATCAGCAGCTGATCTCCAGCCGAGGCCATCATCATAATAGTGACGATACTACCAGGAGAGCTGACTCCCACCAGACCGACATTGAACAGTGTAAACAGGAAGGTGCCGGTAATCCCTCCGGCAATTGCAGCCAGGACGGTCAGCGGATTCATCAGGATAAACGGGAAGTAAATTTCATGAATACCGCCGAAGAAGTGGATAATGCTGGCTCCATAGGCATTCGCTTTTGCATTTCCCTTGCCAAAGAAGCAATATGCCAGCAGTATACCAAGTCCCGGCCCGGGATTGGATTCCAGCAGAAACAATACCGATTTTCCGAATTCATTCAGCTGTGTCGTACCAAGCGGCGTCAGGATTCCCTGTCCGATGGCATTGTTCAGAAACAGCACCTTCGCCGGCTCGATGAAGATCGCTGTCAGCGGTAACAGATTGTTGTTTTCCAAGGTGGAAACACCTGCGGAGAACACAGCAGACAGTGACGTAATGGCCGGAGCGATCCAGACACAGCCGATGATTGCAATAACCGCACCAAGCAGGGCAACAGTCAAATTTCCAATCAGCAGCTCAAAGCCGACAGGAATCAGCGGCTCCACAACCGCATCCAGCTTTTTCAACAGCCATGCGGACAGCGGTGCGATTATCATGGCTCCCAGCAGCATGGAAATATCCGCTCCGATGATAACCCCCATTGTGGTAAAGGCACCGATAACAGCACCTTTTTCTCCATATATCATTTTTCCCCCGGAAATTGCGATTAACAGCGGAAGCAGGTACGTGAGTACCGGTGAAATAAAGGCCTTCAGCATATCGTTGGACAGCCAGATTCCCAAAGCGGTCAGAATGCCCCAGCCCATAAACGCTCCCAGATTCGGAAGCACCATGGCACTGAGCTTTCCGCCAAGGCGCTGAGCCTTCACACGCAAAGATACATCGTTTGACATGTTCTTATTCTCCTCTTCATATAATGTAAGCTTACGTTCGCTAAACTTTAACGCATGATACTTGCGCATGCCCCCATAAACGATTGCGTTGTTCAACACAGACAGTCTATTTATAGGAAGCATACATTCGCAGCTTAAAGCGCTACCTCTTTTCCTTCCACGATGGAACGCTCGATGGCATCAACAACCCGCAGTGCATCATAGGACTGCTTTGGAGTAATGACGGATTTCGTATTTGTCGCAACATTGTTTACAAACGCCATAACCTCTTCTGCCAAATCCCCGCATACTTCACCGTTAACGTAGTACCAGTGACGGCTGTCCGGATACTGAACACCCTTTCCGGTAACGAAGCGGACACCGTGATCACAGGAATCCACATAGGCAACGCCCTTTGTGCCAACAAGCTCTACCTTATCATCAATAATTGTCGGAGAGTTTTCCGGAAGTGTCCAGCATGCCTCCATACAGGCTACAGCACCGTTTTCATAGGTAACCAGTGCATAGATCACATCATTCATGCCGTTTTCCTTCAACAGCACACTGCGATTTTTCGCGAATACCTTCACCGGCTGACAATCCATCCACCAGTTGATATAATCAATATCATGAATCATAACATGCATACTCAAATCACTTGCGCCGATATAACGCCGCGGTCCGATAATCGGACTGTTTCTTCTCACGTAGCAGTGAATGATATCCCCCAGCTCATTGCTGTCCAGCCGCTCCTTGATCATGGCAAAGCGCGGATCGAAGCGAAGCAGGAAGCCTGTTGTAAATACTTTATCATAATCCTTTGTAATTTCATATAGGGCTTTCCCATCCTCCAACTCCTTTGCCAGCGGTTTTTCCAGAAGTATATGCTTACCTGCCTGCACTGCCAGCTCCACAGCCTCCCGATGCAGATTGTCCGGAAGTACGATACTCAACGCTTCTATTGCGGTATCCTTTAACAGCTCCTTATAATCCTTATACAATGTGATTCCCGGAAATTCTGTTTCCAGTTCCTTTCTGCGGCTGTCATTAAACTCACACAATGCACACAGCTCCACCTGTGGTAGCTTCTGATAAATCTGGGCATGATAGGTTCCCATCTGTCCTACACCGATAACACCAACGTTGATTTTACTCATAAAAATCCTCCTCTCCTACAGCATGATTCGCTGCCTTGAAATCTCTTTCAATTTCTGACTCCATTGTAGATCCGGATTCAAAAAAAAGAGAAGACAACCGTTTTCCATATGAAACGGCAGCCTTAAACCATTGTGCTTCAGCAGCTGTTTCCGTTTCAAACGGCAGCTTCTTCAAATATTCTGCCTGTCGCTTTGCCAGAGGAAACGGCGAAGCCTTATGTTGCTTCCGGATAGTAAAATCTATATAATAAGGGTACCAGGGGGATGTAAGGATGAGGAGGTGGATGCGCTTGTTTCAGTACACGCGATTACAGGACTTACTTGACTACTTTCTGTCACATCAAGGCTACATGTCTCCATCTGTGTTAACCAGACACTTTCAAATATCCCAGCGAACACTGCGCAGCGATATCCACAATCTGAATGAGGAGCTATCCGGCTTTGATGCTCAAATCATCATGAAACGCTCTCAGGGCTATGCCTTGGAGATCAAAGAGGGACAGACACGGGCACTGCTGGAGAATATGCTGGTTAATGAAGAGGAAAAGCAGCTGGATTCTGCCGACAAGCGAATCAACCACATCATTATCAAGATGCTGTATGCCAACACCTATCTCACACAGGATGCGCTGGCGGATGAGGTGTTCGTATCCATCAATACGATAATCAATTATCTGAAAACAATTCGTCTGATTCTCTCCAAATATCAGCTCACACTTCAGACAAAGGCAAACCTTGGCTATATTGTAACCGGTGAAGAGGCGGATAAGCGCCGCTGTATCATTGATCTGATTACGACCAATTATCAGCATTATGAATTCCGGTTTTCTCAGGAACAGACAGCCCTGCTGAATCATGTCAACCTGGAACAGATCAAGGATATTGTCATGGAGTTCAATCGAAAGAACGATCTGCACTTCTCAGACTATAATCTGAAAAATCTGATTCTGCATATCGCATTGTCCATATCCAGACTGCTTGTAGCCAAACCAATCGAGGAGTATGCCATACCGGAGCATGAAGCGCTTCGTACATTGCTGGAGCCGCTCATTACAGAGATTGAGCTTGACTTTCAGGTTGTCTTTACTGCGAATGAAAAAAATTACATTTACTCCCATTATGTATCCAACACAAACGAGCTTCTGGATGCGCAAAAAAACACGGAATACATCCATAATCTGGTCGCAAATATTCTGGATTCCATCTTTGAATCCTATCACTTCGACCTACGTTCAGATTTGATTCTGGAGCATGATCTGACGCATCATCTGCAATCCATTCTGAATGCCAGGTATTATCATCTAAACAAAAAGAATCCGCTGCTGAATACCATTCGCAACAACTATATCCTTGCCTATGAAATAAGCGGAACGGCAATCAAACAGGCATTCGCAAATGAACCGTTTGAGCTAAATGATGATGAAATCGGCTATATCTCTTTACACATCGGAGCAGCCATTGAGCGCTATTTTGATTCCCGTTATCTCAAGCACAAGAAAGCTGTTATCGTATATGACAGCGGGTATGCAGCCGGCAGCTTTCTTGCTTCCAAGCTGAATACGCTATTTAAGGAAACACTGGAAATCATCGGCAGATACCCGTCACACGAAATCGAAGAACAGAAGCTGCAGGCTGCGGATATCGTGATTTCCACCGTTGCCCTCAAGCAGACAGTACTGCCGGTGGTGGTCGTGGATATTCCACTGTCCAGAAGAGATATTGAAAATGTGGCAAGAGCTATCACCATGGATGAGCAGCATCCGATTGATAAGATTGCACAGTTCTTTGATGAGAAGCTGTTTATCAATACAGCTGCAGACAGTAAGGAGGAAATTATCCATACCTTATGTACCCTGCTGCATCAGGAGCATTGCATCAATGATGATTTTGAGGCCAGTGTCCTGGAGCGGGAACAGCGTATTTCCACAGGAATGGATGGTGTGGTTGCCATACCGCATCCTCTCAAAATATGTTCACTGAAAAGTAAAATCGCTGTCGGGGTTTTGCAGCATCCGATCTTGTGGTCTGATAAAGACAGTGCTCAGATTATACTGTTGCTGGGTCTTGCGGATGATGCAAAGAAGGACATAGAGAAGCTGTACGATACCTTTGTCGCCATGACGCACAATGCTCCCTTGCAGGAGCTGCTGTTTCATGCACGAAGCCTATCTGAATTTTTGAATATCCTAAAGCAGAATTTAGATACGGATGCATACTGACGAGGTATGATATGATGAATTTGAATACTATCAAGACACGCAAGCTCTCATTGCACTATAGGGAAAAGGCGTGTTTTTCTATTTCACTGAGCGTCATTCGGAAAACACGTATAACAGTCCAATGATGATGTATTTTCAAACAACATGGATACTTTAGTTTTAACCTAGCAGTCTGGATATTCTCCAGACTATATCTTCAAATCACTTCCTATAGGCCGAATGCTTCAATTTCGTATATGGCCGCTTGTTCAGCATAAAGCCTGATCGCGGTGAATGAAGCGATGCAAAATTAACGCTGTGCAGCATTGGCACATCCTCTGTTGTATACATAAACATTACGCGGGGAGTCAGCTTTTTAAACTACAATGCCGGAGAAGCTGTTTCGCGTAAAAGAACTGTCTGCCTATGAGAATAAAAAAAGCTGTATCCTACTTCTGTAGAATCAGCCTTTCATCAGGTTATGTCAGCATTATTTCATTTCTTTATTCTTCAGCCTTTCTTTTAAAGCTTCATACGTATCACAGTCCAGAATTTGAATAACTGCATCATCCATCTGCTGATCTGACAGAGATCCCACCCATTCATCCTCTATTCCATATTTGTGTACTATAAGTGACTGTAACAATGTCCTTTTCCCTTCATCAAGACCTTTTTGAAGACCTTGTTTAAATCCCCGCTCAAGTCCTGACTTCTCGGCTTCTGCAGTTTGCTCTTCCAAATTGGCCTGTACTGCACGTTGTGCAAATTCCACGGATTCCGCCCAGCTGTATAATGAGCCATCCTCGCGCATCTCATTATATTTTTTCATAGCCACATTCACCATCCTTCTCTTCATGTTTAGTATAGCATCATCCGGATTATATGCAAGCACATAGCAGAAGGTTTCAAACTCCGTCAGGTTCTCTATGCCTCCGACCTCCTTTACACGCTGCCTGATCATCGGTAAAAACACAATCGCGCGATGCAGTGTACCGTTGGGCTCCTCCCGATTATCCTCATCCTTTACCGTGTAGTGTCGAATCATGCGCCCTGTGTCTTTGGGCTTGTAATTCATAAAGATAATCTGATAAAACGGCTTCAGCTTTGTGTAATCATTCCCCTGCTTCAGCTGTCTGCCAACCAGGCGGTAGCCATACTGCTGAAAACGCAGCTGTTCCTCCTTCGTATACCCGGATACCTGCATTTCCAAATCATAGAGGTGACCTGTTTCATCCTCCAATACAACATCCAGAACCGCTCGTTTTCCGAAAAAGGCTTCCGGCAGGAGCTCCGGATTCAGCACCTGTGTCTTTTGAACCTTCAATCCGTAAATTTCTTCAATGATCCTGCTTCTCAGCATGGCAGAGCCTGCATCCTCACCAATCAGCATATACTTGAAAAAAACATCATTGTGAAAGGGAATCGGATACTCCCTTTCCTTCGATTTTTGCATATGTATCATCCTCCTTTTTTGCATATACACTCTTATATACGTATGGAAAGGGCAAAACCCCTAAATTTAACATAATTTTTTTATTATTTTTTACGGTTTCATGTTACGTCAAGCTTATATGAAGTGCTAAAGGGAAAAGCCTGCCTATTTCTTTATTTATATAAGCATCACCGCTTTTTTATTGCCATGTCGGCTAAACGTATGCGATATATGGGATATATAGCTTCCTGTGATATCAAGAAAGACCAGTATCACGTATCATAATCTCCTTATTTTCTTCCCGTATGCTCATGTTAAGAAAAAGAGCATACTTCCTGATTGCATCTATAAGAATCAACAAGAAAAAGCAGAAGTCTTTTATCCTCCTGCCTTTCTTATATACCTTTCTGCACACAAAGAACCGAAAGACTACATGTAGCCTTATACCTGTACATTTCCTGCACCGTAATCTTTATAAAGTGCAGGCAGGCCTTGTATGGTAAATGAAAAATCAGCTCATAGCCCATTAGATCTGTTATCCTGTCTCTGCATAAGAAAGCCTTTCAGCCGGCTGTTTTCTCATTCGCCCATGCTCTTAAATTTGCTAAGCGCGGTTCAGGATCAAAGCCCATTTCCTTCCCCATGTTGGCGCACATTTCACAAGGAAACTCCTTACACTCCCCGCAATGCTGCAAATGCTTTTCCTCACAGCAGGTCTTTACCTGACAGGGACTCCCCCAGAACGGCTGCTTCATGGCATTGCAGCCAAGACAATGCACCGCTTCCTTTCTTTCACATGTTGTACAATCCACACCACATCTTGATGAACACATCATGTACTCCTTTCTCTGCCTTAAGGCAGTTCCTTCATTTTCTCTAAGCCGTCACTGCTCTTTAGGTCCTCGCACAGAGTATGGCACCAGGTAAGCAGGGTTTCACAAACGCTCAGCTGCTGCTCAAGAATACTCCTTCCCACATAGGGAATTTCCTTTTTCGCATCCCTTTGCATGCTCAGATATGTGCGTGTGTCCTGCAGACTTTGCGCTATTCGCTGAACGCACTCCAGCCCCTCTTCCTTATCAACCTTGTTCAGACTGACAACCACAGCATTAAAATCAAACAGGATTTCAAATGGCTGTGCACTGATTTCATGCATCAGCTCATGGAAATATTTTCGACCCTCACGAGTCAATGAATAGATGCTTTTCTCGGGCATGTTTCCCTCCCGCTGCCGCTTCGTCATCAGATATCCCTTCTGCTCCAGCACTCTCAGCTTTTTATAAACAGAAGGTGAGCTGATTTTCACCCAGTGAGAAAGATTACGATATTCCACATGCTTCTGGATATCATAGGCACTGCGGGGCTGATCATACACCATACCCAGTAGAATCAAATCAATGGAGGATACCACACCATCACCTCTTTTCCTATATACTACTATACTGTATACTATATGTCAATAAAAAAAGAGTGCCTATCCCTTTCTCAGGATACAGACAGCCTCTTTCAGATTATCCTCATTGAAATACTTGTCCCGAACCTGTACAAAATGGTCTTTGAAGCTGCGCTCCATATCCAGGTCATCGATCACCACATAGCGTTTAATTTCCGGATATCCCCACAAATACATTTGAATTTCTTCTGCTTTATTACCGGTATCCATCGTTACATCCACCAAATACCTGTCCAGCCCATGCAGGGAAAACAGCAGCTTCAAGGTTTCCAGCGAACGGTGAAGCCGCCATGAGGAGGTCAATACAATGGATGCATGGCAGGTTTCGGCAAGCTGCCGTATATAACGGCTGGCTTTTGGATACCAGTCCAGATCCACAGCAGCGATGTCATAGGCATTCACCGGTGCAAAGCGCTGATCCTGTGTAACATAGTAGGCCTTTAATGCAGCTGCATCACTGCGCAGATATTCATGAGAACCCAGCGGCATCAGTACGCCGTCGATATCAAGGAAGATGATGTTCATGCCCCAGCTCCTTTGTCCAATGGTTCAGTATATGAAGCGCCTGTCGATAACTTTCTTCATCAAGGATGTCCGGCGTAACCACATCATGTCCGGGAAATGCCTTCCGCATGGAGATATCATCCAGAATGACGTAGTTTTCCACTGCCGGATGCGCATCCAGATAGCGCTGTATAGCTCCTTCCTTGAAGAACATTTCCTCATTATCTGTCATGTCAACAATATAGCTGTCCAGTCTCCACAGGGAAAACAGCCGCTTCATTTCATCCAGATTCCGCATGCACTTCCATGAGGTTTCCAGCACGATTTTTGCACCGCTTTGCTCACAAAGTCTGCGCAGACGCTCTACCGCAGCTATCTGGAAACCGCAGACCACACTGCACAAATCCCAGTCTGTTATCCCTTCCGTGGAAATCCCTTCTTTTTGTAATCTGCTTCGCACAGCCTCCGCATGAAAACAGCTTGTCCTTCTGGAAAAGCAGGGGTACAGTACACCGTCGATATCAAGAAATATAACCTTCATGACGATTCCCCCTTTCTTACTCTCAGTATATCATGAAAACCCTTTCCCGTTTCTGAAAAAGTCTTTTTCTTTTTGCACCTGCAGGTTTATGTATTCCCGCACAAGGCATACTATGTATGACAGGAGGTTTTTATTTATGAATTTAGAGCTAGATGGCAGAGTCGCACTGGTCAGCGGCTGCTCGCAGGGTCTTGGATATGCCTGTGTACGCACACTGGCCAGACATGGTGCAGATATATTCGGCGTCAGTATCGGTGATGATTCCGCGTTGAAAAAAGAGGTGGAGGCGCTGGGAAGATCGTATCATTCCCTCACCGTATCCCTTACGACACCCGGCAGCATTCATGATGTCATGAAGGAAGTGCTTGCCGCCTATGGACATGTGGATATACTATTGAACTTTGCAGGCATTCTGAAAAAGGAGGATACTCTGGAAATCAGCAGACAGGCATTTCAAAGCGCCCTGGATATCAATGTAACTGCGGCGTTTACACTTTCCCAGGAGGTTATACGCCAGTTTATCAGGCAGGGGCATGGAGGTAAAATCATCAATGCATCCGGAATCCTGCCCTATGGTACCAGCGAATACTGTGCCTATTTCACCAGCAAGGGTGCCGTGGAAGCAATGACGAAATATATGGCACATGAGTTTGCGGGCAGAGATATACAGATCAACGCAATCACACTGGGCTTCATGAATGAGGGAAACCGGCTGCAAAGCGGAGATGGACAGAATGATGATTTGTCTGTCTTAAAGGAAATTCCCGCAGGACGCTGGGGTACCTGGCAGGATCTCGACGGTCTGCTTCTTGTACTTTGCAGTGCTGCAGGGAATTACATCAATGGTGCCTGCATCCCGCTGGATGGCGGCTACAGTATCTGATGCTATGTAGGAATGGACTGCTTTCCATTCCTTTTTTCATCTCTCATTCCAAAAACATCGCTACGACCCATACCAGAAACAAACCGATCAGCAATACAAGCAGCAGGGTCAGGTAAGCCAGTATGATGTCTTTCTCTTTTGGGGTTCCATCCGTTCCACCTCATGCTGTACTATGCAGTTTGCTTCCATAAATCTAGGCCTTTATCCTATAGAAAAGAAAGTAATGTTAAAAACATGAATTTTTAGACCGATAAAATTCCGTATTTTGATTACTTTTTCTTATGAATGTTACTTTTTCAGATATAATAATGCCGGGCATATTCGGGGAGAGTACATGCCCACAGGAGGAAGACATGAAAAGAAATCAAATTGATACGGATTTGGGTGCCGCAATCAAGGAGGGCATCATACTAAACAATATGACACAAAAGCAGCTCGCAAAGGCTCTTCATATATCACAGCAGACGCTCAGCTGCTACATACACAACCAAAGAACACCGAATATACATGATCTGGTGGCCATATCCCAGATTCTGAATCTGGATATTTATGTATTACTTGGCTTAAAGAAGGACATACCGGATCATCTGGATCATATTATATACAAAAATATAATGAAGCTGGATCACAAAGGCAAAAAGATGGTATACGATTACGTGGAGCGTTTGTTGAAATACAGCTGTCCGCATTAAAAAAAAGCGCCGGCTTTTGCACAGGCGCACGACTGCCTCCAGCCTGCTTCAGAAGATACAGGCTGCCAGATATGCCGTAATACAGGACGCTACCGCAACACTCAGCAGGCCTTTTCCCTGATATGCCAGTACCAGCCCCACAAAGCAGCCGGCACAGCTTGCCAGCGTGTGACCGGTAGCCGTAAAGATGGCTGGAAACGTCATGGCTCCCAACACGGCATAGGGTACATAAAATAAAAAGGATTTTATAAAAGGACTTTTGATTTCCTTCTGAAAAAAGGTTAACGGAAGCATACGGATCAGATAGGTAACGACTGCCATTACCAGAATGTAAGGAAGATACTCAGTCATGCTGCACCTCCTCCACCGGAAAGAACCATGCCCCAAACGCAGATGCGGCGATTGTACAGATAATGATGACGAACCCGGAGCTGACAGGTACAACTGCCTGCATAGCGGCAAACAGACAGCTTAGAATCACAGATAAAAGCAATACGATACGCACGGAGCGCAGCTTTCTGGCCGGAGGTATGATAATGGCAAGGAACATTCCATAAATGGCGATACCAAGGGCAGACCGGATTGCTTCCGGAAGCAGCGTACTCGCCGCTCCCCCCAGAAAGGTACCCAGTGTCCAGCAGAATACCGGAAAGGCGATAAGTCCTGCCATATACCATTTCCCGACACGCTCATACGTACTGCTGGCAAGAGCAAAAATCTCATCGGTGACGCCATAGGCTATCAAGGCGCGCTCATGTGTTTTCATATGCCGGTCGACCTTCTGTGTCAGTGACAGGGACATCAGGGCATAACGCAGATTGATGATAAACTGTGACAGAGCCAGCTCCACATAGGAGCCGTGCGCCAGCATCAGCGTCAGACCGGAAAACTGCCCGGCACTGGTTACATTCGTTAAGGATATCACAACGGCAGCCTCCACCGGAATCCCGTTGGAAACCGCCATCATACCAAAGGTAAAGGATACAGACAGATAGCCAAGCCCAATCGGCACACCGTCCTGAATTCCCTTTCGAAATCTATTCTCCACAACTTCCAATTTCATACACCCCGCAATACTTAGGTAACATTATACAAGAATTTTCCTTGTTTTAAAAGGGTGAATCCCGAAACTGAGAAAAGAATACATATAGACAGCCTTACGGGTGCACAAATTCAGCGTTTCGGTGATACGCCATTGCCACTGACAGTGTATGCAGATGTTCGTAATAAATATAAGGAACGGATGAAGCAAATGTTCTGCGAGCACATGATCGTACTGAGAGGAATGCGTAATACATTGCAATCGGTAACACCACGCATCAGCAGTATTGCTTATAAAGTCTCTGTCCTGATTGAACATGCAGCTTACACAAAAACGAATCTATTAAGAATACTGCTTTCCTGTGAAAGCATTTTTCATTTTTGCAGCATCAAGAACATTATAATGCTTCCCTTTCCTTCAGTAAAAATACAAAAGAATCCTTTTCTTCATAACAGGGAAAAGGACTCTTGTTTACCTGAGCTTTCGTATCAGACAAAAATGAACCGCTCGATGACCTCCGCTACCGCACCTTCATTATGGTCGGCTGTACAGACATAATCACACATTTCTTTGATTTCCGGAACCGCATTTGCCACAGCGGCTGAAAGTCCTGCCTCCCTTAGCATTCCCACGTCGTTGAAGTTATCACCAATGGCGATGGTTTCCGACAGGTCAATCTGCAGATGCTCACACAAATCACGCAGACCAAGCCCCTTATCCACACCATTTGGATTCAGCTCAAGATAGCGGTTGCTGGAAAAAGAGACAGCAACCCGCTGATTGGTAAGCGCATGCAGCTGGTCAGCCAGTGTGTGAAGATAGGGGATATCCGTATTCTGAAACAGAATCTTTGTTATCGGTGTACCCTTTAAAAAGGCAAGAGACGTTTCCTCACATACGATGGAATCCGGCTTGAAAGAAAACAGCCAGGATCGCTCATCCTCATTCAGATGAAACGCATACACATCCTCCGCTGTAAAAACCTGTATGCAGACATCCTGTTCAATACCGAAGGCAAACAGCCTTTCAGCGATTTCATAAGGCAGCTCATGAAAGGAAAGCTTTCGGTAGTTCTTATTCTCCGTCACAACACCGCCGTTATTGGAAATCGTGTACTCCTGTTCAGCATCATATACTCCCAGCGTATGCAGCACATTATCAATACAGGTGTAGCCCCGTCCGGTTGCCGGTACAAACCGCACACCATACTCCCGCTCGGCACGCTTGATGGCCGCTATATTTCTGGCGCAGATTTCCTTATCCGTATTTAAAAGTGTTTCATCCAGATCACATGCAATCAGCTTATACACTCGCGCTCCCTCCTGCCTTTTTCTGATAATTCTCCTTCAGCCACATCGCCACAGCATCCGCATCATGATCACCGATCACCGCTGTTGCTGTGTTTTTCAACTCCTCAATGGCATTTTCCACCGCATAGCATTCATCGCTGATTTGAAACATCGGCAGATCATTGATGGCATCCCCAAAGGATATCACCCGGTCATATCCGCCTTTTTCCTTCAGCTCCAGAATTGCCTGCGCCTTGGAAACTCCTCGCGGCATGACCTCCAGCCAGTATTCCTCCCGGTACAGCTCCTGTTGAAAAACAATCACATAGTCGGTTGTTTCCTCCAGATATTCATACATCGGCTTTAAAAAGGAACCGTCGTGAATACAGGTAAAGTAGAAGACATCCCCCTCCAGCAGCTGCTCTGTGGTATCCACCTTGCGAAAACGCTTGTCATAGGGGCGGGATTCCATGTAGTATTTCCCACCTTCATGCATCCCCTCCTCCATATAGCTGACCCTTTCCCTTCCATCAATGTAGGAATAAACAAAGGGTATCATATCATGCCTTAACAGATAGTTCAGAATATCCTGTGCATCCTGTCTGGTAAAGGAATGCGAATACAGGATATCATGAGAATCCGGATCCAGCAGATAGACCCCATTGTATACGATTAAAGGTGTACGAAGATGGAGTCCCCTGGATACCAGTGAAGCAGACGTTATGGAACGTGCTGTCGCAAAGGTGAATTCCATTCCCTCCTCCACCAGAGCATTGATTGTCTCAATCGTTGTATCGGTTAATGCAGTGTTGCTGTTGAGCAGTGTACCATCCAGGTCACTGACGTAAAGTGTCTTCATGACGTGTACCTCCTATTTTTTTATGAAAGCAGAAATAATACAGACCATAGGTTATAAAGAGAAACAGAAAGAATACCAGTGTAAACTGCAGACTGAAGGTATCGCTGCCCTGCACGATTTTTTCAATCAGTGAGGATGGATGCATGATATCCCAGGAATTCAGACGCAGAAACCGTCCCAGATACACCCCATAGCTGCTCAGCAGACAAATCAGGGCGGCAAGCAGCCAGGTGCGCAGCTGACCCAGCCTTTCCGCCGTGAATTCGTGCAGCAGATAGAGCGAACGATAGCCGCTCATGATGCCGAAGAAGATACCGACAGCCAGATGCAGCAGCTCCAGCCAGGGGAGAAGCTCACGGACATAGACACTTCCGGTTTCCTGAAAGATATAGAAGGTCAGCGGTGAGATATGTATAAAATCCGTAATCAGATACGGTACATTGGGAAACAGCAGCAGCCAGCAGAGAAAGGCAGCCAGCATACCAAGGTGATGACGACGCTGCTGTGCCGCAAAAAACAGCGTCATAAACAGATAGGGTAACAGAGCGAGAAACACATTCCATACAATTGCTCTGTGAATAAATATACCGCTTCGCTCATAGACATAAAGACTCACCAGTGCATAGGCACCAAGTGCAGCCAGAAGCCAGAAATTCTGCTTCCATAGCTTTTTCATCATGGACAGCCCTCCCTCGTTCATCAGTATAGCATATATTCTACAGCCACCGTTTATCATTTCCATGACATTCTTCATCTTTTCTTTCTTACCGATTCGTGATACATTATACTATATCACACGCAAGAGAGGTATCTTTATATGAAGAAAAGTGAAAACAGTAAAATTCTACCCTATACAAAAAAACAGATCGCTTCTGTTATTCTGCATCCGGAAACCTGCAATATACGTGGTTATCAGGTATATAAAAAGCTGGATGAGGATAACTGGATTGAAGATTACGGCGATCATTTTCTAATGAAATTCTATTTTACAGAGGTGAGTGAGGATCGTATCGTTATGGAGCGGTATCCGTTCGCTCAAAGCAGTGTCCATGTTACCAAAACCATATTTGAAATGAAGGATGCGGACAATGGTCAGGTGGAGCTGAGTATCAGGGAAAAGGTTACCAAAGGGGATTTCGTACGAAAAATCACAAAGGTCATAGAGAACCATGATCAAAACGACACCTATTATATGGATTTGATCACCAGAATACAGAAATACTGTGCAAAGAGGAAATAAGATAGGCATTTCCTCTTTTTGTTTATTGATTTTATAAACAAATAGTGATAATATCATATTGTAGTTTATTGTTTTAATAAACAGAAAGGAGATGTGTTTATGAAAAGTGTGAATTTGGACATATTTTATCAGGCAGAACCATTTACCATCCATCGGATGCCGAAAAAACAGGAACCACGCAAATCAATACTTGCACTGGCGGCTGCACAGCTGCCCAATCGTGATCTCAGTGAGTGGGAATTGAATGAATTACTCAAGCCAATGTACGAGGATTTTGTAGAGCTGCGCCGGTATCTGGTGGATTATAAGCTGTTGAATCGCAGCAGGGACGGAAGCCGCTATCACATTTGTAAATCATATGGTGATACGATAAAGTAGTTGAAAAAGAAGCTGTAAAGTCTATGACAAAGTCTTTCGTATAGATTTTTACAGCTCTTTTTTATGCTTTTAAAATTGTATAAAGAAATAACTTTAATGAAAACATGATTGCAACTACTACGCTCATTTTAAAACCTAATCCTTATGTCCTTTATGCCGTCTGAAACAGATGATTTCCTGTATCAGGAAAAAAACCAGAATGGCGATACATATATTCACACCTGTAAACCAATACTACGTTTCCACCGAAATTCAGCGAAATAAAATAAGCAATCAAACAGCCAATCCATACGCCAATAAGGTTTTTATTAGACGGCTTATTCTTTTATTCATTCTATCCCCTTTCTTTATCTATGATAAGGACAGCATAGATAATCCAAGCTCCATTAATTTTCGTGCATATCTATCTTTCCACTTCTGAGATGTATAACTTCCGACTTTTTTTGTACATTTAGCATCTTCATATACAGTATAAGAGTAATAGTGCCATTGATAATCTGTCGATACATATTGTGTAAGCCGAATATAAAACTTTGTGATGTCCCTTGTTTACCAGTGCGGAAACAGAACTTACTAATGTTGCTCCTATAGCTCCAAAATTTGAACCGACAATCCCTCCAAGTACAGTAAGAAAAACAGATCTGACATCTATAGCATTATTTATTGTGACAGAATCCAGAGTAATCGTTCCTAGATTTATCCACGAGTGCTCCGGGTAAGGATTACTTGCCCTAAATGCTACAGGAAATTCTGTTGCATGTACAATAGATGTAGGTAAAACACATGTATACAACGCTGATGTTAAAATAAAAGTCATAACTATTTTACTTATTTTTTTTATGTAATTATCCTCCTTAAAATATGCAAATTTTAAATATATATTTTCTAAAATTACGCTCATTTAATGACTTACCTTGCAACAGAAATCAACAGTATATCGTAAGAATAATCTATTAGCTTTAGAAATGTTTTTAATCCCCATTGGTCTTTCCCTTGTTTACTTAATGTAAAACCCTTTCTATATACATAGTATATAATAACTAATGAAGGCTGAAGTGAAAAGTTAAATTCCACTTTCAAAAGGCGAATAAAAAAATGTGGAACTTTCTTCTACAAAAGTCTATACAGAGCATAAATATAGCGTTAGAAAGGGTTTCAAATAGGTAGAAGTAAGTAAAAATGTGAAGAAAGTGGTCATTGTGCGAATGATAGATAAAATGAATAAGCGCACTGAAAATAGGCT
>ENA-OQCB01000278-OQCB01000278.1-human-gut-metagenome-genome-assembly--contig:-NODE-278-length-24448-cov-4.501501_pt1 | contig 24448 bp, 23 predicted proteins | sample MGYA00242493_ERZ504568 | MGnify/ENA primary metagenome ERZ504568 (study PRJEB26092, sample SAMD00036229) | human gut metagenome | host: Homo sapiens | study: EMG produced TPA metagenomics assembly of...
TGGCGGATAAAGGAAGAGACAGTACGGATTTTCTGTTGCTGTCGCATGTAAAAAAGGAGATATTGTTGTTACGCAGGATTACGGTCTGGCTGCACTGGTTCTCAGTAAGGAAGGATATCCGATCTCCTGCAATGGAGTCCCCTATACAACGGAAAATATCAATCGCCTTCTCACAATGCGTCATGTCGGCAGTGTGGAGCGTAAGCATGGCAATTACGGAAATCATGCGAAAAAGCGGACACAGCAGGACAATGAACGGTTTCTGGATGGTCTGTATGCATTGTGTGAAAGTCTGCAGGATAAATAAAAACGGATATACCGGCTGTTTTCCCCATTTGTTTGAATGGGGTATACCATAATAGAAAGCACAGAACCATTTCACAGTCCAGTGGAAGCGATTCTGTGTTTTTGCATTCAGACTCATAGTGAATCACTGTTTTGTATAAGTCGCTGTCAAGACCGGGTGTTTGGATGCCTGAACAATCAAGGAAATTGCAAGCTGTCTGCGCACTGCATACACTTCACCAGCAATATTTTTCATAAAGAACACCATCCACGGTATGGTAAGCTGTCAGCTGTGTCAGTCATTCGGAGAAAGGCCTTTCAAAAGATGGCAGAGAGAACATGGGTTGCAAATTTGTAAAAAAAATGATATCGTTATGACTCGGGATTTGAAAATTCCAAAGATAAGCAGCATCGGACAATCAAGCCCGGTACCACCCCGGGAAGCTGCAGGAACGAGAAATGGAGTGAATCTTATGAAAGAGCTGTATCTGCAAAAGGTTACGTCGCAGGACATGGTGAACAAAATCAGAGGTATGCGCAGTGAAGAAATCAATACGTATCTTACGGAGCTTGGGTGTACGCTTACCTGTGAGGGTATTCGGGGGCGTCTGGAAGCCACCTACAACGATCTTGCAGTCGCGGATGCTATCTTTGAAACACAGAAGATTGACGATACCCATGCAACGTTCCCCAAAGCCTTCATCGATGAAGCGGTGCTGGAGATTGCAAGAAGAGAGGACTTCGGCTTTACCCATTACGGTCTTATATCCGATGCGATTCTGGATTTGATGGAACAGGGCAGTGAACAGGTTGCGGCGGATTTGCTGGAACAGTTCCGGTTGCTGTTTAAAACTGCGAAAAGATTTCATATTGACAGCCTGGAAGCTATGATGTATCAGGTTAACGATGGCTTGGATATGATTGGTGTGGTTACCTTTCTGCTGGATCTATTGATGGAGCAGGGACGCAGGGACAAGGAACAGTACCGCGTACTTATCGCATTTGTCGATAAGTTTCTGCATGTATTTTCCAAAACGAGCGATTTCTTCCGTGTCGGGATGCAGTATGAGCAGGCAAAGGCATATATCGCACTTAAATCAAAAAAAGGAGAACAGATGTTTCAAAAGCTGTTAGCCACACACTGTGATGTAACCGACGTGGTGTTGCATTATGCTCTGGCATATCTGGATGATGATGAAAAACGTACACGCAGGCTTCTGGAGCGTTATGCCTCACGGCTGGATAAGGAAAGTCCGGCATATGAGGAGATTCAGGAGCTGAAAAAAGATTTATATAACTAACATGAGGTGATTTCATGCAAAAGAATTTTGTACAGCGACATGCTTTGTTCTTTTCTGTCATTGTATTCTGTTTCGTAATCGTACCCTTTATACGAAATGCCTATGCACAGGAAAAAGCAGATAAAAAGCAGCAGGCAGAAACACTGGTTATCCGTACACAGAAGCAGGCTGAAGAAAAGAAGGTCACAAAGCGACGGGTTGTTCTGGATGCCGGTCACGGCGGCTATGATGACGGCAGTGTTGCGGCGGATGGCACAAAGGAAAAAAACATTACACTGCAGCTGACGAAAAAAATCGGAAAGCTGCTGGAGAAGCAGGATGTGGATGTTGTGTATACACGAGTGCAGGACAAGGTGTCCTGGCCGTCGGATAATGAAAAGGATTTGCTGGAGCGTTCCCGCATTGCCAACACATCAAAAGCGGATTATTTTATATCGATTCATATGAATTTTTCGGATACAGCGCAGGATTCCGCAAGAGGTGCGGAAATCTGGGTAAGAGAGAGTGATGCGAAAAGCAGGGCACTGGCAAAGCAGGTAAATAAACAGCTCACGGGTCTGAAGGGGATGAAAAGCAGAGGGCTGAAGGATGAGGCGGACGCCCCGCTTTCTCTGATGGAATATACCGATATTCCGACAATTTTAGTGGAGGCAGGCTTTTTATCCAATGATGGTGACCTGTCCTATCTGAAATCAGAGAAGAATCAGGAGGCAATGGCTAAGGCGATTGCGGATGGTATTGTGCATGCATTTGACAAAGAATCATAAAATACCGCAAAATCTTTCTATTTTACTGTAAAAATGATACAATATGACTTATACTATAGGAAAAGGAGGAATATTTATGTTTGAACGCAATGAAGATTATTTTGAGCCGCAATATGCAGCAACCAGCCTGCAGAAGCATGCTGTACGTACATTTGGATGGATGACATTGGGTCTTCTGGTGACTACGGCTACTGCCTTTGCTGTATACTCCACAGATTTGATTTATTATATTTATACGATGCGATTTGCGCCACTGATTCTGATTGCCGCACAATTCGGTGTGGTCATCGCTCTGGGGGCACGTCTGATGAAGATGTCCGCCACAAGTGCCAAGATTTTATTCCTGGCGTACTCTATGCTGACCGGTATCACCTTCTCAACGCTTGCTCTTGTATACCTGCCGGGTACACTGGCTATGGCGTTTTTGATGACGACTGTGTATTTCGGAAGTCTGGCTGTCATCGGATATACGACGAAAATGAATCTGCTCCGCTTTGGACCGATTCTCTTTGGCAGCTTGCTTGCTTTGATCATCACTGAGGTTATTATGATGTTCATGGGGGCTGATACCAGCACAATGCTGATGAGTGCCATCGGTCTGTTGATTTTTACCGGACTGACTGCCTATGATGCACAGAAGATGAAGGCACTGTATGCAAGCTATGAAGGGGATGAAGAAATGCTGAAAAAGCTTTCGATCTATTCTGCTTTTGAGCTGTATTTGGATTTCATCAATATCTTTCTGTATATTCTGCGTTTTGTAGGAAACAGAGACTAGCTGTATAGGTTAATAGAATGCTTCCCGCCGTCATGAGAACGGTATGGAAGCATTTTTTTGTGTACAGTATACAAAATAGCCAACATTTCATAAGGCATGAGGGTACTCGTCGTATGAAATCATAATCTTCTCTGAATAGGCAGGTGTATACAGTAGGCGTATATGTGTATCCTATATGGCGGTTTTCTGCAATCCGCTTTTGATTTAGATGGTTCATCGATGATACCGGCATATGAAAACAGCCGCAGCACATATCCAATATGCTGCAGCTGGTATAGTTATTTTATATGCAGATAGTTTGCGATATTCGCGTTTGGATCCAGAATCGGCTCAATGCTTCCGCACCGACTGCTCATAATCACAGCCAGTCCGGGGCCGTGTCCGCTTGTATAGGAATCCGCATGCACAACAATACCGACAGATACCGCTCCCCTGCGATAGTGCGGACCGTTGTGGTTATCATGATCCTTAATCATGACCAGATCACCAAAGCGCAGCTCATTGATTCCGAATTCCTTATTTGCCTGTGCATCCTGCGTCATAATGTCGTAATCTCCCAGCATGGTGGTCGCACTTCCCAAACCGCTTCCCATGAGATAGGCCGGAACACAGGTCACAACCGGTATTTTGATTCCCTGCTCCTCCTCCACGATTCCCAGTCCTTCAAACAGCGCTGGATCGATGTTCATCAGCTGTATCTCTTCATGATCAATCAGTTTAAGTCCCTGTCCGCAGGCTTTGATCAGCACCTTATCCTCTGTTGTCATCAGCTCCAGCGTTTCTTCATCGAAATAAACCATTACATGATCAATACCGCCATGCTTCCCGGTCACATAGCCCTCTTTGCCCTTTGCATCGCCGCTGATGACCTTCGCTTTGTTTCCGATACAGGCAAAGGCCTGCAGTGCATTGTTTTCTTTTTCTACAGGATTCTTCAGACTAACGCCCGGCTCTATGTGATCTCCTGCAATACCCATGCAGGAATCACCGATTTTATAGTTGTAAATAATACCGCCTGTCGCCATCGGGATTCTGCCATATCCGTCATAACCGACACGATATCCGTTTCCGCTCATGATGGGATGATCCACCTTTCCCTGAACACTCATCACAGGCAGTGAAGCTTTATTTGTCTGCATATCAATCACTCCTTTTCCATGTTTTTACCATGCATCCATTTTACTATACCATGAAGAACTCTTCAACATGAAAACGTAATCTGTGGGTATTCTTTCCAACCTTTCATTATTTTATGCCAGGATGCGTGTACAGCAGGCTGTACCGGAATTGCTTGAACAGGCAGCTGCAATCGAAAAACTTGAGAAATTGATAAAAATCCGCACCATAAGGAAAGTAACCCACAATTCTCACATATGCTTATGATATAATCGAACACAAAAGACAGGAGGTGATGGCATGCATAGCTGTAAGGTACAAAGTCATCCTGCCGCTCATGTGCAGCCGTCAGAATATGAGGAACAGAGGAAACGGATATCCCTTGGTCTGTTTCCGAGTGCATTATTAAAAGCGCAGGAGCAGGTGATGGGGAAGGAACATGCATGGGAGCTGCGCTATTATCAGCGTGAATTTTCCCTTCCGCTTTCCCGCAATATCTTCGGACTGTTTACAATTCCAGTCTATATCAATCATGTACGGGCTGTTTTTGTTGTGGATACAGGAGCACAGATCAGCGGCATCAAGAGTGAAAAAATTGCACAGCTGAAGCTGAAAAAAACAGGAGGTAAACTGCAGATTGGAAGTATCGGCGGAACCCGGCGGGATATGCAGGGGCTGGTGGCGGACTCCGTCCAGCTGGGGGGACTGGAGGTTTTAAACATGGCGATGATTGCACTGGATTCCTCAGATTTTTCCCTGCGCTTCGGTAACATCGATCTGTTCGGCTTTGACGGAATTCTTGGCTGGGATATTTTGCATCAGCTTGACTTTGAGCTGGATGATGTCGCAAAGCAGTTCATCGTTTTGAAAAACAGGTTTCGGATCCCCTATCCCAATATGCTGAAGGGAAGCTTTCCCTGCTTTCTGGTAAAACGAGCCGATCAGGAGATTTCGCTGTTTGGCTTTGACAGCGGCTCCCGTGTCAGCTGGATTGGGGAACAGGCGATTCAGGAGCATGCGCTCACGGTTGTACATGAAGGCAGTGCCATGGGTTTTGGCGTGCATGGACTGGAAAGGATGGATTTAAAGATTATCAAGCAATGGACGCTTTATCTGGATAAGGCTGAAATCACCCTTAAGGATACGATGACAGGGCGGGTCAGGCTGTTTGATGATTTTGCATTTGACGGAGTATTCGGAAACGAAATCTTCAGAAAGCGCAGAATACGCATCCTGAACAGTGCCAATATGGTACTGCTGGCATAACCCTTTTCCTTTTGGAGGGCTGAAAGTCAGGGAACTGCAGGAGTTTGAACCGACGCTTCCGTTTGTATGCTTTTCACCGCCTCAGCTTCCCGGCGGTTGTTTTTTTTGTCGGATTATAGTATATTTATAGAATGAAATAGGAGGAATGAACATGATATACCATGGAACAATAACAATGGAGAACGGGGCAGAGCTTCCCTTTGAGCTGTATCCGGAGGATGCTCCGCGCACCGTTGAGAATTTCGTCAAGCTGGTGAAGGAGGGCTATTACGATGGCAAAACCTTTCACCGTGTCATTAAAAACTTTGTATCGCAGGGCGGCTGCCCATATGGAACCGGTGCCGGGGATCTGGGCTATACGATACCCTGTGAAACGGCAAACAACCCGCATAAGCATGAGGATGGAAGCCTGTCTATGGCACATCGCGGTAAGGATACCGGCTGTTGTCAGTTCTTTATCTGCCACTGTCCGCAGCCGCATCTGGATGGGGTACATACCGTATTCGGCAAGGTGACAGACAATCTGGGCGCTGTACGCAATATGCGCAACGGCGATGTTATGAAAAAAGTGGTCATCGAGGAAGTATAAAATGGATGATGTCAAACGACTGGGAACACCGCTGCTGATCATCGTACTTTCAGCCTTTCTTACCAAGCTGGTGGAAACCTGGCTGAAGGGCGGCTTTGTGCATACGCTGCTGATCATCATCATGGTTGCTTCTCTGTTTATGTTCGGTGTTTCACTGAATCGTAAAAAGCGAAGCAATGCTGTTTTTCGCAAGGTGGTCGCAATCGTTATCGTTCTGCTGCTGCTCTTTATGCAGCTGGGTTATCTGGATCTTGCCATTGTGAACCGCTGGTTTGCATACCTTGGCATGGGGTCCTTTTACATCAATATGCTATATATATTCTGCGGCTATCTGTTCGTGGATTAGGAGGCGGCTATGTTTGGATTTTCTTTTGATAAAACAATGGAGGAAGTAAAGCAGGAGCTGGATGCAGGGAAAGACATCCAGCTGATCGACGTGCGGGAAACGGATGAATATCGGGATGGTCATATTCCCGGAGCGGATCACCTTGCCCTGAGTGAGCTGGAAGACAGGGCAGCTGCTGTTGTGGCGAAAGGGAAGCCGCATTATCTGTACTGCCGCAGCGGGCAGCGTTCCAGGACGGCATTGAAGAAGCTGCGGGCTCTTGGTTATGATGAGCTGTATAACATCGGCGGTATCGTTCACTGGCCCTATGAACAAAAAACGGGGAGTCAGAAATGAGGACAGCACGCCGTATGCGTTTGCAGGGAGCCGGCAATGTACGGGATCTCGGCGGCTATCCCTGTGGGGAAACGATAACGGCATGGCAGTGCTGCTATCGCAGTGATATGCTGAATAACCTGACACAGGAGGACTGGAAAAAGCTGCAGGAAGCTGATATTCAGCTGATTCTGGATCTTCGCAGTAAAACGGAACAGATACAGGCACCCTATGACAGCGAGCGCTATGGAATTGCGCGGGTATCGCTTCCCTTTATGAAGGAGGAGGTGCCGCTTGCGGATTCATTGGATGAGCAGGCTCAAAAGAGGTTTCTTGACAGTATGAAGCTGGATTATGTGGATATGGTGAGAGCCGTACCGGAGGCGGTATGTGCAGCACTTCGCCATATACGAAATACAAGGAAAGCGGGACATGCAGTCTTGTTTCACTGTACGGCAGGCAAGGATCGCACCGGCATACTGGCAGCACTCCTGCTGAAGCTGTGCGGTGTATGCAATGAGGATATCCTTGCGGATTATCAGGTGTCCGACACCTATAATGCATTGGGTGTAAACCGGATGCTTCCGGCGGATGTAATGGCGATCCCGGCAGTGCGCGCATTGCTTGACAGCACACCGGACATGCTGCAGCCGCTGCTCACCATGCTGGATGAAGCAGGCTGTTTTTCCTATCTGAAATCCATCGGCATGCGTCAGGATGAGCTGGAAGAGCTGTCTGCACTGCTGCAGGAGCCGTAACGGGGCAGTGCATGCAGGAACCTCACGCTTACGGACAGCTACGCAAATACCACTGTATGTGCAGGTCTGAAATGTCATTGCGACATTCTCCTGCAGATACAGTTTTTTTGTATCGGCGCATATGAAAAAGAAAAACCATACAGCCGAAGCTGCATGGTTTGGATGGTTAGTCTGCTGTTTTCTGACGGACAAGCTCAAAGGCGAAGATTGCCGTAGATGCCGCTGCCGTCATGGCATTGCGGAAATCCTGACGATAGGGAATAAACAGATTCTGGTCGCTGTGATTTTGCACATGCTTACTCAACCCGCGCATTTCACCGCCGATTGCCAGACACAGCTTTAAAGGAAAGGCATAGTCATACAGGGAGATTGCATCCTTGCGCTGTGCACATATAAGCTGTATGTCTGCCTGCTTCATTTCCTGAAGCAGAGCCTCCATATCCGTTGCGACAATCAGATTCAGATATTCACTGGCGCCTGCACTGGCTTTGGTAACAACTCCTGCAGCAGTTGTCCAGTTCCGCGGTGGAATGATGACGCCGTCGCAGCCTGCCGCATACAGCGTACGCAGTATGTAGCCGAAATTAAAGGGATCCTCCACCCCCTCGATCAGTGCCAGAAAAACTGAATCCTTTTCAGCGACAGCCTGCAGTGTCTGAAAGCGGCGCTCGCCGCAAAGTGCCAGCAGCCCGCCATGCGTTTTTCCCTGTGCAAGCTCATCAATAGCTTGACGGCTGTTTTGTTCGATCGGGATATTGCGCTGTGCTGCCTGACGAAGAATAAAGGCGGTATCGCGATCCTTTTTCTTCTCATCGACGATGATTTTTATAATGTCCCGCTTCTGAGCTGAGTAAAACGGCTTTTACAGAGATATTCCCCTCTACGATATATTGTTCCATACAACAAACCTCACTTTTCCTGTTTCTATATTATATAGGAGATGCCGCAACTTTAAAAGGGAATTCTTCAATTCTCGTACGATTCATGGTATGATACTCATGTTGAAGATGAGGAGGGATATCATGAAGGTTGCCGTTGTGACCATGCATGTCAAACAGGGAAAATGTGAGGAAAACGTTTCCTATATGAAACAGATGATTCAGAAGGCCAGAGAGGAACAGGCGGATATGATTGTATTTCCGCAGAATGCCGTCAGCGGATATCTGCTCGGTGATCTGTGGCTGGATGATGACTGGTGCCGCTATGTGGACAGCTTCAATGAAGCACTGCTTGCGGAAAGTGAGGATATTGCCATTGTCTGGGGAAATATCCGCTATCGCAATCGCAGAAGATTCAATGCGGCATTTTTTGCGTATCGCAAGCAGACACATATGCGGGTTAAGCGGAATACGCCCTTTACGGATGATGCGCGCTATTTCGAGGAAAACCCGATCAACAGCGCCATTGAATTTAAGGGACACGTCTTTGCATTGAATTTTGGACGTGAGGTTCAGCTAACAGATATCAATATCAATCTGGATGCCGCAATGTACGAGCTTGATCAGACATACAGCTTAAAGGGCAATGTCATTTATGCCAATGCCCTCGGAATGCAGAACAGTGGCAAGGATGTTGTGGTCATGGCCGGAGGCAGCGGTGTCCGCATGCAGAAGAATACCATTTATCAGGCTGCTTGGTTTCATGAGGAAATGCAGATTGTAGACCTTGCGGAAACAAGGGAAGTGGAATCCACACAGCCGCAGCTGCTGGATGCGCTGCTTCTGGGAATCCGGGATTTTGATGCGCAGATATTCAATCGTGCAATTCCCTGGATCGTCGGTATGAGCGGTGGGTTGGACAGCAGTGTGACGGCTGCACTGCTGGTTGCCGCCCTGGGGCCAAAGCGTGTTTACGGCTATAACATAGCAACACGCCACAACAGTAGGACGACCATTTCCAATGCTGCTGCGGAGGCGAAGGCTCTGGGCATTGCATATCAGGAGGGAAACATGGAAACACTCGTGCAGGCAAGTGTTGAGCTGTTTCATAAGGAATACGGCTACGCGGTGGAAGCAATGCCTTCGCTGGTAATGGAAAATGTACAGGCACGCTCCCGCGGTTATCTGTTAAGCGGCTTTGCAGGTATTCTTGGCGGTGTTGTTGTGAATAATGGGAATAAGGTGGAAACCGCTCTGGGCTATTGTACCCTCTACGGGGACAGCATCGGGGCATTGTCGCTCATCGGTGATTTGACCAAGGTGCAGCTGTTTGATTTGTCAAAAGCATTGAATGCGCACTTCGGCAAAGAGGTGGTGCCGCTGAATCTGCTGCCGTGCGTGCATGAGCATGGGATGGATTGGACAATGCCGCCGAGTGCGGAATTGAAGGATGCACAGTTTGATCCGATGAAATGGTTCTATCATGATTATCTCATCGAGCATCTGGGTACAGACCTCAGCCTTCGCTCATTTATGGAGAGCTATGCAGACGGCAGTATCTGGAAGCAGGACATTGCACGCTGGATGAAATATTATCATCTCGATGACCCGGATACCTTTTTAAAGGATTTGGAGTGGCTGCTGACCACCAGGGCAAAAAACGCTTTCAAGCGTCTTCAGCTGCCACCGCTGTTAAGTGTGCATAAACGAACACTGGCCAATACGAGGGAAGCGCAGATGCGTGAGGACCGCTATGTGTTTGAAGAGCTGAAGCAGAGGATCCTGAATGACTAATACTTTCGAATTTGTAAGAAATGAAACAGAATTTTCATGATAGAATAGATAGGGATGGAGGCGATTTATATGAAATTTAGATTAACCGAGGACATGAGAAAGAAAATATGGCTGTATGTGATTGTGATCGCCATAGGAATCAGCATATATTTCGCTTTCGATAAAATTGATTTCATCATTCGCTCACTCAGACGCGTCTGTTCTCTGACAACACCGTTTATCCTTGGATTTGCGATAGCATTTCTGTTAAATAAACCGATGGAGCTGATTGAAGTAAAGCTGCTTGGAAGGCTCCGCATGAAGCCGCAGCATAAACGAAGCATTGCCGCCGTACTGGCGGTTCTGCTTGGAATCATCATTGTATGTGCCTTTCTGGCACTGCTGCTGCCGCAGCTGTTTGACAGCATCTTTTCCCTGGTGAAGGCATTTCCGGGCTATGTGGAGGATTTCCAGAAATTTGCATTGGATTTTGTTGAAAAGTATGCCATTGATACCCAGCAGGTCACCAATTACATTACGGATACCGATTTCTTCGAAAAGCTTACCGGCTTTGTAACGGATGCACTACCGCAGATGGCAAAGGCCACCTATGCCTTTGGAAGCACACTGCTGAACATCCTGCTGAGTATTATGGCTGGTCTGTATATGCTGATCGACAAGGAACGTCTGTCCGGCTATGCAAAAAAAATCAACTATGCACTGTTTCCGAAGGAAATCAGCGAGTATCTGCATCGTATGGTACTGGCAAGCGGTGATATCTTCAATAACTTTATCGTGGGAAAGGCGATCGATTCTCTGATCATCGGAATCCTCTGCTATATCGGATCTCTGATTTTTCAGTTTCCGTATGCACTGCTGTTATCGGTGATCGTCGGTGTTACCAATATGATTCCGGTATTCGGACCGTTTATCGGTGCTGTACCGGGGATTGTAATTCTCTTCATCATACATCCGATTACCGCATTATACTTTGCACTCTTTGTCTTCGCCCTGCAGCAGTTTGACGGCAATATTCTGGGACCGCTGATTCTGGGGGATAAGCTGGGACTGCCAAGTATCGGTATTCTGTTCTCCGTCTGTGTAGGGGGCGGACTGTTTGGTATCATCGGTATGTTTATCGGTGTACCATGCTTTGCTGTGATTTATATGGCGGTGAAGGAATTTGTAAATTACCGTTTAAAGAAAAAAGAAATTGATCTGGAGAGTATTTCCAGAGAAATGAAGAAGGAAGCGCTGGAGATTGAAGAGCGTATGGAGCAATTGGAAGAATAAAGGCAAGCGGGGATACTGTGTTCAACAGGCACCGCTTTTCTTTTGGGAGGATCATATGCTGAAAACAGATAGATGCAGTATATATGAAATAAAGGAATCGGATTTGGCGGATGTACGAATTCTTTTTACAGATGATGAGGTACGTACCTATCTTGGTGGTGCTTATGATAAGGCCAGGGCAGAGGAAAAGCTCCGCAATATAATGATGGGGATAGACAATCAGGGCTTTACAGTGCGTAGGACAAGTGATTCTACCTTACTGGGACTGATTGAAATCGGACCTTATCATAATGGCATGGAGCAGGAGATTTCCTATCAGTTTGCACCGGAGGTTTGGGGACAGGGCTATGCGAAAGAGGCAATCCACGCTGTTCTTGTATTTCTTTCAGAACAGGGAACGCTGGAAAGCATCCTAGCAGAAACGCAAAAGAAGAACATTCGCTCATGCAGACTGCTGGAGGCTCTGGGCTTCAAAATGCGGGAGTCTTTGATACGCTTCCGCCAGCCGCAGGTGGTATATATGAAGCGGTTATGCAAAAGTATCAAAGCGTCTAAGGCATTCAATGAAATGCTTGAATAGAAGTAAGCGGGTAGTGCCTGTATGCAGTATAGGATAGTGAATGGGGAATCTCCTGAATCGGATAAGAAAAAGAGGCTTCTAAAGCATTGCTGTACGCAATGGTTTAAGAAGCCTTTTATCATCTGTTACGATGAGACTCTATAAAGGTTTTGAACATCCTGATTTAGCGGATAGCGTGGTTCCATGCGCCGCCTTACTTTGCACTGGATATTTCCAGTGTCTTTTCATAGGCGAAGATACCCTTTAGATGGTGCATCCGGAACTGTTCGCAGAAGTAGTCGCATTTGCATAAAAGCAGATAATAGATTGGCAGGCCACAGCCATACAGGGATTCAAAGTTTGCCTGTCCCTTGGCGATAATCATATCGCTGGATGCAAGTAGTGCTCGTGCGTCTTCACCAATATGACGCAAATCGCAGCCGGCAAGCGGTACCTGGCTGCTTGTACATGGACACACCTCATCCAGATGTATCTGCCGGACATCACGCATCGTCGCGTCATTGAGCACCTCGCCGCCGCGTACCATGACCGTGATCTGTAAATGCGGAAAGTGCTTTTGCAGCTGCAGTATGAGTAGCTTATCCAGTACGATTTCTCCGCAGTTATCACAAAGATAGAGCACTGCTGCTATTTGCCGCCTGTGATAGGAAGCGTTGATAGACACTTGCATCCAGTGTTTCCTCTTTTACCTGCTTCAACAGGGAGCGCAGAATGTCCTCATCCACATGATCCATAGCACCAAAATCGATGTAATTGCCGCAGCGGGAAAGCCGCAGAGCATAGGAAAGAGGATCAACCTCCTGCTCAATGGCATTTTTCAGCATCGGCTCCATTTCCAGCAGGATGGTATTGAAATACGTTTTTATTTTCGCATAATCCGGAAGACTTCTTGGAACAGGTGGCTGTAGCTGACGAATCTGATCGGAAATCCAAGGCATTGTATCTGCGGGGTCTGCCTCCAGCATGATTCGCATGACGTCCTTGAGATACTCTGCTTTCTGATGCTCATCCAAACAGGCCCGTATGCCTGCCTCCTCTTTATTTAAAAGACATAGAATACAGCGGGAACTGATATTCATAACATCACCTCTGTCTCTAAGTATAGCATGCTCCTGCGCAAAAAGACACCTTGTATTCCTTATCCTGTGAAGGGTTTATCATAACTGCAGGCTGTATCAGAAAGTAAAGTGTTCATTTGAAGCACTTCCTGCAGATTGCTGTGAATTTGATATCAGCCGGTATGCATAGGATGCGCATACCGGTTCAGCATTTGACTGTATACATAAGTAGGACCCTATAAACGGATATATCAGACACAGCTGAAAAAGGAAGGGATGAAAAAAGACACCATTCGGTGTCTCAGGCTGCAGACAGGGCAGGGTCGCTTTGTATAGCCTCATCACTCAGTGTGAAGTTACAGCGCTTGGCTTCCTGAATGATGTTCATGATATGATCGGATACACGCTCCACATCTGTAAGGATTTCAGAATAGATGACACAATCCAAGGCATTGACCTTTTTCTCCATCAGTCGCTCAATCTGTGCTTGTCGATAGCTTGCGGTCAGCTCGTCAATGCGATCCTCGATCCGTTCGATTTTTTCAAAGCATTCATCCTGAGAATCCAGGCTGTAGGTTGACAGCAGTGAGAAGCTCTTGGAAAGAAGGGAAGCCAGCTGATGCAATTCATCCTCTATGTATTTTGAGCTTGAAAGCTTATTATCCTCATCGGTGGAATACTGTATGATATTGATTGCATGATCGCCGATCCGCTCGATGTCGGAAAAGCATTTGTATAAGGCGTTGCAGGTCGTGGAATCAGACTCATTCATTTTCAGAGAGCTGACCAGCGTCATATAATTGGTGATTTCGTAATTGATATAATCAATGCGTTTCTCGCGCTTTTTAATTTTCTCCAGACTGAAGGCATTCCCGCATAAGGCATCCATGGATTCCGCAAGATTTGTTTCTGCCAGCTGGAGCATTGCCATTGCTTCCTTACGTAAAGAGGAAATGGCGATCGGCACGGAACCGATATTGTCCTCATCTACAAAGGTGAGCGGTATGTTGTAGCCTGCATCCTCAATTTCCTCCTGCTTCACAGGAAGGATTACCTGCGCAAGCTTGGCAAGACGGGAACCGAACGGTATCAGCAGCAGCGTGGTGGCGATATTGAATATCGTATGTGTATTGGCAATCTGTGCCGCAGGATTGGAGGTAACACTTTCCATCCAGGATACAAACGGAACAAGAGCCGCAAACGCCATGAAGACAATTGTACCGATAATGTTAAAGGACAGGTGAATAATGGTTGCCCGCTTGGCATTTCGATTGGCGCCAAGTGATGCCAGCACCGATGTGATGCAGGTACCGATATTCTGTCCGAAAATGATATAGATGGCACTGCTTAACGGAATCAGACCGCTGACAGCCAGTGCCTGCAGGATACCGACGGAAGCAGAGGAGCTCTGAATCAGAGCAGTGAAGCCAGCGCCCAGCAGAATTGCCAGAACAGGGTTGGAAATTGTTGTCATGGCATGATGAATGCCTCACTTTGCTGTAACGGAACCAGGCATCCTTCATCATATCCATACCGATGAATAAGATACCAAGACCGGCAAAGATCTCGCCGAAGGCATTGACCTTCTTGCCTTTGAGAAACCGTGACCAGTACAACACCGAAGATAGCCACAAGCGGTGCGATCTTGGATGCATCCAGGGCAATCAGCTGTCCGGTGATCGTCGTACCGATATTGGCACCCATGATGATCCAGACTGCCTGATTCAATGTCATCAGCTGTGAATTCACAAAGCCGACAACCATAACGGTAGTGGCAGAAGAGCTCTGGATTACTGCTGTGATGGCCGCTCCCACGATAATGCCCAGAAAACGGTTGCTGGTCAGTCTTTCCAGAATGGTTTTCATACGATCTCCCGCAGCTCCCTCCAGACCGGAGCTCATCATATGCATACCATACAGGAACAGGGCAAGGCCCCCAAATAATTTCAGAATACTATCAAATGTCATGAATACATAACCTCCTGTTCGAGTATTGTTACGAACATAGTTTTAGTATATCGGGAAACAGATATTCATACAATATAGGTTTTGTTAAGACTCTGTTAATAATTAACACAAAATATTTATAAACCTCATTTGAAACCGTTTTCCAGTCGAAAATGTAATATAACGGTTAAGATTTGCAGTGAAATGACTGCATGAGTCGATGTCTTCGCTATCGCTGTAAACAGTAAGCAGGCTGTGATGGAAATACGGAAAATCAAAAAGCCTGCATCTATATCGAGGTAACATAAGCAGGTGCTGGAAAGATGCCCTGCAAACAGAATTGGCACAGCTGGAGCTGGATGCCCTGGATATCGTTGAATTCTTCCAGCATAGAAAATTGGTTCTTTCTTACTTTGGGGTGTATGCAAAAGGGAGACTTCAGCTTCTATTGATACATACAATAGTGTTGAAGTCTCCTGTTTTATATTACCCTACAATCGAGAAAGAACCGCTGTATAGCCTGCATGTGGAAAATGCGGTATCTGTGCACGATAAGAGCTGGTGTCTGTTTATGAAATATCGAAGGGATATTTGAATACGGCTGAAATTGAATTTAGGAAAGAACTGCAGCTGCAGTTGTGAAGTATGCGGTTTTCCTGTTCATAAGGATGGTGGTGTGATGCACATGCAAAGTAAATGCCAATAGCTTCCGAAAAAATAAAGCTACACACTGTTTTTTACCCAATGCTGACGCGTTCATCAGCTTTCCATACAAACAGTCTCAGAATACAGCGTTCCTGTTTTACTACCGTTGTAAGTTTTATTATGCAGCACATTCCTGAATCAGCGGCATATCTTTTAATTCCTCGTCATTCAAGGTAAAGCTGCAGCGGCGGCATTCTTCAATAATATTCATGATATGGTCGCTGACACGTTCGATATCTGTCATGATTTCCGAGTAGATAACACAATCTCTTGCATGTATCTGCTTATGCACCATGCGTTCGATCTGCCGGTTTCTGAATTCTGCCGTTAATTCATCAATACGGGCCTCTATGCGTTCTATTTTCAAAAGACTTTCATCCTGTGATTCCAAACGGTTTGTATACAACAGCTGGAAGCTTTTATCCAGCAGCTCCTCCAGCTGCATCAGCTCCTCACGAATCACACCGACATCCTGCAGACGCTCCTTTTCATTTTTAGTGTATTGCAGAATATTGATTGCATGATCTCCGATGCGTTCGATATCCGCATAGCATTTAAACAGTGCATTGATTGTATTGGATGCAGTGGGATTCATAGGTAGGGTGGATACAGAGGTCATATAATCGGAAATCTGATAATTGATGGAATCGATCCGCTTTTCACGCTTTTCGATATCCTGTATGCTACATGCTTCTTGACAAACGCCGTGCAGTGCTTCGATCAAATTGGTCTGTGCCATTTTCAGCATCGCCAGCGCTTCCTTGCGCAGGGAGGAGATGGCAATCGGAACACTGCCAATATTATTGACATCAACAAAGGCAAGCGGCAGATTTGCTTCATCCCTTTGATACTCTTCTTTGCGTATCGGCATCAGCAGCTGTGCGAGATGAGCCAGACGGTTTCCAAACGGCAATAGAATCAGGGTCGTTACGATATTGAAAATCGTATGGGTATTGGCGATCTGTGCCGCCGGGTTTGCAGTGATTTCACACATCCAGTCCACAAACGGAAAGATATGGATAAAGCAGAAGAACAGCATGGTTCCGATAATATTAAAGGATAAGTGAATAATGGTTGTCCGCTTGGCATTTCGGTTCGCACTCAGGGATGCCAGCACGGCGGTAATGCAGGTACCGATATTCTGTCCGAAGATGATATAAATCGAGCTGGACAGTGGAATCAGTCCGCTCAAAGCCAGAGCCTGTAATATTCCCACGGATGCGGAGGAGCTTTGAATCAGTGCAGTAAAACCGGCTCCCAGAGCAATCGCAAGCAGCGGATTGGAAATGGAGGTCATGGCATTCAGGAATACAGGAGAGTCCTGCAGCGGTGTCATGGAATTGGACATCATATCCATACCGATAAACAATATTCCAAGCCCTGCGAGAATGTCTCCAATGGAATTGATGCGCTTTCCTTTCAGGAAGGTCACCATGACAACACCGATGATGGCAACCAGCGGGGCAATGCGGGAGGCATCCAGGGCAATCAGCTGCCCGGTAATCGTCGTGCCGATATTGGCCCCCATAATAATCCAGACTGCCTGATTCAGCGTCATCAGTCCGCTGTTCACAAAGCCGACAACCATAACGGTTGTGGCAGAGGAGCTTTGGATAACGGCAGTGATGCCGGCTCCTACGGCAACACCGAGCAGGCGGTTGCTGGTCAGCTTTTCCAGAATGGCTTTCATGCGGTCCCCGGCAGCCGTTTCCAGACCGACACTCATCATATGCATTCCATATAGGAACAGTGCCAGACCTCCCAACAGAGATAATACATTTTGAATGGTCATACATCATCGCTTCCTTTCCTTATCAAGTCGGCTTTAGTATAAATAACGAAGGAAAAAGAAACAAGCAGGTTTTGTTAACATTTTGTTAAAACAGAGAAATACGCTTACGAAATCTTAACAAATTCCACCGTTTATGAATTTGCTGTTTCAAAAGTATAAATAAATTATTAACACAGACAAAGCGAATTAAAAAAGCCGCCTGTCACTGACAGACGACGCAATGCTATTGCATGGAGATAAACATATCATCATAGGTTGGAAACGGGTAATTATCCGAGGATACCGCTTCCTCAATCGCATCAATCACTGCGCGCAGCTCCTCCATTTTCGGAACGATCACCTGATTGAGATACTGTGCCTTTTCCATATTATCCGGATACTGCTGACGCTCAATCATATGCTTCTTCAAATCATGATAGCGTTCATCAAAGGTGGCTAACAGATCACACAAATGCTTGATTTTCCGCTGATAATAGCTGTTCTCTGTACCAAGAGAATTCTGTGCATCTGTATAAAATTTGATTTCACGAACGAGAGCAGGGAGGATATCCTTTTTACTGATATCCAGCAGCGTCAGCACCTCCGCTTTGACGGATTTACGGTATTCCTCTGTCAGAATATCAACGCGGGCCTCCAGCTCCAGCCGGTCATATACCTTGTTTCGCTCAAACATTTCCACTGCCTTGTCATCCAGCATGGAATAGATGCTGTCCACATAATGCTTAATGTTCGGCAATCCGCGTTCCTGTGCTTCCTGAAGCCATTCCTCACTGTAGCCATCCTTGGAAAAGAGAATACGGGAATGCTTGCGCAGAATATCACGGCAGATGTCCAGGGACTTCTTGCGGATATCGTCAATGTATTTATACTGCTGCAAAGTGTCGGCAATACTGCGCAGTGAATCCGCAACAATGGAATTCAAGATAATGTTTGTCGTTGATGCACTGCGACTGCTTCCTACCATACGGAATTCAAATTTATTACCGGTAAAGGCGAAGGGAGAGGTACGGTTTCGGTCACTGGTATCCTTTGGAACATACGACAGATTCGCAATCGCATATGGCTGTGTCTCCACATCCGGTTTGATTTCATGTTCACCGTTACGCAGCTTTTCCAGAATGATTTCCAGCTCATCACCCATACAGATGGAAACAATAGCAGGCGGTGCTTCATCAGCTCCCAGCCGGTAATCATTCCCATAGCAGCTTGCCGCCATACGAAGCAGCTCCGGATATGTATCCACAGCCTCGATGATTGCACAGACAAACAACAGGAAACGAATGTTTTCATGCGGGCGGTCCCCCGGCTCCAGAAGATTCTGTCCATCATCGGTAACCAGTGACCAGTTGTTGTGCTTTCCGCTTCCGTTCACGCCCTGAAACGGTTTCTCATGAAGCAGGCATGCCATACCGTGCTTATCCGCCTTTTTCTTCAACACATCCATGATGATCAGATTTTGATCCACCGCAACATTGGCATCGATAAACAGCGGTGCGATTTCAAACTGACAGGGAGCTACCTCGTTGTGCTCGGTCTTTGCATAGATTCCAAGCTTCCACAGCTCCTCATCCACCTCTGTCATGAAGGCCTGTACACGGGAAGGGATGCTTCCAAAGTAATGACCGCGGATATCCATGCTCTTTGGCGGCATGGAACCAAACAGTGTGCGTCCGGTATGCACCAGATCCTTACGCTCCAGATACATCCTTTTATCAATCAAAAAGTATTCCTGCTCCAGACCGACCATAGCATTGACATGCTTGATATCCTTATCCTTAAACAGATTGACAATGCGGGTGGCCTGCTTGCTGATCGCTTCCGCTGATTTTAAAAGAGGTGCCTTTTTATCCAGGGTTTCTCCGTTGTATGAAACAAAGATGGTAGGGATACAGAGAACGTTATCCCGCAGAAAGGCCGGGGAGGTACAATCCCAATACGTATACCCGCGTGCCTCAAAGGTTGCCCGTAAACCGCCGCTTGGAAAAGAGGAGGCATCCCCCTCGCCCTTGATCAGGGACTTCCCGCTGAATCTGGAAATCGGCTGATCGTGATCCCCAGGCTCGATAAAGCTGTCATGCTTTTCGGCAGTGGAGCCGGTCAGCGGCTGGAACCAGTGCGTAAAATGCGTCGCTCCCTTGTCCATTGCCCATGTCTTCATTGCATGCGCAATCGCATCTGCCGTCGGACGATCCAGCGCATCCTCCTTGCGGGTTGCGGTTTTCCATTTTTTATAAATCGGATGAGGGAGACATTCCTTCATCACACATTCACTAAAGAGATTGATTCCAAAATCATCAAAAGGGTGTTTTTCTGCCATGATAGATTCCTCCTATAGTGGAATTTTACTGCAAAATGAATTTTTTGTATATAAAAACATGAAAAAATTTAAAAATCAAAAAGAAAATAGAAAAAAATTGGAGAAATGCGAATAAAAATTCTATTTTTGATCATAAACTGTGAAAAATTTCTGTAATTGTGGGAAATTGAATGGGTTATCATAGAAAAAAAGAATGAAATAATTGGAAAAGTAGAGTATAATATAAATATCGGTAAAGAGGCTGTCAACGCTTTCTATTTCCTGCAGTTCGGCGGTTGAACGCATAAGGACAGCAGGATTTACATACAATGGGGCGAAGACTGCTTAAAAGGAGGAAAAAATATGAACTTAAAAGGAACAAAGACAGAAAAGAACCTGAATGAGGCATTTGCCGGAGAATCCATGGCAAGAAACAAGTATACGTATTATGCTTCCAAGGCGAAGAAAGACGGTTATGTTCAAATTTCCAATATTTTCGAACAGACAGCAAACAATGAAAAGGAGCATGCAAAATTGTGGTTTAAGCTGCTGCATGACGGTATGCCGGATACGGTTACCAATCTGAAGGATGCTGCTGCCGGTGAAAACTTCGAGTGGACAGACATGTATGCACGTATGGCAAAGGAAGCACGCGAGGAAGGCTTTGATGACATCGCTGATACGATGGAAGGCGTTCTGGCTATTGAGAAAACACATGAACAGCGCTATGTTGCTCTGCTGAACAATATCGAGGATGGTACTGTGTTTGAAAAAGCAGAGGAAACCCTGTGGGAATGTCTGAACTGCGGACACCTGCACACTGGAAAAACGGCTCCAGAGGTATGTCCGGTATGCAATCACCCGCGTTCTTACTTCGAGGTTCGCAAAGAGAATTACTAATTCATAGCATAGAAAAGGCTTTTTTCGATAGGAAAGGAGCCTTTTTTTGCGGCATTAGAAAAAGTATTGGGAAAGTTTATATGTTTTTTAGAAAAGCGTATTGTAAAAAAATATAATATGTGTAGAATATATTTGATACATCTTTCAGCGGCCGCTGTCTGTTCTGTATAAATAAAAGGTGAAGACTGCATAGGATTATGTCAGTTTCCTGCGAACAAATAGAAAGAAAGTCTGGTTAAATTGATATGACAAATTTTATTCATTCGGTGCTGGGATTCAAAAAACTATCTCCTGCACAGAAGATTGCATCGAGCTTCCTGCTTGTGATTCTCAGCGGAACACTGCTGCTGATGCTGCCGATTTCCAATAAGAATTTTCAGTTTTTGAACTGGCTGGATGCTTTGTTTACGGCAACCAGTGCTACCTGCGTAACCGGATTGAGTGTATTTACGGTTGCTGATCAGCTTAACTGGTTTGGTCAGCTGATTCTGCTTCTGCTGATTCAGGTAGGCGGTCTTGGACTGATGACATTTATGGCGGTCTTTATTCTGATTGTGAAAAACCGTCTCTCTATGAATGAGAAAATCGCTATGAAGGAAATGCTGAATCAGGACAGGGTCGTAAATATGCGGAAGTTTCTGCTGGACATCCTGTACTATACCTTGTTTTTTGAGGCTGTGGGTGCGATTCTGATATCGTTTCGCATGATACCGCGCTTCGGACTTGTGGATGGCAGCTTTAAAGCGGTATTTCTGGCTGTTTCAGCTTTCTGTAACGCCGGGTTCGATACGCTTGGATCGGTGAGTCTTCAGGAATATGTGCATGATCCGCTGATGTGTCTGACAATTATGGCGCTGATTGTACTGGGTGGTCTGGGTTTTGCTGTCTGGTTTGATATTCGGGATAAGGTGGGACCGCTGCTGCATCGTCGGATCACATTCAAGAAGTTCAGACATTCTCTGTCTCTGCATACCAAAATCGTATTGAGTGTCAGTCTGTTTCTGATTATCATACCCGGACTGCTGATTATGCTGGTGGAGTTCACAAATTCCAGAACGCTGGGAGATTTCAATATATTCGAGAAGCTGATGACTGCAATGTTTGAATCCATAGCACTTCGAACGGCAGGCTTTACAACAATTAACTATGCTGGCTTGAAGCCTGCAACCGATTTGCTGATGATGGTTGTCATGTTTATCGGTGGTTCTCCGGGAGGTACGGCAGGTGGTATCAAAACGACGACGATTGCGGTGCTTGTCATCTATATTATCTCCTCTTTGAAGGGGAGGGAGCACACCGTTGTTCTTCACAGGAAAATCGGAAGAGGAATCATCATTCGAGCAATGGGAATTTTCTTCATCAATCTGGTTGTGTTGTTTACCGGGATTTTCCTGTTGAATATCGTTGAGCAAAAGCCGTTTTTGAGTCTTTCCTTTGAAGCGGTGAGCGCAATGGCGACCGTAGGCTCGAGTCTTGGAATCACTACCTCTCTTGGTGTGGGAGGCAAGCTGATCATCATCTTCCTCATGTATGTCGGACGTATCGGTATTTCCACACTGATATTGTCATTGACACGTAATAAGCCAAATAGAAATTCAGCCAATAAGGTATCATTCCCAAATGGAAACATAATTGTGGGATAAGGAGATAGAAAAATGAAAAAGATTTCAAACAGACAGTATGTTGTACTCGGATTAGGGATTTTCGGTTCAACAGTAGCGAAGACATTGAGCAGCTATAATTGCGAGGTGATTGCTCTGGATAATGACGAAAAATGCGTAGATCGCATGGCGGATATCGTTACGCAGAGTATGATGTGTGATATTACCGATATCAATCAGCTGCGCGAGGCGGGTGTACAGGATTGTGATATTGCGATTGTAAGTATGGGGAGCCACCTTGAGGAGAGTGTGATGGGCATTATCAATCTGAAGGAGCTGGGTGTTCCGTATATCGTGGCAAAGGCAAAAAACAAGCGCTATATGCAGATATTCACGGAGCTTGGAGCCAATAAGGTTGTACGCCCGGAGAAGGAAATGGGCGAACAGGTTGCCAAGGGCGTATTAGGGAAAAATATTATCGATGTTGTGGATCTGGATAAGGAGTACAGTATCGTGGAAATACCTACGCCGCCACAGTGGGTAGGAAAATCTCTGATTGAACTTGATCTGCGCCGAAGATTCGGTATCAATGTTGTGGGCATTCGTTCTTATTTGCAGGAGCATTTGAATGTGTGCCCGGATGCAGAGTATAAAATACAGAAGGAGGATCATCTGGTTGTGATTGCGGATTGCAAGACACTGGATCGATTCGACGTGCTGGATCAGCTGTAAGATGCGAAAACTGCATCTTTTTTTTGTGCATAATGGATACACATGTTTTCAGGTATGCTTTCATATACTGTTTTAATGGAGGATGCTTTTATTGTTAATAGAGGCAGGATGCTCAATGAGAAAAGTCAAAAGCAGGAAATATAAAAAGCAGAAGCTGATTCTTCTGCTGGTCGCGATCGTTCTTGGATTTGGATGTGTTGTCCGTTCATTTAATACGTATATGGAGCCGCAGCTTCAGGCGATTGCCAAGCAGCATACAGGGTTTGCAATCAATAATATTGTGAAGGAAGTGCTGGCGGATATTGAATATGATACCGATGCGCTGTTTAAAATAAATCGCACAAAGAACGGGGATATAACCAGTATTGAATATGATTCGTATAAATTAAATCAGCTGTTGTATTCGGCATTGAATACGATTGATAAATCACTGCTGGCTGCACAGGATGGTAAAAAGGATCCTACGACGAAGGATGTCTTCTATGAGGATGGAGTTTTGTATGAAGTACCGGCAGGTTATCTGAGTCATATTTTCTTTTTATATGATAAGGGGCCGAAAATCAGAGTGCGTATGCGGATGCTGAATGATGTTACAGGAGAGATAAAAACGGAATCAAAGCCATATGGAATCAACAACACCATGATTAAAATATCACTTGTTGTTAAGGTGAATGCGCAGGTTATAACTTTTTTGAGTACGTCAGAGCTGGAGACGAAAACGGAGATACCGTTGGTTGTACAGATTGTGAATGGACAGGTGCCTGATTTTACTCCATATAGCAATCCTTCTGGTAAGTGATGAGAAAGTATTACTGGAGTATTGTTTATTATTTGGTTTGTGAGCCTAAGGAGAGACTAGGGGGTATCGCTTAGTGAGCACCTGATTAGAAGGATTATTTAGATCCACTAGCCTCAGGAGAGGCTAGACTCTATAGCGGAGCAAGAAGCGGTATCAAGAGAACATTTAGATCCACTAGCCTCAGGAGAGGCTAGACCGGATATAACTATATCTTGCACCTTACCAAACAGATTTAGATCCACTAGCCTCAGGAGAGGCTAGACTGTGTTCGACCAGAACGATAGCATCGCCGTTTTGAATTTAGATCCAGCTAGCCGTCAGGAGAGGCTAGACGTAAAGCTGCGAAAGAAATGGAAAGAAGTGTTAATATTTAGATCCACTAGCCTCAGGAGAGGCTAGACTGCAGGGACGCATTCCGCAAGCTCTCTGTGTATGGTATTTAGATCCACTAGCCTCAGGAGAGGCTAGACGAGGATGCAGGAGCCCCAGATATCTCAGATGTGATTTAGATCCACTAGCCTCAGGAGAGGCTAGACCCCAATGCGTCACAACATGTTGATTCGCATTGACATT
>ENA-OQCB01000280-OQCB01000280.1-human-gut-metagenome-genome-assembly--contig:-NODE-280-length-24392-cov-2.961426_pt1 | contig 24392 bp, 29 predicted proteins | sample MGYA00242493_ERZ504568 | MGnify/ENA primary metagenome ERZ504568 (study PRJEB26092, sample SAMD00036229) | human gut metagenome | host: Homo sapiens | study: EMG produced TPA metagenomics assembly of...
GGAAAGTACTCTTCCATCTGCTCATTCACTTTTCCCCAGACTTCATCTGAAAAATTCAGATGTTCCGGCGAAATGTCCATCTCCTGAACCTGCAAAGCACAGCGAATAAAAATGTAAGATGTTCCCTCCGCCCAATTAGACTGTCCCAGCAGCACCGCCAGCCTTCCCTTCATTGGCTGTTCTGCCGCAATTCTCCCCAAAAATGTATAGGCATAGTCCTCAATGTAAATCTTATGTTCCTCGCTGATTAAACCGATCTGTCTTATGTTTTTCGGAATATGGAAAAACTGTTCGTTTCCCTGGGCCTTGCATTGTCTTCTTTATAAATGACTTCGATCATTTAACCATCACCCCTTCGGGGTAAGAATAGCATAGAGTTTCTGAAAATTTTAGCAAATTATAAGATCCATTTTCAAATATTTGGCGACAGATTCTGCATATTTTCCGTTTTTCTGGATATGATGAATCAGAGACAAAAATGAAAGCTTCGAGAAAGGTTGATAAATCTATGACCTTCTATGTCAACAGCAAGAAAAAAAGTGCTCCTAAAGAAATCGCCCAAGGAATTGTCGCCTGTATATCCAGACACAGAACCGCCTGGGAAGAAATTGTACTCCTCTGCATCGGAAGCGATCGAATCACTGGGGACTGCCTGGGCCCTTACGTGGGACATCAGCTCTCTGACTATGTCCTGGAAGGTCTGACTGTATATGGCACCATTCATCGCCCCGTTCACGCTCTGAACCTCTCCCGCGCCATACAGCTTATCAATAGACGACATCCCCATGCACTGCTCATCGCAGTGGACGCCTCCTTAGGTACCCGCAGGCACCTTGGTTATATCTCCATCGGAAACGGAGCTCTCTATCCCGGTTCCGGGGTGCAAAAGGATCTCCCCGCTGTGGGAGACATCTTTATCACCGGCATCGTAAATACCTCTGGATTTTTGGAACAGATGACTCTCCAGACCACACGCCTCTCACAAGTAGTAACCCTAGGAGATTCCATTGCCCAAGGCATTCTGATGGCTTTCTGCCATCCCTGCTCTTACGCGGCGCTAACTTCCAATTATTAAGGCAAAACAAAGTGGGCAAGCCCACTTCAGCTCCCCACCCTCAATCTTTGAGGGGCGCGTCCCACTTTGCGCGCCGCCGCAACACCGCCTCGCGGTGAAATTCCTCATTGCGGCGTGTGCATCCTGCCTGGAGGGCTTTTTATTGCATAGGGAACGAAGTTTCCTATGCAATAAAAATCCCCCGGCCACCCAGAACCTATGGTTCCAGGTCTGCCGGAGGATTCATCACTTCTTATCTTCTGTCTGGCCTCTACACAAATTCTTTGATCTGTCTGTAGATTCCCTCTGCATCCAATCCATATTTCTCCAACAGCTTCACAGCTGGGCCAGATTCGCCGTACACATCATTGATGCCGATACGTTTCACTGGCACAGGAGCCTTTTCGCTGAGACACTCACATACCGCACCGCCGAGTCCTCCAATGATGGAATGTTCCTCCACAGTCACCACTTTTCCTGTCTCTTTCGCAGCTGCGACAATTAAGTCCTCGTCCAACGGCTTAATCGTATGGATATTGATTACCTTCGCGTCAACTCCCTCTGCTGCCAGTCTCTGCGCTGCTTCCAAAGCCGGGGCTACACATAGACCAGTAGCCACGATAGTAAGATCTTTTCCTTCTCTTAAAACAATTCCTTTGCCCAGCTCAAATTTGTAGTCTGGATTGTCATTGATTACTGGCACTGCCAATCTTCCGAATCTCAGATACACAGGCCCTTGGTGCTCATAGGCTGCCTTCACAGCCGCTCTAGCCTCCACGTCATCCGAAGGGCATACGACTACCATTCCTGGAATCGTCCTCATCAGCGCAAAATCCTCGTTGCACTGGTGTGTCGCTCCATCCTCACCTACAGAGATGCCTCCGTGTGTCGCTCCAATTTTTACATTCAGCTTCGGATAACCGATCGAGTTACGAATCTGTTCATATGCTCTTCCTGCCGCAAACATGGCAAAAGTACTGATAAACGGAACCTTTCCCGTTGTCGCAATTCCCGCACCGATTCCTGCCATATTGGACTCTGCGATTCCACAGTCAATATGTCTTTGTGGAAATGCTTTCTTAAAGACTCCTGTCTTGGTAGCAGCGGCTAAGTCAGCGTCCAAAACTACTAAATCCTCATGTTCTTTTCCCAATTCCACCAGGGCATTTCCATAACTCTCTCTCGTAGCAATCTTCTTTACTTCTGACATAACGCTTCACCTACCTTCTCTAAATCTGCCATCGCAACAGCATACTGTTCGTCATTCGGAGCAGTGCCATGCCAAGACGCCTGATTCTCCATGAAAGACACACCTTTTCCCTTGACTGTCTTCATAACGATAGCCGTTGGCATTCCTTTCGTCTGTCTTGCCTCTGCAAAAGCCTCTCTCAGCTGGTCCATATCATTACCGTCTTCCACCTCGATTACGTGGAAATTAAAAGCCTCAAATTTCTTTCCAATCGGATAAGGAGAGCATACCTGAGCGATATCTCCGTCGATCTGCAGACCATTGTTATCCACGATCACAACCAGGTTGTCCAGTTTGCGATGGCCTGCCATCATAGCAGCTTCCCACACCTGTCCTTCCTGAATCTCTCCATCTCCCAACAGAGTATATACACGATAGCTCTCATCGCTCAGCTTCGCGGAGATCGCCATTCCCACTGCCGCCGAGATTCCTTGTCCCAGAGAACCACTGGACATATCCACGCCCGGAATGTGTTTCATGTCTGGATGTCCCTGCAGATAAGACCCTAAATGACGCAGTGTCAAAAGGTCCTCCTTAGGAAAATAGCCTCTCTGGGCCAACGCAGCGTACAGTCCTGGAGCCGTGTGCCCTTTAGACAGTACAAAACGGTCTCTGTCTGCTTTTTTCGGGTCCTTAGGGTCAATATTCATCTCTTCAAAATACAAATATGTAAAAACATCAGCCGCTGAAAGGGAGCCACCCGGATGTCCCGCCTTTGCCGCGTGTACCGCGGAGACGATACCCTTGCGGACCTCATTGGCAGTCTTCTGAAGCTCAAGTGTATTCATACTTTTTTCCACCTTTTCTCTATATTTTATTTATCACCAAAAACAGCCAAATAATCTTGTTTGAATTTCTCAATTCCAGCCGTAGTCAACGGATGATCGATCATCTGCTCAATTACCTTGTATGGTACAGTTGCAATATCAGCACCCGCCGCCGCGCAGGCTGTCACATGCATTGGATGGCGAACGCTGGCAGCGATGATCTCCGTGGGAATATCCGCCACAGCAAAAATCTCGGCAATCTGGCGAACCAGCTCTACACCGTCCACAGAGATATCATCCAATCTTCCCAGAAATGGAGATACGTAAGTAGCACCTGCTCTGGCAGCTAACAACGCCTGTTCGGCGTAAAAATCAAAGTCACATTTGTCTTGATACCCTCTGCGCTGAGCACTTTCACAGCTTTCAGTCCTTCCGCCGTCATCGGAATCTTCACAACCATATTCGGGTGAATTGCTGCAATCGCACGTCCCTCTGCGATCATTCCTTCTGCATCTGTCGTCGTAGCTTTTACTTCACCGCTGATCGGTCCATCCACGATAGAAGTAATCTCCTTGATTACCTCTTCAAACACTCTGCCCTCTTTCGCGATCAAAGATGGGTTCGTGGTCACTCCGCAGATCACACCCATATCGTTTGCCTTTTTGATATCCTCGACCTTTGCGGTGTCAATAAAAAATCTTCATTGTTTCGTACCTCCCTGGATTGTATTCTAACGTTTTTTGATAGTTAGATTATAGCACCGATTTTGGTAAGTTCAAGGCCGTCTAATATTATTAATAATTTTATTTACTAATAATAATCTTTTTTATTAATACTTTCTGCATAAGTAATCATCATTTTGCTGCTGTTCTAGTTATTTTTTAAGCTTTTTAAATTATATTATTATTAATATTTTTATATTTTGTGTTTAATTATTTTTCTTTTTGTGCTTTTTCACTTTCACATATCCCGTGGTCTTGCGCACAATCAACCTCGGCTGATATTCCACATTGTAGAGACTCGTGGGCTGTAGCTCTTCACAATCTCTGACAGCAGCGGTAATTTTTCTCAGGATGATATCTCCTGCATCCCGCCCCTTAGATACCACAAAGTGTTCAATCGTGGTCAATGCCATTCGGTGAATACCTGAATAAAAGATATTGTCGCATCCGATCACAGACACGTCCGCTGGAACTTTCTTTCTCTCTTCCTGCAGAGCATCTATGGCGCCAAAAGCCATCATATCGTTCTGGCCTGCGACAGCTGTGAAATTTTTCCCTTCCCGAAGCAATTCCTTAGTGAGCTGATATCCCATGGTGTACTCCGAATCCATTCTAGGTATCACCGTGTCCACTACCGGGTCTGCCGACCGAATCAGCACATGATCTCTCAGCCCTTCTTTTGCGAATTCTTCGACAAAGCCTTCCACTCTCATGGTTCGCTGCCACTGTCTGCGCGTCAGCGGCGGTGATATAAAGGCTACGTCCTTATGCCCCAGATCTAATAGGTGTCTGGCCATCATCCGCCCCACAACCGTATTGTCCTGATTAATTGCATCCATAGTCGTAGTCTTCTCTTTGTTGCTGATTACCACCAGCGGAATCTTCCTGGATAGCTCCTGTACATCTTCCTGAAGCTCAGGGCTCGGATTGCAGGCATAGATGATTCCCTGTGGTGCGATCGTGCGCACCAGACGCAGATATCTCTCCTCCTGCTTCGGGTCCCTCTGTGTGTTGCAGATGAAAATCCCGTAGTCCTGATTCTTTGCCGCGCTCTCAATTCCCTGTATCAGCATACTGTAGTAGGGGCTGGTCAAGGTCGGACAAAAAAACCACGATCAGCTTCTCGGACCTGGAAGCCCTTCGATTTTTTCTGCCTGGAGACTGATATCCCAAGACCTCCGCTGCTCTTTTCTACCTTCTGTATCGTTTCCTTGGAAAAAAGAGACATTATATTTTTTGTTCAGCACCATCGACACCGTGGCCTGAGAGACCCCCGCTGCCTTAGCCACGTCAACAGAAGTAATCTTTTTCTTCACCGACTGTCACCTTTCCTACAGCTCCACTCGCCCTTCCAACGCCCGCAGAAGAGTCACCTCATCGATATACTCCAAGTCTCCACCGACTGGGACACCGCTGGCAATACGGCTCACTTTAATACCCGTGGGTTTAATCAGCTTGCTGATATACATCGCCGTGGTCTCCCCCTCGAGACTGGAATTTGTGGCCACAATCACCTCTTTGACTTCCTCTGACTGAAGGCGCTGCATCAATTCCTTTAGCTTGATATCATCAGGACCAATGCCTAACATCGGCGAGATCGCACCATGGAGAACATGGTACACTCCCTCGAATTTTCCAGTCTTCTCATAAGCAGCCAAATCCCTGGTATTTTCCACAACCATGATCGTCGAGTGATCTCTCTTGGGATTGCCGCAGATAGGACACAGTTCCTTGTCCGTCAAAGTATAGCAGCACTTACAGTACTGCACATGCTCTTTTGCATTATGGATAGCCTGCACTAATTGCTCCACCTGGTCCCCTGGCATATTCATAATATGAAAGGCCAAACGCTGCGCTGATTTATTGCCTATCCCGGGCAGGCTGGATAACTGCTCAATCAACCTGCTGATATAACTGCTGTAATAGTCCACGCCCATTCTCCTCGTCTTTTCGTCACTCTATTGTCCTCTGCCTGCGGTCACCTAAAACGGCAGATTTCCCAGGCCTCCGGTGAGCTTAGACATCACAGAGCTGGAGTCTTCCTCCATCTTGCGCAGTGCCTCGTTGGTAGCAGCTATAATCAAGTCTTCCAACATTTCTATATCGTCAGGGTCCACCACTTCCTCCGACAGCTTTACCTTTGTGACTTCTTTTTTCCCGCTGACTGTGACCTCCACAGCTCCACCTCCGGCCGCGGCCGTATATTCCTTCTCTTCTAGAGCTTTCTGAGTCTCCTCCATCTGTTTTTGCATCTTTTGAGCCTGCTTCATCAGGTTATTCATATTTCCAGGCATCCCATTCCTCCTGGAAATCCTCCACGTCTTGCCATTTTCTCATCCTCCTAATTTGTTTTGCTCTCTAAAAAGTCACCGACATTTCGAGAGCGCTTCTTTTTCAATCATCTAAAAGGGTGTCGGGATCTTCCTCAATCACCACGTCCATGTTAATGTTCTCTCTCATCGCCTGGTCCACCGTCAGTTCTGCCAGAGTATGGTTTTGGTGGCCTCCCGCCATCAGCATCTGAATCTCTACCCTTTTCCCTGTGCGTCCTTCTATAATCTGCTGAAGCTCCTGGGCGTACTGAGGCTCATCCACATAAGGCTGAGCTAAAAAATCCTGGAACTCCACATAGAGAATGGACTCCCCTGTCTCCCCGTTGTATTTGGGCACAGACTTTCGCAGCATTTGCTTGAAAAGCCCTGTCGTCTCCGCGATCATGCTGCTCCATCCAGACATAATCTTCTTCAGATCTTCTGGGGCGGCTTTTGCCGGCTCCTGCTTCTTCACGGACTGAGCTTGGTTCTCCTCGGAAGGCTGAGTCATAATCACCTGCTGCACTGCCGGCCTCTCCTCCATCTGCTTCTCCAAAACCCGGATACGATCCAAGACGGAATCTAAGTTCGTCTCCATTGCCGGCCGACACAGCTTAATCAGCGCAATCTCTACCAAAACTCTCTTCTGAGTGCCATAGCGAAGCTGATTGGAGAGCTCCGAAAATACGCGGATGTATCTCATCAGAGTCTCCACGTCCACCATCTTACTCTCCTCTTGCAGCTGAAGCAGATTTTCTGAGGAAACGTCTATGACTTCCTCCGCATTTTCTGAGGTTTTCACCAACAGCAGATTTCTCATATACCAGGTAAAATCCGCCACAAACTGGCTCAACTCTCTTCCCTGTATCACCAGATTCTCTAACGTCTGAATCGCCTGCGTGACTTTTCCATCTATCACCTGTCTGAGCAGCTTGCTGAAAGTCTCCGTGTCTACAGCTCCGAGAACGTCCAACACTTTGTCATAGGTCAGCTCCTGCCCTAAATAAAAAGCGATACATTGATCTAGAAGACTCAGCGCGTCACGCATAGAACCGTCTGCGGCCTTGGCCACATAGCGAATGGCTTTTTCTTGAACCTGTATCTGTTCTTTCTCCATGAGATCCTGCAGTCTCTTTGAAATCGTCTCGATGGATATTCTTCGAAAATCGTACCTTTGACATCTCGAAAGAATCGTGATGGGTATCTTATGCGCTTCTGTGGTCGCCAAGATGAAGATTACATAAGAAGGAGGCTCCTCTAAGGTCTTCAGCAACGCATTAAACGCGCCTGTGGACAGCATATGAACCTCGTCGATGATATAGACCTTATACCGGCCCTGCGTAGGGCGGTACGCAACTTCCTCCCGAATCTCTCGAATATTATCCACACCATTGTTAGATGCCGCATCAATCTCTATGACATTCATGGAAGTTCCCGCCTGAATGGCCCTGCAGGTCTCACATTCATTACAGGGACTTCCGTCCACGGGATGCTCGCAGTTCACCGCCTTAGCCAATATCTTAGCCACTGTTGTCTTTCCTGTGCCGCGTGTCCCGCAAAACAGGTACGCATGACCGATACGGTCGGCCTTTATTTGATTTGTCAATGTAGTCACAATGTGTTCCTGGCCTTTGACATCTGAAAAATTATCCGGCCGGAATTTTCGATATAGAGCGGTATAGCTCATGGAATTACTCCTATTCCTAGTTAGTCACCAAAACTGATGCCGATTTGTTTCGCCGCTTTCACTGTCTGATCTTTCGGTGATACCATTTTTAGTTTGCCCGCACAGTCTGCCAGAGGAATTCTCTTCACTTTGTCATTGACGATTCCGATCATGATGCCGTACTCCTCATCCATAATCGCCTCGGCTGCCCCTGCCCCGATTCTGGTCGACAACACACGGTCATACGCGCAGGGAGCTCCTCCTCTCTGAGTGTGGCCTGGTACCGTAATTCTCACCTCATTACCAGTCTCTTTTGAAATTTTGTCGGCAATTTCATAGGATACCGACGGATACTTCTTCGCGCGCTCGGCAAGCTTTTCTTTGTATTTTTTCTTCGGCAGCTTCGCGTCCTCTTTCGAGATTGCTCCCTCTGCCACGGCTAAAATCGTAAAGCGTTTCCCCGCCTTTGAACGCCGCTCAATGGCTGCGATCACCTTTTTAATGTCGTAGGGAATCTCTGGAATCAGGATGATATCTGCCCCGCCCGCAATACCTGCGTGGAGAGTCAGACTTCCCACCTTGTGTCCCATGACTTCCACAATAAACACTCTTCCGTGAGATGCCGCCGTGGTGTGAATGCAGTCAATCGCATTTGTGGCAATGTTGACCGCGCTTTGGAATCCAAACGTCATGTCCGTCCCGTATATATCGTTGTCAATCGTCTTCGGAAGGTGAATGATATTCAATCCCTCTTCGCGGAGCAGATTTGCAGTCTTCTGCGTTCCATTTCCACCTAAAATAATCAGGCAGTCCAGACACAGCTTATAATATGTCTGCTTCATCGCAGCTACTTTGTCTATTCCTTTCTCATCCGGTACTCTCATTAATTTAAAAGGCTGTCTGGATGTTCCCAGGATCGTACCTCCTTGTGTCAGAATGCCTGAAAAATCTTTGGACGTTAGCATACGATACTTTCCATAGATCAGCCCTTTATATCCATCATCAAAGCCATAAATCTCAAGCTCATCTATGGAATTGGTCAGTCCCTTTACCACGCCCCGCATGGTAGCATTCAATGCCTGACAGTCTCCTCCGCTTGTCAGCATTCCGATTCTTTTAATCATATTGCATCCCACCTTTACTTAATCTGTAATTTTGTCGCTCTCTTATTATATAATATTTCCTTTTCCTTCACAATACCTTGTAACTATCCAGCCATGCGGCTGATAAGATCAAAAATCCGGAGCAAGCTTGCTTGCAAAGGAGTTTTGCTCTTATCAGGCATATGGCGCTTAGCCATAAGCGAGGATTTCGCCGCATATGCGGCGATATAAGCTGCGCAGCAGCTAATCCGAGCTGTTATGGCTGAATAGTTACGATATGCCAAGGCCCTCTCTATACAAAATCATTGACAAATTCCTCTCTTCCAGCTATAATTATGAACTGCGCAGCCGGGGAGTTAGCGGTGCCCTGAACCTGCAATCCGCTACAGCAGGGGTGATGCCAATCTGAGGCTCGTCTTTTTGTGGAGCTGCCCTTTATAAGTGGCGTTGACGTTTGGGTCTTACGCAACAGGTCTCTGTGAACCGTGTCAGATCAGGAATGAAGCAGCACTAAGCAGAATCACCTGTGTGCCGTGAGGGTGCCTGGGCTGAGTTAACTGTAGAGGTAACGTCCATGGGAGCTTGTCGAAGTGCGGCGCGCAAAAAAAAGAAATCTCGGCACCCTAAAGGGTGTCTTTTTTTTGCTCTCTTTTTCTTTTTCGTAGCTCTCTGAAAAAATCACTCAAGAGGGCAGAACATTCTTCCTGCAAAATCCCTCTTGTTATTTTTACCTGGTGATTAAACTGAGGAATGTCCAGCAAGTTCAGCACAGACCCCGCACATCCCGCCTTGGGATTCATGCTGCCGATCACCACTTCATCAATCCTCGCCTGCACAATCGCACCTGCACACATCTGACAGGGTTCCAGCGTGACATACATGGTGCACCCCTCCAGCCTCCAATCTCCCAGCTTTTTACTGGCTTTCTTAATCGCGTTTAATTCCGCATGAGACAAGGTATTTCTATCCGTATTCCGACGGTTATAGCCTCTCGCGATAATTTTCCCGCCGCAGACAATCACACAGCCTATCGGCACCTCATCCAGCGCCCATGCTTTCTTCGCCTGTCGGATTGCTTCTCTCATATATTTTTCCTGTCCTGTCATCTGCCTATCCTCCCCTGCTATTATATGGGAAAACTGTCTATATTGACAAGGGGCCTTGCAAAATCCATACACAGGAACTAAAAATAGAAGCTACTGTACACTTACTTGTAGTTCATGAGCAGTAACACGCTTCGCGATACACACAAGACGAAGACAGTGTCCGATACCGTCTGAAACGAAAGGAGCTACACATATGAAGATCTGCGGCCTGAATAAAACCACACTCCTGGATTATCCTGGAAAAGTAGCTGCGACAGTTTTTCTTGGGGGCTGTAATTTCCGCTGTCCATTTTGTCACAACAGCTCTCTGGTACTGCATGAAAATCAGCAGCCGGAAATATCTCAGAAGGATGTTTTAAATTTTCTCAAAAAAAGAAGGGGGATTCTGGACGGTGTATGCATCACCGGCGGAGAACCCACCTTGCAAAAAGCTCTGCCTGATTTTCTAAGTCAAATCAAGGAGCTCGACTACCATATAAAATTAGACACCAACGGTTCCCGCCCTCAGATCATCAAAGCACTCTGGGAAAACCATTTGATCGACAAGGTCGCCATGGATATCAAAACCTCTAAAGCTTCCTACCCCCTGCTCACAGGTCTGGATTACGTGAATCTAGAGGATATCTGCGAATCCATCGAATTTCTCATGTCCTGCGGAATCGACTATGAATTCCGCACCACTGTCGTCCGAGAGCTGCACCAGTCTGAAGATTTTCTCTCCATCAGCCAGTGGCTGGCCGGGGCAAAAGCTTACTTCCTGCAAGCCTACCAGGACTCGGAAGAAGTCATAACACCTGGATTTTCCAGCTACACCAGAACAGAATTGGAAAAGTTTCGCAACATTCTATTGAGAACGATTCCCCTGGTCGAAATTCGGGGGATTGATTAGCCGGTACCAGTATCCGCCTTTTCCCGCAGGCAGCTCCACGGCAGAACTCTGTTTAAAATGTGGAAAACCAAACATATTTGCCATAAACCGTTCCTGCTGGTCATACATCCCCGGAACTCCCAGCACATATTGACTGCGTCCTCGAATCTTGCCGACAAGCAGATATCCAAAATGGTAATATCCATACAGCAAGAAACGATTATTTCTCAAAACCCAGTCCCTTCGGTGCAAAACCGTAAACTGCTCCGGCTCTATCTTTCTGCACTCTACGATTTCTCCATCCTCAAAAGGCTCAAAATTCTCCGTTGTGACTCCTGCCACGGTGACTTCCTCTTCTTCCTCCTCATCTTTTTTCCCCAATCATCAGGTTCTGGAATTTTTCGGAGCACCGGAAGAATCTCTTCTTTCTCTGTCTCTAAATTCTCCTGGACTGTCTCAGACCGCACTGCTTCAGGCTGAACTGCCTCAGATCGCACCGCCTCCTGATTTTTCACCTCTTCTTTTTGTGTCAGGTCTTCTGAGATTGTCTGTTCTTCTTCCTCTGCGTATGTATCCGCGGCCTCCTCTTGTCCTTCCTCTTGAAAATGTTCTGGCACAATCCCTAGGTCATCCCACTCCGTACCATAGAAGCCTCCGCCTTCCACCAAAAGCACCATTCCCCCCAAAATCAGTTAGGCCTTTTTTTGGCTCCGTCCCATCCGGCCGTCCTGCGCTTCAAACTCCCACTGAACTCCATCCGTCTGTGTCACACATTCCTTCAACAATATACCTATCAGTTTGTTTTCTTCCCGCACAAATCCGTAGATACGACAAGGGAGCTGGCCTATAAGCCCTGGACACCGAAGATTGATCTGAAAGTCACAGACTCCTTCTTTATTTTCTACTCTTACGAACCCCCGGTTGTTTCCCTTTTTTTGGTTTTCTGGTATTCATAGACATACGCGACAAATCGCCGATACTTTGACATAAATACCTCTTTTCGGTTTATAAATCAATAAAATATATGCCCATATCTTGCGCTTAGAACCACTTTAGTGCTTTTAATGCCAGTTCAATTTTACAAATACAGTTTTATAAGCCGCGGATTATAATAAATATTATAATATCCATTAAGACAAGGGGAAACATATCATGAAACTAATCCTGGCAGTTCTCTGCAAAGAAGATAAATACGACACCATCGAGGCTCTCAACAAAAATGGTTTTTTGTCACGGAGCTGGCCACCACTGGTGGATTTTTTAAAAACACAAAAATACCACACTCTTAATCGGAATCGAAGACGATCAGATCGATGAAGTTCTCCAAATCCTAAAAGAACAAGCCTCCCACCGAAAAACTGTCAAGTACACCTCCACCCACTTAGAAAGCGGCAACATCTGCCCTGCTGCCAACTGTGCAGTCCCAGTAACTGTTGAGATGGGCGGCTGTACCGTATTCGTTCTAAGCATGGAGACTCTCGCGAAGTTTTAACCGCCTGGATAAAAGACCGAATGCCTCTCTTTACAAAAAACTGCAGACTATGGTACTGTATTTTATTAGGAGAACATGCGATAAAGGACAGAAAAATGCCAGGTGTACATTTAAAATTGAAAGAACAACCAGATAGACTATTTCACAGACCGCTTCGTCGGTCTGTTTTTTTTGCACTTTACCATGCTAATGAAACATTACGTTTTTTGCTTATCACCAGAAAGGAGCTCGATCATGCCTCAGATCAAATTTAATCATCTGTTTCGAATCGGCCTGATATTGGCCGGCAATACCCTTTACGCCATTGGAGTGGTTATTTTTTTGCTTCCCAGCCACATTATCACAGGAGGCACCACGGGACTGGCCCTATTTTTCCATCACTATCTTGGAATCTCCGTCTCAGGCTTTGTCCTGGTCTTCAATTTGATTATGTTTATCCTAGGACTCCTCTTCCTGGGCAAAGCTTTCGCTCTCACCACTCTAATCAGTACTTTTTATTATCCGTTTATCCTGGGAATCTTTCAGAAAATACCTGCCTTGCAGACTATCACACAGGACAAAATGATCTCTGCTGTCTTTGCAGGCCTTTTCATTGGAATCAGCATCGGAATGGTTATCCGTGCCGGGGCTTCCACCGGCGGAATGGACATACCGCCTTTAATCCTCAATAAAAAACTGGGATGGTCTGTCTCTGTAGTCCTCTACATCTTGGATTTTACTATTTTGCTTCTCCAAATGTTGTTCTCCAACACCGAGGAGATCCTCTATGGTCTCATTCTCGTGATGATTTATACCTTGGTACTAGATAAGGTTTTACTGATGGGCAGTTCTCAGACACAGGTAAAAATCATAAGCCAAAAATATCTCTCCATCAATGACGCCATCATCCATCGTCTGGACCGGGGTTCCACATTGATTCAGGCCGAGACAGGTTATCTAAACCATTCCTGTCCCGTGATACTCACGGTAATTTCTAACCGGGAGCTTGTTCACCTGAATAAATTAGTGCTGGAAATCGATCCCCAGGCTTTCATGATTGTCAATAAGGTAAACGAGGTCCGCGGACCAGGGTTTACTGCCGATAAAATATACTTAGACAAATAAATTCGATTTCTATCCTAAAATTTTTTTAAAGAATAACTATTTTTGCTTGACAAATCTCGCCAAACGCCATATAATAGCTAATGCACAACAGCGAAGCGTGGCTCAGTTTGGTAGAGCGCTGCGTTCGGGACGCAGAGGTCGCAAGTTCGAATCTTGTCGCTTCGATGATAAATAAGCGCAAAAGAACACTGGTCTTCCAGTGTTTTTTTGTGTTCTAGGAAAGACCTTACTACACTAATACACGAAAGCTCTTTCCTAGAACATAGACGTTCCGCGACAATTAATTGCACTGCCTTATCAAATTATCAAGCCCCTACTGATTTCTTCTTTCACAAAAATTATTTTTCTTGAATGTTTTCGTTCTCTATACGACGGATCTTGCTATATAATTTCTTATGTGTTATACTCGTGTTACATCTTGAAAAATAAGGAGATTTTCATGCCAAAAGAGATAAACCGAGAAATAGAATCCCAAATTTTAGATTATTTAAACGAACATGAGAAGCTCTCAACTACGGATGCAGTGGAATTGTTCCAACTGTCGGAATCTACTATTCGTCGAATGTTCACAAGACTGGAAAACCAAAAAAAAGTCGTGCGCGTCTACGGCGGTATCATTCTGGCAGAGCAGGATACCCACTACCGCTATGAGTTTGTGCGCCAAAAAAACAAAGAGCAAAAGAGAGCCATTGGAAGATACGCAACAAAGCTGATAGACGGCAACGATTTTATCTACATGGACTGCGGAACAACCACCGCCTACATGGCAAATGCTATCTCCACCGCCATCCGGGAGCACCGTCTGTCCAACAGTCTCCATGTAGTCACAAACTCTCTGATTAACCTGGAGATTCTCAATTCCTGCTGTAATGTAACTTTAGTGGGGGGAAAACTATTCGAAGAGCGCAAGAGCACTGCGGATGTACTGGCCATCAACTTTTTGTCCCAATTTCATTTCTCAAAGGCCTTCCTCGGGGCGGATGGAATGAGTTTTGAGCATGGATTTTCCACGGACAATATCTACACCTGTCAGTTATCTCGGACAGCTATGCTGCTTTCTCAGAAGTCCTATGTACTTCTTGACTCATCAAAGATTGACCAGCCGTCCTATGTCAATTACGGCGGCCTAGATGAAGTCACCGGAATTATTACCGATGACAAAATCACTTTAGAACAACAGAAATTGTTCTTCAGCTATCCTCTTGAGCTGCACATTGCCCACTGAGCGAGACCTGTTTTCTGCTGATACGCCTCGGAAGAACCTCTCCTTGTATCACCGAAAACAGGCCTCTTTATTTCTTTTTAGAATTTCACTTTTCTCTTTGCCTCATCCCATTTCGTAGATTTGCTCTGCACGGTCTGCTGAAGATAGATTTCTGCACCTGCTGCCTGAACCTCTTCCAGCTGCCGATACTCTTCCTCTGTAATCGTGATTGGGCCTTCTAAAACCTGTGCTCCCTTTCTCACGCCGGTTCCTCCGATCTGAAGTGATGCGAACTTTATTCCAGCCTGATAACACTCACAGGCCGTCTGAATATTCTTAAAGATCAACATGATCGTCTCCGTACCGAACTCGTTTTTCTGATATTCTTTTACCGCCTCATCTCTCGTATAGACGGAAAATTCAACACCCGCCGGCACAGCCAGAGACAAAAGATCTCTCATCATCTCATTGTCTGCCGTCACAGTATCCACCACCACGATTTTCCCAGCATTGGATTTTCCAACCCATCCACTGGCGACCTGGCCATGAATCATACGATTATCAATCCTGGTCAACACTATTTTCCCCATACTTAACCTCTCTTCTTATGCGATAATTCCAACAGCACCTAACACAATGCCTATGACCATTGTTCCGTAAATAATCTTCAACACACTGACATTTTCTTTCTTACACAATGAGAAGATAATCAGGGTTGCAATCAAAGTAAGTAAATTTGGCATCAGTGCATCGAACAAATCAGACTGTAAAGCAAAGGAGACATCACTGCTGCTAATCGTAATCGGACAAGTCACAGATACCAGAGAACTGATCATCCCTCCGATGACAAACATACCCATAACTGTGAAGAATGACATAATCTTGTTGATTAGCCCGCTTTGTACTAAATCCTTAATCGCTCTGTTACCAAGATTATAACCCATATGCATGAGAATATACGCTTGTGAATTGCACAGCAAAGCTCCCACTGCTATCACTACCAAAGGCGGCCACCACGCGCCTGACAACGCATATGGACACATTAAAGCCAGCATAACCGGAACAATCGTCGCCCAGTTCAGAGTATCGCCCACCGCAGCCATTGGCGGAAATAACGCTGCCTTGGTCTCCGAGATCATCTCACTCTCAATAGGTACACCCTTTGCTTTTTGTTCTTCCATGGAGAGGAGAATTCCGACTGGTAGTGCCGCCGTCATATCTTCTGCGTTAAACAACTCAGAAGTTCTCTCCATTGCTTCATGAAGTCCTTCGCTATCATCTTTGTATATCTTCTTCAGGCAAGGAAGCATAGTCGCAACGATACCATTTGCCTGATACCTCTCATAACTGTTTCCATTTGAGTAGAAAGCCAACAGTCTGGTAGTCGCCCAATTTAAATCTCTTTTTCCGAGAACTGCAGATTCTGAGACTGTACTCTTCAAGTTGACGGACAGATGTTCTCCTTTATTTTGGCAGCGGAAATCAAACCATGCTAACATCACTGCTGCTACCGCAATCCCGATACCACTGAGCCCTGAATAGGCTGCAAACACAAATCCACCGATAAAAAATGGCATGTAGCCCTTCTTTCCAATGGATGACGCCACAATACATAACCCCACAATCGGCATGAGAGACGCCAATGCACCCAGTCCATTTTGTAACCATTCAGGCAAACCGTCCACAAAAAAGCCAATGTTGCTGGCACCAAAGTAGAGTACCAGACTCATGGGAATCCAGTACAACACTATCTTAAATAAAGAAGGATAAATAATTGTGGAGAGCCACAATTTATTGTACTGTCTATTTTAATGAACTTATCCGTCAAAGCATTCCAAAAGGAACCCACAGTCATACGTACATTGGTCAGCTGACTCATCACAAGCCCTACAGCCACCGCTACTGCCATTGCAGACTCAATATCCATACCGGAAGCAATAACTACAGATGCCGTAATGATTCCTGCCGCCGAATTATCATTCGTAATCACCCACCCGGCCTGCGTCTGTCCCAAAAACATCGGCTGAATCGTAGCACCAACAATCATTGCCGTGGGAACATCTCCCATCACAAGCCCCACCAGCAAAGATGCAGTTAACGGTTGATAAAACAATAAGTTAATCGAATGCGGAAAAAAGCCCAGGAAACTGAACCAATAAAATCCGCCAAGTACTATCGCCTGCCACAACTCCATAATCCTACCCTCTCCTGTTATTCCATTTTTCAGAAATGTTTACAACTGCGTTTCTGCCCCGATTCTGTCAAAATTGCAGCCAGTTCTTCCAGTTCATTTGTCTCCCTGTACTCAAGAGCTTCCAACACCATCCCCAAATTTTACGCCTGCCACTGCACAAGTCTTAGAAGATGAATCACTGGCAGCTTTCGCAAGAAACTGATTGCACGGTGTACCGCCGAACAAATCTACCAATACGATGCAACCCTTGGGAAAGATACGTGTAAGATCGGCCAGCTCGTTTCCCCAGGACTCTATATCGTCTGATTCTTCCAGACCCAAATAAGCCAGATTCGAACAGGAACCATAAACCATCGACACCGCCTCTGCCAATCCTCTGGAGACACTTCCATGACTGCAGATGATTAGTCCAATCATATCCTTCTCCACTGTCCCTGAAACATAATGTATCATTTTCTGTCACCTCCCTTTAAAAAGTAATGTTTTTTTTATATTCAGATAATATATTATTTCCTTTCATTTGTCAATCTATTTTTGATTGTTTTATTCATTATTATGATTGTTTCTTTCTATAAGTAAGTTCTTACCCTTTTAAAACCGATGGCTCTCAACCTCTCCAAATATTTATTTTGATTTTCATGTCATTTTAAGATTGTTTTAATCATTATTTTTATTTATAAGTTTTTTTCATTCATTATATTGACAGAATCAATCATTTATATTATGATACAGTCATCAGATCAAGAATGCATGCATTTATTTTTCGAACTTCAAGTAACTATCTATACATTTTAAAGGCAAAGGAAGATCAAAATGAACAATCAATTATTTTCGGACTATGTCGGCATTACCAGGTATGCAGGCGTCCCTACTGAGCAGACAACAGGAAGATTGCATTACAATGAGAATTTATATGGTCCCTCACCTCAATGCATGGAAACTTTGAACTCACTGACTCTAGAAGATATCAACCTATATGAGTCCAATGAGAAAGATGAACTGCTGGAAGCGCTGTCTGCCGAGACTAAAATCCCTGTAGAGAACCTATTTTTGAACAATGGTTCTGCTGAAAACATCAAATCTATCCTCAGTGTATTTACAAAACGTGGAGACACTATCCTGTTGCCAGATCCAGGTTGGAGCTACTACACAGGTATAGCGGATTACAAATTTCTCAATATCGTTCTGTACAAAATCAAGGAAGGCAGTACCAAATGTTATCATGATGTCTCTCAAATCAAAGAACTGGCCTACGTCCACCAGCCAAAGGTAATTTTTATCACCACACCAGCCATGCCTACCGGCAACAAGATTTCTGATGAGGACCTGCTCGATATCATCCATTCTTTCCCTGACACATTGATTCTGGTGGACGAAGCTTATTTAGGATTTTCAGAGTATACTCTAGATCCTGTAAAAATCATCGAAACCTATGATAATGTAGTTTTTTCCCGTACATTCTCTAAATATTACGGTCTTGCCAACCTGCGTATCGGCTATGGCTTCGCCTCAACTGCACTGAAAAATATTCTGTGGCTAGACCTGCCCCTTCACCGTCTGCCTCACGTCAATAAACGAATGGCAATAGCAGCACTTCAGGACAAAGAATACTACCGCGCCATCACTGAGGAACTCCTGAAAACCCGCGACCAATTTTCCGCCCGTCTAAACAGTATAGAGAATGTAAAGGTATATGAATCTGACGCAAACTTTGTCTATGTCCGTTTGATCGGATATGACGTAGAAAAAATCAAAAAAATCACCGAAGGTGCCGGATACCTGATACGAATATTCACCAGCAACAATGAAAAGTATCTGAGAATCACCATCGGCACCAAAGAAATTATGAACGCTTTCACCGACATTCTTGTGGAGGCCATTCATGCTTCAAAAATGTAACCCCCCTCCAATTACTACAAAAACCCCTTTTATTAGATTTTCATCTAACAAAAGGGGCTCTTCAATTCTTCTGAAAAAGCTGAACACTGTCTTATTATCTCATCATAATGTTCATTTTTCACTTGACGGAATCGCAGATTTGAAATATTCTAGGACTACTAAATGTCATACAGAAAGGAAAACGCACAATGCTCAACCCTGCAAAGCTTTTACAGCTCAAACATCTCAAAGAACAGTTCGATTCCAACCATCCTAAATTTCACCGTTTTATGAAAGCCGCTTCCCAAAATGCCCTGAGAGAAGGTTCCGTGATTGAAATCTCTGTGACTTCCCCGGAGGGAAAAGAAATCTGTTCCAACTTAAAAGTTCAAAAATCCGATATTGAGCTTTTTGAATCTCTCCAGGAACTACTGAGACATTGATCTTCTCTAAAAATTCCAGACGGCGCCTCACACTCCTTCTCTTGGCAGACCGGTCAGCCAGTGAGACGCAGTCTCTGCCAGTCCTGGAACACTCTCTGGATGAATCCACTGCGTGATATTGCGGTCAAAAAGCATGTTCGCAGACGCCGGAAACTCCTCATCTCCATCCCAGAAAATCACTGTAATTTCTATAGTGGGGAAGGCTTGGAAGGTCACACTGACATCTCCATATTTCTCAAGTCTCCCTCCCAACACTTTCGCCCGCTCCTTAAATTTCTCAGGATGTCCTGAAAAAGTTTCCACAATCGGACGCAGAGCCAGTTTCTGATAGGCACCTTCAAAACAGGCCGCCTGACGAATCTCACGGAATGGGACTTTGTCCGTGCTCGGCATTGCTGTGTCTTGATAATAATACAGATGATGCATCATCAGCAATCGGTCACTCATTTCTAGAGGTGCTTCCTCTTCACAGGGTACAATCTGACCTGTTGTTCTGCTCCATGCATATTTTTTGTGAAAGTAAGGGATATAAATATTTTCCTCGTCAATATCTAGCAAGAGTTTTTCCGCGATTTTATAGTGATCTGCCTTCAACAGTCTTTCCCTGAAATACTCATAGACCTTCTCATAATTAGAAATTGCATTCGTCGCCGTCAAATTTTTCTCCTCTCGCATCTCAACTCCTCCATTTCTATTGCTCCCATCTTTCGCTCTGCTTCAAAAACCAAAAAATGCACCGCTCGCCCGGAAACTTTCGCCTTCTTAACCTGTAAACAAAGGCCTGTACTAAAACAGTACAAGCCTTCTTATATTTCTGATTTTTTTATTTCAATGCCTGCTCTGCCAACATTTAATTCAAACGGTACACGTCCGCCGACTGAAGTCCAAATGCAAGCGCCTCCTCGTGACTGTCGAAAGTAGATATCTACATGTCCATAAGGAGTTCCCAAGTCCTCAACAGTATAGACATTTCCGTTAATCAACAGCTGAGTTCCAAATGGAACTCCCGCCATAGCCACTGTCCGTCCTGCCTGTGGCCAGGTTCCGCTGGCTGTATAATTTCCAGCTGTTCCACAGCACTGCGCACAGTTACAGTATGCCGTCAATGTAAAGTTCCCCAGATATGTGCCTTGTCCACTAGAAGAACTACTGTCTTCATAAGCATCCTCAGCTGCTGAGGCTTCATCATCCACACTCTCCTCAACAATGATATCTGTACTGGTGCTGGAACTTGAAGAAGCACTGGTCTCTTCTTCTCCTGGTGCCTCCTGTACAGCGGGTTCGTCTGAGGAAACACTGTCATCAACAGTACTCTCGGCCTGCTGCGTATCCACTTCCTGGCTTTGCGCTTCGTTTTGCTCTGCCTGGGCCGCAGCTGCTGCTTTTTCCTGCTCAGCCTCCGCCATCAAGGAGCCAATGTCACTGTCTTGTTTGCTCACCTGAGCTACCAAATAATCCGCCTCAGCCTGATTGCTGCTGATTTGCTGTGCATATTGCTGGATATTAGAATTCGTGGAAGATACTAAGTCCCGCACTTCCTGTCTCTTCTCTGAACTCTCTGTGCGAAGCTTCTCAATCTCTTTCACTTCTTTTTCGATTGTCGCCTCGTGTTCACTGACTGTTTTCTTTGTCTCTTCGTATTCTTTTAACATATTTCTGTCATACTCAGCAACTTTGGACATATTCTCAGCACGGTTGAGAAAATCCGCAAAACTGGTAGACTCGCACAAAATGTCCAAAAGACTGTCTTGGCCATTTTCATACATATAGGAAATTCGAAGCTTCATACTTTCATACTGCTTCGCCTCTTTTTCTTTTGCCTTCTTTAAATCTTTCTTAACCTTCTTCAGTTCCTCTGACTTTTCCCCTGCCTTGACAGTCAATTCTTCGATTCCCTCTGTCAAAGTATCATATTGACTGTCCAAGTCTGCCAGATACTGCTCCAGGTCTGCCTTCTGGCTCTCCAGACTCTGGATTCTTTCCTGTGTCGCTGCAAGATTGGATTGTGTCTCTGCTTTCTCTGACTGTGCTGCTTCGATTTTCTCTTGAGTGGTAGCCCCTAAAACAGGTACTACAGAACTCATCGCCACAACTCCTGCTAAGAGCAGTGAAAGAACCTTTCTTTTCTTCATAATAACACCTCATATATCCTTTCTAGCCCATAGTATAACATATATCTTAAAAAAATCAATACTTTCTCATAATATTGTAACATTTATGTAATATTTGCCATATTGCGGCGCGCTCATCCTTAGCGGAGCGTTTATGTAATAGGAAAGAGCTTTCACGCATCAGCGTGACAAAGTCTTTCCTATTACATAAAAAGGAAGGCGTCTCTCGACGCCTCCCTCTTCTCATAACTTAAATATGTAAGGTGATTACATCCTATGCATCTGCCTGCACCATTTCCGGCTCAGCTTCCATTACTTCTTCAAACTTTTTCAAAATTATTTTTGTATTCTCTCACGGGTATCTGAATTAATCGGATGGGCAATATCTCTGTACTCGCCGTCCGCGGCCTTGCGGCTGGGCATTGCTATAAACAAGCCCTTTTCGCCGTCAATCACTTTGATATCATGTACCACAAACTCATCATCAATCGTAATTGATACCACTGCTTTCATCTTTCCTTCTTTTGCTACTTTTCTTACACGCACGTCGGTTATATTCATCACGCATGCCCCTTTCATCGCCATTCTCTTTTTCTAGTACCTTTTATTCTTCTTATGACAAGAGAGATTTCCGCATCTCAATGCGGCTAATCCCCGTCACAGAACATATCTTTCGTTCTGCTCCACGACAATCTTAATTTCCCCTTCACCGCAGTGATAAGAATTTGCGCGGATTGTATCCCGGCTCTCCACAATACAGTTCTCTATGTGAGTATTATCTCCCAAATATACGTCATTGAGAATCACCGAGTTCTTAATCACACAGTTATTTCCGACAAATACTTTCTTAAACAGTACAGAATTCTCCACTGTGCCGTTGATAATACATCCACTGGCCACAAGACTATTTTTCACGACCGCACCCGGATTGTACTTTGCCGGAGGAAGATCATCAATCTTCGTCTTAATCCCTGGCTCCTGGCGGAAGAAATAATCTCTTACCTCAGGTTTTAAAAAGTCCATATTCGTCTGATAATAAGATTCCACCGTCGAGATATTGCTCCAATAGGAATTGATCTTATATCCGTAAATTCTCTTCAAATTTTTATACCGGATTAAAATATCTTTCACAAAATCATGCCGGTTCTCCTGAGCACATTTTTCAATCAGCTCAATCAGCTGTCTTCTCCTGAGCACATAAATTCCCGTGGAAATTGTATGATAGCTGGAAACCATCGGTTTCTCCTCAAAATCCTCGATTCTGCAGTCTTCATTCATACGAATCATGCCAAAACGTTCCACATCCGAATCATTTGCATCCTTGCACACAACCGTGATGTCTGCACGCTTTGCGATATGGTATTCCAGCACCTTATTGTAATCCATCTTATAGATTCCATCGCCTGACGCAATCACAACATACGGCTCATGACTATTTTTCAGCCAGCTCAGGTTCTGATAGATCGCATCTGCGGTCCCCTGATACCAGAAACCGTTGTCCGGAGTCACCGTAGGGGTAAAAACATATAAGCCTCCCTGCTTTCTTCCAAAATCCCACCATTTGGAGGAACTCAGATGCTCATTCAGCGATCTGGAATTGTACTGAGTCAGCACAGCTACCTTCTGAATATGGGAGTTTGACATATTGCTCAGCGCAAAATCAATGCTCCGGTAACTGCCCCCAATGGGCATTGCCGCGATCGCTCTCTTATTGGATAGTTCTCTCATGCGGTTGTTGTTTCCGCCTGCTAAAATAATGCCAATTGCTCTCATGCTCTGTCACCGTCCTTTTTAATTACTCCCCCGCTTACCAGCTCACCGTTAGGGTAATCTTCTTTTGTAGTCACACCTCTCAGAGCAGTGTTCTTTCCTATTTTGACTCCATCAGGAATTACACTTCCTTCCCCAATGGTGACAAGACCAAAGGCATACACCGCCGGCTTTAACACATTAGGAGTATTCTCATCGCCGCACCCCAACACAACGTTCTTCCCTACAATGACATCCTCCGCTATGATGGACTTGTCCATTACTGTCCCTTCTCCCACTACGGAATTTCTCATAATGATTGAGTCTCTGACAACCGCTCCCTGTTCAACTTTTACATTTGGACCTACCACGGAGTTATGTACCTCCCCATAGATCTCAGCCCCTTCTCCTATCAGGCTTTTCTCCACAACCGCATCTGACGAAATATACTGCGGTGGTATGATATCTCCCTTGGTATAGATCTTCCAAAATTCTTCATAGAGATTAAACTCAGGAATAATGTCAATCAACTCCATATTAGCCTCCCAGTAGGACCCAAGAGTTCCAACATCTTTCCAATATCCATTATATTCATAAGCAAACAGCCTCTGTCCCTTTTCTTTACAATACGGAAGCACATGCTTACCAAAATCACAGCTTTGCTGATCTTTCAGCGCGTACAACGCTTCTCTCAGCACTTCCCATGTAAAGATGTAAATTCCCATAGACGCCAGGTTGCTGCTAGGCTTTTCTGGTTTCTCCTCAAATTCTGTAATACGTCCCGTCTCATCCGTCACCATAATCCCAAATCGGCTGGCCTCCTCTATGGGCACTGGCATCGTCGCTATGGTGATATCCGCTTTATTCGCCTTGTGATAATCCAGCATCACCTCATAGTCCATCTTATAAATATGTCTCTGACAGAATCAACACATAATCTGGATTATACTGTTCCATATAACGACATATTCTGGCAAAATGGCATTTGCAGTACCTGTATACCACTCGCTGCTAGTACTCTTCTCATAAGGAGGAAGAACGGTGACGCCGCCTTCATTCCGGTCCAAGTCCCAAGGAATGCCAATTCCAATATGCGTGTTTAACCGCAGCGGCTGATACTGAGTCAAAACACCCACCGTATCAATATTAGAATTGATACAATTACTCAGAGGAAAATCAATGATTCTATATTTTCCCCCAAAGGCTACCGCCGGTTTTGCAACACGCTCAGTCAAAACGCCTAATCTGCTGCCTTGTCCGCCTGCTAAAAGCATGGCAATCATTTCTTTCTTAATCATGCAATCACCTCTTGAACGTTATGATAAAATATTATAGCACACTTTCATACATTAGTGAACATATATTACAAT
>ENA-OQCB01000281-OQCB01000281.1-human-gut-metagenome-genome-assembly--contig:-NODE-281-length-24374-cov-5.374644_pt1 | contig 24374 bp, 23 predicted proteins | sample MGYA00242493_ERZ504568 | MGnify/ENA primary metagenome ERZ504568 (study PRJEB26092, sample SAMD00036229) | human gut metagenome | host: Homo sapiens | study: EMG produced TPA metagenomics assembly of...
AAGCGTTGTTAAGGAATTCTTTCTTCCAATTGCGGAGCAGATTTGGTTGGATGTTATTCTCGGTTGCAAGGGAGTTTAGATCTTTCTCGCCCTTAAGCAGCTCGATTACTAGGTCTGATTTAAATTTAGCACTAAAATTTCTTCTTTGTCTGGACATAATGATGAATCCTCACTTTCATACTGATTTTAGTATATCAGATTCATTAATATTTGTCCGAAAAAGTGTCTTAATTTATGAGACCATTATAGTGTCAACCGATTCTGAAAAATTTCAGATTAGTTTTCCCCTTTTGCTATAAAGCTCATCATCAGTATATGTAAGAAATAATAAAAAATACATAAGCGGTGGATACCCAATATCGTAATAAAAAAATCAGGTTCAAGAGATAGTAGAAAGCAGTCTGGAAAATGAAATTGGTATTATCATGCTTGCTGAGGCGGATAATTTGGATTCACAGTACCTAATTGGTCAAATGGAAACATCTTGATCTTAAGTTATGGATACCTGAGCGTGCCATTGAAAAACAGCAGAAGCTGACCTTAATGCATCCGAAACAGGCGGAAAACCTTGGAAAATCCACATACCAAATAGCGAAGGAGCTTACCGAACATGTATTGATGACTACATGGTAAGCTCAGGGAGCGGAACCTATCCGTCGGCATACTTATGAATGATTAGATACTATCCAATATTTAGGCGATACCGGCGTGGAGTGATTCCTTTATAACGTTTAAATGTTTTGATAAAGTAGCATACATCGCTAAAACCACATCTATAGGCTACCTCTGTCAAGGTTAGATCAGAGGTACTTAATTCGCTGCAGGCGCGCTCAATACGATAGTAGTTCAAGTAATCAATGGGGGTTCTGTGAATGATAGAATGGAAATAGCTGCAGAAATATTTGGGAGACATTCCGGCAATTCTGGACAATTCATTCAGTGTAATAGTCTGCCCGTAATTACTATCTATGTATTCCAGCACAGGTTTGAGCTGCATCATCTTTCTGGAAGATTTTGTATCATCAGCCTTATCCTGATAAAGCCTTTTCTGGTAGATAATTCCAAAAATTTCAAATAAAGTGCCCATAGTTATCAATTCGTTTCCAGGCTCACTATGCTGCATGGATATGAAAAGATGTCCGATAATTTGATGCAGGGAACGGTTGCTTTTTGTAAAATGATTCTGTACGATAATCTGATGCTTTGTAATAAGGCGGATATAAAACCGACAGGTATCTGTGTGCATGAGGAGACGCTGGATATCGAACACAATACATTCATAAATACAATTATGAGGTAAACCGCCATGAATAACCCCCTCATTAATAAAAATAATATCCCCAGCTTTAGCTTCAAATTCTTCATCATCTAACTTTAAATAGAGGATTCCCTCCAAAATCCGGATGATTTCCAACTCTTTATGACAGTGGAATGGCATGTTATAACGGGGATGATGCTCGTCTACATGGTAATATTCGATAGGAAAGTCCGGAGTCCCGTGCTGCTTTTTTTCATTATAGTCCAGATAGTGCATACTGCAGCCCTCCTAAAAATGTAAAAATAACTATAAATACAGAGCAGTAAAGTAAATATATGGGTAATATGGCTAAAAAATGAATATTGTTATATATTTTGCCATTATATCACAGCAAATAGCTATATATCAATAGTATAATACAATTACGCAAGAGGAGCACAAAAATACAGAACTTAATAAGTTAAAGCGAACACAATCTAAAATTAAAAGGGAGGAAATACTATGTCAACAAACAGATTGATTGGGGCTTATCCTGTTATCGGCATCAGACCCACAATAGACGGAAGACAGGGATATATGAAAGTAAGGGAATCTCTGGAAGAACAGACCATGAATATGGCCAAAAGCGCGGCGGCCCTGTTTAGGGAAAATCTTTTTTACAGCAATGGAGAACCGGTAAACGTAGTGATTGCGGATTCCACCATTGGACGGGCGGGGGAAAGCGCGGCCTGCGCGGATAAATTCCGCAGAGCCGGAGTGGATATTACCCTGACTGTGACCCCATGCTGGTGTTACGGTGCGGAGACCATGGACATGGATCCGCATACAATCAAGGGCGTGTGGGGATTTAACGGAACGGAGAGACCCGGTGCCGTATATCTCTCCTCTGTACTGGCTACCCATGCGCAGAAGGGGCTTCCGGCTTTTGGTATCTATGGACATGATGTCCAGGATGCTGATGATACAAGTATACCTGAGGATGTAAAAGAAAAACTTCTCCGTTTTGGACGCGCCGCAGTGGCTGCCGCTACCATGAGGGGAAAGTCATATCTCCAGATAGGTTCTATCTGCATGGGAATTGGAGGTTCCATCATAGACCCGGCATTTATTGAGGAATATCTCGGGATGCGGGTGGAATCCGTAGACGAAGTGGAACTGATCCGCCGTATGAGTGAGGAAATATACGATAAAGAAGAGTTTGAAAAGGCCCTTGCATGGACAAAGGCAAACTGTAAGGAGGGCTTTGACAAGAACCCTCCCGAAGTCCGGAAGACCCGGGAACAGAAGGATAGAGATTGGGAATTCGTAGTTAAGATGATGTGCATCATCAAGGATTTGATGAATGGGAATCCCAATCTGCCGGAGGGACGGGAGGAAGAGCGGATCGGACACAATGCCATCGCCGCAGGCTTCCAGGGACAGAGACAGTGGACAGATTTTTATCCCAATGGTGACTTCGCTGAGTCCATGCTGAATTCCTCCTTTGACTGGAACGGCGCAAGGGAGCCGTACATACTGGCTACTGAGAACGACACATTAAATGGGCTGGGAATGCTGTTCATGAAGCTGCTCACCAACAGGGCGCAGATTTTCGCGGATGTGCGTACGTACTGGAGCCCTGAGGCTGTTAAGAAGGCGGCCGGATATGATTTGGAAGGGGTCGCAAAGGAAGCAGGCGGTTTCCTGCATCTGATCAATTCCGGAGCGGCCTGTTTGGATGCCACGGGTAAAGCCCTGGATGAAGACGGACAGCCGGTCATGAAGCCATGGTATGAGGTGACGGCGGACGATCAGAAGGCAATGATGGAAGCAACCACATGGAATGAGGCAGATTTTGGGTATTTCAGAGGCGGCGGCTATTCTTCCAGATATGTTACAGAAGCCCAGATGCCATGTACGATGATCCGCTTAAACCTGGTAAAGGGACTGGGGCCTATGCTCCAGATCGCAGAAGGCTGGACAGTGAAACTGCCGGACGATGTAACTGACATCTTATGGAAGAGAACGGACTACACATGGCCGTGCACCTGGTTTGCGCCCAGGGTGACAGGCCGGGGCGCATTTGCCTCCGCGTATGACGTGATGAATAACTGGGGAGCTAACCACGGTGCAATCAGCTATGGACATATTGGGGCGGACCTTATTACACTCTGCTCAATCTTAAGGATTCCTGTCAGCATGCACAATGTGCCTGAGGAAAAAATATTCCGTCCTGCAGCCTGGAACGCATTTGGAATGGACAAAGAGGGACAGGATTTCCGTGCCTGTGCGGCTTATGGGCCTTTATATAAGTAAGGCGGTGTGTCTATGAGCCATAAAAATGTACTGGCAGTGGATTTCGGTGCTTCCAGTGGAAGGGTAATGCTGGGAAACTTTGATGGGAACCGGATATCTATACAGGAAATCCATCGTTTCCCCAATGATCCGGTTATATTAAACGGAACCATGTACTGGGATTTCCTGCGGCTGTTTTTTTGAGGTGAAGCAGGGACTGATGAAAGCAAAGAGGTATGGAAAGATTGACAGCATCGGCGTGGATACCTGGGGCGTGGATTTCGGCCTGATTGATAAGGAGGGACATCTTTTAGAAAACCCGGTACACTACCGGGATGCGCGGACCGCGGGGATGCTTGAAAAGAGTTTTGGAAAGATGGATAAGGACCGCTTTTATCAGATTACGGGCAGCCAATTTATGGAGATTAACACGGTATTCCAGCTTTTGGCTCTGCTGGAAAAGCGGCCCGGGCTTCTGGAGGGAACCTCCAGACTTCTGTTGATGCCGGACTTATTTAATTATTATCTATGTGGGGCACAGGTCAGCGAGTACTCCATCGCGTCCACCACGCAGATGCTGGATGCCCGTACTAAGATGTGGTCGAAGGAAGTGTTGGAGAGCCTAGGTATCCCGGAACGGCTTCTGAGCGGTATCGTTCCATGTGGAACGAGACTTGGTTTCATAAAAACCGGGATTTGCCAGGAGCTGGGAATTGAGCCTATGGAAGTGATTGCTGTGGCAGGACACGATACGCAGAGTGCCCTTGCGGCTGTTCCTGCCAGGGATAAGGATTTCATCTTCATCAGCTGCGGAACATGGTCGCTGTTTGGCACAGAACTGGACGAACCTGTTATCAACGGGTTGTCAGAACGGCTGAATATCACAAATGAAGGCGGGTGCCAGGGAAAGATTTCCTTCCTCAAGAATATTATCGGGTTGTGGCTGATCCAGGAAAGCAGGAGACAGTGGATTCGTGAGGGAAAGGAGTACAGTTTCGGACACCTGGAGCAAATGGCCGCGGATGCAAAGCCATTTAAAGCCCTGATTGACCCGGATGCACCAGAGTTTGTTCCGGCTGGAAACATTCCTGAGAGAATCCGGAGATACTGCCGTGAAAGCGGACAGAGGGTACCGGAAAATGAGGCGGAGATTGTGAGATGTATCGACGAGAGCCTGGCGTTTAAGTACCGCATGACATTGGAAGAAATTAAGATGTGTACCGGAAGAGAGTACCCGGCTATCCATATGGTGGGTGGCGGAACACAGAGCGGACTTCTCTGCCAGATGACGGCCAATGCGTGTCATTGTCCGGTGATTGCCGGACCGGTGGAGGCTACCGTACTGGGCAACGCGGCTGTGCAGCTGCTTGCGGCAGGAGAACTTAGGGATCTGGATCAGGTGAGAAGTGTCGCAGGGGCTTCCGCCAAGGTAAGCATCTATGAGCCGAAAGATACAGATCAATGGGAGCAGGTATACGGACAATATAAAAAGATGCTGGAATGACCAAAGACCGGGACAACCTGGAAAATAAGGAGGTATTATGGAATTAAGCTATATGGAACTAAGGGAACAGATTTGCGATGTGTGCCATAAGATGTGGCAGCTTGGCTGGGTGGCGGCGAATGACGGCAACGTGTCCGCCAGGCTGGGTGACGGAACCTTTCTTGCCACTCCCACCGGAATGAGCAAAAGTTTCATCACACCGGAAAAACTGGTTCGTATCGATGGGAAAGGCGAGGTGTTGGAAAGCCTTCCCGGATACAGGCCCTCTTCAGAGATTAAGATGCATCTCCGCTGCTATAAAGAGCGTGAGGATGTTAATTCCGTGCTTCACGCCCACCCGCCTGTGGCCACCGGATACGCGGTAGCCAATGTGCCGTTGGACGAGTACTCTATGATTGAGACGGTAATTGCTCTGGGTTCGATTCCGGTAACGCCTTACGGAACCCCCTCCACTTACGAAGTACCGGATAACATAGCGCCTTATCTGGGGGAACATGACGCAATGCTCCTTCAGAATCATGGAGCTTTGACCGTGGGGGCTGATGTGATTACCGCTTATTACCGCATGGAAACACTGGAACTCTTTGCAAAAATCAGCCTTAACGCCAGAATGCTGGGAGGTGCACAGGAAATATCCAGGGAAAATATTGACCGCCTTATCTCAATGAGGAAAGGATATGGAGTAACCGGCAGGCACCCCGGTTATAAAAAATACAGTAAACAGGGGGAAAACAGATGCTAAGAGGAATATCCCATATATTGTCTCCTGAACTGTTAAAGATATTATGTGAAATGGGTCACAGCGACCGGATTGTGATTGCCGATGGGAATTTTCCGGCAGAGTCCATGGGCAGGGATGTCCATGTCATACATATGGAAGGCCACGGCGTGCCGGAGATACTGGAAGCAATCCTCTCGCTTTTTCCCCTGGACACCTACGCGGAACACCCTGTCTGCCTGATGTCGGTAACGGACGGGGATACGGTTGAAACACCGATCTGGGATCGATACATGACATTGGTGGAAGCGTGTGACAGCAGGGGCAAAAGTGCCGTCGGCTATATAGAGCGGTTCGCGTTCTACGAGGAGGCAAAGAAAGCTTATGCAATTATCGCCACCAGCGAGAAAGCGCTTTATGCCAATATCATGCTGCAAAAAGGGGTAGTTACCGACCAGGGCCTGTAAACGGGTTCCGCCAAAACAGTGCAATTAGTAAAGAAATGGAAGGTGATGATGTGGGAGAAGTAATTCTGACCATGAAAGACATTGATAAGTCCTTTGTCGGAGTACATGCGTTAAAAAATGCCTGTCTGGAACTAAAAAAGGGCGAGGTCCATGCACTGATGGGTGAGAATGGTGCCGGAAAATCCACCCTCATGAAGATATTGACGGGAATCTACAGCAAAGACAGCGGTACTATTGTGTATGAGGGGCGCCAGGTGGAGTTTAAAAGTCCCAGGGAAGCGCAGGACGCCGGCATTGTGATTGTGCATCAGGAATTAAACATGATGAACCACTTAACTGTGGCCCAGAATATCTTTATCGGCAAAGAAAAAATGAACGGAAAGCTGATTAATGACCGCAGGATGGTAGAAGAGGCAGAAAAGCTGTTCGGATTACTGAATATCAGGATTGACCCAAGGGAAACAATGGGGAGGCTGACGGTCGGGCGCCAGCAGATGTGTGAGATAGCCAAGGCAATCTCAACAGATGCCAAGATAATCGTATTTGATGAACCGACTGCCGCGCTGACAGATTCAGAAATCAGCGAGCTGTTCAAAATCATCCGTGACCTAAGAGCCAAGGATATCGGAATTGTATACATTTCCCACCGCATGGATGAAATTAACCAGATTACTGACAGGGTAACGGTTATGAGGGACGGGGAATATGTGGGTACGCTGACAACCAAGGATTCCACGAAAGACGACATCATCCAGATGATGGTAGGACGCACGGTGTATGAGGAGCCTAAGAGTTTCAGCAATGTAAAGCCGTCTGCCCCGGTGGTGCTGAAGGTTGAACACCTGAATGTTGGGAAAACAGTAAAAGATGTAAGCTTTGAACTTCGCAAAGGAGAAATCCTGGGTTTTTCAGGACTCATGGGAGCCGGAAGGACGGAGACAGCCAGGGCTATCTTTGGTGCTGACAGGAGAGACAGCGGTGATATTTATGTGAATGGAAAACGGGTGGATATCAAGAACCCACAGGACGCGGTTGACGCCGGGATTGGATATCTGTCGGAGGACCGCAAGCGCTATGGTGTGATCATTGAGAAAACGGTAGCCGAGAATACGACAATGGCTTCCCTGAAAGCATTCTGCAAAGGCCTGTTTATTGATAAGAAAGCGGAAAAAGAAACCGCGGAACAATATGTGGAGGCATTAAAGACCAAGACACCATCCGTGGAACAGCAGGTGCGCAGCCTGTCGGGAGGTAACCAACAGAAAGTGGTCATTGCAAAATGGCTTACCAGGAACTGCGACATCCTGATATTTGACGAACCCACAAGGGGAATCGATGTAGGGGCAAAAAGCGAGATTTATACATTGATGAATAATCTTGTAAAGCAGGGGAAGTCCATTATCATGATATCCTCTGAACTGACGGAAGTGCTGCGAATGAGTGACCGTATCCTGATTATGTGTGAGGGCCGTAAAACAGGAGAAATCAGCATAGAAGAAGCTACCCAGGAAAAAATCATGCATGCCGCTACACTGAGAGATTAAATGGGAGGTTAAAGACATGTCAAATAATGGGAATCAGGTAAAAAAGGAGCCGAATGGATTGTTCAAAGCCATCGGTACTCAGAAATTGGTGGCAGTCATTGCGCTGATTGTATTATTCATGTTCTTCTGGATTTTTGGGGACAATTTTGCAAAATACAGTACACTGGTCAGCATTTTTGATTCGTCCTATTATATTGGTTTTATGGCGATAGGTGTAACATTTGTAATCATCACCGGAGGAATCGACTTATCCATTGGTACGGTCTGTATCTGCTGTTCCTTGATTTCAGGAACGCTGTATACAAAACTGGGACTGCCTATGCCGCTGTGCGTTATCCTGGCCATACTGATGGGAGGCCTGTTCGGACTTGCCAATGGACTTATGGTATCTGTCATGAGGCTTCCGGCCTTTATTGCCACACTGGGAACCATGATGATTACCAGAGGCCTGGGTTCGATTGTGACAAATACGGCAACCGTGACCTTTCCGCAGGCTTTTGCGCCGGGCGGCTCATTCAGAGGCATTTTCAAGTTAAAAGGAGCAGGGCTTCCGCAGGCAGGTATCCCCACGGGATTCATACTGCTGATTACACTTGCAATCCTGATGGCAATCCTTCTCAACAAGGCGCGTCCGGGACGCTATATACTGTCTCTAGGGAGTAATAAGGAGGCGACCCGGCTTTCCGGTGTAAATGTGGTAAAGTGGGAGACTTTGGCTTATGTCATAAGCGGTCTGTTTGCCGGGCTGGCAGGTGTGTCTTATGCAGCGGTATACTCCACACTCATGCCTGGAACCGGAAATGGATTTGAACTGGATGCAATCGCCGGAGTTGTAATCGGCGGAACATCCCTGGCAGGTGGCGTGGGTTCCATATCGGGGACTTTAATCGGTGTTTTTATTATGTCCGTTTTGAAGACAGGCCTTCCCTTTGTGGGAGTACAGCCACATTATCAGCTGCTGATTACCGGATTTGTGTTGATCATAGCCGTATTTGTAGATGTTTTGAATAGAAGGAAACAGGGGAAGGATTGATACACACTAATAACCCGCAAAGCGGGATAATAAAGGGAGGTTTATTCATGAAGATAAGATTATTAAGTACAGTTATCTGCGCAGCAGTAGTTTCCACGATGGTAATGGGCTGCTCCAGCGGAGCCAGCGCGCCTGCCACGACAGCCGCAGCAGCGGCCGCTCCAGAGACAGTGGTAAAAGACACAACAGCAGGGGATACGGAGGCAGCCAAGGCAGATGGGGCTGTGGACTACAGCGATGTCACGGTTGAGATTGTGGCAAAAGGCTTCCAGCATGATTTTTGGAAAGCGGTAAAGATGGGATCAGAGCAGGCTGCAGAGGATTTGGGGCTTAAGTCCACCAATTTTGTAGGGCCAGCCAGTGAGAGTGCAGTCGCTGAGCAGATTGAGCAGTTAAATAATGCGGTCAACAAGGCTCCAAGCGCCATCTGCCTGGCGGCTTTGGATACACAGGCGTCCCTGGATGCAATTTCCAATGCTCAGGCAGCAAATATTCCGATTGTAGGGTTTGATTCCGGTGTGCCGGATGCCCCTGCAGGCTCCATTGTGGCCAATGCCGCTACGGATAACTATGCAGCGGGCGGTCTGGCCGCGGAGAAATTGTATGAAATGATTAAGGATAAGGTCACAGCTCCGGCAGAAGAGGTCAGAATCGGCGTTGTCTCCCAAGATGCGACATCCCAGTCCATTGGAGAACGGACGGGCGGTTTCATAGACAGAATGCGTACCTTGGCTGGCGAAGATAAATGCATGGTAGTAGGCCATGATAAGTATAATAAGGCAGTTGACGGAGCAAAGGTGATTATTGATGTAGGCATTCCGGCAACCGTGGATGATGCGGCTTGTGTGACTGTGGCCAATACCCTGCTGAATAAAAATGATTTGATTGCCATTTATGCGTCCAACGAATTTACAGCCAAGAACCTGGTGACAGCCAATGAGAGTCTTCAGGTGCTGGGGGTAGATAAAGTAATCGGCGTTGGATTCGACTCAGGCGCCATCCAGCTTGATGCTATCAAGAGTGGTGTCTTAGCAGGTTCCATCACGCAGAATCCGGTACAGATTGGATATCAGGCGGTTACCCTGGCAGCCAAGGCAGCCAAAGGAGAACCGGTAGAGGATGTTGATACTGGTGCACTGTGGTATGACAGCACCAATATGGATTCAGCGGAAGTGGCTCCGTGTCTCTATAAATAATATTGTATCAGCCAGCTGTTCAATCATAAATTGATTAGACGGCTGGCTGTATCGTTTGGTATATAGCGGTATTCTAAGTGTTCGAAGTTTTCAGATAATCGTCCTATGTGAAGAAACATTTTATTAGAGCTAAAGACAGGCTAAATAGGGGCATAGTAGGCTATCAAACAAGGAAATGAAATGTCTTAAGCAGATTGCGGAGAAATCAGATTTGCTAAAGAACATGAATCAACAATGTGGATGAAAAATTTAATAAAACAAAAGGAGAGGGCGGCGATACTATTGGATTATTGTTGCCCTCTCCTTTTGTTTTATAATTATCTTAATTCTATAGGGTCAACACTGGAAGTATCTTCATTTAAAATGACAATGAGTTCATCTTTTAAAATTGCCTGGGCAATAGAAATTCATTTCACGAAGTATTTTTGCATACCTTCTCCTCACGGAACAAAATAGAAAGACTGACAATCCAGGTTACTTATACCGTTTTTATCAGTCTTTTAAGGTTTAATGCTGTTGCCAATAGGAGGCATTCTTCCAGCGATTTTTGGAGACCCCTTTTGTGTATCTTATTCAGTTTGTGTTCTTGTTTTAGAATAGCAAATGTTCCTTCCGCCCATATCTGTCTGAGTCGCATGATTCTCAGATAATTGCTGATTCTCATGTTCTGATTTTATGGAATCAAATCAGAACGAAGGATTGAAAAGAAAGTGGCGCTTAACTTTTGCCTACCGCTTGTTTGTGGGCTTGGCTTTCTTCAATTATTGTAAGGCGAGGAAATTACAAAAGCAAAGGTACTGGAATACTGGGAACAGCTGCAACGAAAACATCAGGCTCGTAACGTCAATGCCAATGCGCCGTTCAGCTTGACCGTTGACTGGCTTTGCTCTTTTCCCAACAAACTGGAATCTGTCAATTTTGAATTTCCAACGCTTTGTCCGTCATTAGTTTATAACTGATGAGTGCTTCACCGTTGAGATCCTCCCGATTCATATCTACACCAACAATACTGTAATTATCATAAGTCTTATAGTAGTAAATACCCCTGTCAGCATTACAGCAAGAAGTGTAAATGGAAATTTCATATTTCCCGTCCGCCAAACGGCAACATCCTCTTTGCTGCTCAACGGAGCCTAATATATGGAAAAATTGGCTTACGCTTGATTTTTCGTCATTCTCGGACAGTGAATTCATTTTTGTAAAAGCCACACGTACAAATCTTGACATAGATGATAAGTCTCCGGGGAGCCCGATAGCGCCCATGCCCCTACTGTATGCATTTAGCCTAATCTGTTCGGAAAAGCAATTTTTAGGGGTGTCGATGGACAATCTCATATAGTTGTTCAAATTGAACATTTGAAACGGAAAAGGCGGATTATTTGTGAGAACACCTACGGGATTATCATAAACAAATATACCGTCCTTCACACTTTCTACCGTAATGGAGCTGTTTTTATCCGAAATGATCCAATGGAGCTGTGCCATAGGAAAATGTGGACTAAACGGTTCGGCCAAGAAGTTGATCCTGTCAAGCAGTTCTCTCGCGTCATTCACAGTTGCACACTGACCCATGATCCAAGGAATAAATTCCCATTGGGCAATGTTGTCCTTACCTTTTTCTTTTTCACGGTAATGAGCATTTCCCACAAAATTTAGCCCGGCAATACACAGACCCTTTTCGTTTACAGCATCATAATACAGTGGATAATTCTCTGTTATATGAGCCATTCCCATAAAAGCAAAATGATGATCCATTGTTCCCATACTTCGAAACATCAACTTGAAATTTCTTGGTGTGACTGTAACAGTCTCACCATAGGAAATTTCATAATCAAGTGTCCGTCCAAAATAGAAATCTCTGGTTTTATAAGTTGCTGCTGTACACATAATTCTTTCTCCTTCATTGCGTTATACGATATTTCATCAGCATATGCCTATTCCCCTCAAATCCCGACTTGTTTGCCTCACCGAATTGGAAGTTATTAAACTCTTTTTATCGGATAGCACACCACGGTTTTTAGGTTCCTGGTTGCCATCTTGCGAGGATTGCACAAATAAATCTCTTGGTGATAGAGTATCCGTAATGTCAATAGTTTAATCCTGTTTCTCGGCATATTCAATCATAGCGGAAATGGTTTCGGATTCATCATCATAAGAACCGAGGTGCATACACTACACACACTCACCCTTATCATAGGTAAAAAACTTAACCTTTGTAAAATCTTGTTTTTTCTTCTTGGCTTTTTCTTCAATCGCCCAATCAAAATCCACCTTTGTTACGAAATCAGGCAAACAAATGACAAAAATAAATTCAAAATTACCCTTTGCATAGTCAATTCCGGTAAAGCCGTTCTGCCAACAAAATCCTTCATGGGGGCAACATAATCAAAATATCTATCAATTTTATGCTCGCATTATAGCTCATTTTGATAGTAAATACAATACCACACAGCAACCTGAGAGATGATACATACTCACCGTTTCATCGTTGGTATTACCTTTGTACCGCACGGCGATGTAGTTTATTTCGGAACCGTTACGATAGATGATTTGTTTTGCGGCATATAAAACTATTTATACTCTTTTTTATAGTCAAATGACATTATTGCATCTCCATAAAGGATGATTTTTCAATTGCTCAACTTTGGTCAAACATGAAGTTCCCATAGAAAGGGCAGGCATACATGATACCACCAAGGGTAGGATTGCCACAATAACCCATCTTTTCTATATTTTCGATAACAGTGCTACGAGGATATAAAAAATATATCTTTCGCGAAAGTGGACAAGGAGTTGGTATGCGATGATATCACTATTATATCTACTGCATTGAGAAAATCCGTTGTCTTACATACTGCGGTAATATACGGCCCCTTACCGGTGCAATCCGACCTTTTCTTTTTTACAAAATTGCCGGGCTTGTCGCTGAAAAGGCCGTAGATCCATCCCACCAGCTGTCCCTTTGGCTGATTGCGGAACTGGGACTGGCGGTTGAACGTACAACTCATCAGCCAGTTAGAGTCCTTGCCGGTGACGATGCCGCTCATCCAGTTGCTCTGCTTCGGATTAGAACAGAATTTATTAGGACGCCGAAAGCGGGGCTTGCGCCGCTATCTTCCGCCACATATCCTAGCCGCCGCTTGGCTTAATTTCCGTATGGAACGATGCAGGGGGGATTTTGAGAACTCAGACTGGAATTTTCCACGCAGCCGCCGTTGGTGATAAAGACCAGATCGTTTTCCGTTAAATCAACGAATTCCGTATGACCATCCGCCAGAAGTTGGAGTCCAGAACCTCCTTGCCCAAAAAAGTTGGTGATGCGCTTGTCATACAGTTTTTCATCCGAGGCAAAAAACAGGTGAATGATCTCTAAGGCTCCCTTGTCGGACAGGCCGAACTTGCCGTCCGTATGGGCATCCTAGCCTCAATTCGCTGTGGCCCGCATGAGGGCATAGTTGAGATCTTTTTTGTTCAGCCAATAATACTCATCCAATACACTTCCGCCATCTGTTTAGATGGACGGAATCGACCGGAAAAGATCCCACATCACTTCAACGTGGTTGTCCATCTCCCGATCACCCTGCATGACATAGCCCAGGCCAGGGTATTCATAACCGTCACACGCTCCACCCGGTATCGAATCCTTTTCAAACACATGAATGCGGTCACCGCTCATCTAGCCGTCCCGAACCAGATAACATGCGGCTGTCAATGCCGCCAGGCCGGTTCCAATGATATAGGCAGATTTGGATTCAACTCCTTCGGGCTTGCGGGGCCGGGCAAAAGCCTCATAGTTACCACTTGCGTAATACATATCTAAAACCCTCATATCATTTCCTGATTTTATTATGTCCCTGGGACAACACAAATAAACCATGACAAGAATTTTCAATTTCATATGCCTCGCTTCTGAGAAAGTAGTTCCTATTTGTTTTCGGTTCTTTTGCATCTGATCTGGATTTCATAGACCAGAACACAACATTCATTACAATGGCAGATGCAACCTTTCAATGCAATCTCCATATATCTGCAAAACTTGTTATTGTCCTGAAACCTTGTCAGATACATTGACATCTGCAAAGTTTTATTTTTCCAAGCCTAAGGTAAAAACCATCGCTTTTAGGCGGTAGAGTTTCATCAGTAATTCCTTCAAGTAGAGGCAGTAATATAATTAACGTACGGGGAGATGCGTAGAACTGGCGAATTATAGAAACGGAAGTCATGCAGTATATGATATAAAATATCACTTTGCGTGGATAACGAAATACAGATACGAAGCATTAAAAGGAGATGCAGCCTTTATGCTGCGAGAACTGTTAAGGCAGACAGCCAAGGGATAAAAATATTACAGGGAAGTATTCAGCCGGATCATGTCTATATGCTATTGTTATGCCCAACAAATTTGTCACCAAGTGAGATTATGCAGAATCTGAAAGGGAAAAATAAAGGATATTATAAGAGGAGTTCCCACAATTAAGAAAGAGATATTGGGGACAGTATATGTGGGGGAGAAGATATTTTTGTGGCACAGTAGGAGAAGTCAAACAAAGAATGATAGAAGAATATAGAAAAGCTGGGAAGAGAAGATGGGTACGACAATTTTTCGATAGGGGAAGAATGACTACCTCAGTAGAACTTTAGTGGACTTTAGTCTAAAAGAAAGGGCTTTAGCCCCATTGCGACTTTCGGTTGCCTAATGGCGGTTTTTAGACCGAATCAACCCACCGGCTTTAGCTGATGGTAGTTGAGTATACCAAAAAAGGGGGAGCACGTCACTCAGGGAGTTCGCTGTAGTACTAGGTTTGGAACGTAAACTTAAAAATATGCCAAACAATCTTTATGGTGGACAACAGTAACATATGGCGATTGCAAGATTTCTTACGGCAAAACCTACGAGTATGGTTGATAAGACTTTGACTCACCCTGACGAGATAAATTTGATAGAGCTGAAAAATGCCGTATCAAAGTAAATTGCAAGAAAAAAGCAAGAATATAAACATAGCATTTTCATAACACTATGTTAAAGTATTCTTACTTGTACTTATAAAGGAGGGACTGTTTCGTGTCAAAAGCAACGCTATTTGACAGTCGTATCAAAAAATACGCTTACTGTGATCCATTAGAAATCTATCGAGACATTGGCACATCTCCGGATGGTCTGACCATTGAGCAAATTGAGTCGATGCGGGAGAAGTATGGAAAGAACAGCTTCAATGAGCGAAAAAATGATACGATGATGAAACGATTGCAACGGGCATTTATTAACCCGTTTCATGTGATTCTTTTTGTTCTGGGTATTGTTTCTCTCATTACAGATGTTTTTGTAGTATCCAATTTTGCAAGAAACGCTACTACCGCTATTATCATCTTTTCCATGATTCTAATTAGTGGTGTAATTCGTCTGATTCAGGAGCTGCGGGCAAAGAGCGCCGCAGCTCAGCTTGATCGACTGATTCATGAAAGCGTCACGGTGAGGCGCGATGGGGAGTTAATGGAGATTCCCACCGAAGAATTAGTGGTCGGGGATCTTGTTTTATTCTCCGCAGGTGATCGTGTTCCAGCAGATATCAGATTGACGAAGAACACGGATCTTTTTATCTCCCAGGCTGCCATCACTGGCGAGAGCGCCATCCTTGAAAAGAGCTGCCGCAAACTCAGCTACGGCGAGCAGGAGACGCTGACTCAGCTTGAAAACCTCGCTTTTATGGCAACAACTGTTATCAGCGGCAGAGGCGAAGGAATTGTGCTGGCCGTTGGCAAAGACACGCTGTATGGCAGCTTTACAAAGCCCGATCCTGATGACAAAAATTCCTTTCAAAAGGGTGCCAATTCCATTGCCTGGGTCATGCTCCGCTTCATGGCAGTGCTGGTGCCGATTGTGTTTGTGATTCTCGGTATCACAGGTGGAAAATGGCTGGAGTCCTTTGCCTTTGCCCTGTCAGTGGCCGTTGGACTGATGCCGGAAATGCTGCCCATGGTCATTACAGCCTGCCTTGCCAAGGGCAGTCTTGCCATGAGTAAAAAGCAAACGATTATCAAAGATATCAATGCCATGCAGGGCTTTGGAAGTATGGATGTACTTTGCATGGACAAGACTGGCACGCTAACCAATGAAAGTATCCTGCTTGAATATTACATGGATATTCTAGGCAATGAAAATACGGAAGTTCTCGATCTGGCTTATCTGAACAGCGCCTATCATTCCGGCGTTCGCAACACGATTGACAACGCAATTCTTGCCTGTAAGACTATGCCTGGCCGTGAAACACATTATTCCGCCCTTTTGACCCAGTATCAAAAAGCGGACGAAATTCCCTTTGACTATGCCCGCAAGTTTATCAGCACCCTTGTACGAGATATAGATGGCGAGTGTCAGCTCATTATGAAAGGTGACATTGGGCATATCGTTTCCCGTTGCAGCCATGTGGAATATCGGGGTGAAATCCTGCCGATTGAAAAGGATGATATGCAGAGCGTATCTTCTGTGGTAGATGATATGCTCCAGGAGGGGATGAAGGTCATTGCTATCGCACGGAAAAATGTAGGCCATCAAAGAGAAATCACACCCGCTGACGAATTTAATATGACTCTGGTGGGCTATCTGTCCTTTTTTGATGCGCCCAAGCAAACCGCAAAAGAATCCGTGGCAGCCCTCAAGAGGTTAAAAGTGACCCCAAAGATTCTGACGGGAGATCAGGCGGCCATTGCGGTGTCTGTTTGTCGTCGGGTGGGCATCTCTGCCGAGACTGTGCTGACCGGTGCAAAACTGGATGAAATGACAGACAGCGAACTTAGCATGGCGGTTGAAGAAATTCATGTTTTTGCGGAACTTACTCCGGGTCAAAAGGTGCGTCTGGTATCCGCTCTGCGGGAAAACGGTCACTCGGTGGGTTTCCTTGGTGATGGCGTCAATGACATCCCGGCACTTTGCGAGGCCAATGTGGGCATCTCGGTGGACACGGCAGTGGACGCAGCCAAAGATGCAGCCGATGTGGTTTTGCTGCAAAAGGATCTCAATGTCCTGGAACAAGGTGTTTTGGAAGGGCGCAAGACCTTTACCAATATGCTCAAATACATCAAGATCACCGCCAGCTCCAACTTTGGTAATATTTTCGCCATCATATGCGCCAGCGCATTTTTGCCGTTTCTGCCCATGACATCCATCCAGATTCTGCTTCTGAATTTGCTGTACGATATTTTGTGTATTGTTCTGCCGTGGGACAATGTGGACGAGGAAGAAACCCTATCTCCGAGAGATTGGTCGGGCAAAACTTTGGGACGGTTTATGATGTCATTCGGGCCACTCAGCTCTCTGTTTGATATTGCGACCTTCCTGTTCCTGTATTATTTCCTGTGTCCCATGCTATGTGGAGGAGCAACCTATCTAAATATTACCGATCCTTCTTTGCAGCTTCAGTATGTGTCCCTGTTCCAGACGGGGTGGTTTTTGGAATCCATGTGGACACAGGTGCTGATCCTGCATTTTCTGCGAACACCTAAAGTTCCTTTTATGCAGAGCAGGACATCCACACCTGTGATTTGCATAACGCTGGCCGGAATTGTTGCCTTTACAGCCATGACCTTTACCAGTGGTGCATCTCTGTTCGGCATGACGAGGCTGCCGCTTTGGTATTTTGCATTTTTGCTGTTCGTAGCGCTTGCCTATATGCTGTTGACTACGGTAGCCAAATATTTCTATAAGAAGTACTATGAGTTGATTTGAAAGGAGGAATTCATTGTGAAAAAGAATATCAGTTATATTCCTATGGATTCCACCCTTGAAATTTGGTTGCTGGAAAAGCTAATTAAAGAGCCACCGAAAAGTGACTGTGTGGAAGATTTTCTGTCTGGCATCCGGGATATGATCAGCGGAGAGGTATCTTCTTTGATTTTGGGAGCATCAGAAGAAACAGAGCTATCTGCCAGTGCTCTGTCGGATGGGATTATAATTGGAGAATTGGAAATTCATCCGAAAAGCAGAAAGGTTCTGCAGAAAGGTTCAGAAATCAGCCTGACTCCAAAAGAGTTTGACATTCTGTATTTTCTTGCCCAGAATCGGGGCGAGGTCTTTACTAAAGAGCAGATTTATCGTGCAGTCTGGGAAGATGATTATCTGCTGGATGACAGCAACATCATGGCATTTATCCGAAAACTGCGCAAGAAGATTGAGCCTGACCCAGATGCTCCGAAGTACATTTTGACTATCTGGGGCATCGGGTACAAGTTTAATGATCAACTATAAAATAGGCGGACTGAGACCACTTTCGGTTTCAGCCCGCCTGAATTCTTGCCAAATCGCAAGGAAATTGCAAGGTTTTAGCCATGGGAGTCACCTTGTGCTTGTTGTATTATTAAGCCTGTGCCTGTTGCAAGGTATTGTTCCGCAGCTTCAGCCGGTATACTTCTCAAACATGTATGAAGAGAATAAAGCCCCAAGAGATTTTGAGAGTGGTATTGGACCGCTTTTCCATGATTTCAAAAAGAATTATATTTAAAGGACGAAGGATGGCAACCATACTTTTACCTTTGGAAACATCAATACCTACTGCGTTCATGTTCATAAATTTGTCACTCCTTAAGATTTATAATGCAAAAGATCAATACCAACTTTACTCATTGCTTATTCAATCTACTGTGGTGTGACACGAACGCACTGAAAGTGGTTCAACCTGCATAAAACGAACGCTGCGAATGAGGAGCTGGTTATCAGTCTCAAAAACGGACGTGTAAGTCCAAGAAAGGAAGCCGATATACCGATTGCCCCATCATTATACAGCTTAAGCAATAAGATGGCTAACAACCTAACTGGTTGTTAAGTATATTAACCAATTTATATTGTAGTAGAAGGGAGGATTAAAGTGGAGAAAAAATCGAATCCCCATAATACCGCACAAAAGGCTGCAATGTACGTTTCCAGTATCAGTATCATTGTCAATCTCCTTTTGTCTTTATTTAAATTGATTGCCGGAATCATCGCAAGATCTGACGCCATGATTTCCGATGCAGTTCATTCAGCGTCCGATGTGCTTAGCACTATTGTGGTTATCGTTGGATCAAAAATTATCGAGCAAGGAATCCGATACAGAGCATTCTTACGGACATGAGCGTATTGAATGCGTATCATCCATTATCCTCTCGGGTATGCTTCTGGTAACTGGAATTGGAATCGGAATTGTTGGGGTGAAAAATGATTATTGCCGGCAGCACAGGGGATGATTTGACAGTTCCGGGAATATTGGCTCTTATGGCCGCCGTAGTATCCATTATTGTAAGGAGTGGATGTATGGTTTACCAGATCGGTGGCAAAGAGATTAATTCCGGCTCTCTGATGGCAGATGCGTGGCACCACCGTTCAGATGCTCTATCTTCTATTGGTTCGTTTGCGGGATTTTGGGGCAAGGCTTGGCTATCCTATTTAGATTCAATTGCCAGCGTTATCATTTGTGTGGTGATTGTGAAGGTGTCCATGGATATTTCTATGATGCCATCAATAAAATGGTAGATCATTCCTGTAATGAGGCTACTGAAGATAAAATACGAAGTCTCATTGCCACAATCCCTGGAATAAGGCGTATTGACCTACTACACACCCGCCTGTTTGGTATGAAAATATATGTGGATATTGAGATCGCTGTAGATGAAAACTTACGGTTAAAAGAAGCGCATCATATTGCTGAGCAGGTTCATTACTCAGTAGAAAATTCCTTTCCAGAAGTAAAACACTGCATGGTTCATGTAAATCCAGCAAGCACTGTACCTGTTGGCAGTACAAAGTAGAACATAGCGATCTATGAACTATTATTAACGTATTATCTTTTGAAATCTTGCCAAATCACAAGGAAATCGCAAGGTTTTAGCCATGTGCTTTTCCTTGCGGTTTTTATATACTGTTCGTGGTCGATGGGAGGTGATTTACATGTTTTACACCGATTTTATTTTAAGAATCTCCCTCTCCTTGGTGCTTGGCTTTCTGATTGGATTGGAACGGCAGCTAACCGGCCATCCGGCGGGTATTCGTATCAATGTGTTGATTTGCATGGGAACCAGCTTCTTTACCTTGTTTCCAATGCTCTATGGCTCGGATCAGGTATTTCGTGTTGGGAGTAGTATTATATCTGGTGTTGGTTTTTTATGCAGCGGTGTGATTTTTAAGGACAGCGGAACAGTGCGTGGAATGAATACTGCGGCAACGCTATGGTGTACAGCTGCAATTGGCATTCTTGCAAGTACAGGGATGTATGCAATGGCAATCACTGCCGCTGGTATTTTGATTGCCTCAAACTCGATTCTGCGTCCTCTTGCAAGAAAGATGAACCCAATCACAGCTGGTGATGAATTTGAAAAACAATATCGTATTTCGGTCATTTGTCAGGAAGCTGCAGAGCAGGAAATTCGTCTGTTGCTTATTAACAGCAATTCATGCAAAACGCTGTTCCTGAATAATCTGGAAAGCGGCGATGTTGTTGGTGATAAGGTTGAGATCATTGCGAAATACTGTTCTGTTGGAAAACCTAAAAACAATGTTTTAGAGGGAATCGTTGGGCAGGCATTGGCAATCCCGGAAGTTGTAAGTGCTGGCTGGGAGGTGTTGTGAGTGAAGACGAAAATCAAAGATTACAAACTGGCAATTTTCTTGGCACTTTACTCCGTGTTCACAATAATATGTGGCTGTTTAAGCGGGATGTTCTCTAAACTGAGAATTTTGATGTTTCAGATTTGGTATCAGGTAACTGCTGTTATTTGGTTTATCCTTGCTGTTACAGTGATTATACTGCTCATCAGGCTTCTGAGGCTGAATAAACTAAAAAATGAAGTTAAACATTGGAAGGAGTGAGAAAATATGGACTTTACATGCATCTTTTTCGGCATCCTCTTTACTATTGCAGGCTTTGTGTTTGCCTGCGGAAAAGGACATATTCACTTATCTGAGTGGAAAAATATGCCGCAGGAAGAGAAAGATAAAATAAAAATTATCCCGCTTTGCCGTAACATCGGGGAAGTCATTGCACTTAATGGTATTATCTTTCTGATGAAGGGGCTTTGGTCAGGATTTCCAAATCACTGGTTTGTATGTGCAATGATTGCATGGCTAATCGTTGCGGGCTTTGATGTCTGGTATATCGAAAAAAGTAACCGATATCGCAGACCGTGATCCGCATTGCGGTTTCACATAGATAGTTTTAAAGAATGTGAGGTGAAAGACATGGACTCTGAAGGCAGTCCACGAAGGCAGAGAATATTGTATGGGTGTACGGAGATTCCGTGTCCCTCATATCATCTTCCTTGCCCCTACAAAAATTCAAGGAGGTAAGACCAATGAACAAGAAAGAAAAACGTATAGCTGTTCGTCAGACTGTCGAAAAGACAGTTATCCGTGACGAACAGAACCGCCGCATGCAATTTGCGGCAACCAATCCCATTAAAGAGGTTTTGAAAAACCTTCATACCACACTTCGGGATTAGATGCAGGAGCAGTACCCGTAAGTCGTACTAAATATGGCACCAATAAAGTAACACATGAAAAAAAGAAGTCCTTGGCAAAACGGCTGGTCAGTGCGTTTATCAACCCTTTTTACAGCCATTCTGTTTTGCCTGGCACTGGTATCAACCATTACAGATATGATTCTACCTTATTTTTTCTCTGTTTGGCAGTGTGCCGGATGATTTTGACTGTCTGACGGTAGTTATCATTTTAACGATGGTATTCATTTCGGGTACGCTTCGGTTTGTCCAGGAATCCAGAAGTGGAAATGCAGCAGAAAAGTTGTTAGCCATGATTACGACCACTTGCACCGTTACTCGTAGGAACCAGGAAAAAATAGAAATCCCTATGGATGATTTGGTGGTTGGAGATATTGTACATCTGTCTGCTGGAGACATGATTCCGGCGGATGTGCGTATTTTGGATGCGAAGGATTTGTTTGTCAGTCAGGCAAGTCTTACTGGTGAGAGTGAACCCATTGAAAAAAACCCCAATGTGAGCGCACAGAAAGAGAGTGTGACCGATTACACAAACATTGCTTTTATGGGGAGTAATGTAATTTCAGGCAGCGCAACAGCTGTTGTTGTTTGTGTTGGCGATCATACTCTGTTTGGATCCATGGCGTCCGCAGTTGCCGGAGAAGCGGTTGAAACAAGCTTTACCAAGGGTGTCAACGCCGTTTCTTGGGTGCTGATCCGTTTTATGCTCGTCATGGTTCCGCTGGTGTTCTTCGTCAACGGCATCACCAAGGGCGACTGGTTGGAGGCCTTCTTATTCGGCATTTCTATTGCTGTCGGTTTGACACCGGAAATGCTGCCAATGATTGTAACAACCTGTCTTGCGAAAGGTGCTGTTTCCATGAGCAAAAAGCAGACAATCGTTAAAAACCTCAATTCTATTCAGAACTTCGGTGCTATTGATATTCTCTGCACCGACAAGACTGGCACGCTGACCCAGGATAAGGTTGTGCTGGAATACCACCTGAATGTAAATGGCGAGGACGATACGCGAGTACTGCGTCACGCTTATCTCAATAGTTACTTCCAGACTGGCTATAAAAACCTGATGGATTTGGCAATTATCCATAAGACGGAGGAGGAAGAAGCCGCAGATTCGCGTCTTATTGACCTGTCCGAAAACTATGTAAAGGTGGATGAGATTCCTTTTGACTTCACACGTCGCCGTCTTACTACTGTGGTACAGGATAAAAACGGCAAAACCCAAATGGTAACAAAAGGCGCTGTGGAAGAAATGCTCTCTATTTGCGCATTTGCAGAGTGCGATGGAGGAGTGAAGCCTCTGACTGATGACGTCCGTTGCCGGATTTTGGAGACAGTGGATGATCTGAACGACAAGGGATTTCGCGTTTTGGCGATTGCACAGAAAAGTAATCCATCTCCCGTTGGCGCATTTGGTGTCAAAGATGAATGTGACATGGTGCTGATTGGATATCTGGCATTCCTGGATCCTCCAAAAGAATCTACTGCGGATGCAATTAAGGCTTTGAAAGACCACGGTGTTACCACCAAAATTTTGACTGGTGATAATGACAAAGTGACTCGTACCATCTGCAAGCAGGTGGGGATGAAGGTTCGCAATATGCTTCTTGGCGCTGATTTGGAACACATGAGCGATACAGAGCTTGCAAGAGCGGCAGAGTTTACAGATGTATTTGCAAAGCTGACCCCCGATCAGAAAGCCCGTGTGGTTTCTGTTCTTCGTGAAAACGGTCATACGGTCGGTTTCATGGGTGACGGTATCAACGATGCCGCAGCTATGAAAACTGCCGACATTGGCATTTCGGTGGATACTGCCGTGGATGTTGCAAAGGAATCTGCCGATATCATTCTGCTAGAAAAAGACCTGATGGTTTTGGAACAGGGCATCATTGAGGGACGTAAAACTTATGCCAACATGATCAAATACATTAAAATGACCGCATCATCCAACTTCGGCAATATGTTCTCGGTACTGGCGGCTTCTACGCTGCTGCCGTTCCTGCCGATGATGAGCGTGCACCTGATTTTCCTGAACCTGATTTATGACTTGTCCTGCACGGCAATTCCATGGGACAATGTGGATGAGGAGTTCATCGCCAAACCACGTAAATGGGATGCTTCCAGTGTTGGAAGTTTTATGATCTGGATCGGGCCAACCAGCTCCATCTTCGATTTTACAACCTATATTTTCATGTACTTTGTATTTTGCCCGTTGTTCGTATCCAACGGCGTGTTGTTCAATGATTTGCCCGCCCATTTCAGCGGTGCAGAACTGGCAACGCTTCAGAAGCAGTATATCGGAATGTTCCAAGCCGGATGGTTCGTGGAATCTATGTGGAGCCAGACGTTGGTCATTCACATGATCCGTACTCCGAAGCTACCCTTCATTCAGAGTCGTGCGTCTGCTCCGGTGACTTTGCTCACAATGACAGGAATTACGGTTCTGACCATCATTCCGTTTACTGTGTTTGGAACTATGCTGGGATTTGTTGCATTGCCTGCAACATACTTCGCTTATCTGATTCCATGTATTCTGCTGTATATGATTCTGGCAACAAGTTTGAAAAAAGCCTATGTTCGTCATTTCGGCGAACTGCTCTAAGGGGGTGCAATGATGAACTGGAAAGAACTTTGGATGACCTTTTTCGGAACTACCGAATGGCTTGGTCTGAATATCGGCTTTTGGATGGCTATGGCAGTTGTGTTACTGATTGTCATTGTAATGAATGTAATATTTTGGTCTATGAAACCAAAAGCAGATGCAAAAGAGCTTTATAAATAAGATGGAAATATGAATGAAGCAAGGGAGATACACAATTTTTTATTGTGGAATCTCCTTATCTATTATCATCAAATCAAGGCCCATTCAATCGTGATAATTTTGTGGTAAAACAAGTGC
>ENA-OQCB01000283-OQCB01000283.1-human-gut-metagenome-genome-assembly--contig:-NODE-283-length-24256-cov-2.775125_pt1 | contig 24256 bp, 27 predicted proteins | sample MGYA00242493_ERZ504568 | MGnify/ENA primary metagenome ERZ504568 (study PRJEB26092, sample SAMD00036229) | human gut metagenome | host: Homo sapiens | study: EMG produced TPA metagenomics assembly of...
ATCTGGCCGCTGGCAGTAAGCATAATAGTAAAAGCTTTCGGAGTAGTCCATAAGCAGCACCTGTTCTTTTTGAAAGCCTAGGCTCTCACATGCCTTCTGCAAATTTTTGACCATCTTACCATTCAGTCTCTTGACTGTGATCGCCAAGCATTTGGTATTTTTCACTGGTTCCATGCTACCCAGAAAACGAATCAGTCCCTGGATATAGACCGCCGCTAGCTCCCAGGCTTCCATATACCTCTCTCCCACCTGGACTCCTTTATCCTCCTCGCACAGCTCGAAAAGGTTTTCCACCAAAAAGCCTTCTCGTTCCCTCGCAAAGTACTCCGCCTCTAAGCCAATGCTCCACTCCTGATTCTTCCCCCAACAGCAGACGCAGGTAGAATTTTCAAAAAGATTAGCACCGACTTTCATGGATACCTCCGCAGGCTCCTGGCGCTTACGGTCATAATAGCAAACCTGCGAAACCTCTCTTCCAAAGTCTACGCCGATAAGAATATCTCTGATCTCATTCATTTTTTATTCCTTCTCTATTCGGTACATCGCTTTGACAAAATGTTCCTGCTGAAGATAATTTTTCATCTTACTTAAAAATCTCCTGGTTTTTGCCAAGCCTCCTCGCTGCTAACATCTGATTCAAAAGCTGATACTTACTCTGACTGTTCATGTCAAGATGCCCGACTGTCAGCGTGCGCTCCTGTGTTTTCTTCTGCTCATCTTTCAGCTGAATGACAAAATAATAATGAAGAACCTCCCCATAAAACAAGGTGAATGTCTTCACAAACACTCCCTGATAGCTGTCTTTGATAGGCTCGCTCTTATATTGCAGTGTACTTCCCAATCCGTGGTCCATCGCATAGTAAAGCGTCACCTTCGCGCTCTGAGCCGTTCTGCACTCTGCAAAAGCCTTGTCGTCCAACTGATAAGGGCTTCTCATCTGCTCCGGCAGTCTCTCAAAAAATCGGAACATATACCCCTCGTGAACGCACATATCCAAAAGTTCACGGACGATTTTCTCCTGCTGATCTGTCCAGGTCTCTATTGACGCAAGGCACTGAAACACGGGTACATGACTTGGACACACCATGTCCATCTTCCATTTTCTAAGATAAGCTGTCTCTAGGCATTCTTCCAAAAATGGGTCCAGGGAATAGCCCTTGATAAAAAAAACCCATAGGATGCAAAGTTCAGATAAGCTAAAATCAAGGTCTCCTTGCCTGACTGCTGGATATAGTTCTTCAAAACCCTCGCACCCTCCCGGCGATAATCCCAGGTCAGCATCAGGAATTGGAGAATCTTTTCCTCCACGCCATAGGTGTCTGTCTGAAAATCGCAGGCACAGCTCCACAGTCTGAAAAACTCATCCATAGGTCCCACAAAATAATACAGCAGGTAGGTGAGAATCACCTCGTCATATTTTCCCCGCTGAAACACGTGAGCGGCCAGAGCTACCAGCTCTTCTTCCTCTTCCATGTCCTTTTCCAAGATCATCCTGCTGCACAGCTTGACCATACTCTCCAAACTGAGTCCCTCATGCCCATAGCTGCACATGACTTCATAGGCCTTCGCAAACATTCCCCTAGAAATCATAACTTCCATGAGAACCGTCTTGTCCACCCGGGCAAATTTTTTCAAATCCACCTGCTTCAGATAGTCGTCCAAGTCTTCTCCCTGGGCATTCTGAGAGTAATAATCCAACAACCTGCGGCGAACCTGTATTTTATAAGCCTCGGAAAACTCGGACGATTCCAATAGTCTTTGGCAGACATCCAAATTCTCTTTGCTGACTGGTTCCTGTTCACAGATATACAGCAAAAATCCCGGCTCCCACACCTCATACTGTCTGCATACCAAAGCCAGCTCTTTCTCATCCATCATCCTGGTCAGATTGTACTCCACCGTTGACGCATACCTGCGCTGTTTATCGTCCTCAAAAAGAATTGCAGCATCCTTGGTATAGATTCTCGGATAGGCCACCCCGTCCACACAGGGAAACGCCTCCTCATTCTTCAACTGGCTGTGCCGCACAATCACCCTTCTCACCTTCGAATCGTCACAGTAGAGCCGGTGTGTGAACATCTGGCCAGCCAAGCCTTCTGCCTCCTGCTCACTGCAGGGCCTTGACAGACATTCCTGATAGATCACCGCATAGTTTTCATTAATTTTTCCTTCCAGAATCTTGCTCTTCGCGAACCGATGAATCGTCTCTTGATAGTTGCTGTACGCCTGCGGGTCTGTAGCCTTATTTTGAATCACATTGGCGTAAATATAGGCTCTCTTTTGATCTCCTAAGTTATTGTTGTAAGAAAAATACATTTTCAGCGTTCGAGGCAGCGGTCTTTGATAACTGCAGTCCATCGTCTCCATATAATACTCGTACAGTCTTGTAAGTCTAAGACCGCGCTCCACCGCCAGAGAAAACCACGGAAAAAATTGGCTCTTCCTGGGTTCTCCTTTCATAATATGACGGCAGACAGCTTCTAAGGTATCATCCTCCGGAAACTGTTCATAGGCCTTTGTAAGCGCCATATGCAGACTCCGGGAAAATTTTTTCAGGTATCCCGAAAGATAGGCCAAGCGCATGGACAGCTCTTTCGTCAGCAGCCCCTGTCTTCCCGCGAACAAAAACACCTGAATCCAAAAGCCATTGAGTCTTCTAAGCAACGTGATGTCCTTTTCCACCAGCTGCCAGGCTTCCAGATACATCAATGGATTTCGGCAGCCTCTCTCATACTGCTCTTCCAACATAAACAGAGATTTCGAGGGAGAAATCCGGTACTCCTCGTCTGCCTGCAGCAAAATCCACAACAATAGAAAGCTGTCCGCCTTCTGATTATAAAAACTTCGGATTTTAGGGACAATCTCTTTTTTCGGTCCTAGAAGGCCCGTCAGCCGGCACAAGTATAAATAGACACCGGCCAATTCTAAATCCTTTTTGGTGAAAGATTTATTCTCATACTGCTTTAAAATTTTCTGAGCCTGCAGAATCTCCTCATTTTGATAGCACAAAAACGCCTCATACATCTGATAATCTGGATAATCACAGCCTGCATCCTTCAGTGTTTTCAAAATTTTTCTGCTCTCACTCAGCCATTGGCGGTAATCCAGCCGCCGTGTTCTCAATTCCAGGTAAGTCTGAAAGAGGCGGACTCTCTGCTGTTTTTCCAGAGCACTGATATTCACCTGCACCTCTTTGTCTCTAGAGACCATCACCTGATAGACCAAGGTTTGATAAGGTCCTTTTACGAGAATCTCCCCAAAATTTCTGCCCTTCCTCAGTCGGGATTCGTGAATCATATATTCCGCCTGGTAGACACTTCCGATAAAATCCTCATCACGCACCATGTGTTTTGTGACTTCCAGAAAATCCCCTCTTGCCTCCACTTCAAGGCGAAGAAATCCCCAGCCGCTTTTCTGAATTTCAAAGGATTCCAGCCGAGATTCTCTCACCTGATACAAGGACGCCTTTTCCTTCTTCAACGTGAGATTCACTGGCTCCTTTTGGCCAGCACTAATCAGAAACTCTTCTAAGTGCTGATAGGTGACTGGATTGTGAGTCATTCCTTGGTACAGTGAAAAAGTTTTTTCTGTCGAGCCTCGCAAAACCTGCTGAAAATTCTCCGACGTAAACAGCCGGAAAGCTTCCCGAAAATCCCGTCTGGCCAGTTTCGCAAACTCCTCCAGCGTAGAAATCTCTCCACTGGTACTGGTCACAGGATTGGTTTCTATCTCAACAAAAAAAGGAATGTGATATTCCCCCACATTTGTCAAAAACGTCAGTTGTCCCTGAAAGCTTTCTGCGGGAAGCAGTCCCTCCACATCAATCCCATAGGAAATCTTCACTGCGGTCCCCGTAAACTGCGAGACCTCTGGCACGACTCTTCTGTGAGAGGAGCTGACGTAGCCTCGAATTTTACAGTTCTCCTTAGTACCCAGATAGATCTCTCCCTGGCTGTTTTTCTTGCAGGATGTCCGAATCTGAATCCTTTCCTGTGATAAAATCAGCTTAGGCACCTCATATTCAAATTTACCGTTTATCATCTGTTCTACTCTTCTTTTCAAAGTTTAACCTCTATCATCCTTGACTATTTTTTACGAAACGTTATAATCGAATTATACACTACAAACGAAAGCTGCGCAACAAAGGAGCCCAGAAAAACCATGTTAACACACAAAGATCATTTTCACGGCAGTGATTTAGAAAAAATAGAGAAAGTCTATGGAATCAAAAAAGAAGAGCTCGTAAGCTACAGTGCCAATGTCAATCCACTGGGACTGTCTGACAACCTAAAAGAACATCTCGCCAGGCATCTGGATGTCATCACCGGTTATCCTGACCGGGAATACACACAGCTTCGGCGCGAGATTGCCGCCTACACTGGTGCACAGCCAGAATACGTACTGGTAGGCAACGGTTCCACTGAGCTTATCTCCCACTTTATCCAGACTTTACATCCCCAAAAGGCTCTAATCCTAGGCCCCACCTACTCTGAATATGAGAGAGATATCTCGCTGGGAGGCGGTGTCAGCCTCTACTATCCCCTGAAGGAAGAGCAGAATTTTATCTTAGACGTGGAAGGACTGTGCGCTCAACTCCATGAAGGCCTCGACCTTCTGGTCTTGTGTAATCCAAACAATCCTACCTCCACCGCAGTTACCAACAAAATATGCGCAGAATCCTGGATGTCTGTCTGCAATACGGGATTTTCGTCATGGTCGATGAGACTTATGTGGAATTTGCCCCGGAGCCAAGAGACATTTCCTCTGTGTCTTTGACCAACTATTACACGAACCTAATTATACTGAGAGGAACTTCCAAATTCTTCGCCTGTCCTGGCCTGCGGCTGGGATATGCGATCACGGGCAACTTAGATCTGCTTCAGGAGATTAATCAGAAAAAAGACCCTTGGTCTGTGAACAGCCTCGCTGAACTCGCCGGCCAGTTTATGTTTCGGGATGAATCCTATATACAGAAAACCAAAGAGCTGATTCATTCCGAGCGCGAACGCATCTATCAGGAACTCTCCTCTTGGAATTCCGTGAAGGTATATCCAGGCTGCGCGAACTTCCTCTTAGTGCGTATTCTGAAAAAAGGTATCGATGCACAGCAGCTTTTTGACCACTGTATTCGCCAAAAAATGATGATTCGCAACTGCTCCACCTTTCCGTTCCTGGATGAAACTTATTTTCGTTTTTGCCTGATGCTTCCAGGACAGAACGACCACCTGACAGAAGCTTTTTTACAGCTCTTAAAATAATCATATAGTTGTAGACATTCCTTCGTATATAAGGTATCTTGATAGTAAGAGATGGATTCTTTTCTTTCTAGAAGGGAGGAGTATTTTGCAAAATTCTTCTGTCAATCTGCGGCACGAGGCAAGGCGTATGTCCTGCGCGATCATTGCCGCTGTTATTTTCGCAGTCAATATCAAGACTTTCGTCAGAGCCGGGGGACTGTACCCCAGCGGTTTTAACGGAGTGACCTTGCTAGTTCAGCAGATCGGTACTCAATTTTTTGGAATTGCAATCCCTTTTAGTCTCATCAACCTGCCTTTGAACGCAATTCCCGCTTTTATCAGCTTTAAGTACCTGGGGCCTAAGTTCACTGTCAGCTCCTGCTGTGTCGTGGTACTGACCAGCCTTTTAACTGACTTCATCCCCAGCCAGCCGATCACCTACGATCCTCTTCTGATTAGTATCTTCGGTGGTCTGATCAACGGTCTGGCAGCCAGTCTCTGTCTGATCGGCAACACCTCGGGAGGCGGAACAGACTTTGATCGCGATTTTGGTTTCGGAGAAATCGTGGACGGGATATGCTGGAATTATAGTCTTGGCGGGCAACGCCGTGCTGCTGACAGTGGCCGGCCTGCTGTTCGGATGGGACGCGGCTCTTTATTCCATCATTTTCCAGTTCACCTGCACACAGACTATACAAATTCTTCACCAGAGGTACAAAAAACATACCCTGTTCATCGTGACCAGACACCCTGCCAAGGTCTACGAGGAAATCAAAAACTTCACCCATCACAGCGCCACACAGTTCACCGGAAAAGGCTGTTACAGTCAGGATGAATTGACTCTTTTGTACTCCGTCGTCTCTCGGGAGGAGGCAAAGCTATTGATTAAAAAAGTAAAAGAAGTAGACCCCTCGGCGTTTATCAACATCATCAAGACAGACTATATTAACGGACGCTTCTACCATCGGACAGACTATTGACGATCTGATGGAAAAAGATCTCCTTCCCCTTTGCCGGGCTTATCACGTACAAAGCTGCCACAAAACCCTTCAGGATTTTGCGGCAGCTTTCTTCAACAACTCTATCTCTTTTTCTGTCAGAGGGCGGCACTGCCCCCTCTCTAAGTTCTCGTCCAGATACAGCGGCCCCATAGAAATCCGTTTCAGATAGATCACTTCCTTGCCCACTGCCTGAACCATCCTCTTGACCTGATGAAATTTTCCTTCCTCAATGGTCAGATTTATGCGGGATATCCAGCCTTCCTCCCCGTTCTTTACAGAGAGAATCTCCAGCTTAGCCGGAAGCGTCGGCTTTTTCTCTCCGATTTCGACTCCCTGCCGAAATTTCTGCGCGTCCTCCTGGGTCATCGCTCCTTTGATCTGCGCAAAATACTGCTTTGGCACATGTCTCCTAGGTGACAGCAGCCGATGGGCCAGTTCCCCGTCATTGGTAATCAGCAAAAGCCCTTCTGTATCCTTGTCAAGTCTTCCCACCGGGAAGAGATCTTTTCTCTGAGACGGCACAAACTCCATCACTGTCTTCTCTCTTACATCCTCTGTGGCGCTGACGCAGCCTGCCGGTTTGTGGAGCAGATAATACTCGTATCTATCCACATGCACCACCTGCCCTAGACAACAGACCTCATCCTCTTCTGGTTCGATTTTTTCCGCGGGATTTAAGATGGTTTTTCCATTTACCTGTACTTGTGCCTTCGAGATATACTTTTTGACCTCACTGCGTGTCCCCGCTCCGGCATCGGCAAGATATTTGTCCAGACGAATTTTCTTCATGGTCTTTTGTACCTGCTCAATCTTTTCCGTTCCAACAGTAGGTACACAGCTTACACGGTGAGATGCCGATAGACTCAATCATATCGTCCAGACGATGGTATCTCAGAGAAGTAAAGTGCAGCTCCTGGCGTATATCCTCTAACATCTCTTTATAGTTCTGGGAATCTGGGTTTGCGTAATCTTCCAGCTTGTCTTCATAGTGAAGCTCGCCCTCCCGCTTCAGGATTACTCGTCTGGTAATCAAATCCATCTCTGATTTTGACCTGGAGAAATTCAAATACTTACATCCATACATCAGAGGCGGACAGGCCGGCCGGATATGAACCTCCTTCGCTCCGCTGTGATACAGAAAATCGGTGGTTCCCCGAAGCTGTGTGCCCCGGACAATGGAATCGTCAATCAGCAGCAGGCTCTTTCCTCGAATCAGCTCATGTACTGGAATCAATTTCATACGCGCAATCAAATCTCTCTGACTCTGCTGAGTCGGCATAAAAGATCTCGGCCAGGTAGGAGTATATTTGATAAAAGGACGGGCAAACGGAATTCCAGAACGGTTCGCGTAGCCCACCGCATGGGCAATACCAGAGTCCGGCACTCCGGCCACAATGTCAGGATGTACTTTCTCTGCGTCTCTTCGAGCCAGCATATCCCCACACTTATAGCGCATCTCCTCCACATTGACTCCCTCGTAGGTAGAGGTGGGATATCCATAATAGACCCACAGGAAGGAACAAATCTTCATCTTATCTTTCGGCTGCACCAGAGTCTCCGCCCCGTCAGGAGTGATATATACAATCTCTCCCGGCCCTAGCTCCCGGAGCGTATCATATCCTAGATTTCCAAAGGCAAAACTCTCAAAGGAAGCACAGCAGGCGCCTTCCTTCTTTCCGAGAATCAATGGTGTTCTTCCCATCAGATCTCTGGCCCCGTACAGTCCGCTCGGAGTCATAATCAGAAGCGTCATGGAACCATCAATCAGTTCCTGAGCATACTGAATTCCCTCCACCAGGGTCTGCTTCTGATTAATCAGAGACGCCACCATCTCTGTCTGATTGACACTTCCGCCGCTCATCTCTAAAAAGTGTGCACACCCATTTTTGTAGGAGTGTTCAATCAGCTGTTCCATGTTATTGATCTTTCCGACCGTTGTGATCGCAAAACTGCCCAGGTGAGACTGCACCATCAAAGGCTGCGGTTCGTTGTCTGAGATACAGCCGATTCCCAAATTTCCCTCCAGGCTGTCCACATCTCTCTCAAATTTTGTACGAAACGGAGAGTTCTCAATATTGTGAATTGCCCGATCAAATCCTTTCTCTTTATTGTATACGGCCATACCACCTCTCCTCGTTCCCAGATGAGAGTGGTAGTCAATTCCAAAAAATAAGTCCAACGTGCAGTTTTCCTTTGAAGCTACTCCAAAAATTCCGCCCATGCTTTTTCTTCCTTTCTACGCTTTGTCACTTGCAAACCAGCAGCAGCCACTGCCGCTCCCAGTCGGTGCGGACTCTTGTCCTTCACCTTATATCAGAAATTATCCATGCCCTATTATATATAAGAAAAAAAAAGAAGTAAAGCCTTTTCTTGTTCTCACGCCATTGCCTCTATAAAAAATTCCACAGCCTCATACTCAAAAACGCTCATATCCATTTACCAGATGATCTTGGTGAAGCAACGGAAGCACCCGCTCTAACTGTACTCCGTCTCTGCGCTCATAGTCGTATCCGCTGCTGACTTTGATACACTGGGAGACAAACTGAGCCGCCCAGTCAATCGCCTCCGGCAGACTCTCCCCTCTTAGCAGAGAACCAATCAAGACACTGGCAAAGACGTCTCCGGTTCCTGGATAGTAATCATGCAGTAGCCTACTCGCTACTTTCCAGTAAGTTCCGCTCTCTCTCTCATAGGCAATCACATTCATCATCTCCGGTTTTTCCATGTCCGGCGCGCTGGTAATCATTACGGTACCTGGTCCTAAATCCGCCAGCTCCCTTAACCATTCCTTCCATTCTTCGTCCGTCTTCTGCCCTTCCATCTCCCTTCCCAGAAGCATCGCTGCCTCCGTGTAGTTGGGAACAATGATATCCGCCTTGCCTATGAGCTTGCGCATCTGCGGAATCATGGTTTCCGGAATCGAGCTGTACAAATCCCCATTGTCTCCCATCACAGGGTCCACCACCACCAGAGTGTCCTCGGTGGCAAAATCATCAAAGATATCCGCCACGATCTGGGTCTGCTTAGGTGAACCCAAAAATCCGGAATATATGCAGTCAAACTCAAGTCCCAACTGTTTCCAGTGGGCCATATAAGCCGGAATCGTATCCGTCAGGTCCTGAAAAGTATAATTCTCAAAATCCCCAGAGTGCGTAGACAAAATCGCAGTGGGAACCGGACAGACCTGTACGCCCATAGCTGAAAGCGTGGGAATAATAGAACACAGCGAAGCCCTTCCGAATCCGGACAGATCATGAATCGCCGCGACTTTTTTCATTGTTGGTTTCATTCTTTTTTCCTTTCTGATGCCAATCGTTTTTCACAGCCGTTCTATATGTCAAGGTAAGTCGCAAAGCCATAGGCCACCCCTGACTGCGTATTCTTCTTGGTCACAGCCCGAGCTGCCTTTTTACAGCGCTTTGTCGCATTCTCCATGGCGATTCCGTACCCCACGAAATCCAACATCTCCCAGTCGTTGTCCGCATCCCCAAACGCGGCTGCCTGCGCAGGCGGAATCTGAAGCTGCCCCAACAGCCACCCATAGGCCGCACGCTTTCCGGCATCTCTGTGGGAGATCTCTAATCTGTTGGGCATGGAAGAGGTGACATAGATATCCGGCACCGTCTCCTCCAAAAATCTCCACACCTCATCTCTTTTGGTCACATCTTTCAGGATATAATCTAGACATTCCAGCTCTCCTACGTGAATCTGGAAGAACTCTTCCACATCTGCCACCGGCACTCGTGTCGCCTGGATGTAGGGAACCGCATGCTCCTCAATCCCGTAGGCAGCAGGGTCTTTCACATAGGCCTCCATCGCATAAGGCTGTCCATCCACAAAGATTTCCTCTGCCATTCCCATCCCTTTTACCTGCCGGCGAATTTTTTCCACAGATGCAGCCGTCATACGAGTGTCCCGCACACATTCTCCGGTCAGAATATGATAGATTTTCGCACCGTTCGAAGTGATCGCGTACTCGATTCCAGGTATACGCAGCACTTCTTTTGGCAAGGACGTATAGGCCCGTCCGCTGGCGATCACTATATGTACCCCTTTTTCTGCAGCCCGCATCAGCGCCTCCCGGTTCTCCTCGGATACCTTTTTTTCATCTGAGAGCAGGGTTCCATCCAAATCCAGGGCCACACATTTTACTTTACTGTCCATCAGATCTCTCCTTCCATCCACTGCGCGACTTCCAACAGCGACTCCGCCTTCCCATCCAAAATTCCATCTACCAACCTGGAATCCTGAACTAAATCCGGTACCATGACAGTCACCATCCCCGCTTTGTGGGCCGCCAGAATACCGTGAAGAGAGTCTTCTAGTGCCAAGGCTTTGGAGGGATCTATTGCCAAAAGTTCACATGCCTTCTGATAAATCTCAGGAGAAGGCTTTCCCTCTGTCACCATATCACCGGTAATCATCCCGACAAAAATAGTCTCCAAATCCCCTCTTTTTCCACATTTCCCCTGGCATGTGCCGGGCTGGAGGAGGTGGCAATCGCCATGGGAATCCCTCTGTTTTTCAGCGTCCTCAAAAGCTCATGCAGCCCTTTCTTGGCCGGCACCCCATGCTCCTTTACATAGGCCGCATAGGCCTCTCTGTACCTCTCTTTAAACTCTTCAAAGGGAAAATCCGGTCCATATTTTTTCAGAAAGTATTCCTGTCTGCGCACCACATTAAAACCGATGGTATGACACATATTTTCATAGCCCAAATCTCCATAGCCCATCTGACGCCCAGCCACGTTCCACGCATGCTGGACAATCCGTTCACTGTCGAACATCAGTCCATCCATGTCAAAGACCACGCCTTGTATCTTTTCTAATTTTTCTCTCATAGACGCCTCCTACTGCCGGCACAGGCTTTCCCAGAGCTGAGAGATCGTCTGGTTCAAAACCGGATGCCGCAGATAAGGCGCAATCTGATTCATCGGCTTTAGCACAAAATCCCGATTCTGCAAATCGATATGGGGAATGTGAAGTTCCTCTGTATCAATCACACAGTCGTCGTAAAACAAGATGTCCAGGTCCAAGGTGCGCGGGCCCCAGCGAACGATTCGCTCTCTTTTTGCGTCCTGCTCCAACTCATGAAGACGTTCCAGCAGTTCTTGGGGAGACAGCAAGGTGCGCAGCCTCAGCACACCGTTTAAAAATTCATCCTGCTCCACTCCGCCATAAGGCTCCGTCACCAGAAAATCTGACACAGCCTCCACCTTGCAGCCTTTCGTCTGACGCAATCCCTCAATGGCTGCGTTTACGTATCCCTCTTTGTCCCCCATATTAGAGCCAAAAGCCACGTAAGCCGTATGCCATCCCCGTACAATCTCGATACCGACGGTGCGAAGAGGCAGTCCCACCGGCGCCCACGGCTTCTCAATTTTCAACTGTATCTTCGTAAGCTCTGGATAGGTCAGCAGCAATTCCTCCGCCAGCCGCTCCACCACAGTCTCTATCAGCTGAAACGTGTTTTTCTGCACAAACTCCGTGATCTTCTGGCTCACCTCGCCATAGTTTATGGACTGATTCAAATCGTCGCTGCGCCCTGCCGGCCTCGTGTCCGTCCACAGAACCGCAGAGATCACGAATTTTTGCCCCCAGCTTGTTTTTCCTCAGGAAATACCCCGTGGTTCGCAAAAATTTCCAGTCCGTCAATCATTATTTATCCATGATTTCCTCCCGTCTTTCTAAGATTCTTCCTGCACAAAAGGCCGCCGCACAGATTTTGGCATCCGCTCCCACGGCGACAGCCATTCTTCTGCACAGCAGCCTTCTTTCTATCCCTATTTTCCCAGAATCGCTTCCGTCATCATGATCGCCCGTTTGTTCTCTTTGATATCGTGGACTCTGACAAAAGCACAGCCGCTCATCACTCCCATCACTGTCGTGGCCAGCGTTCCCTCCACTCGCTCAGAAGTGGGTAAATCCAACGTAAGGCCAATCACTGACTTCCTGGACGTACCCAGGAGGACCGGATACCCCAGCTCCCGAAAGAGATCTAACCTGCGGATTGTGAGAAGATTCATCTCATAATCCTTTCCAAAGCCCACGCCGGGGTCCACAATGATTCTGTCTGCCTGAACCCCCGCAGCCCTTGCCAGATTTACACATTCCTGGGTCTCGTGAAGCATGTCTACCAGGAAATTGTCGTACACAGCTTCCTTTTTATTGTGCATCAGGCAGCAGGCGACCCCATGCTTCGCAATCACACCTGCCATAGCAGGGTCCTTTTTCAGCCCCCAGACATCGTTGACCAAATCCGCTCCTGCCTGGATTGCCTGCTCGGCGACCGAAGCCTTATACGTGTCCACAGAGATCGGCACATCAAAACGTCTGCGGATTTCCTCTATCATCGGCAGAACTCTGGATGCCTCCTCCTCGGCATCCACCTGCGCGAACCCTGGACGGGTAGATTCCCCACCCACATCGATGATATCCGCACCGTCTTGAAGCATACTCTCCACGTGAGCCAGCGCCGCATCCTTCTGATTCCATTTTCCACCATCTGAAAAAGAATCCGGTGTCACATTTAAAATTCCCATGATATAGGTTTTATGATTCACATCGAATTCGCGGTTTCCGATTTTCATTTTCTGCGCCCCCTAATAATGTATCTTTAAATTCTTTTTTTCATCCGACCAGCTGCACTGCGAGCTTGCCGGACAGATCAGGCAGTTCCTAGAACCTTTGTCTGCCTTATAAAACAGCTCATTCAGCCTCGCCTTGCACGCCTTTTTTTTCTTACGGTGTGTAAGTATCAAATCTACTATGATCTCCTGCTCTTCCCGGGAAAACTCACAGTCCGGCAAGATACGCACCGCAATCTGCGCACTGCTCTCCTCATGGGGAATCCCATCGGTATACTGAAGGTCCTTCCCAATATCGTGAAGCAGTCCAGCCGCGTAGATTACCTTTCTGGAGACAGAAAGCCCTTCCTCCAAGGCATAAATATAGGTCAGCCTTGCCACATCTAAAAAGTGCTCCAAAGTGTGACAACAAAGCTCCCTATCCCTTTCTAGTTTTTGAAGCTTCGCATAGTGCTCCTGGTACAACGGATGTTCCCAAATTTTCTGAAGGCAGTTCATCAGTCTTTTACCATCTGCAAAAACATTTTCTGCAATTCATAGTTTCCTTTGAATTCTCCCCTGGTGACACTGGTCACAGTCTTCGTCCCAGGCTTTTTGATTCCTCTCATAGTCATACAGGTGTGTTCCGCTTCCAGCATAACCATCACACCCTTTGGATTCAGGTGTTTCTCCAGCGCATCCGCAATCTGCACGGTCATCTTTTCCTGTATCTGCGGTCTTCTGGCATATACCTCCACAGCTCTCGCCAGTTTACTTAAACCTGTCACCTTCTCATTCGGAATGTAGGCAATGTGTGCCTTTCCGAAAAATGGCAGCAAATGATGCTCACAGGTGGAGTAAAAAGTAATATCTTTCTCGATCACCATTTCATTGTTGTCTACTGTAAACTGTTTTTCCAGGTAGACTCCCGGGTCCTGGTCCAGACCTCCGTATATTTCCTCACACATGCGGGCAATGCGGGATGGGGTGTCCAGCAGACCCTCACGGTTTACATCTTCTCCAATTCCTTCCAGGTACAGGCGAACTGCCTGTTCTACCTTCTGTTTGTCAACCAAAAAAAACGACCTCCTTTTCTTCCTTTGTTTTCTGAAACTCACTTGACAGATAATTTTTGGAGACTGCTCTATGGTTATAAAATCTGTGAGCACTTTTGCTTTTTAGCGATGCTGCTACAATAATACTGTAAATTTAGCAAAAAAAAAGTCTCCATTGTGATAGAACATATGTCGAAAAATATCCCTACACAATATGAGATGAAACCTTATCTTATATTGTCGCAACGGGTGCGGACCTCATATCGTAAGACGTACTTTTCGTTTCGGCGGCAACTCCCCATCCACTGAACACTTGACGCATGAAATCCTATTTTGCATATTATTCATTTCATGGGCTATTATATCATATTTCGGACAAAAAGCAACTGTATCCCTCATATTTTTCAGATATATAAAATCGACGTTACAGTTCATCCCTCCCAATATCCCACGAGGTGTTTTTATACATTTTGTACAAAAATCCCGAGACATACTCGCGCCAAGCTGCTGTTTAGACCAGTTTGTGTGCATCACGGAGCATCTATGTTCTAGGAAACAGTTTTCACGTATTAGCGTAACAAAGTATTTCCTGGAACATAACAAAAACGGCAGATTTTATATCTGCCGTTTGTATCTATATTTCGAACGGACTTTTCCGCCAAAACTGAGTTCCAGCTTGGTCGTCCCTCTCTCCTTCTCACAGACTAACTCCCCGGTATAATGGTTCCCACGCGGCCACCTGCTTTAAGGGCTTCGCAGTTTAAAATTTCCTCGCAGGTGACATTGGAGTCATAAACCTTAAGCCTCTCCAATGACTTCAGTTGTTCCAGACAGCCGCAGTCTTTCATTCCAATACCGCTGATTTCCAAATACGTAAGATTGACCAGCTTAGCCAGAAAACGGCCGTCCAGATTCTCCCCAGTAGTCCCTCTAAGCGCCAGCTCTCTCAGATTCGGATAATTTCCCCAGAACCGTCCATCCTTTTTATATTTGCAGTCTACAACCTCAAATCGCTCATAGGTGTCATTCAGCCTGAGTGCATCCTCAAAATAGCATCTCTCAAAAATCAGTGTATGAACCTTTTTGTTCTTGTTTTGCCGTAAATGATACATATCTCTGGGATGAAAAGAGACATCGGTAAAACGAATCTTCTCTAAATTCGGAAATAATTTTAGTTCTTCCAAAAACAGCCTCTGAAGTTCTCCCTCCCAAATACCAGCTACGCATATCTCTTTGATTCCCGCAAAATCCTCACTGTTACAATCCCTTGGTTCTTTCCCCAATTGTTTTTGCAGATCCGCCAAGACAGATCTGGTGGCAAAGTCAGGATTTTCCGCGCTGATCTCTGGTTTTCTCTCATACTCTGGCTTTTCTTTTGAAACGCCGAATAAGTTTTTTAAAATCCCCATTTTTTTCCTCCTGATGTCTCTGATATTTACAGATATTTCTAATACCCCATCGCATTTATCATAACACATCTTTAGAGGGAAAAAAAGCTGCAAACATTACTTTAACTTGCGCAGATAAGTCCATCATTAGTCTTCAAAGGCATTTTTTTTCCAATCTACTCACCTGAGCCTGAGAAATTCCGATTTCTCGTGCCACTTCCATTCTGCGTCTTGCCTTCATAAAATCTCAAATCAATGATATGTTTCTCCCTCTCTCCCAGACGGTCCATTGCTTCTCTCAAGGAGAGCTCTTCCACCCAGTGCTCCTCTTTGTTCTTCTTGTCACTGATCTGGTCCATCACATACAGAGCATCTCCTCCTTCTGTGTACACCGGTTCAAACAGACTAACTGGACTTTTGAATCGCGTCCAAGGCGTAGACGATCATTTCTTTTTCAATCCCGATTTCCTTGGAAATCTCTTCAATTGTCGGCTCTTTCAGCTCTTCTTTGACGATCCGCTCCTTGGCATAAATGGCCTTATAGGCAATATCCCTCAAAGACCGGCTGACACGTATGGAATTGTTATCCCTTAAATACCGGCGAATCTCTCCAATAATCATAGGGACTGCATAGGTGGAAAATTTCACATCCAAGGTAGTATCAAAATTATCAATCGCTTTAATCAGGCCGATACAGCCAATCTGAAAAAGGTCATCCGCATTTTCATTGCTGTTGGAAAATCTTTTAATCACGCTCAGGACCAGCCTCAAGTTTCCCTTGATGTACTCCTCTCTTGCCTGCTGATCTCCTTGTTTAATTCTTCGAAATAGTTCCTCTTTCTCTTCATTGCTTAAAATGGGCAGCTTCGCCGTATTCACTCCGCATATCTCTACTTTATTCAATGCCATCGCAAGAATCCTCCTATCTCGTCTTCCTAATAAAATGATTCTCACAATAAAATAGAAATATACGATTCTCAGAAAAATATAAAAAATATAAGCCCTTGACTTTTTACTCTAGCACTCTCTCCAATTCCTCTATGACAATCTTAAGCGCTTGAATTCTCGCATACTTTTTATCCACTGATTCCAGGATATACCATGGCGCATACTGCGTACTGGTCTTTTTCAGCATCTCATTCACTGCATTCTCGTAGGCATCCCATTTTTCCCGGTTTCTCCAGTCCTCCTCCGTAATCTTCCACTGTTTCTCCGGAGTATTCTGTCGAGCCTGAAACCGTTCCAGCTGAGTCTCTTTGTCAATTTGTACCCAGAATTTCAAGATCACTGCTCCCCAGTCAAAAAGCTCTCTCTCAAACTCATTGATTTCATTGTAAGCTCTCTGCCAGTCATTCTCACTACAAAATCCTTCCAGACGCTCTACCATCACTCTTCCATACCAAGTACGGTCAAAAATTGCGATATGCCCTGTCTTTGGCAGTCTAGTCCAAAAGCGCCACAGATAGTGCCGCGCTTTTTCATGAGGTTCCGGGCTGGCAATCGGATGTACCTCAAAACCTCTGGGGTCTAAAGCCTCTGTAATCCTCTTGATATTTCCACCTTTTCCTGCCGCATCCCACCCCTCATAGCAGATCACCACAGGAACCTGCTTGCGGTACAGTCGGTTATGGAGAGCTCTCAGGCGGTCTTGAAGTGGCTTTAGCTGTCTGCGGTAATCGCTCTGGCTTAATACTTTTTCCTCCAATCCAACCTCGCTTAATTGAGGCATCTTTTTCAAGGAAAAGACATTCTGAGGTATCAAAACGGCAGGTTTTTGGTTTTCCATCGCGATCTCAATTCCACTGCACAACGCCTCTAATATCTGCAGCTGTGCCCACTTTTCACAGGACGCATCGACAAGATACCATGGAGACACAGAAGTATCCGCATCTCTTAGATAATTGTCAAAAATCTTCAGACACCTCTTATAATGTCTATTCTGCCAGACATCCTCTTCACTGACACGCCACCTGGTATCCTTTTTTTCACTGAGCTTATCCAACCTCTTTTTTGTTCTTCGCGGCTGATGTGGCAGAAAAATTTCATAACCAAATATCCGTTGTCCGCTAGCTGGCGCTCAAACCTTTGGACACTCTCCACCTTCCTGGCATACTCTTTGGAATCCAACTCTTTTCTCGCCCTTCCCATGCAGATTTCATTCATCCAGCCCGAATCCAGAAAAGTGAATTTTCCTGCTTCCGGTATCTGCACAAAATAACGGTGTAAAAATGGATACCTGTCCTCCTGACCTCCCATATTTTCCATCGTAGCCACTTTAAAAAAGCGCGGATCTATATTCTTTATAATTTTACCAATCAGGCTTCCTTTTCCTGCGGCACCCCAGCCTTCCATCAGCACCAGCACCGGAAGTCCATGTGCTTTCAGACACATCTGCTGTTTAGAAAGTCTCTCCTTTGCTGTTTTCAACCGAAGTTTTATCTCCTCCCGCTCCGGTTTTTGCGGCACAGCCCAATTCTCCAGCATATTCTTTCACCTCTTTCTCTCACAATCGTACAATCAATACCGGAATCGGCGGATGGTTTGGACGATTATAGTACTCTGAGTATATCACCAGATACCTTCGGCTATCCAAGGTTCTCAGATACGCCAGCAGCCCATCCCTCTCTTCATACCCGCTGTCTCCTCCGCTGTAAATACAAAGGCTGATCAGACCGCCTTTTTTCAACAGTCTCAGCCCCTTCTCAATCGCCTCTATGCTGCTCTCGGCTCTCGTCGCCTTACTGTGATCTCCCCCTGGCAGATAACCCAAATTGAACACAATACAGCTTACGCTTCCCTCTTTCGCATACTCATCCATATGCACATGAGATCTGCAGTACAGCTCATAATTCTCCGGGACATCCGCCTGTCTCAGCCGCTCTCTCGTCGCCTGAAGCGCACACTCCTGTATATCGAAAGCCAACACTTTTCCACCTTTCCCTGTCATCTCACACAGTATCTGCGTGTCCTTTCCATTTCCCATGGTGGCATCAATACAGAGATCTCCCGGTCGAATCTGCTCTCTCCAAAAGCGATGACACCACTCTGTGATTTGATAATTTTTCATCTGTATCTCCCTGCATCCTACTCTCTAAAACCATTTTTTCTTCCAGAAATATAAAATTTCCAGTATCACCAACACCACTCCCACCAGAGCAGTAACCGGGTACGCATATTTCCAAGCCAGCTCCGGCATATGAGTAAAGTTCATTCCATACCAACCTGTAATCAGGGTCAACGGCATAAAAATAGCAGTCACCACCGTCAACAGCTGCATCACCTCATTTTGATGCACCTCATTTTGTGTCTGGTACATCTCACGTATTTGAAGCGCATAGTCCCTTAGATTCTTGACATGAGAAGACAGACGCGAAAGCCTCCCCGACAACAATTGAAACAAAACTCGATCTTCCTCATCCAACAACCGATTATAGTTCTCAATCATCGTATCACTCATATCCATTAATTGATTATAATAAGAATTCAAGCGAAGTAATTCTCTGCGCACATGCAGAATTTTTCTGGAGACATCTGAATCCCGTTCTCTTCCCTGGGTCAAGCATTCTTCTAAATCTGTAAGTCTCTCCTCATACTTCTGCAAAAAACGAATCTCATCATGAATCAAATACTCGATGAATGTAAACAAAAAGTGGTGTATTCCCGCAGATTCCCACACCTGATTCTGTTCCAGATAACACAGAATCTTTAAGACGTACTCCTCACCGCCCACAAAAGTGATTCTGTGCTTATCCAGATAGAAGCCAAAACCCTCTGTCCTGCCTAGCAAGTCCTGCTTAGAAGGAATCACAAAAGTTCCTATCATGCAGTCCTTCAACATATCCACCTTGCAGTACTGCAAAACCTCGAGGCTCTGCAACAGACGGTAATCTGCCGTTTTTTCCTTGCGCGCTCTCCGATACTCCTCCACACTCAAAAGTTCTACCAAAAGCTCATCTTCCCGCAGCCTATCCTCCGACCGCACGGGAATTAGCTTTTCTTTTAGCCGATACCGCATCTTTCGTTCTCCTGTTCTCTCTCATAATATCGGGTAACCTGGTCTATTTTCATCATACCATGTTCCCCTGAAAAAATACAGGGGCCTGAAAATTTTAACGGCCGCTTAGCGGCCGTCTACAAACTGTCTTACTCATATTTTACAATTTCTTTTTTTAGTCTCTTCATAATTCTCTTTTCCAATCTGGAAATATAAGACTGGGAAATCCCCAGCAAATCAGCGACCTCCTTCTGAGTTTTCTCTTTGCCATCCACAGAATGAAGTCCAAATCTCAGCGTGACAATGGTCTGCTCCCTCGGACTTAGCTTGCTGATCGCATTTCCCAGCAGATCTCTCTCCACTTCGTCCTCAATACCTCTAGAGATCACATCCTCATCTGTACCTAAGATATCCGAGAGCAAAAGCTCATTCCCATCCCAGTCCACATTCAGAGGTTCATCGATAGACACCTCCATCTTCGTCTTACTATTCCTTCTCAGATACATCAAAATCTCGTTTTCTATGCACCGCGAGGCATAGGTCGCCAGTTTAATCTTTTTCACAGGATTAAACGTGTTGATCGCTTTGATTAAGCCGATCGTTCCGATGGAAATCAAATCCTCCACACCGACCCCTGTGTTATCAAACTTTTTCGCAATATACACCACGAGACGCAAATTATGCTCAATCAGCAGAGCCTTCGCCTCTTTTTCCTGTTCTGTGCCTAGCTTCTGTATCACGTTTTCTCCTGCTGCGCATCCAACGGCGCAGGCAGCACGTCAGCACCGCCAATATAATAAACTTCCCTGGTTCTCGGCCATACCATGTTGGAGAACCTGGAGAAAATGGAAACCGGATAGTAATTTGCTGCCAACCTTGTATTCATAGATGTGACCCCTCCTAATCTATTTTTTTATCAACTTAGAATTTATAATCATCTGATACTTTTTTCCCAAAGCAAATTCTTCCGTCGACACGGCAATCACCGGATTTGAAATATGAATGATCTCCCTGGGCGTATGTATGAATAAATTCTCCACAGTCACTGCCAATAAGATTCCCGTTCCGCTAATTCCGCAGTAAGGTAAAAAAATGTGGGCGAAGTCTCGGCAGTTTTGTATTCTCTCGCTCCCCTGATGTTCTCTGCACGCATTCCAGCAGCTCTGTCAGTTCCGTCTCCAACAGCTGCTCCAAAGTACATCTGTCTATCACACTGACTGGTTTTCTGTTCAGAGAATCCTCTAGCTGATTCCCCGTATCATAGAGACCATAGAGAGAAATCTTGCGCCCTCCCGCCTCAAGAGTCACTGGATAGACATTCCTAATTCGTATCTGAAAATACTCATATCCTATGGAAAATGCAAGTGAAGACCAGATAAGTCACCAGGGCAAAAATCAAAAAAAGTCTTCAGGCCGATGCCCCTATCAGTAGACATAACTTCCCAAAAACCTCCACATAAAAAACGCTGTAAGATACAGCGCTATCAAATGCCCGCATAAAGCATACTTCCTGTTTTTGCTCCACATCCTATTCGCACCATTCCCAGAGCCAACAGCCCCTGAAACAAAATGGTACCTGGTAAATAGCCATCCATGGGCAGCATTAAAAAACACACAGGCTCCAAGAGCTCCCACAGCTGCCCCCAGAAAGGCTTCGCAGAGGGCTGACCTTCCAGTCCAGCAGTCTGCAGGTCAGGCGCAGCAAAATGTAGTCCATGACGAGATTCGTAACAAAAACCGCATCCAAATATATTTCATAATACACGAAAAAACCCCCTACGACCTGTATGTCTCTCACTTTGGTAAGTGAGTACATTATAGGTGATAGGGGGTTCTAAATTTGTCAAAACTACAGTGCCGAGAGAAAAAAATTTTCGACACGTAACGACTTTATCTTTCTATCTTATGTCACTTTATAAACATTCTTTTTCGTCAGCAGAACACCAAAGACTCATGCAAAATTTTCGTGATAAAACTTCAGTGCGCGGCGTACATCTTCAATTACTTCCTGTCCAGGAGCCGACTCACCTGTGACCGCAGCAAAGGTCATACAGGAACCGAAGACTTCTCCCGAATATCGGCTCACTCTTCCCTTCTCTGACATGGAGATCGTCACCACCGGACGGTTGGTGTACTCTTGTACCATCTCCCTGGTAGCTTTCAGCAGACTACATACATGGTCAAAATTTTCAGGCATCACAGCCAACTTTAGTACATCTGCACCTGCTGCATCCATAGCTCTCATTCTTCGGACTAGCTCTTCTTTGCTGGGAGTAGAATGAAAATCATGATTGGAAGCAATGACTTTGCAATCATGGCTGTGAATCGAATTTATCAGTTCTTTCATTCTCTTCTCATCGAGAAATAATTCCACGTCTATTAAGTCTGCCATACCTAATTTTGACACGCTTTTCAGAATGTTTACATAATCTTCCGTCAAAATATCCCTTTTTCCGCCCTCTGCTGATGTGCGAATGGTGAAAATCAGCGGAATTTGTCCTAATTTGTCGCGGAGCACAGACAGACATTTCTCCACCTCTCCAAATTCCATGAGCTCTTCGAAGAAGTCGGCCCTCCACTCAACCAAATCCGGCTGCCTTTTTATGACTTCACCGACTTCTCTCAACAGGCTCTCCGTATTGTTTTGCGTCAGCGGAACACAGATTTTAGGGATACCTTCCCCTAGCACAGTCCTGCGCAGTTTTAGCGGTTCTGTCAGTGATTGCAACATCTTTTCATCCCTTCTCTTCTAGTTCTCAACTTCAATCTTACGGATTTCTTTTGTGCGAATCTCCTCACAGATATGATCGATGAAACTCTTCAGATCTTTCATTCCCTCATCGCCTAGATAACGGCTGCGCACAGATACTTTTTCTTCCTGCTCTTCTTTGGCTCCGACTACTAGCATATAAGGTACTTTTTGCAGACGGCTCTCGCGGATTTTATATCCGATCTTTTCTGAACGATCATCCACACTGCTTCGAATGCCGTTTGCCTTCAGCTGTGCGTTTACTTGGTTCGCATAGTCCAGATACTTTTCAGAGATCGGCAGTACACGTACCTGCTCCGGGCACAGCCAAGTCGGGAATAGTCCTGCATATTTTTCAATCAGCCATGCCAGAGTTCTCTCATAGCAGCCCATACTGGTCCGATGGATGATAAACGGCATCTTCTTCTCCCCGTTCTCATCAATATAGTACATATGGAACTGTTCTGCCAGCGCAAAATCCAGCTGAATCGTAATCATGGTATCTTCTTTTCCATATACATTCTTAGCCTGAATATCCAGCTTAGGACCATAGAATGCTGCCTCACCGTCAGCCTCCACGAAGTCCAGTTCCAGCTCATTTAAAAGTTCTCTCATCTTATTCTGAGAGGTCTCCCAGTACTGAGCATCTCCGATATATTTCTCCGTATTATTCGGGTCCCACTTGGACAAACGATAGGTCACATCGTCTTGCAGTCCCAGGGTCGTAAGCACGTACTTCGCAAGCTGCACACACCTTTTAAACTCCTCGTCGATCTGATCTGGACGCGTGATCAAATGCGCCTCTGTGATTGTAAACTGACGTACACGGGTAAGTCCATGCATCTCCCCGGAGTCCTCATTTCGAAACAAAGTAGAAGTCTCGCTGTAGCGCAAAGGCAGCTCCCGGTAACTGTGCTGGCTGGCCTTGTACACATAGTACTGAAATGGACAGGTCATAGGCCGCAGAGCATAGACTTCTTTATCTTTCTCCTCATCCCCCAGTACAAACATTCCCTCTTTGTAGTGATCCCAATGTCCAGAAATCTTATACAAGTCGCTCTTTGCCATCAATGGTGTCTTCGTGCGGATATATCCCCACTCATTATCCTCTAAGTCCTCAATCCAACGCTGTAATCTTTAAAATAATAACTCCTTTGGGCATCAGCAAAGGCAACCCCTGACCAATCACATCTACCGTAGTAAACAGTTCCATTTCTCTTCCGAGCTTGTTGTGGTCACGCTTTTTTGCCTCTTCTAGCTGCTCTAAATAGGCTTTCAATTCATCCCTTTTTGCCAAAAGCAGTTCCATAGACTCTAGTCAACATCTGTCTCTTCTCATCGCCTCTCCAATACGCTCCCGAAGAGGAAAGCAGTTTAAATGCCTTGACTCCTTTGGTACTCATCAGATGCGGGCCTGCACACAGATCTGTGAAGCCTCCCTGGGAGTAAAATGAAATCTCAGCGTCCTCTGGTAGATCCTCGATCAGTTCCACTTTGTAGGGCTCTTCTTTCTCTTTAAAATAGGCGATCGCCTCTTCTCTAGGCATTGTATACCGCTCGATTTTAGCCCCTTCTTTGACAATCTTCTTCATCTCCTGCTCAATTTTATCCAAGTCTTCCTGGGAAAATGGTTCGCACTCGAAGTCATAATAAAATCCCGTATCGATGGACGGTCCGATGGCCACTTTGGCGTGGGGATACAGCCTCTTTACCGCCTCCGCCAGTACATGGGAAGCTGTGTGTCTCAGGGCAGCCAAGCCTTTCTCATCATTGGCAGTCAGTATATTTAAGGTGCAGTCCTTGTCCAAAACAGTTCTCAAGTCCTTGACCTGTCCGTCCACCTCACCTGCACAGGCAGCTCTGGCCAGTCCTTCACTGATATCATAAGCAATTTCATAGATTGTTTTACTGTCAGAATATTCTTTTACAGAACCATCTTTTAATGTGATAATCATAGTCATCTTTCCTTTCTTTTCCTTATTTTCGTCAGATCTATCTGACTTTATTTTTTTGTTGGAAATGCCGCCAATACCTGATCGTAGGGAGTATTTGTGTTACAGGAAAGAATTCTCACGCATTTAGCGTGACAAGATCTTTCCTGTAACACAAAAGCCCGCCCCTTGCATAAACGCAAGGGACGGGCTCTCTTATTCCCGCGGTTCCACCCTCATTGTCAGACAAGCAGAAAAACTGCCCAGGCTCTAACCACTTTCTGATGATAACGGAATCACCGGGCCGGATTAGGGCCACTCAGAGCTGGTCTTCAG
>ENA-OQCB01000285-OQCB01000285.1-human-gut-metagenome-genome-assembly--contig:-NODE-285-length-24058-cov-2.891062_pt1 | contig 24058 bp, 30 predicted proteins | sample MGYA00242493_ERZ504568 | MGnify/ENA primary metagenome ERZ504568 (study PRJEB26092, sample SAMD00036229) | human gut metagenome | host: Homo sapiens | study: EMG produced TPA metagenomics assembly of...
TTGTTCATTTAAAAGATCGGTTTGCTCGTTGGATAATCCTTTTGGGGCATAGCGGAAATTTATCATGGCAAGCTGTGCTGGAGATATAATTTCCCAATCAGGAAGCTCTTTTAAAATATCTTCTGCCCAATATGCAAGCTGAAAACCGTGTTCAATAGCACTGCCGATTAAATCTGTTCCTAAAATCTGTAAGGTGAGCCACAGTTTTAATCCTCTGGCAGGTCTGGTGAGTTCCATTAACCGATATCCCATGTATTAATATGTTCTCTGTCTCCCTGCACATCTTTTAAATATTCTGGATTTACGTGAAAACTGTGGAACAAATGTTGAATATCTTTTACCAAAACCATAGCACATCCATAAGTTTGAAATAGCCATTTATGGGCATCCCAACTTAAACTGTCAGCCAATTCTGTTCCGTCTAAAAGGTGGCGATATTTAGGACTTAACAGGACAGAAGCGCCGTAAGCGCCATCAATATGAAACCAAAGGTTGTGTTTCTGGCAGATAGCTGCGATAGCTTTGAATGGATCAATACTTCCGGTATTTGTAGTTCCGGCAGTTCCGATAACTACAAATGGGATAAGTCCGGCTTTTTTGTCATCTAAAATCGTTTTTTCCAAAATTTCAGTATTTATTTTAAAATCCGGTGTAGTAGGAATTTTACGAATTCTTTTGTTGGGAATACCGATAATGCGAAGACCTTTTGCAACAGAGCTGTGTGTTTGGTCGGAAATATATGCAACACCCAGATGTAAGGTTTCATCTGTAAGCTTGTTGTCTCGAGCAGCTGTAAGTGCTGTGATATTTGCCATGGAACCTCCGCTTACAAAAACACCTCCGGATTTTTCACCAAATCCTGCCTGAGTGCAGAGCCATTTTAACACTTCCTGCTCAATACAGTTTACCATGGGAGCCAGTTTGCTCCCACCTGCATGGATATTATAGGCAGATGTCATAATATCACCAAGCCAAGAAATAGAAGAAGCAGGACCAGGTACAAAGCCAAAGAAACGTGGATGATTGGAGTCTCCTCGATACTGGTATACTTCGTTCATCATTTTCTGAACTACCTCATTGGCAGGACGCCCGTCTTTGGGAATTCCCAACTGTTTTATTTTTTCAGCTTGTCCATCCGGTGCATTCCAGATGACCTGCTGTGTATGAATATCATGCTTTTCCAAACAAAAATCATGAACAAAATTTTTGATTTCTTTTTCTAACTGAGCGCTGTTTAAAATATTTTCACTGTTTATCATAATATTATCAACTCCTAAAGTTTCATTGTTATCTTGACGCCTTTAATATAGTAGTTTACACTAAAACTATTTATTTGTTAAATTGATAAATTTTATAATATATATGAAAAAAAATAATAAGAGGAAGATATGGAAATTAGAAATATCGCTACTTTTTTAAAGGTAGCAGGGACACAAAACTTTTCGAAAGCAGCAGAGCAGTTGGGCTATTCACAATCAGCAGTTACGGATACAGATACAACAGTTAGAAAAAGAATTAGATACACAGCATTTTTGAAAGAATAGGGAAAAGAGTTTATTTAACAGAGAAAGGGCAGGAATTTGTTTTTATGCAAACGAAATTATGATGGGTGACGAATCGTGCCCTTGATTTTTCGAAGTAAAAACAGTGTACCGAAGGGGACTTGAGAATAGGGGGGTGTAGAGTCGATTTGTACGGCATTGCTGCCTGATTTAATATTAAAGCTTCATAAGCTTTGTCCTGAGATTGAAATTGTAATTAAATCCGGAAAAACCGCAGATTTACTTGATATGGCCAAGGGAAATGATTTGGATTTGATTTTTACTTTGGACCAGAAAATTTGTAATCCGGAGTGGCCTTGTGCAATGCAAAGAACAGAAGAAATTATTTTTGTTACATTGGGAAAAGAAAGACAGGAAAAGAGAAAAATACAGATACAGGAATTGGTACAGGAACCTTTTCTTCTTACAGAGAGGGGAGCAGCCTATCATTATGAATTAGAGCGACTTTTATCAGAACGTGATTTAAGAATTTCACCTGTGTTGGAGATTGGGAATACAGAGACAATTATCAATTTATTGAAAAGGGGAATGGGTGTTTCTTTTTTGCCGGAATTTACGGTGAGAAAGGAATTAAAAAGAGGAAAACTCAGGCAGCTTGATACAGATTTACCCGGTGTAAAAATGTACAGCCAATTATTGCACTATAAAAATAAGTGGATTACACCTCAGATGCAAGTGTTTATAGACATGGTAAAAGGAGAGCAGACTCATTAAATATTGAGCGCTCTCCTTTTGGGATTATGTGCGGGCAAGCCCATCCACACTCAGCACTACGCCTGTAATATAGGAAGCCTCATCAGAAGCTAGAAATACAAAAGCATTAGCAATGTCCTCCGGTTGTCCCAGACGGCGTAAAGGAATTTGAGCAATCATCGGTTCGATGACTTCCTTTGGAACTGCCTTCATCATGTCTGTTTCTGTAATTCCGGGGGCTACTGCATTTACACGAATACCTTTTGGTCCCAGTTCTCGTGCAAGAGATACCGTAAGACCATTTACCGCAAATTTGGAAGTAGGATAGGCAATACCGCTTGGCTGTCCGTAAATACTTACCATAGAAGAGGTGCTTAAAATAACACCTTTTTTTCGGGCTACCATACATTCAGATGCTGCCTTGGTAGCATTGAATACGCCTTTTACATTTAAGTCCATAACCTTATCAAACATTTCTTCTGTGTAATCTGTAAAAAGTGTACTTTCTGAAACACCGGCATTGTTGACAAGAATGTCTACACATCCGTATTGTGAAGTGACGCTTTTAAATTCGGCTCTTACAGCTTTTAAATCACTTAAATCAGGGCTAATTCCTACTACTGTGGAGTCAGGGTATTTTTCTTTTAACTGTGCAACTGCTTTTTGGGCAGACTGCATAGAACTGGCAGTTAAGATTACAGTTGCGCCTTCTCTTAAAAATGCATCGGCAGTGGCATATCCAATACCTCTGCTTCCTCCGGTTATAATTGCTACTTTATCTTTTAATCTCATAAATATTCACCTCGTAAAATTGATATGTTTAGTATACGCATTTAACAGAAGAATATCTGTGACCAAATCACAAAAGGAAAAAACAAATACTTGCACAGGATATTTGAGAATGGTATGATAGGAAGAAATAAACAGGAGGTAGAAGATGGGCTGTTTAGGGAACTTGTTATGGTTTATTTTTGGAGGCTGCATTTCCGGTCTTAGCTGGTGTCTGGCAGGATGTCTGTGGTGTATTACTATTATCGGAATTCCTGTGGGACTGCAGTGCTTTAAGTTTGCATCTTTAAGCTTTTTTCCTTTTGGAAAAGAAGTTTCTTATGGCGGAGGGGCAGGCTCTTTGATTTTAAATATTATCTGGCTGGTGGTATCAGGACTGCCACTTGCGCTGGAACATTTGGTTTTTGGGGTGGCTTTATGTATTACTGTGATAGGCATTCCTTTTGGTTTGCAGCAGTTTAAGCTTGCAAAGCTGGCGCTTATGCCCTTTGGAGCAGAAATTGTATAAGAAAAGAAAGGATTATGAGAAATGAGTGAACAAATGCAGAAAACAATGGACAAATTTTTAGAGGAATTAAGAGGAAAAGCAAAAGACTATCCAGAACTGATGGATTTATTTGTAACCTGCTATACAAACACATTGGATACCACAGTAAAGAGAATGGAAAACAACACCACACATGTAATTACAGGTGATATTCCGGCTATGTGGCTGAGAGACTCCGCTGCGCAGCTTCGTCCATATATCTTCCTTGCAAAGGAAGATGAGGAAATTCGTGAGTTAATTGCAGGACTTGTGAGAAGACAGTTTATGTATATCAATATTGATGAGTATGCAAATGCTTTCAACCATTCTGCAAGCGGTGACTGCTGGGAAAAGGATGATCCAAATCAGAGCCCATGGGTATGGGAAAGAAAGTTTGAGATTGACTCTTTATGCTATCCAATCCAGTTGGCATATTTATTATGGAAAAATGCAGATTGTGTAACACAGTTTAATGAAGATTTCCAGAAAGGTGTAGAAAAAATTCTGGAAGTATTCCACACAGAGCAGTATCATGAAGAAAAATCTTCTTATCGTTTTAACAGAAACAATGGATATTATCGTGATACACTTTCCAGAGATGGTAAGGGAGCATTAGTAAAATCAGGAACAGGTTTAATCTGGTCCGGTTTCCGTCCAAGTGATGATGCTTGTACTTATGGATATTTAATTCCTTCCAATATGTTTGCAGTAGTTGTTTTAGGATATCTGGAAGAAATTGAAACAGAGATTTATCATAATCAGGAGCTTGCCAAGGCAGCAAAAGAATTAAAAGATGAGGTTTATCAGGCGATTGAAACAATCGGTAAGACTTTCACAGAAGAATTCGGTATGGTATATGCCTATGAAACAGATGGTTTTGGTATGTACAACTTAATGGACGATGCCAATGTACCAAGTCTTCTTTCCATGGATTATTTGGGATATCCTTCTGATAGGGAAATTGCAGGAAATACAAGAAGACTGCTCCTTAGCGAAGCTAATCCATTCTATTTCAAGGGAGAAAAGGCAGCAGGAATTGGAAGCCCTCATACACCTTCCAACTATGTTTGGCATATTGCTATGGCAATTCAGGGACTTACAGAAACTGAACAGGAAAAGAAAATGGAAATTTTAAAAACAATGGCTGCTACAACCGGCGGCAAAGGTGTTATGCACGAAGGATTTTGTTGTGAAGACGATACTCGCTTTACAAGAGAATGGTTTTCATGGGCAAATGCCATGTATGCAGAATTGTTCTTAGACTGCATGGGATATCGTTTAGAAAAATAAAGAAAAATTTTTAGAATAGAGAAGAACTTTTGAAAGGGGAGGCTGTTTTATACAGCCTCCTTTTTATGCTGTTTTAATACCATTTTAATACCTCGCCTCTGTATTATAACACGAATTTAAAATTACCTATGCTACACTAGGTTCTGCCATAAAGGAAGAAAGAGAGATGAAGAATATGGATTTATTGATGATTTTAATTCTGGCAATATGCTTTGGCAGTATGAAGCTTTTGGCTGACTGGTGTGAAAAACAGGTAGGAATTACCGTTTCTAAGGAGGAGCGCAAATGATTTTATTAGGTATGATTATTTTATTGCTTGCCGGATATTTGTTTATGCTTTGATTTATCCGGAGAAACTGTAAGACATAAAGGAAGCTTGGAGGAGAAAAGGAATGTTACAGATTGTACTTACACTTGCAATATTCATGATACTGGTAATTCCAATGGGAACTTATATGTATCATATTGCTACAAAACAAAAGACCTTCGCCGATAAGATTTTTAATCCGCTAGACAATACCATTTACAAAATTTGTCATATCGGCAGAGAGGGAATGAACTGGAAACAGTATGCGCTGCATTTATTAACAACAAATGCGGTTATGGTATTTATCGGATATCTGGTATTAAGACTGCAAGGAATTTTATTTGCAAACCCTAATGGGATTGAAGCAATGGAGCCAACGCTTTCCTTTAATACCATTATCAGTTTTATGACAAATACAAACCTGCAGCATTATTCCGGTGAGTCAGGACTTTCCTATTTAAGCCAGATGCTGGTTATTATCTTTATGATGTTTGTATCAGCAGCAAGCGGATATGCAGCATGTATGGCGTTTTGCAGAGGACTGGCAGGAAAACAAAAAGATGTGGGTAACTTCTATGAAGACATGGTAAGAATTACCACACGTATTTTAATCCCTGTATCTTTTATCGCAGGCTTGTTACTTATATGGCAGGGCGTTCCGCAGACACTGGAAGCAAATCAGACAGTACAGACCATTGAAGGACAGTTTCAGGATTTGGCAATGGGACCGGTAGCTTCCTTGGAAAGCATTAAGCATCTGGGAACAAACGGCGGTGGATTTTTCGGTGCAAATTCTACAACACCATTTGAAAACCCAACCATTATTTCTGATTTGATTGAATTATTTTCTATGATGATTTTGCCGGGAGCATGTGTAATTACTTTTGGAAAAATGACAATGAAACGGAAAAAACAGGAAAATAAAAAAGTTCTGTTTGGAAATCAGGGAAGAACTATTTTTGCTGCAATGTCTATTCTGTTTATCGTAGGTCTTGCCATTTGTTTTACATCTGAAATGGCAGGAAATCCTGCACTGGAACAGGCAGGATTAAATCAGGACATGGGAAGTATGGAAGGAAAAGAAGTCCGCTTTGGAATTGCACAATCAGCGCTTTTCACTACCACAACAACTTCCTTTACCACAGGTCTGTCAATAATATGCACGATACATTAACACCTCTTGGTGGTATGGTGCCTATGCTACACATGATGTTAAACTGTGTGTTTGGCGGTAAAGGCGTTGGCTTGATGAATATGATTATGTACGTCATACTTGCCGTATTCCTGTGTGGCTTAATGATAGGACGTACTCCTGAATATCTTGGCAAAAAGATTGAAGGAAAAGAAATGAAGCTGGTAGCACTGGTATTGATTGTTCATCCTCTTTTAATCTTAGGATTTTCTGCACTGGCAGTTATGACAGGGGCAGGACAGGCAGGTATTACCAATGAAGGATTTCATGGATTATCACAGGTTCTTTATGAATATGCTTCTTCTGCTGCAAATAATGGCTCCGGATTTGAGGGACTTGCAGATAATAGCTACTTCTGGAATATCACAACAGGACTTGCAATGTTCTTTGGACGTTATATAGCGATTGTAGCACAGCTTGCCATTGCAGGAAGCATGCTTGCAAAACGCAAAGTCAATGAAACAGTTGGTACATTAAGAACGGACAATGTGATTTTTATAGCGATTTTAGTAGTAGTAGTTTATATCTTTGCCGCATTGACATTCTTCCCTGCATTGGCGCTTGGTCCTATTGCAGAGTATTTGACTTTATGGATGCCGTAAAACAGAAAGGATTGTAATTAAAATGGGAAAACAAGATAAAAAGACAAAATTTATTACAAAGGATATATTGAAAAGCTCTGTTATAGGAGCTTTCAAGAAACTGAGTCCCAGATATATGATAAAAAATCCCGTTATGTTTGTAGTAGAAGTTGGATTTTTCATTACGCTTGTAATGACCTTCTTCCCAACCATTTTCGGAGATGACAGTGGTCTGAGAGTTTACAATGGTATTGTATCAGCAATTCTTTTTGTGACAATTTTATTTGCAAACTTTGCAGAGTCTGTGGCAGAAGGAAGAGGAAAAGCTCAGGCAGACTCCTTAAAGAAAACAAAAAAGATACTGTTGCAAATTTGGTACTGAAAGATGGAACAGAAAAAGGTTGTAAATGCTTCTGAACTGAAAAAGGGAGACATCGTTATGGTAAGAATGAACGAAGTTATTCCTAATGATGGTGAAGTAATCGAAGGTGTTGCATCCGTAGATGAGTCTGCCATTACAGGAGAAAGTGCTCCTGTTACAAGAGAGGCAGGCGGCGACTTCTCCTCTGTTACAGGTGGTACAACAGTAGTGAGCGACTGGTTGAAAATCAGAATTACTTCAGAACCGGGAAAATCATTTCTGGATAAAATGATTTCTTTGGTAGAGGGTGCTTCCAGACAGAAAACACCAAATGAAATAGCGCTGAATACTTTGTTGGTAAGTTTGACAATCATTTTCCTTATTGTAGTTGTTACATTATATTGCTTTTCTGATTATGCAGGGGCAAAAATTCCAATGGCAACCATGATTGCTTTGCTGGTGTGTCTCATTCCAACGACAATCGGTGGTTTGTTATCTGCAATCGGTATTGCCGGTATGGACAGAGTAACAAGATTTAACGTAATTGCAATGTCAGGAAAAGCAGTAGAAGCATGCGGCGATGTAGATACTATGATTTTAGACAAAACAGGTACAATCACTTTCGGTAATCGTCTGGCAGCAGATTTTCGTCCTGTAAAAGGTAAAAAGAAAGAGGATTTAATTGATTACAGTGTTATGACTTCTCTGTGTGATGCCACACCGGAAGGAAAATCTGTTGTGGAGCTGGCAAGAACTTTGGGTACAAATATTAAAGAAGATGCCAAAGACCAGATGGAATTTGTAGAATTTACTGCACAGACAAAAATGAGCGGAGTAAATCTAAAAGACGGTACACAGATAAGAAAAGGCGCCAGTGAGGCCATTAAAGCTTATGTGCAGGAAAACAACGGTGTTATTCCGGAAGATTTAGACAGTATTGTAACAGAAATATCAAGCTTAGGAGGAACACCCTTGGTTGTATGCGCCGGATATGTGATTTATGGTGTTATTTATCTGAAGGATACGGTAAAACCGGGATTGGTAGAACGATTTGAACGTCTGCGTGAAATCGGGATTAAAACAATTATGTGTACCGGTGATAACCCGCTTACAGCAGCAACGATTGCTAAGGAAGCAGGTGTAGACGGATTTATTGCAGAATGTAAACCGGAAGATAAAATCGAAGCCATTAAAAAAGAGCAGGCAGAGGGAAAAATCGTAGCAATGACAGGTGATGGTACAAATGACGCACCGGCACTTGCTCAGGCAGATGTTGGACTGGCAATGAACAGTGGTACAACAGCAGCCAAAGAAGCTGCAAATATGGTAGATTTGGACTCTGACCCTACAAAGGTTCTGGAGGTTGTAGAAATCGGAAAACAGCTTTTGATTACACGAGGCTCTTTAACAACCTTCAGTATTGCAAACGATGTAGCCAAATATTTTGCAATTATTCCTGCTATGTTTACTCTGGTAATTCCGCAGATGAACATTTTAAATATTATGAGCTTGTCTACACCGTTTAGCGCTATTTTGTCAGCATTGATTTTTAATGCAATTATTATTCCATGCTTAATCCCCATTGCTATGCGTGGTGTAAAATATAAACCAATGCGTTCTGAAAAAATGCTGTTAAAAAATATGAGCATTTACGGACTTGGCGGTGTAATTGTTCCATTTATCGGAATTAAATTAATTGATATTCTGGTAACGCCTTTACTGGCTTTGCTTGGATTATAATTTTGAGGTGAAGATATGAAGAATTTTGGAAGATATTTAAAAAGAGCATTGGCAGTTACTCTTGTACTGCTGGTTTTATGCGGAGTTGTCTATCCCCTGCTTTTAACAGCAGCGGGACAGGCTATTTTTCCTAAACAGGCAAATGGAAGTATTGTCAAAGTAAATGGTAAGGCGGCAGGTTCAGAAATCGTAGGGCAGGAGTTTGAAGGTGACCAATATTTTCACGGAAGAATTTCCTCTGTAAATTATAATACCTATACAAAAGAAGAAAAAGAAAGTGGAGAATATGAAGGAGTTTCATCAGGAAGCTTTAATTATGCTCCAAGCAGCAAAGACCTTGAGAAACGTGTAGAGGAAGATGTAAAAGCTTTCAAGGAACGTTATAAAGAAGTAACAGGCGAAGAATTTAAAGGAGAGATACCGGCAGATATGCTGACTGCTTCAGGCTCCGGCTTGGATCCACATATTAGTCCGGAGGCTGCTAAGGTACAGCTCCCTATTGTTGCGGCAGCAAGTGGACTCTCTGAAGAAGAAGTTCAGAATATCGTAGATAATAATACAGAAAAAAAGGTATTCGGCATCTTCGGTGAAGAAGAAGTAAATGTATCAGAATGTAATATTGATATTGCAGAAGCAATGGGTGAATAAAAAATGAGCAGTGACAGAAGCACTCCGGAGGAAATTTTAAAACGTATTCAGGCAGAAGAAAAACAAAAAGAAAATGAGAAAAGAGGAAAATTATATATTTTTCTCGGGTATGCAGCAGGTGTGGGAAAGACCTGCGCCATGTTGGATACTGCTCAGGAATTAAAGAAAAAAGGAATTGATGTAGTGGCGGGATATATTGAGCCTCACGCACGCTGGGAAACCAGTATGCGTGAAAAAGGGCTTGAAAAAATCCCGCCGCTTATGGTGCCTTATAAGGGAATTGAGCTTAGAGAATTTAATCTGGACGCAGCATTAAAAAGAAAACCACAGATACTCCTTGTAGATGAGCTGGCGCATACGAATGCCAATGGTCTGCGACATAAAAAACGTTATGAGGACATTGAGGAGTTGTTAGATGCAGGAATTGATGTTTATACAACAGTGAATATTCAGCACTTGGAAAGCCTAAACGACATTGTGGAAAAGATTACAAAAATTCATGTAAAAGAAAGAATACCGGATGGGGTTTTCGATGAGGCAGAGCAGGTAAAGCTCATTGATATTGAACCGGATTTATTGATTACACGTTTAAAAGAAGGAAAAATTTACAAAACAGTTCAGGCAGAACGGGCGTTGCAAAACTTTTTTGCAAAAGAAAAGCTGATTGCGTTAAGAGAGATTGCCCTTCGCAGAATGGCAGATAAGGTCAATCAGATAGCGCAGCAGGAGCGGCTTTTGAGCGAGAAGCAGGAGGAAGGAGAAGGGTATCAGGGAGAACATATACTTACCTGTATTTCCACAGCTCCATCCTGTGAAAGAGTTATACGAAGCGCTTCCAGAATGGCTTATGCCTTTCACGCAAGGTTTACGGCTTTGTATGTGGAGACTACAAGGCTTCAAAACGCAGATGCGTCTGTAAAGAAAATCAGAGATGACAACCTGCATCTGGCAGAAATGCTGGGTGCAAAGATTGTAACCGTATTTGGTGATGATGTGGCTTTCCAGATTGCAGAATATGCTAGAGTCAGTGGTGTGACAAAGCTGGTACTGGGAAGAACCAATCACAAAATTTTATTTGGACAGAAGAAGGGAAATATTACAGATGAAATCAGCGAGTATAGCCCCAATCTGGATATTTTTATTATTCCCGATATGGGACATACAGGTAAGAAAAAGTATTTTTTATTTTCTCCAACAAATTCCGAAAAAAGGAAAAAACCAGAAAAATTGGGAGTAGATATTCTAAAAGAAGCCTTTATGCTTGGGATTGCCACTGCTGTTGGGCTTTTGTTTCAAAAACTGGGATTTTTAAACGCAGATATTATTATGGTGTACTTATTGGGAATTTTGCTGTTGTCGCTGTATACGGCAAGGCGTTATATCGCAGTATCTTCGGCAGTTTTCAGTGTTCTTTTGTTTGACTGGTTTTTTGTAGAGCCTTTTTATAGTTTTAATTTTTACAGTGGAAAATACAGTGCGACCTTTGGCATTATGCTTTTATTTTCTATTATTATTTCTGCGATTATTTCCACAGAAAAGCATCAGGCAAAGGAAAGCGCAAAAATGATGTACCGCACAGAGCTTTTGCTGGATAACAGTCGGAGAATGAGGCGTGTAGAGTCGGTGAAGGAGCTCTTGACAGAATTAAGCGATAAAGTATTAAAGCTGATGAATTTATCTGTTGTTTTTTACGTGCAAAAGGAAGGGAAGCTTACAGGACCATGGCTGTTTCCAAAACCGGGAATTTCTAAGGCAGAATTGGGAAAAACAGTTGACACCAAAGAAAAAGCAGTTGTAGACTGGGTAATGACAAATAGAAAACGTGCCGGCTGCTGTACGCATACGCTTCCTGAGGCAAACGCTATATATCTTCCCATTAAAACCAGTGACGAAATTTATGGAGTTATGGGAATTGTACTGGAAGAAAAAAGAGAAATTCCGCCTTTTGAGTATGGACTTTTAACGGCAATGTTAAATGAAGCAGCTTTGGTTTTCGCAAGATTGATTTACGGAAGGAAGGAAAAACCATGAAAAAGAGGGATATATTATGGTGCATCGTCAGTCTTGCACTGTCTACGGCAGTGGCATTTGTGTTTTCGGCGCTTGGCTTTAGCGATGCCAATCTGATTATGATTTATATACTGGGTGTGCTGATGGTAGCCCTTTTAACAGGGGGATATGTGTGGGGAATAATCTCCAGTATTTTAGGTGTATTGACCTTCAATTTCTTTTTTGCAGAGCCTATTTTTACTTTTTCAGTATATAATCCGGATTATTTAATTACCTTTGTGGTTATGTTTGCAACCTCGATTACCTGTTCTGTCTTAACGAAACGAGTGAAGAATTATGCGGCGGAAAATGCGAGAAAATCTTATCGTTCGGAGCTTCTGCTTCAGGCAAGCCGCAGTTTACAGGAGGCGTCCACTTCCCAGGAAATCTTACAAAAAACAGTAAAACAGCTGGGAAAGCTTCTGGAAAAAAAGATATACTGTCTTATGGGAAAACCGGAAAACTGGAAAATGCCGAAAGAACTGTTAAAAGAGGATAGGGCAACGGCTCTTTGGTGTTATCAGCATGGAGAAGATGCCGGATTTTCTACGGATGTTTTAAGAGAGTCTCCGTACATGTTTCTGGCAGTGAAGGGAAAACAGAAGACCTTTGCCGTGATTGTAGTAGATACGAAAAAAGAAGCTATCGGAACGTTTGAAAGAGGAATTGTAGGAACGATTATTCATGAATGTGTCTTTGCCTTAGAAAAAGAAGAATTGCTGAATAAACAGAGAGAAGCGGAAATGCGTCTGGAAAAGGAACAGCTTCGTGCCAACCTTTTAAGGTCCATTTCCCATGATTTAAGAAGTCCTCTTACCAGCATTTCAGGCAATGCAGAAAACCTTTTGGCGAATGAGGAAAAGCTTCCGGCAGGAAGGCGCAGAGAAATCTATCGGGATATTTATGATGACTCGAAATGGTTGATTAATCTGGTGGAAAATCTTCTTTCCATAACCAGAATTGAAAACGGAAATATGAAGCTGGATATGCAGGGCGAAATAGTGGAGGAGGTCATTGAAGAAGCGTTAAAGCATGTGAATTTTAGGGGGAAAGACCAGAGCGTGCGAATAGAATGTGATGAAATTCTTATGGCAAAAATGGATTTGAAGCTGATGCTTCAGGTAATTATCAATCTGGTGGATAATGCAGTAAAATATACACCAAAGAATGCAGAAATTCTGATAAAAGCAGAGGCAGAGGGGGAGAAAGTTATCCTGTCAGTCCGGGATAACGGAACAGGGCTTACCCCGGAACAAAAAGAAAAAGTATTTGATATGTACTATACGGTAAACAGAGGAATTGGGGATGCAAGGAGGGGAATGGGACTTGGACTTCCTCTGTGTCAGGCGATTGTAAAGGCACATGGAAGCAGATTAGAAGTCTGTGATAATACACCTAAGGGAACTGTTTTTCAATTTGCCCTTTCGAAGGAGGAGATTTTGCTATGATGAAAGGAAATAAACCATCTGTTTTAGTGGTGGAGGACGATGTGCCAATTCGAAATCTGATTACTACGACTTTGGAGATGGAAAAGTATAAATTTGATACTGCAGAAAATGGAAATCAGGCGATTATGCTGGCAGCAGCGAACAATCCTGATATTATTCTTATGGATTTGGGGCTGCCGGATATTGACGGAATAGAAGTAATCAGGAAAATCAGAACATGGTCGGTAGCGCCCATTATTGTAATCAGCGCCAGAAGTGACGAAAAAGACAAGGTAGCTGCTTTAGATGTAGGGGCAGATGATTATCTTACCAAACCTTTTAGCGTTACAGAGCTTTCTGCCAGATTAAGAGCTACTACTCGCCGTATACAGTACATTATGCACGCAGATAATACAAATGAAAGCGTATTTAAAAACGGTAATTTGGAAATTGATTACAGCGCAGGAGTTGTAAAGGTTTCAGGAGAGGAAGTACATTTAATGCCTTTGGAATACAGTCTTCTTTGTCTGCTGGCACAGAATATCGGAAAGGTGCTGACTTATCGTTTTATTCTGGAAAAGGTATGGCAAAACGGCATTACCAGCGACATTTCCTCTTTGCGTGTATATATGGCTTCTTTGCGTAAAAAGCTGGAAAAAGATAAAGAACATTCCGCCTATATTCAGACGCATATCGGAGTGGGCTATCGTATGGTCAGTGCAGAAGATATTTCTTAATTTTAATGTGATGTTAATTTCTATAAGCAGTAGTTTAAACCCTATTTAATAAAATTATTGCTAGAATAAGACCTGTAAATAAGAAGAATATAGTTACAAAAAAGGATGTTTTATTAAAGAAGGGATAGAAAATGAGAGAAGAAATTAATAGAATAGAGGAAGACGAGACAGAAAAAAATTTAAGGGAACTGTGTATAAAAGTGAAAAGGTGCTGCAAAAAAACATGACTATATAACAGGTGAAAAAATAGTTATGAACGCTATGGGACAATATCCCGATGCAGCCCAGCCACACAATTTATATGGTGTTTTGTTGGAAAAAACAGGACAGCACACAGCGGCAATGCGGCATTTTCGGGCGGCATTGGCTTTAAACCCTTCCTATCGACCTGCCAATTATAATCTGGAACAGTATGGACAGCTTCGGGTGACAGGTAGAAGATGCCAATACGGAGATGAATGGGCAATATATTAAAAGATACTCCGGACATAAGTACATTATTGGAAAATGTCCGGAGTTTTTATTGTCCTTTTGTTGTTATTTACGATATATTATAGTTATGAGGTGATGAAAAATGGGATATAAAATACTTCTTGTAGATGACGATACAGAGCTTGTAAAGATGCTTTCAAAATATTTTGAAAGAAAAAATATAGAGTAATTACAGCACAAAACGGGAAGGAAGCCATAGAAAAATTACAGACAGCTCCGGACATTATTTTGCTGGATATTAATATGCCCCAGATGGATGGTCTGGAGGTTTGCAGAAAAATTCGGGATAAAATTTCCTGTCCGATTTTATTTTTGACTGCTAGAGTAGAGGAAGAAGACAGGGTAAACGGATTGCTGTCAGGAGGAGACGATTATATTTTAAAGCCTTTTAGCCTGAAAGAATTGGATGCCAGAATTACAGCACATTTAAAAAGAGAACAACGGCATTCACAAAAGACAGAGTTTCGTTTTCATGGGGAACTATGTATTGATTACGGACAGAAAAATGTGCAGATAAATGGAGAGATAATAGAATTTACGAAGCTGGAGTATGAGATTATAGAGCTGTTGTCTACGCATCCGGGACAGGTTTTTTGACAAAGAGCGTATTTATGAAATAACCTGTGGATATGAAGCAGAAGGGGACAGCAGAGTGATTACAGAGCTGATACGAAGAATACGAAAGAAGCTGGGAAATTACAGTGATATAGAGTATATAGAAACAGTGTGGGGAATGGGATATAAATGGAAAAAATAAGAAATTTTTCTCTGAAAAAAAGCGATTGTTTTTTAATGTGACAGTGAGCTTTATCGTGACATTTTTTTTATCTGTATTTACAGTGAATATAGCGGCAGAGATACAAAATAATATCTGGTGGAAATATACAGACCAAGAAGAATATTTTAAAGGTTTGCGAAATGAAAGCTATGAAACCTTGATAGCAAGACCAAGCAGAGAAGAAATGAGTAAAATGGACTGGCACATATCAGAAACTTGCGATTTTTTACAAACATACGGTATTTTGCTTTGGAGTATTGCGGGAAGCATTGTGGCAGTAGGAATATTTTATAAAACAAACTGAAAAAGCCTATCGAAGAATTAAAGGAAGCATCCAAGCTGATTGCAAAAGATGAATTGGAATTTCATATTACATACGAAAATCAGGACGAAATGGGAATGCTGTGTCAGGAGTTCGAGAAAATGCGAAGTCAGTTGGAGGAGAATAATAAAGTTCTTTGGCGAATGATTGAAGACGAAAAGGCGTTAAGAGCTGCCATTGCTCATGATATACGTTCTCCTTTGGCTGTCTTAAAGGGGTATCAGGAAATGCTGCTGGAATTTTTACTAACAGGAGAAATGGAAAAAGAAGAAACAGAGGAAATCCTTCTCGAAGGAATGAAGCAGATAGAGCGGTTGAACCGATTTATTGAGACCATGCGAAAAATGACAAGATTGGAGGAACGAGAGCCGATATATCAGAAAGTAGAGCTTGAAAGCTTAGGAAAAAAATCTGGAAAAGGAAATAAAAATTCTCGAAAAAGAAACAGAAAAGCAGTAGCAAAATTATGAATAAAAGGAGAAAATAAAAACAGCTTTTGTAGATGAGGAAATGGTAAAGAGAAGATTGTTCAAAACTTATTATCCAATGCTTTTTCGGTAATGCAAAAAACAAGCGTGGAAAGTAATTATTTTCAGCAGAGCTTTCAAGGCTTGTAGATTACGGTGGAAGATGACGGAACCGGATTTCAGGAAGATACCGATAAAGTGACACAGGCATTTTATCACTCTAATCCTAAGGATGATTTGAAACATTTTGGCATGGGAATGTATATCAGCAGAGTTTTTTGTGAGCGCCATGGAGGGGATTGTATATAGAGCAGAATAGAGGAGAAGGGGCAAAGGTAAAGGCAGTTTTTAAAGAAGGATAACTATTGTTATTTTGTTGTGTTTTCTGGTTTATGATTTCTTTAAAGAAAAAGAAATGAGGTGAAAACCATGAAAGCAATTATCAAAAGACAAATAAAAAGTTATTTGAAAAACCCGGTATTTTGGGTGGGAATTCTTGTAGTTTTTATAGGAGTTTATCGGTTGTTGGTTCCCTATTTAACCATTCATTATGTGGAAAAAGATGAGAAACTTGCCACAGAAGAGGGAAAAATTTGGGATTGGGAGGGAGATATCATGGATGGATATGTTCCGTCAACACCTGAAAAACAGCGGAAACTCTGGGAAAATTCTATTTTCAATTCGCTTATGAAGGATTTTGAAATGTCAGAAGCTGAGGCGACTTTGGTGATACAGGAAATACAAGACATGGAGATTGACAAAGCGTGTCAATACTTGGAGGATAACTACAAGTATTACGGAGCAGAGTATGCTTACGAGGATTTTCAATACCATGCAGGCAGCAGGGAGGAAATCAATCAATATATCCGGGAAAGACTGAATGAACATGATTTTTCTTATTATTTTTCCAGAAAATTTGCAGATTATGTAGGACTTTATATGGGATTTTTTGCAACGGTTTTTCTGGCATTTTTATTCATGCAGGATATGAGAAAGAACACTTATGAGCTTCTGCATACAAAGCCTATAAAAGGTTGGAAATATATTTTTGGAAAGACGGTCAGTGGGTTTTTGTTGATGCTTTTTGTGCTGATTTTATTGAACGTAGGATTTTTTGTTTTGTGCAAAATTGCTGGTTATCAAGCAGGATTTTCGGCTCATCCCTTAGACTTTTTAAAGTCCACGGTGTTCTATATTTTACCCAATATGGTTATGATTTGCAGTGTTTACGGGCTTGTGTCCTTGCTGTTCCGAAATCCATTGCCGGCAGTTCCTATGCTGATACTTTATATGCTTTATTCTAATATGTTAAGAATAGGAGAAAATGGCAGCTATATAGGCAGACCATTGGCAATTATGGTACGTTTTCCGGGAAACTTTTTTGATACTACACCGCCTCCGCTGGCATTGCTAAATCAGACATTTTTGCTGATAGCGTCAGTATTCTTATTTTGTATTACGGTATATTTATGGAAGAGGAGGCGAATATGATGAAACAAGATTTAAAAATCAGTCTTCCCGTGTATAAAATAGGATATTCTTTGGCATTTATTGTGATTTTAAGCTGTGTTCATTCTGTTGTTTACGTCAATGAAATCGGACCGGCAATTGACGGAAAGATGGCAGTTTTAACGCTTGTATTTTGTGCAGATACCTATCTCATAGAGAGGCAGAGCAGGCGCAGAGAGGTGTTTTGGCTTTATCCTATAAAGAATCAGTATTATGCGGTTCTCAGGAGAATTACAGTGCAGATAGGGTATCTGACAGTGATTTCAATTTTGGCTTATGGCATGTTTTATTGGCAAAAACCGGCGGTTTTGGATGAAAAAAGGTCAGGAATTTTTCTGTTTTTGCTATACTGCGGAGTTGTTTTTATTACCGTATTTTTCTGGAGTGTGTTTATTCTGTAACCGTTGTGTAATCTTTTGCAAAGTGTATGGGGCGGAATGGGAATGTTGTTTCTTGTATGGCTGTTTTTGGTGTCAAAAGCAGGAGAAAAATTGCTGGGAGTATGGAATCCGTTTTCTTATGAATTTTGCGAATTTTTAGAGCTGACAGAGTGGAAATGGGCAGCAGGAAAAATAATAACAGCTGTATGTGCAATACTTTTATTACTTTTGCAAAAGAAAATTTTAGAGAAAAGGGGATAGGAATATGAGTATTAAAATTGCTGATTTGACCGTTACTTTTAAAAACCAAGTAACGGCAGTAAACCATATAAATTTGGAAATATCCAATGGGATTTACGGACTTTTAGGTGAAAACGGAGCAGGAAAAAACTACGTTGATGCGTGTGCTTACCACAGTATTAAAACCCACCGGCGGAACGGTATCCTTAGATGGTATTTTATACAGTGAAGGGAATTATGAAAAAATTACAGCAGAAAATCGGTTATCTGCCGCAGGAAATCGATTTGTATCCCAATTTAAGCATACAGGAATGTCTGGAATATATGGGGGAATTATCCGGTATACCACAGCAGGAATGCAAGAAAAGAATAAAATATTATCTGGAGAAAACAAGCCTTACAGAACACAGAAAAAAGAAAATGAGACAGTTATCCGGAGGTATGAAAAGGAGAGTAGGACTGGTACAGGCACTTTTAAATGAACCTGATTTTTTGATTGTAGATGAGCCTACCACAGGGCTTGATCCGGAAGAACGTATTCGTATTCGAAACTTATTGGTGGATTTTTCAGAGAACCGCACAATTTTATTTTCCACGCATGTAGTAGAAGATTTGGCAGCAACTTGCAGTAAGCTTGCAGTTATGAAAAAGGGAAATATTCTTTACAGTGGAGACATGAAAGAGATGCTTTCTACGGCAGATGGATGCGTGTGGAATTGTTTTGCCAAAAGCGATATACAGGCACGGGAAATCGAAAAAAATTTATCGTGTTTCAACCAAACAGTATGTAAACGGCGGATATATGATAAGGGTTATCAGTGAGGAAAAACCGGAGGTGCAATGTACACAGGGGGAAGTTACATTGGAAGATGCGTATATATATTTGATGAATAAAGTAGAAATTTTTTGATTACCCGCAAGTTTTATCTAATGAAACCTGCGGGTGTTTTTTAGAGATAATGGTAAACATCTCTTTTCTTGTAAAATCAAATAAACAGAAAGAAACAGAGTCATAAATTCTGCTGCCGGTACTGCAAGCCATACTTCCGTTTACTCCAATAAGGATATGGGAGAAGCAGAATATTGAGTACAATTAAAACAAAAGTACGAACAAAAGAAATCAGCGCAGATACCTTTCCGTCTGAAAATGCAGTAAACATAGAGGATGAGTAAATATTTATTCCTGCAAATATGTAGTTGATAGAGAAAAGGAAAAATCCTGTTTTGGCAATATCATAAGTGGCACTACCAATCGGTGTAAAAATTTCTACAATTACAGGTGAGGACACAAGCGCCATAATTGTAATAAGAATAGAAGAGATACTGATAAAGCCAATACAGATTTTAAATATCCGTTTTAAAAGAGGCAGATTTTGGCTTCCATGATTATAGCTGATTACAGGTGCAACTCCCATGGAAAATCCCATGTAGAGAGCGTTAAACAGGAACTGCCCGTACAGCACAATGGTAATTGCCGCAACCCCTGGCTCGCCCAGAAATTTCAGCATAGTGATATTAAAAAGATAAGTGACCACAGCCGTAGACAGGTTTGTAACCATCTCGGAAGAACCATTAAAACAGCTTTCTTTTAGTACCTGAAAACGAACTACCGGCTTAGTAAGATAGAGCGAATGGCGGGTAAAAAGGAAGTAAAAAAGTCCGATTACAGCAGGTATCAGTTCTCCAATTCCCGTAGCAAGAGCAGCTCCGGAAATTCCCATATTGAAAGGTCCCATAAAGAGATAATCCAAAATCATATTTGCCACACCACCGCTTATGGTAAGCATCAGCCCGATAAGTGGCTTTCCGGCAGTGACAAAAAAGGTCTGAAACATCATCTGGAGCATGGCAGCAGGTGCAAGAAGCAGGGAAACACTTAAATAATCTACACAATAAGGAAGTAGAGCATCTGTTGAACCTAAAGCTCGAACAATGGGCTCGATAAAAATGTTACCAATAAGCAGGATGGCAATACCAAAAAGAAAGCTTACAAGAGTTAAGAAAGAAAAGTCTTCCCGTGCTTCCCTTTCTTTTCCTTCCCCTAATTTTTTGCAATTAAGGCGCTGCCTCCCGTAGAGAGCATGATGCCTACGGCGAAGACAATACTGATAACGGGATATACAATATTGGCAGCAGACAGGGCGTTAGTTCCTAACAATCTTGAAATAAAAATGCCGTCTACAATGGAATATAAAGACATAAAAATCATCATCACCATAGTAGGTAAGGCAAAGCGCAGCAGAGAAAAGAATTTAAAATCTTTTGCAATTGAATTTGACATACAAATAACTCCTTGTAAAATTTTATCTAAAAGATATAATAAAGTATAGAGTAACACGATAGTCAAGAGGTGTTTTGTATGAATAAGAAAATGTATTTCAGTACAGGAGAATTTGCCGAGCTGGCAGGAGTATCTAAGCACACGCTGTTTTATTACGATGAAATTGGATTGTTTCTCCTGAATTAAGATAGAGAAAATGGTTATCGTTATTATTCAGCAGCGCAGTTAGAGGTTTTTGGACGTGATTTATGTATTACGTGAGCTGGATATGACACTGGAAGAAATTCAGGAGTATATGCAGAACCGCACACCGGAACAGTTTTTACAGCTTTTCCGGCATGAAGAGCAGATAATCAGTGACCGCATCAAACATTTAAAATCAGTAAAAACTGGATTACAGAAAAGAGTAAACTGATACACCAAAATTTACAGAAAGATTTAGATGAAATTACCATCCGTCAAGAACCACAGCGTTATTTAGTAGAGAGAAGTGTTAAGGAAAATGATGACAGAGCGTGGGCAAAAGCCATTGGTAAGCTATGGGATTATTGTATGGAGCATGGGATAAAAAGTGCTTATCCCATAGGTTATCGTCAGGAAAAAGAAGATATCGAGCAGGGCGTTTTTGATAATTACCATGATTTTTTATCAAATGCTGGATACAAAGCCAAAGAAGATAGGGTATAGCATTCGAGAAGCCGGGAATTATTTGTGTGCTTATCATAAAGGAAGTTGGAAAAATGTTGGGGAGACATACTCCAGAATGTTGCAATATGCTAAGGAACATGAATTGATATTAGGTGGATATTTTTACGAGGACGGTGTATTGGACAGCTTGACTGTGCAGGAAGAAAAAGATTATGTGTGCAGGATAAGCTGTCAGGTAGAGAAAATGAAATAGAGGCTGGCAACTTTTTTCTGTATCTGCTATACTATATTTCATAGAATTCCTCTGTAAAGTGGAGGAAAAAATATGAATACCTTATTAAAAAATCTTACAATCAAAAACAATTTTATGTTTGCAGCAGTGATGTCAGATGAAGAAAACTGCAAAGGCTTTTTAGAACGTGCTCTTTCCATGAAAGTGGACCATGTAGAAATCAGTACAGAGAAAAATATTGTCTATCATCCGGAATATAAAGGGGTGCGATTAGACGTCTATGCGAAAGATGAAAATAATACCCGCTATAATATAGAAATGCAGGTGTTAAAACAGCCTGCATTGGGACGCAGAAGTCGTTATTATCAAAGTCAGATGGATATGGAGCTTTTGTTAAAGGGTTGCGAATATGCAGAACTGCCCGACAGTTATGTGATTTTCCTATGTGACTTCGACCCTTTCGGGAAAGGAAAGTATCGTTATACTTTTTGGACAGCTTGTGAGGAAACAGAAAAAGCTTCTCTAAAAGATGGGCGCTGTATTATGTTTTTGAATACTCGTGGAGAAAATGCAGAAGAAGTGCCGAAAGAATTGGTTTCTTTTCTGAAATTTGTGCATGCAGACTTAAAAGAAAGTCAAAAGGACTTTCAGGATGATTATGTAAGACAAGTGCAGAAATCGGTCACCCATATCAGGGAAAGTAGGGAAATGGAGGAGAGATTTATGCTTTTGGAATTATTGTTAAAAGATGAACGCAGAGAAGGTAGAGAAGAAGGCAGGAAAACCGGACAATTAGAGGAAGCGCAAGGAATGCTCCAGATGGCATTAAACAGATTTGGAGAATTGCCGGAAAATCTTCTGAAAACTTTACATCAACAGCAGGATATAGAAGTGATTAGAAATTGGATGCAGATAGCTTTAAAATCTCAATCACTGGATGATTTCATTTCTAAAATGTAATAATTTAAAAATACTAATTCAAAATCAAATCAAATAAACCTGCAAGTCTTATAAATTAAGATTTTGCAGGCAAAATAAAAAACAATTTCAATGCCGTTTCGGCAAAATTTCAAAAAAGCGAGGAATCTATTTTTAATTTTGTAACACGGAAAAATCGGTTGACAATTTTAAAGAAAAGTTTTATAGTTACATCAATAAGAAAACAGGGGGAGCTTGTATACAGGCTGAGAGGAAAGTTGCGAACTTCGACCCATAAACCTGATGTGGATAATGCCAACGTAGGGATACAGAAGTGGTAAATTTAGGAAATCGGGTTCTTCGATTTCCTTTTCTATTTTTTATAGGAAAATGTTGTTTACCGAAGAAGTTGAGAGTGAATGAGAGTTCATGAAGGGGTGCACCACCGCGGGTGTATTTTTTCGTGAACTCTTTTTTATTACATAGGAAATTGCGTCCTATGTAATAAAAAATGCTCCGCAAGGATGCGCAGCTCGCGGAAGTGAAATTATCATTTTGTGAACCGCTCGCGCGCGGAGATTGCGCTATTGCGCAATCTTTCTTATAAAAAGGAGGAAAAGGATGATTTATTTAAATGGAAAACCGGAAGATATTCCGGAGGGGATTTCTCTTGCAGAACTTGTAAGGGAACGCCAATATTGTTTGGATTATATTGCGGCAGAATTAAATGGAGAAATTGTGCCCAAACAGCAATATAAGGATACAATTCTTCGCAGTAAAGATAAACTTGAAATTGTGAGCTTTGTGGGAGGGGGCTGATAAAGTGGAAGAAAGAGAAATCTGGGAAGCTCTTTGCAGCCGTCATTCAACTGCTGTGCAGGAAAAATTATGGAGAGCACAGGTTGCGGTGGCAGGACTTGGGGGATTAGGCTCTAATATAGCCGTATCTCTTGCCAGAATTGGTGTTGGACATCTGCATCTGCTGGATTTTGATGAGGTGGATTTGACGAATTTAAACCGACAGTATTATTTTCTCAGACATATTGGTATGAAAAAAACAGAGGCTTTGAAAGAAATTTTGCTGGATATTAATCCGTATTTGGACATTCAGACAGATTGCAGAAAAGTAAAAGGGGAGGATATTCCTCGGCTATTTCAGAAAGATAAATATATTTGTGAAGCTTTCGACCGCGCAGAACAGAAAGCAATGCTAGTAAACGGAATTCGGGAATATTTTCCCGATAAAGTGCTGGTGGCAGGCAACGGCATGGCAGGATATGGAAAAAGTAATGAGATACAGACACGCAAGGTGGGAAAAAACTTTTATATTTGTGGAGACGGAGTTTCCCAGTCCGTGCCGGGTAGGGGGCTTATGGCGCCTCGTGTTGCTCTTTGTGCAGCACATCAGGCAAATTTGATTACAAAGTTAATTATTGAAAGTGAGGATATATAAAATGGAAACAAGAAAAGATACATGGAAATTAGGAAATCACGAATTTCAATCACGATTTATTTTGGGCTCAGGGAAGTATTCTCTGGAATTAATTCAGGCAGCGGTGGAGCAGGCAAAAGCAGAGATTGTTACCATGGCGCTTCGCCGTGCAAATGAGGGAGGACTTGCCAATATTTTAGATTATATTCCAAAGAATGTAACGCTTTTGCCCAATACATCAGGGGCACGAAATGCAGAGGAAGCTGTTCGTATGCCCGTCTTTCCAGAGAAATCTGTCAAAGCGAATTTGTGAAAATCGAGATTATGAGAGATAGCAAATATCTGCTTCCTGACAATTATGAACAGCAAAAGCAACAGAAATTCTGGCTAAGGAAGGGTTCATTGTAATGCCTTATATGTAATCCTGATTTAAACGCAGCCAGAGATATGGTGAGTG
>ENA-OQCB01000286-OQCB01000286.1-human-gut-metagenome-genome-assembly--contig:-NODE-286-length-24033-cov-9.024555_pt1 | contig 24033 bp, 23 predicted proteins | sample MGYA00242493_ERZ504568 | MGnify/ENA primary metagenome ERZ504568 (study PRJEB26092, sample SAMD00036229) | human gut metagenome | host: Homo sapiens | study: EMG produced TPA metagenomics assembly of...
CGCCCAAAGTACTCTGTCTTTCTTCGCTGCCATATGCTTACCTAGTTTATTTACAAAAATATCGATAATCCTTCATATAACAACGGATTATAGAGATGTTTCGTATATAGGATGATTTTTAACATATCAAGAAGCCAATATCTCACCATTCTGGGAATGGCAGAGAGACAGGCTCAAAAAACTTTTACTTTTCATCCAAACACGTACGTGAATTTCCAAAAACATGTACGTGTTTGGAGTAAAGCATGCACATGTTTATAAAAAGCTATTTATCAACGAATTAAACAAGCAGTTTCAAATAAGACTTATTGTTAATTATCGAAGTGTTAAGTGAATGACTTACGGCTTGTCAAGCCACAAGCTTACGAGTTAGGAAGTGATAAGTTATTCATTTGGGAAACTTTATTCTAGTGGTTTAGCGCAGGTCTAAACAATCTCCCAACAACCCAGATTCCTATCCTCTTTACTAAAGGAAACACCTATTTTCACCAGTTCACGCCCATCAGCCTCATAAGGCAGCAGATAACCTTTCTCGTCAATCTGCCTCAAGGCATCTTTCACGGAACCGTCCAGCTTGAACTCAAAAACATAAATATAATCTTTCGTCTTTACTACCGCATCCGCACGTCCCTTCGCACCGCGCACCTTCGCATCACAGAATTGTCCCATCAATTTAAACACCAGATAAAACACTACTTGATAATGACGCTCCGTTTTAGCCTTTAACTCATAAGGGAAATCAGCGAAAAAGGCTTTTAAACGAGTGAGGAAGGCATCCACATCTCCAGATCTCAATTCCCGAACAAACTTCCCGATATAAGAAAGACGAGGCTTCCGCCTCCACACCATCAATTAAAGTCCGAAGATCGTATTCGCTCTCCTTCAATAATTCCACCTAAAAGGTAGGCGTACCGGTTTGAAACCAGTAATTGCCAAACTCTTTCTTTTGCAAGCAACTTAACGTACTGAAGGGATTGAATACACCTTCCCGGGAAGGATGGAAATGATAACCGTCATATTGCCAGATCATCCGCTCCACGACTTCTTTTACCTCACACGCTTGAATCTCCGCGACTTTTTCTAATTCCGGAACGAATGAACGAAGTAATTCCTTATGGGTAATACCGCATAGCGTAGCGTAATCATAATCCAAGCTAATATCATTTAATTGATTCAAGTCGCTAAATACACTTACCTGAGAGAATTTAGTAACATCCGTCAAAAAAACAAATTTAAGATACCGATCCGCTGTTTTCAATACCCCATAAAAACTCTTCAATGTCTTACGATAGTCATCCAATAACGCATCATTTGTCAACGCTTGTAATAACGGCTTGTCATACTCATCTATAAAACAGCACCCCCCATCCCTGTCTGCTCATAAGCGCAGCGAATAACACCTAAAAAGCGCAAAGACAAAGTCGTCTCACTCTCATCCCGGCCATATGCCTTTTCCCAATTACATAGATAATTATTCAAAATAGCGTACAAGCGTCCGGAGCGTCATATTTCTCAGCGTTCAGATCCAAATGAAAAACAGGGTATTGTTTCCACTCCTTTTCCATCCCTTCAATAGCCAAGCCATGAAACAAATCTTTCCGACCTTGGAAGTAGGCCCCCAAGGTAGAGATCAGCAAACTCTTGCCAAAACGCCTCGGACGGCTAAAGAAATAAGGCTTACCGGTTGTCACGAGCTTATAAACAAGATCCGTCTTATCCACATAAAGATACCTGTTTTCACGTAAACTATCAAAGCCCTGTATACCAATAGGTAAGTTCCGCATTCCTGTTTCCATAAGACCTAATGATTTAATGCTTTTCACTAAGATATGCATTTTTCACCGCTCAATCTGTTCTTAACATCTTTTTTAGCCCAAACCTGTTTTTCTATCCAAAAATTTCTACATTTACCGTCCAATTTGCGTTGAAAATGAAAGGAGACGATTTCAATAGTATCTATGAAAGGAATTACCGACGGTCATTCCTGTTCACAAAATCATACGTACACGACGATATGGTAGCAGAAGATATCGTGGTTGAGTCACTAGTAAAGTTTTGGAAACTCATTTCCACAGGAAATAATGATGCTTCAGAAGCTTTGCTACTCACGATTTTGAAAAACAAGGCTCTCGATTATCTGCGTCATAAAGCGATTCATGATGCCGCCATCGAAAATATGGTAGAACTCAATAATAGAGAGTTAAACATCCGGATCTCTACACTAGAAGCTTGTAATCCAGAAGAAATCTTTTCTAAAGAGATTCGAAAAATCGTTTATCAAACTCTAGAAACTCTTCCGGAACAGACTCGCCATATATTTGAAATGAGTCGTTTCGAAAATAAAAGTGTAAAAGAAATTGCAGAAATTACCCAATTATCCACAAAAAGTATTGAATACCACATAACAAAATCACTCAAAACTTTACGCACCGCATTAAAAGACTATCTGCCTCTGTTTTATTTTCTTTTTTTCTAGTAAACCTATTATCAAAAAATATCCAATTCTATTTAGGGATATCTTTTCTGGATCGTTATACAATCAAACGATTAAATCAAGATACCCATGAAAGAGCTATTAGAAAACGGTTTATCAAATTTGTATCAAACCGTATTAAACGGAAAAATTAAAGATGTCAAAGATTTAACTTGAGCCTCTTAGAAGGAAACTTTGAGCCTCAACAATTAATAGATAATGCATTAATTCCCGCAATGGGAGAAAATTGGCGCTCGTTTCGAATCAGGAAAAGCTTTTATTCCCAATATGTTACTATCTGCGAAAGCTATGAAAAATAGCTCTAGAAGAAATTAAACCTTATTTAAATCCTGAAAAGAAAGTCTCTACTGGTAAAGTCGTTATAGGTACCGTCAAAGGCGACCTACATGATATCGGTAAGAATCTAGTAGTCGCTATGATGGAAGGAGCTGGATTTGAGGTGATAAATTTAGGTGTTGATGTACCGGAAGATAAATTCGTAAATGCGGTAATCGAACATAATGCTGATATTCTAGGTTTATCGGCTTTACTTACAACAACAATGACGCAAATGGAAACCGTAATAAACGCTTGTGAAAGAGCGGGTATCCGTAAAAAAGTAAAAATTATGGTAGGAGGGGCTCCGATAAGTGAATCCTTTTCTAAAAAGATTGGGGCTGATGCTTTTACTGGTAATGCTAACGCAGCGGTTTTAACCGCAAAAAGACTGATAGGTAAATAGAAAGTTATGCGGTATGGCCATTTAACATTCGGGGAACTTTCAATAATGGATAAAGAGTTTTATATATCCATGGGATACCATGATCAAGTACCAGATCAATGCATCCTTAATTATATAAACGAAATAAAAAAAGATATTCAAACACTCTGTCAAATCCGATATATATACGATATCCATGAAATGAAGCTATTGCCTCATAATATATTGATTATGCAAGGTAAGACTTTTTCTGTTGGGAAAATTATAGCATCCTATCTCGAAAATGTCACCCATATATGTTCATTTATCGTTACTGCCGGAAAAGAATATGATGCTTACATACATCGACTAAGAGAGAATGAAGATATCGTGAAAGAGTTTGTCGCTGATTCAATCGGTAGTGTAATCGTAGAAGCGTGTGTAAAAAAAAATTGGCGAACGGATCCAGCAAATACATCCTTTCAATCAGACTCTTCCTTATAGTCCCGGATACTGTGGCTGGAATATTAAAGAGCAAAAATTATTCTTTGAGTTATTCCCTAATGCCCCATGCGGAGTTTCCTTAAACTCCTCTTGCTTAATGTCCCCCGTAAAATCTATAAGTGGAATAATTGGCTTAGGAGAGAATCTGAAGCCCAAGCCATATCACTGCGAATTATGCACAAACAAAAACTGTTATAAAAGAAGAATCTAATATGATGATCAACATGAACGATTGGACTAATGAAATAATTCAATGTCCAAAAACAAAAGCGATCCCTATCATGACTCATCCGGGAATCGAGTTGTGTAACCATACAGTTAAAGAAGCTGTTATCAACGGGCATATACATTTTCAAGCAATAGAGAAATTAAATGAAAAATATCCCTCGGCTGCTTGTACGATGATTATGGATTTAACTGTTGAAGCGGAAGCTTTTGGGGCTGCAATTCTTTTTCATGAGGATGAGATCCCTACTGTATCCAAACGGCTATTAGAAGATGAAGTCTCGATTGAGAACCTTCAAATACCAGATCTCACTCAAGCACGCATACCTCAATACTTATTGGCGAATAAATTATGCGTTGAACAAATAAAAGACAAACCTATTTTAGCTGGATGTATCGGTCCTTTCTCTCTCGCCGGGCGTTTGTATGATATGTCTGAATTTATGATGCTTTGTTATTCTGATCCAAATCCCGCGCATATCTTATTATCCAAATGCACAGACTTTATTAAGAAATATTGCAAAGCATTCAAAGAAATCGGTGTACACGGAGTCGTTATAGCAGAACCTGCCGCAGGCTTATTACCTAATGATGGATGTTATGAATTTTCTTCCCTATATATCAAAGAAATAGTAGAAGAATTACAAGATAGTTCATTTATGATCATCTTACATAATTGCGGGAACACAGGGAATTGCACAGATGCGATGATTCAAAGTGGAGCTAAAGGATACCATTTCGGCAATAAGATCAATATGGTAGAAGTTTTGGAAAAATGTCCAAAAGATGTACTTGTTATGGGTAATCTCGATCCAGTAGGAATATTCAAAATGGCTTCCTCTGATACAATGAGAAATGAGACGCTTAAACTTCTCAAACAAACAGAGGGTTTCCAGAATTTCATACTCTCATCCGGATGTGATATTCCTCCACATACACCCTTTGAAAATATTCAAGCATTCTTTGATACTTTAAATGACTATAATAATCGTAACCCTCTTACCTAATGAACAAAACCGTAATTAATATCGCTGATACCTTTATAGATATAATCGTAGCCAGCAAGCAAAAACCTCAATTCGGACAAGTAGAATTACTAGCTGATTCCTATAACATTGAGCTAGGAGGTTCTGGGGCGATTTTCACCTCCCAATTCGCAAAATTAGGTGGTGACATAATCTGCTTGACTATCATAGGTGATGACACCTCTGGAAATATCATAAAAAAACGAATGAATGATATTGGAATCAATACAGAATATATACAAACCAGCAAACAGAATAAAACCCCTTTAGGACTAAACATTTCAGTAAACAACGATCGAGCAATGCTTACTGTACTTGGCGTCTTAGAGGAAATAACGATCAATATCATAACTGAGGAAATCATTAATAAGGCTCGACACTGGCACATCGCAGGATATTTCTTACTCGATAATTTAATCCCTGCTTGGCCCGAATTCTTAAAGCGAATAAAGCAAAAAGGCATTACATGCTCATTAGATACCAACTGGGCCCCAAATGGAAATTGGGAGCAAGTAATCGAACTCTTTCCTTTTATAGACGTCTTTCTCCCTAATGAAAATGAGGCTATAGCCATTACAGGAAAGAGCAACTATCAAGAAGCAGGCAAAGAACTATCACAACAAATACCCTTTGTCGTAATCAAACGGGGAGCAGATGGGGCCTCGGTTTTTCAAAAAGGAGAAGAAATCCCGATTCTCATAAAAGAAGTATGGAGCGCCCCTATCAATGTAATTGATACCACTGGAGCTGGAGATAGTTTCGACGCAGGATTCTTATATGAATGGTTAAATGAAAAAGATATAAAGACTTGCCTAAAAACGGCGATACTATGTGGGACCAGTTGTGTTCAAGAATTAGGAGGAATTAAAGGACAATATAATAACAAATAATATGACTGAACTTTTAAAGGACATTTTAGGGCAACCAGCCCAATTTAAAAAAGCCTTGGCCTATCATCAAGGAAATCAATATTCTGAAATTAAAAAGGCAAGCGATGCTATAGGCAAAGCAAGTCAAGTGTTGATCATCGGTATAGGAGCTTCTTATACCGCAGGTATCTCTATCATGCACGCATTAAAAAAACATGAGGTTTTTTGTTCTCTAATCGATGCGTCTGAATTAGAGAATATGGAAATATTTCCTCCTAATTCGATAGCAATGATCCTTTCGAGAAGTGGGAAAAGTATAGAAATCGTTAAAAGTGCCGATATATGCAAAAGGCATAAAATCCCCACGATAGCCATAACAAATGACACACAATCTCCTTTGGCCCAGAATGTAGACATCGTGGTTTCAGCTGCGGTTAAATTTGATCATGCGGTATCCATCTCCACGTACTCCTCACTCATATTAGTCGGTGGATTGATCACAACCTTTAAAGAATATGGAAAACATATGGCAGATATCATCCAGCGACTAATAGGAGCTTGCGACTACATAGAAAAGTATCAGTTGGAATGGCAAAAACGAATCGAATTATCCATTATGAAACAAGAAGCCTTACCTGTCTTTTTCCTCGGTCGTTCCGAATCTTATGCTAGTGCTCGGGCTGGAAGATTATTGTGGGCGGAAGTGGCGAAATCTCAATCTTCTTGTTTCGCTACAGGTAACTTTAGACACGGTCCTCAAGAAATGCTTTCGAAAAAATGCAAGATCGTGATATGGCTCTCCGATCATTATAGTTTAAATAATGATATAAAATTGATCTCTGATATGATTCGAGTAGGAACAGATGTATCTGTCATTACTTCCCAAAAACAAATAGGGCCTGATGTCGATACTTATATCGTACCGGCAGTACCTGAAGAATTCCAAGCTGCCTTTAATTGCACACCAGTCCAAATGATGGCGGAGGCATTATCTAGGAAATTGGGAGTGGATTGTGATTCATTCGTCTTCTGCAATTTCATTGTCACATCTGAAGCGGGTATTCAATAAAACTAACAAAAATCATGTGGAACAACAAGATTAGCACCAACAATATGTTACGAGCGGCCTTTTTATTTGGTTTTGCCAGTTTCTCCGCTTGGGTACCTGTTTTCACCTTATGGCTCGAAGATCAAGAAATGAAAGGATCCCAGATCGGGTTTATAGCCGCTATTCCTTGGGCTGTAATGCTCATCCTACAACCTTTATGGGGAATATTGGCAGATAAGTATGGAAAGGCATTCTGTTTAAGGATTGCACTTGTTGGTTCTGCTTTAGGCTTCTTGTTGTTCCACATTTTCTCAAATAACCATATAACAATTATTATTTTAACCTTTCTCGTATCCATTTTCTATACGCCCGTACTATCTTTACTTGATAGTATCGCATTAGATAATGCCGAAAAATCAGGAGGCGTATCTTATAGTGAAATGAGATTCTGGGGAGCTCCGGGATTTGCTCTCGGAGCCATGATAACAGGTTGGTTAATTCCAGAATGGGGGGCGGAAATAGCTTTTTACACAACAGCCTTCTTCTTACTAATGGTATTACTTTCCATTTGTAGATACCCGATCGTTAATAGCCTCCAGAAAAATATGGATATTGAGTTCAAGGGACTCAACCGAGTAATGACGAATAAACTTTTAATGGGCTTCTTATTCGTTGTCATCATAGTCTCGGTCGGACAATCCGCTATAAGCTATTATCTGCCAATATATATGAGACAGATTGGTGCTACTTCTGATACGACAGGAATAGCGCTGGCAATTCAAGCGTTAAGCGAACTTCCATTCTATTTTATAGCGGCATGGTTGATTAAGCGTATTAACTCCGGAACGGTTGTATTTATAGCTATTTTTGCCACAGCCTTAAGATTATTTTTCTATTCGGTCAATTATAATCCTCAAATAGTAATGTTCATCGAGACTATGAATGGTATAACTTGGACTCTTTTATGGATAGCCTCAGTTGAATTCGTAAACGAAATGGTACCTCCGCAATGGAGGACAACCGGGCAATCCCTACTTTGGGCCGCATATTACGGAGCTGGCGCTATATTAGGAAATATAATCATTGGAAGAATGTATGAAAGCCTAGAAATACATTATATATATTCTATTTTAAGCTTATCCATACTGATTATAGCTATAACGGCTTTACCTCTTTTCATTTTTCAAAAAACAAAATTAAAAAAATCCAGATCATGAGCAAATTCATAACAAAGGAAGTTATGGCGGAGATAATACATTCCGCCCGTAAAATCTTATTACAAAATGGTATTAAAACCAGAAATATTGAGCTACTCAACCATGCTTCTAAAAATGATCGACTCGTAGTAAAAGGAGAGAATATATTCATCTCCAATGATTTATTACAATCATGTCTTGTACATTTAAAGAATAATCAAGCGTGTACAAAAATGTCACATGATTGGAGGGATATGATCGCCAATAAGGAAGATACTCAACCCCCTATTATCAAATTGACAGATTTACCTTATCAATATTGTGATCACAAAGAAAGAAAAATCACTCCTCTCACCAGACAGCAGGTTATTCAAGGAACTAAATTATTGCATGTATTATCCGAGCAGAAAGATATTCGCGGATATAGCTGCGGAGTACCCCAAGATACTTATCCATATCTCAAAGCGGTTGAGCAATATTTGATTGGATTCAGATATAACCGCAATGGAGGAGGGACTATCCAATCCATAGCTCCAGAAGTCGAGGAATCGTTCATGAAAATAAGAGCGATAGCAGAAGATTGGGAAGACTATTCCCGAAGAGATCTAATGCTTTTCTCTCCAAGCCCCATGATACTGGATGCGGAAGATTTATATCTATGTTTCAAAGAGGGCATACGATTAAATAGCTTTATGGTCGGGTCTATGCCAATGATGGGAATGACTGGGCCAGTTAATACCATAGGAGTATATATACTTGCCATCGCTGAAGTTCTAGGAACCGCAAGTATCTTGCACGCTCTATTCCCTACCGCTAAAGCATATATTTACCCACACCCACAAGCCATGAGCCTTAATAGCGGACAAATGGCCTTTGGAACAATAGAACATGCACGCTTGGAGATGTTGAAAAAAGAGGTTATGGAAGCTCTAGATCTCCCATATTACAACCTAAAAGATATAATGACCTCCGCACAAATGCCGGGGAGTTTAGCTCAAGGGGACAAAGCATTGATTTTTTATACAGGCATTATGGCAGGGTATCGAGCATTCAACCTGATGCCACTCTCTACAGACCAAGGTTGGTCGCCCATACAAGCGTTATTAGACATCGAGAATCTTCAAAGCGCATGGAAAAGCTTAGATTCCACAAAATTAGAAGGAGATATCAAAGAAGCGGAGGAGGTAATAGTAGAAACCCTTGAGTCTGGAAGTCTATTCGCAGAGCATACACATACCTTAATGAATATGCTTGATAGCTACGATATGAATCTATGGCAACAACGTTATTTCACTTCCGAAAGTTGGATAGACGCAGGAAGCCCAGATGAATACAAAGCCCTTGAAGAAAAAGTAGATTCTCTTACTGATTCTTGGGATTATCATCCGAATCAACAAAAAATGGAACAGATATACGATATTTATCTCTCCCTTTGCCGGCAATTTAACACTGATCCTCTAAAACTTGATTAATTAAATAATCATTCTTTGAAAAAAACGAGATTTCCATTTAGGGATATATCTTCCAGTTTCGTTATTATAATGAAGAGCGGGAAACCGCCACAAAAAATTAATAATTACATGAAAACATTATTACAACGATATATAAAAGGAGAAGTTTCTGAAAAGGAAAGACAAGAAATTTTACTCTGGCTGGAAGAGAGCCCTGAGCACATGAATGAATACATGGCTCTACGTAAACTCTACGATATCTCTTTATGGAGTCTTTCTTCAGAAGAAAGACAAAAGAAAAAAATTAATATCTCTTTAAGGCGTTTTACTATAGAAGCTCTAAAAATAGCGGCGATCTTATTGATTGGCATTATCGGAGCATGGAAACTTTTGTATAATTCGGAGAATCTCCCACAGATGCAAATAGTACATGCTCCAGCCGGTCAACGGCTGGAGTTAATCTTGGCTGATGGAACAAAAGTCTGGTTGAATGCAGGTTCTACACTTAAGTTTCCGGATCATTTCAGAAATAATGCTAGAGATGTTATACTAGACGGAGAAGGATATTTTGCGGTTACTCACGACAAGAAACGCCCTTTTACCGTACAAACAAAAAAATGTGCCGTGCATGTCCTTGGAACCGAATTCAATGTCAGGGCTTACAACAATAGCGATTTTTTTGAAACAGCGTTAATAAAAGGTAGCGTGGAAGTTTCTATCGCAAACATGAAGAATCGATTAAGATTAAAGCCTAACGAAGTTTTATCCATGAATAAAGAAGAAGTAACTACCGGCATCATATCCGACCACAATTATTTCAAATGGAAAGAAGGCTTATTCTGTTTTGAAAATGAGACCGTAGGAAGCTTAATTGAAAAACTTCAAATCTATTACGACGTCACCATCGATGTTCAGAACAAATCCCTGCTAAAATATCGCTATTCAGGGAAGTTCCGTATAAAAGACGGCGTGGAACATGTACTAAAGGTTCTTCAGCTAGAGCATAATTTCAATTATACGAAAGACGATAGACTTAATCAAATTACTATTAAATAATAATCTTATAATTCGTATCGCCTATGAAATAGCACACCATCTAAAACAGAAACTAGGAGATGTTGCAGCATCTCCTAGCAAGGGTCAGTACTCTGACTATCCTTAAATCAATTAGTACTAACATAAAGACATTACAAATGTATGAAAAATATTTGTAGAGAACATTTCTTGTCTCAATTAAAAACATCTAACAAAACAGTTCGAGTCATGAAATTAACTTTAATAACACTATTTATCTTTACCACAGGGTTATTAGCTTCTGTAAGCTCGCAAAACACGCGCGTAAGCATACATGTTACCAACACAGAAGCACATAAGGTTCTTGATGAAATAGAAAAACAGACAGATTATCTTTTTATCTATAATAATCAAGAAGTCAATTTGAACCAAGAGGTATCTCTTAATGTAAATAAACAAACAGTTAAGAACGTATTAGCTGAGATTTTCAACAATACAAATGTCACCTACGCTATTGAAGGGCGTAATATCATGCTAATGAAAAAAAGCATGTCTAACAGTGGTATGCAACAAAAGAATCGGAAGATCACGGGTACTATCACAGACCCTATGGGTTCCCCTATCATTGGGGCGAATATCATTGTAAAAGGTAGCACACAAGGAACGATTACCGACTTAGATGGTAAATACAGTATTGAAGTAGAAGGCAACTCGATATTACAAATTTCATATATTGGATATAACACCTTGGAAATTCCGGTTACCAACCAAACCATATTAAATATCAAGCTTCAAGAAGATACTCAGAAGCTAGATGAGGTAGTAGTAGTTGGATACGGAACGCAAACCAAACGTGAAATAACAGGATCTATTACAAATGTTTCATCTAAAGACTTTAACCAAGGTCTTACCCGGGACGCCGCAGATCTATTACAAGGCAAGGTTGCGGGTTTGGTCGTAAATACAGGGTCCGGAGATGTCACAACAAATGCATCGATCCAGTTAAGGGGGGTCTCTACCTTACAAAAGGATCAAGGGCCATTAATCGTAATCGACAACGTACCCGGATCTGATATGTCAACCGTATCCCCTCAAGATATCGAGTCTATCTCTATATTGAAAGATGCATCTTCAGCCGCAATCTATGGTTCTCGTTCAGCAGGAGGCGTTATATTAATAACTACTAAGAAAGGATTAGCCAGTAAACCTACCGTAAATTACACAGGGGCATTTGGTATATCAACTTTGGCAAATAAGCCCGATATGCTTACAGCAGACCAATGGCGTTCTTATGTGCAAAATAATGGGGGAATCGGGGAGTCTTTTGACCTAGGAGCCAATACAGACTGGTTTGATGAAATCACTCGTACCGGATTGCAACAAGATCATAACGTGTCTCTTTCCGGAGGTGGAACAAATCATAATTATCGTGGTTCCGTATCATATATGCATCGTGATGGCGTTGTGAGAGACAATGATATGTCAAGATTTAATACCAGATTACAATTCTCTCAACGTGCGTTAAACGATAAATTAAAAATTGATATTACAGGAGTAGCGACCATTATTAATAATTCCCCAACTTATAAACGAAATTTCATTCTCGCTTATAATATGATACCTGTATACCCTGTGAAATATGAAGATGGAAGTTGGTTTGAGACTCGTAATTACGACCAAGGAAACCCTGTTCGTAACCAAGATGAGAATGTAACCGAGAACAAGATCAGCAATATCAATGGTATAGCCAATGTATCCTATTCTATTATAGAAGGTTTAGATATTAAAGTCTTATTATCCAAATCTAGGAATAATGTTGATTATAGTGAATATAAGAGTATAGAGTCCGAAGCTGGGTATAGCAATGGAGGATTCGCCAAGCGCCAGAGTACAATTACGGATAATGACATGATGGAATGGACCGCAAATTACTCAAATACATTTGGTAAACATAAATTAAACGGATTAATCGGATATTCTTGGGAACAAACGATATATGCCGAACATGTCGGACAAAGTAGAGGGTATCTAACCGATATTTTAGGAGCTAATGATCTCGCATCCGGAAAAAATCTATTTGCAGGAGACGTCACTTCCTATAAATCAGAAAACCGCCTCATCTCTTTTTACGCAAGAGCGAACTATAGTTTTGATGAGAAATACATGCTTACGGCTACCATTCGAAGAGATGGCTCCTCTAAATTCGGTATAAATAATAAATGGGGTATTTTCCCATCTGTTTCCGCTGGTTGGAATATCTCACAAGAAGAATTCATGCAAAATATAAAATGGTTAAATAACTTAAAACTAAGTGTAGGATACGGCGCTACGGGTAATCAATCCGGTCTAGATCCTTATAAGACCATTCAAATGTATGGTTCACAAGGTATTTACTATGATAACGGTAGTTGGCTTCCTTCTTTCAGAATTAGCCAAAATGCAAATCCGGATCTTAAATGGGAGCAAACTAATATGTTGAATATAGGATTGGATTTCTCCGTTCTAGGAAATCGGCTAAGCGGTAGGATCGAATGGTATGACAAACAAACTACAGACATGCTATATACTTATCCCGTCGCTACTCCACCATATATGTATGATAAAATGATGGCAAATGTCGGTGATATGCAAAACCGTGGTATCGAATTGTTCTTAAATGCAAACGCAATAAGCACAAAGGACTTCAGTTGGGATATTTCTTTGAACCTAGCACACAACCAAAACAAAATAACCCGCCTATCCAACGAGGCATTTTCGGCAGAGAATTTGTTGTTGGGAAGTGTCGATATTCGAGGAGGTGTCCTCGGAACTACCCATATTCTTGAAGAAGGTTCTCCTGTTGGACAGTTTTATGGACTGCAAGCTACAGGGCTAGACGCTAACGGGAAATATATCTTTATTGACAAAAATGGGGATGGCGAAATATCTGATCCAGCCGATTACAATTATATAGGATGTGCGCAACCTAAATTAACCTATGGCATGACTAATTCATTCAGATACAAGAACTGGGATCTCTCCTTCTTTTTTAGGGGAACTTTGGGTAATGACTTGATCAATGTACCTCGTTTAGCGTATGCTCAATCTCTATTTATGCCCGGATCTAACGCTTTAGATGATCCTCTGACATTCCAATTGACTGAAACACCACGTTTCTCATCTATGTATGTGGAAAACGGTTCGTTCTTACGCTTGGATAACTTAACTTTAGGATATAAGTTCAATTGCTTGAATGGAATAAGAGTTTACCTTACAGGACAGAACTTATTTGTAATCACCAAATATAAAGGCTTAGATCCTGAGGTCCCAATCAACACAAACGACGGCTTAACACCCGGAATAGAAGCCAAAGATTTTTATCCAAAAGCACGAACCTTCTCTGTTGGACTAAATATTAATTTCTAATTAACATACACCATGAATACAAATTTCAAAAAACTAGTATATATAACATTATCTATAAGCCTTGGATTTGTCTCATGCACAGATCTGAACGAAAATGTATATAGCAAATTACCCTCTGATACATTCGGAAATACGACAGAGCAAATAAATGCTATTATTGGCCCAGCTTACACATCATTACAAAATTATATGTATTATGAGAGTGCATGGGGTATGTCTGAATTGACCTCCGATATGACCATCGCTCCTACCCGATTAGGAGGAGACTGGTGGGAAGGTGGATGGCATATGGAACAATGCATGCACACATGGAATCCTAGTTCTTATTCTGTTGAGACTTTATGGAACAATTGTATGTCCGCATTAACTACTGTAAATTCAGTTATTAGTACAATTGAAGAGAATAAGATACTTGCTGAAGATCTGAAAATAAGATATATGTCTGAACTTAGAGGATTACGCGCATTTTGGTACTATGTATTGATAGACTTTTTTGGAAATGTCCCCTTAGTAACTGACTATAAAGACCTAGAACTTCCTGCCATCACGCCGAGAAAACAGATCTATGAGTTCATCGTATCTGAACTAAACGAGATTACTCCATACCTGCTTTCGGATGTATCGTCAGCGACTTACGGCAGATTCACCCAAGGGGCTGCGCACACATTACTTGCTAAAATGTATCTAAACGCTGAGGAATGGATCGGCAAAGAGAATTGGCAAGGAGCTATTGACGAGTGCGATAAGGTAATGCAGCTAGATTATATTATTGAACCTAATTGGAAAACCAACTTTCAAGTGCATAATGAGGTATCAAAAGAAGCCATTCTTCCTATTTGTTACACGGCTTCTCAATGGGGGAATTTAATGCATCTTTATACTTTACATTATTTAGACCCTATTGCTTTAGGTTTTAAGGGAGATATGTGGAATGGAATCAACGCTAAACCTGATTTTGTATATTCATTTGCGGAAGACGATCCTCGGAAAGAGTATACATTTTTGATCGGCCCCATGATTGATCCAGAAACAAAAGAGGTTCTCATTACATCTGCCAACCGACCTTTGATCCACACAATAGACCTTCATGTCATCCCCGGAACAGAAAAAACAGATGCAAACGGTAATCCCACGATCTGGGGTGAGGTTCATCAAGAAGAAGGTGCCCGCATCGCAAAATGGGAATTTGACAGCGGTATGCAGAACACTTGTATGGAAAATGACGTGGCCATTTTCCGTTTAGCAGACGTTTACTTAATGAAAGCGGAAGCCTTAGTTCGCTTAGGTAAAGATAATGGAGAAGCAACACGTTTAGTTAATGCCATCAGAGAAAGGGCATTCGGAGATAGCGACCATAATCTTGCCAGTGTCACACTCGATGATGTCTACAATGAAAGGCGTTTTGAGTTAGCATTCGAAGGTACCGCTCGTCAAGATATGATACGCTTCGGCACATTCTTGAGGCCGGCTTATATGAAGCCACAGCAAACCGAGGAGTACAGAAAAATCTTCCCAATCCCCTATAAAGCATGGCAAAAGAATAATAAGCTTGTACAGAACCCGGGATATCCGGCATTTTAAATAAACTTTTTAATTAAAAATATCATGAATAGAAAAGAATTTCTCAAAGTAACAACAGCGGCCAGTATTGCCTCATTATTATCACCATTATCTGCATATGCAGAGACATTTAGCACGACTGGGAAAAAAATTAAAGTCGCAGTTATCGGCTGCGGAAGTGTATCTAATTCTTATTTCCCCCACATTTCGAAATGTCCATATATCGATATCGTCGCTTGCTGTGATATCAAACCGGATAGAGCTCAAAAAGCGGCATCCACTTACAATATACCGAAATGGTATAAAAATATAGAGGAGATGTTATCCGGATCCAAATTTGACTTGATGCTGACATTAACAGACATGCAGGTACATGGTAAATTAAACCGCATAGCTTTAGAGGCCGGACGAAATGTTTGGAGTGAGAAACCTTTAGCCAATTCATATAAAGAAGGAAAAGAGTTGTATGATATGGCAAAAGCGAAAGGGCTTCGTATTTGGGGAGCACCAGCCGTGGTAAACAGCCCGCAATTTGCTTTTATGGCACGAGAGATAAATAAAGGGACATTAGGAAATATCGCATCCGCCCATGGCCATTATGGACATGAAGGTCCTACTTGGTCCGCCTTTTTCTATGAACCATTAGGAGGAAGTATGCCTGATTTAGGAGTTTATAATATCGCAACAATCACGGGTTTGTTAGGTCCCGCCAAATCAGTCGTAGCTATGACTTCCATTGTCACTCCGGAAAGAACCGTGGATGATAAAGGAAAGATCAAGGTTCGTGAAGAAGATAATGCCATGATTATCATGGAGCATGAGAAAGGTATTCTTTCTCATATTGAATGTGGATTCAACTATTTCGATCCGTACGGACACATGGGGAAAGGTCAAGAGAAAGCCACAATATCGTTGTATGGCTCACATGGAAACATGCATATGGTTGGATACGACTGGGCTCCGGGAGGGGTTGATTTATCAACAATGGATCACCCTGTACCTCAACGCTTTGTCCCAGATGCAGAAGGTTATGTTTGGCAAGAAGGTGCTTCTGATATAAGTAAGCATATGGCTTTAAATACTGAACCACGCATTAATGTAGAACATGCTCTACATGTACTAGAGATCATCGAAGCCGCACGTAAATCTCAAGCTACAGGAGAACGTATTAACTTACAGTCTAAATTCCCTTGGCCTATGGTCAAATAATCGATCATTTTTCATTCTTAGGGGTAGAATATTTCTACCCCTAAATAATACTTACCCGAAATTGAGAATAAATCCCTACCTTTATCCCCCGCAAACAATTAATCTCAATTTCTAAAGCTATATGAAGCAATACCTTTTACTCGCTGTGTCAGCCTTGTTTTTGCAGGGTTGCCAGACCTCTAAAGAAGATATAAAGGAACAGCCTTTGAAGATGATCGAGCAGATCGATTTCTCCCATGTGAAAATCAATGACAATTTTTGGTCACCCAGACTCAGTAAACATGTCTCGGCTACCTTGCCTGTCTGTATCGATCAAATAGAGAATCAAACCGGGCGTATCCGCAATTTCGAGAATGCGGCGAAAGGGGAAGGAGAGCATTCCGGCATTTTCTTTGATGATTCCGACGTATATAAAGCGTTGGAAGGCATGGCTTATAGCCTGATCAACAATCCGGATCCCGAACTGGAGAAAAAAGCGGACGAATGGATTGATAAATTCGCTGCCGCCCAACGACCGGACGGATACATCAACACTTTTTACACACTTACCGGCTTAGATAAACGGTGGACTAATATGGACAAGCATGAGATGTACTGCGCCGGGCATATGATTGAGGCAGGAGTGGCATATTACCAAGCGACCGGAAAGCGTAAGTTATTAGATGTATGTATCCGCATGGCAGATCATATGATGAGCCAATTCGGACCGGGAAAACGGCATTGGGTACCGGGACATGAGGAAATAGAACTGGCGCTTGTCAAGCTTTATCAAACCACCCAAGAGCAAAAATATCTGGATTTCGCTTATTGGCTGCTGGAAGAACGTGGACACGGTCACGGCACTATGGGCGGCGAAGGGAAATGGGACCCGGTTTACTATCAAGATATCGTTCCTGTCCGACGGCTTACCGATATCTCCGGGCATGCGGTACGATGCATGTATCTATATTGTGGTATGGCCGATGTGGCCGCCTTAAAGCAAGATACGGGATATATAGCCGCTATGGATCGTTTATGGGATGATGTGGTACTCCGGAATATGTATATCACCGGAGGAATCGGCTCGTCCCGGGATAATGAAGGTTTTACAGAAGATTACGATTTACCGAATCGGGATGCTTATTGCGAGACTTGTGCTTCCGTCGGCATGGTACTTTGGAACCAGCGCATGAACCAATTCACGGGTGATTCCAAATATATCGACGTATTGGAACGTTCCAGGTCCCATGGACCCGCCGCCTCCATCCAGATTCCCTTCCCCGACTGCGTATGCAGTGAGAGGAGACATAAGCATCAAGGCCATTGCCAGCACAGCCAGTATCTTTGCCCTATCCCTGCACATCCTCAAAGAAAAAAACACCGCCGAAGCGGTGTCTCGTCACAATCCTTTTAATCCATAATGCCAATCTTATTTCCATTTTCATACATATCCTCAGCTACCGTTCCCTGCCCTTCCCCAATCTCATCAATCCAGCCAAATCCCGGCACATAAATCTTTCCGTTTTGTGTGTCTCCATACTGCGGCTCCCCTGCTTGCGTGGGCGCCTCGCTGGTCTGTACTACCTCCTCATGGGGTATGGCCTCCGGCGTTCCTTCCACTGTCTCTCCATCCGGCTTTTGTGTAGGATTCTTCAACACCTCTTCTGGGGGAGCAGTCGGTTTTTCTGGAGCCGGCTGCACGGCCTGTTCCGTCCGGTCCGTCTGTGCCGGCAGAGCCTCTGTTGGCTCCGTTGTCCCTGTCCTGGAAGGTTCCGTTGCCGGTTCGGTTCTCACCACGATATCCGGTTTGGTTGGCTCTGTTTCTTCCTCTGTTGTTGCTGCTTCTGTTGTCTCAGTCGGTATTTCCGCTACTGTCACTTCTTCCGTCTGTTCTGTCCGCGCCTCCGCATGATTGCTTCCCTGTGCCTCTCCTCTGAATTGGCTGCCGATTGCTGCAATCAATACAGCTCCCACGACCACGCAACCAAGGACAGCCAGCCGCCGCTTCATCCGCTCATTCAGTTTCATTGATTACGCCTCCTCATGCTTTTATCTTTGTACGACATAACATACCGTAACCCTCCCTAAAAGTCCAGCGACTTTTCTCATTTCCCCCTCTTTCTCCCCTATTTTTCAGAATACTTCAATATAACCGGCCTGAACTTTAAGTTTCATCTTCATCGAAGGAAATGTCTTCCCTGCAAACCGTACCGGAACCTCCAGCCAGACCACGGCATCTGCTTCAAACCGCTGGGCATTTGCAGGGTCGGAGGGTGCCAAAGGCGCATTGCGTATTTCAACGTCCAGCCCGGTGATTTTATACTCCAGAACGCCTCCTGTATATTTCCCCCGGTTTCCTCCCTCCCGCCGTGTTCCCAGCGTTTCATCCAGGTGGTAATAAATATCTCCGGTATCCACCGCTTCCTCAAAGCCGTATCCTTCCGTATAATATCCACCCGAGTATCCTTCCCGTACTCCGTGGTAGACATTGGCGTAGTTGTCATTTACCACCACAACCACTGCATCCTGCAGGGCTTCCTTCACCCCGGAGGCGATTAGGCTCAGACGGAAAAATTCCATGATTCCGCACAGAATCAAAAGGCAGGCCAGCGTCACAGCGATTACCAAAGGGAACGCGGTCCCGCGTTGATCTTTTAAACATGCCAGCCATTTTTTCATTTCCAATACACCTCAGACTTTCCGGTTGCCGCAGCACGGAGGGTGATGGGGAAGGAACCAAATCCTCCAAACAATCCCAGATTATAGCGGCAGGTCAGCTGCACCGTTACTTCCTCATTGAGTTGAATCCGACCGCTGGCTGACCAATGAATCTCGGGATCAAGTCCTGTCTTTTCTCTGAGGACAGCCGCCCTCCGGTTCGTCTCACTCCCGATCCGGCCAGTAATCTCCGCCTCCCGGCAAAGTTCTGTCGCAAAGGTATCCAGCTGCTGTTTTGCGATAAACACAGGCAGAATCTTTACGGACAGAGCCAGTACCAGCATCACACACAGGATTAAAACCGCCACATCGATGTACCCTTCCCCGCTGCGTCCAGCAAGAATCTTCCTTAAACGTGACACACCATCCCCTCCTCACTGGTTCTGGCAGGAATCGCTTCCGGCTCATATAACCGCGTTAACACATACCAGGTGCCGTCCGCATGGTTCATTGAATCCACCCTCTGCTGTAGAAGTTCCTCCGCCTTGATCTGGACACACTCCCTCCAACTGCACGGGCTGCCGGAGACGGCTTGGCCTGCCAAAAGATTCCCTATCTGCTCCGGAACCAGATATACATATCCTCCGGGCGTCATCATAAACACCGGTTCTTTGGGATGTCTCTCCAAAAACTCCCGTACCGTTCCCGATAATTTTTGCCCGCTCCCGTTTTCAACTTCTTTTTCTGCCATTCCTGTCTGATTTTTTACACTGCTCATGTCCTTACGCCTCCGTCTTTTTCTTTTCTAAAACATACTTCCCATAGACTTTAGAATCTCAAATACGATAATCGCCAGATAAGTGACAATAAAACACACCAGTATGAGGAAGCTGAACACACGGATCTTGGGCGGGATCTTCTGTGCTTCCTTTTTCAGCCGCTGCAGCTCCATCTGTTTGAAATCATGAGACAGCATCTGAAAATACATGGCCCCGTCATCGCCGCGAAGCACGCCAATCAGTCCCCGCACCACATCAGAGAGCATGGGGGAGTTAATCCTGGCCTCAAACCGGGTGAGCGCTGCCTCGTAGCTGGAGGAGCGCATATCCGCCGCCAGGATTTCCAGTTCATTGGAAAATTCTTCCCCGGCGTTCTTTTTATAGTTTTCCACAATGGACAGCACATCCCGGCTGTTCTTCAGTTCCTGCTCAATGGTTGACACAAACCGGGGCAGCTCGCCTTCCAGCGCTCCCCTCTTTTTCGCCAGCAGCTCATCCGCCCGCTCCTGCTCCTTGAAATACACCATCACTGCCAAAACCACGACAATCACGACCAGCAGTGGGAATACTAGCAAGCAGGGAATGACTCCCAGCAGCACAAGCCCGGCCTTGGAAATAACATAGGCCTGATACACCTCCGGCTCCATATTCAGCCCACTGGCTTTTAAGATGTTTTTTCTGCCGCCCCCGTTTATACTCATCCATATGGATATAAGGCGCCAGCTTCACCGCCAGGGAAAGAAGGTACGTTTCCAGGCTCTTTGCTGCCTTTCTGTTCTCCCTCCCTGTGTTAATCATCGCCTTTGACGTCTTTAAATAAGGCAGCCGCAGCAAATCCGCTGCCAGGAAAAATAATCCGGCCGCCAGCAGTCCGCCAAAGCAGACCAGCAATCCAATCATCCCCGTCACCTCCTGTATTCCAGCGGCTTAGTCAATCGGATCACACATGCCGTACTGACAAAGATAAGAGCCGCCGTTCCCGCCAGGATGATCTGCCCCATATAGGAAAACATCAGCGTCTCATACCAGCTTCGGTTTAAAAAATACATTAACGGGATATTTCCAATGACAAGGATCACCATGGTAATAAATTCCTTTCTGGGTTCCGTCACCAACAGCTCCAGCTCCGCATTCACGATCCGCATATCCGACAGCTTACTTACAATCGGCGTCAGCGTGGTCTTTAAGCTGCGGTCATACTGGCAGTCACACAGTGCATTGCACCACTCCTCGAACACATCGTTTTCAATCCGCCCTCTCAGTGCCTGCAGCCCGGCTTCCACATCAGGATTCACCATCCGCACCTGGGTCGAAAATTCCTGGAACACGTTGCGGACCGGCGGATTTAAGTAGTGCAGGTTTTCCTCCACCGCGGTCAGGATATCCTCATTCCTCAAATACGCTGTGGTAATGATGGACAGGGCTGTCTCCAGCTCCGCCGCCACGTTCTTCTTGTAATGGCCGGCCGTCAGGCGCACATACCAGAAAGGGAAGAACAGGAAGCCCACCGCCAAAACCGGGGCCAGAAAATAGTTCCCCATCAGGATTGCCAGGGAGCCGCCAACACAGAACAAGGACAGGCTGGCTGCGCAGATCATGGAAAAATGGCTTTCCCGGCCCGTCATGGCCAGGATTTCCTGGGCTGTACGGATTTCCCTGCGAAACACCCTCGGTTTCTTCCGGCTGGTGGCCTCGTTGATTTCCTCCTTTAACGTTCTGGGCTTTTGCATCAAAAAGCCAAACAGACCGTCTGTAAATTCCATCGGTTTTAATCCCAGAATTAAAAAAGCACCGGTTATCATACCGGCACAGGCTAAAAGCTGCATCAATGTCATACATTCACACCTCCCCTCAACTTCTTCAGCGTCTCACCCGGCATCCCGTTCTCCAACAGCCGTTTTGCCAGCCCGTCCGATATGGCATGCACCTGCTCATGGTGACCTTCAATGATGAATTTCCCGTCTTCCACCCGGTTTTCCGTGATCTTGTACTGGAACAGCGGCCGGTAGCTTCTGGCTCCATCTGGTCGGATTTCGCACTCCTGGATTTCCATCAGACGCCGTTCCCGGTTTTCCAGCTGCTTACAGAATGCCACGATTGGATAGGCCTCTGTCACATAGGATAGGAGGGTCTCATCGCTCATGTCCACCGCCCGTTTGCACAGGGACACCATACGCCGGTATGTGGCTTCACAACTGTTGGAATGGATGGTGGTTACCACCGCCACTCCGGTCCTGGCCGCCTCCTGAGCCGCATTGGCCTCCGGCCCGCGCATTTCCCCCACCACAATGATATCCGGGTTAAACCGCAGCGCCATGTCCAGTAAGGCAATCTGATCCACTCTCTGGCGCTCATTCTCACTGTCCCGTGTCAGGGTATGGATGACAGAATTCGTTACCGCGCCTTCCTTCTCGCGCACCAGCGCCAGCTCCCTGGAACCACTCTCAATGGTGTAAATTCGCTTGTTATCCGGTATGGTTGTCAAAAGCCATCCAAGCAGTGTTGTCTTTCCTGAGCTTGTCGCCCCTGCCACACAGATGGAGATCCCATACCGCAGACACTCGGTCAAAAAGTCCATCATCGGCTGGGTGGCCGTTCCCCCGTTTATAAAATCCTCCTGCTTCATGGATTGTGGATTCACAATACGAATCGAGGCTGCAATCCCTACGTCCTCATCCACCAACGGCGTTTTCATGGCTGCAATTCGGATGTTCTTGGACAGATGCCCAAGCACAGCCGGGCTGGCATTGTCCAGAACCATACCGGACGTGTGAAGCATACGGCGGATTACATTGATTGCGTGCTGAGGACTCTCAAATCGTTCGGTCAGTTTCTTCGTGACGCCCCCGGAATACTGGACTTCGATATCCCGCCAGCTGTTGATGTCGATCTCCTCAGTCCCTGTCCCAAACACGTACTTTGTGAGGAAGGAGAACTCCGCCATCTCAGTATAAATGGTATCCACCAGTTCCTGGCGGTCCATCCCCTTAACTGCAATCCGGTAGTCTTGCACATACTTGGTGATATAACGCTTAATCTGATCCTTCACATCCCCACTTTCCTGGTCAATGATCAGCGTGGAATATTTGCTGGAAATGTACTCCTGCACTTCTTTTAAAACATCCGTAAACTCCCGGCCTTCTCCCTGTGGGGAAAAGAACAGATTGTGGGCGCGGGGAACCTGCGATTCCTGAAAGAGCAGCCGTTCTCCGGCCTCTTCTTCAGCCCTGTCGATTTCTACTAAACTCATCCCATCCGAATCTGGCTGCCTTTCGGGTATTACGACCTGTTCTTTTTTCTGCCTTAATTCGTGCTCATTCTGCGGTTCCACTTTTGGGGAATTAACAGCCTCTCCTGCCATTGCCTCCTGTCCGCCAGTCTCCCGCTTCGGTCCCGGCCCAAATATATCCCCGGAGCGCTTTTCCCCTAACATCCAAACACCTCCCTGCTGATTGCTTCAATCGCCTTACGAAACCCTCTGCTCTCCCGCAAAGACAAATCCGCCAAGAGGTCACCGGCCAGACTCTGCGCCGCCAGTTCTGCAGAGTAAGGCAGCTTAAACGTCACGCTTCCAAACACCTGCTCCACATGTTCGCTGGCCTCATTGGGCTTGATGTTGCTGGCTATCTTGTACTGTTTATCCGCATCCCATTTGTTATCCCGCAGCAGGGGCAGCTGGCTGGAAAGATAGCTAATGCTCTTCAGATCGCAGTTTACCAATCGAAGGACTGCATCGGATTCCATCAGTGCAATGGCTGACAGGATATCATTGGCAATGTAGCTTCCACAGTCGATAATCACATAAGGGGCCCCTTTGCAGACAATTTATCCGTTAATGACGAATGAAAGGAACTAAGAATCTGACTCAAGGCCCTATCCTGAAGCAATTGTTTACTTTGGCAATGCCCATTATGGCCACTTCATTCATACAGATGGCA
>ENA-OQCB01000290-OQCB01000290.1-human-gut-metagenome-genome-assembly--contig:-NODE-290-length-23915-cov-3.477888_pt1 | contig 23915 bp, 23 predicted proteins | sample MGYA00242493_ERZ504568 | MGnify/ENA primary metagenome ERZ504568 (study PRJEB26092, sample SAMD00036229) | human gut metagenome | host: Homo sapiens | study: EMG produced TPA metagenomics assembly of...
ATGTGACAAACATTATCTTGAATCTGAAGCAAGTTCGTTTCAAGCATATCGTAGACGACATCGAGAATGAAAAAGTGAGTATTACTGTTTCGGGTTCGGAAGTGTTCAAAGCCGGTGATATTGGTAAACAGCTGACCGGGTTCGAAGTATTGAATCCAGAGTTGGTTATTTGTCGTTTGGATCCGAACGCAGGTTTCCAGATCGAGCTGACGATTAACAAAGGTCGCGGATATGTTCCCGCTGATGAAAACAGAGACCCGAATGCAGACATGCACGTGATTGCAATCGACTCTATTTACACACCTATTCGTAACGTCAAGTATTCGATTGAGAACTTCCGTGTTGAGCAAAAGACGGACTACGAAAAGTTGGTTCTTGAAATAGCCACAGATGGTTCTATTCATCCGAAGGAAGCGTTAAAAGAGGCAGCTAAGATTCTGATTCACCATTTCATGTTGTTCTCAGATGAAAAGATTGCTATCGAGACAGTTGATACTGACGGTAATGAGGAATTCGATGAAGAAGTGCTTCACATGCGTCAGTTGCTGAAGAGCAAGCTCTCGGATATGGATCTTTCCGTTCGCGCATTGAATTGCTTGAAGGCCGCAGATGTTGAAACGTTAGGTGAGTTGGTTAAATTCAACAAGAATGACTTGTTGAAATTCCGTAACTTCGGTAAGAAGTCACTTACAGAACTTGATGAACTGCTTGAGAGTCTGAACCTTTCATTCGGTATGGATATCACTAAATATAAATTAGATAAAGAGTAAGTATAGCGATGAGACACAATAAGAAAATAAATCATTTAGGTCGTACGAACACTCACCGTAACGCAATGCTTTCAAACATGGCATGTTCTCTTATCAAACATAAGAGAATCTTTACGACTGTTGCTAAAGCTAAAGCGCTTCGCAAGTTCGTAGAACCGCTTATCACTAAGTCTAAAGAGGATACAACTCACTCAAGACGTGTGGTATTCAGCAATTTGCAAGACAAATATGCTGTAACAGAATTGTTCAAGGAAGTATCTCAGAAGATCGGTGATCGTCCGGGTGGTTACACTCGTATCCTGAAGACTGGTAACCGTCTGGGTGACAACGCAGCAATGTGCTTCATTGAACTGGTTGATTACAACGAAAACATGTTGAAGACAGCTACGGCTAAGAAAGCAACTAAGACAAGACGTTCTCGCAAAAAGTCTACAGCTGCTGAAACAGAAGCTCCTGTTGCAGAAGCACCGGTTGCTGAAGAAAAAGCTGCCGAATAATTCCGGCTTATTCAACAAACAAATAAAAAAAGCCTGTCTGCCCTTTCGCAGACGGGCTTTTTTGTGTTTTACCAGAGCCTGATCCTAACAGACAGTCTCAAATAGAGGTTCATCCCTTTCCTCAGGATCCTGAGGATCAGGGCGAGGAAAAGTTTCAGGGCTGATGGAAGGTGTTTCATCCGGTGTAGGTTTAAAGTGGAACATAAAATTCAACAAAGCCAAGATAAATTCAAGAACCTTTCTGATCTTCTTCATGATGGATAGTCGTTTAGAGTTTATAATACGATTAACGCCATAATCGCCTGTATTGTCTGTGCGATTTGGATGATGCTGAGCCGGTAGGTTTCCCGGTTATCACCGTTTAGTTCGCTGATGTAGGGACTGTAAGCGATCTCCTTTGCGTATGCCTGTAGGTTGTTACTCACCTGCCAGGCGGAGCGATAGCTGTTCCGTATCAAGCGGGCGAAATCGAGGAAGGAATTCTCTCGTGTGTCATAGCGTCGGAAATTCAATGGATAGGAGGAAGCCTTTACGGTTGTTTTCCCGCCATGCCAATAAGCGTTGCTGCACCCATAGGCGGTCAGTCCGAAATAGTTCCGCGACTCCTTTGCCAGGTTGCTCGTTCCCCAGCCACTTTCAAATGCCGCCTGTGCCAGAATGGCCAGTGGATTCAGGTTGAAGGCGGCTCCTGCCGACACAGCTGCCGGTAGGCATTCTTTTACGAAGTTGATTTGCGCTGGTTTCATAATTCTCCGGGTCTGTCATCTTCACCACCTGCATCGGACTTATCTGTCTCTTGTCCAATGCGTTCAATACTCACTTTGGCAATCATTTCGCGCAGCTTAACTCCCGGAGAATAGATTATTCGAGGCTTCCTGATCAATGATGCGTGAAAATCGTCTGCATTTACCACTCCGGAGCTTCCGAGCGAGAGCCGGAAGTTGCCCAATGCACCCAACTGGACCACTTCGCCACGCAACAACGCTTCCTGCATACAACGGATCAATCCCAACAAGACGAGCGCTACATCACCGTCACTGGCCGTCGAACGGTCTGCCACCACATCGCAGATCGTGTCGAAATCCATCATACCTGTGACATTGGCCGAGGCATAATACCGCTTGGCGTCGGTTGCCGCACCTTTGGTCAAGTCTTTCTTTAAAACAAGTTTGTACTTTACTGACATACGATTAATAGATTAAGGGTTAGTGAATTATTATATAACAAAGATACGACGTCCGGTGGCCTGGCGGGAAAGGTATATACGGTTAGCTGAGGTTTCGGCAGTATTTCTTGTTTTTTTGTAAAATAATTGTCGGATTCTTTGTGTAGTACCAAAAAATGTCGTACATTTATAATGTATTAGAATGGTTAAATCAAAATTATTATGGAAGATAAAAAAATAGAGCTTATATCGGCAAAAGGGGCTATGGGGGTTACCGAATTCGCACTCCTTTATTTCCCGGATTGTACCCCGGAGATCGCCTATAAAAGGATGTGGGTATGGATACGGACTTCACGTGGTCTGAAAGAGAAACTCTTGGCTGCGGGGTGGGTGAAATTCCAGAAACTCTATACGCCGAAGCAGGTAGCCTGCCTGGTCGAGCACTTGGGGGAACCTTAGAAATAACAAACAACCGAAAGAGCCGCACGAAACGTTCCGACAGGGACTGTAGCCTTTCATTTAATACATAGTAGTATGGTAATACAAAAAGAAGTCGAAGGAACTAGCTTCGACTCTGCGTTCCAGACAGGGAACGCCAGTTTGATGACCTTGGATCAGTACATCGGTAATGTGAAAAGTGGCGAATATGCAAGCCGGATCGCTTATCTGCGCGGGCTTATCAAAGCCGGAAAAAAGGATGAAGCGGATGCTTACAAGAAAAAACTACCCCTCTATGTCGCCGGCGGCGTGATGGAGGGAGGCCGCAAACTTGAGCACATGGTACGCTATAGCGCGTGCACGGTGGTCGATATAGACGATTCACCTATACCCGTCCCCGAATTGCTCCTCCGGGCAGCCGAGCTCCCGTATGTGAAAGCCGGCCACGTCAGCCCTTCCGGCAGCGGCGTCAAGCTTTTCGTATTGGTCGACAGTGGGTTGAAGGACCATTATCCGGCCTTTGAAGTCGTCCGCCGCCGTGTAGAGACGGATCTTCCGGGTGTGAAGGTGGACATCAGTGGGAAAGATCCGAACCGTGGCTGTTTCGCCAGCCATGACCCGGACGCTTTTTATAAAGAAGAATCCGAAGTGATCGAAATCCCCGTTGCCAGTCCGGAGCTTCAGTCTGGTTCCGGGCATCCCCTCCGCAGGCATGTGCTCCGGCACGAGGCTTTCGAACTACATCGACAAGTACGAACAAAGCAATGCTTTTGTCTCCGGCAACCGCCATTCCTATCTTGTGAAGTTGTCTTCGGCCTTGAATAATGCCGGCTTTTCTCCTTACGACGTCGCCCGAGAGTGTGTTCGCCGCTACGGCTCGGCCGACTTCCCGACTGTCGAGGTCGAGACGACGGTAAACGACATCTACCGGCGCTACAGTGCTTCGCACGGGAACTGTGCGTTCCATCCGGACGGACTTGTTCTGTCCCGAAATCTGCCAAATCTGCCAAGTCTGCCACCCCCTTTCCAAAACGGCACAAAGGATGTAGAACATGGAGAATGTGATGATATAGAGCTGGATAGCACCCTTCTCCCTCGCTTTGACGAGGCTATTTACGATCATTTACCACCTCTTCTCACGGACATATTGAAACATGCGTACAGCTGTACGGATCGCGATATTTTGCTGATTTCTTCGCTGACACTCCTGAGCAGTGTGACCCCCGGCGTCAAAGGCTCGTTGGGCGAACACGATTACACACCTGCCTTTTACACGATCATAACCGGTGGTTCTGGAAGTGGGAAAGGACGTATCGCAGCTCTGCAACGGATGCTCGAACCCTGGCAACAGTATATTTATGATAATTCTCGCCACCAGGTCGAAGAATATGAAGATTTGCAGGAAGCATACGATAACTACAAGATGCAAAAACGTCAGAAACAGGCCTCTAAACAGCTGCTCGGGCCGGCTCCGTCAAAGCCGAAGATGGTGAAACAGAGAAACCTTGCGCTGACAGGTAACGTTACGCAGGCCCGACTTGTGGAACTGCTCGAAGCCAACTATCCCTACACCTCCTGCATGGTCGATACCGAGATGGAGACGGTCTTGAGTATGTTCTCGCAGGATTTCGGCAAATATAATGATGTGTTGAACAAGTCGTATCATCATGAACCTGTAGGTAGCTCGACTAAAAGCAGCGGATCGTTCATGGTCAGACGGCCCAACTTGGCATTGCTGCTGAGCGGTACTCCTGCCATGCTTCCCCGTCTGATTCCTTCGACCGAAAACGGCCTTTTCAGTCGTATCCTGATGTACCGTATACCGGGAAGCGGGGCCTATCGTCCGTTGACTTCGGCTGACGATAGTCCGGCAGCATCCGAATATTTTGAAGCCTTGGGGCAGCGTGTGCTCGATATCGGGGTTTTTCTCGATGGCTCTCCGACATGGGTCAAATTCAGTGATGCCCAGCGTAAACGCCTCGATCGTTTTTTCGAGCGCGAGTATTACAATGTCCGTTCTTTCGGCAACGAAGACATGGAGTCGACGGTTCTGCGCTATCGCTTGGCTATTTTTCGCATAGGAATGGGGCTGACCGTGTTGCGCAAGGGCGAGAGTGGTTGTCCGGAGCGTGTCTGGACGATCAGCGACGATGATTTCGCCACCGCCTTCCATCTCGGCAAGGTTTGTTTGCAACATGCCTATGTCGTGGCTACATCGTTGCAGAGCGCGGCGTCGGAGGTGCATTTCCGGTTCCCGCACCATTTGCGCAACTTGTTTGTCTCTCTTCTTGATTCTTTCAAACGCATTGATGTGGTCAGGGAAGCGAATGTCCGTGAAATTTCCGAATCAACAGTCGATAAATTCCTCCGTAAACTACAAAAAAATGACCTAATCGTCTCAGAAGGAAATGGTTACTACCGAAAAACGGAACGGGGAAAACAGGTTGTCGAAATTTAAAAAGGCCCTGGCAGACTTGGCAGACTTTGGCAGGTTTTTCAGGCAAAATCCGGAATGCTTCAAAAAACAGACCGGTAAGCATCGGACCAACGACGGACACGTACCCCTTCGAAACGCAGTAAGCATCGGGGTTTTCCCTAAAAAACACCGATTTTTGAACGAAAACGGCGTTAATGAATTTTTAGAATGTAGTTTTTAGGGGTAAATCGTTGTGGATGAGCTGTTTGTAGGATGTAAAAATGACGAAAAAAAAGGATCCTTTTTTTTCGTCATTTTTACAGCACAAAAATACATATACTTTTTAAAACCACAACTCTTTTCTGCAAAAAAAATCCTACATCTATATCCTTTCTTATCAATTAGATAGCAATTCGAGGACAAAAAAACCACCTTTTCAACACAAACTCCCAAAATGGCAAAAAAATGACGAAAAAAAAGGATCGTTTTTGCTATCAAATATACGAAAAGATTAACACGTGTACATTATAAACGCGTGTAACATATATATAGAAAGAACATTTCAATTATAGTATTATTAATATTAAAGTTTAGATTATGAACAAGAGAATTTCTACTCTTTTGGCAGCGGGCTTACTGATGGTAGGTGCGTTGTTTGGTTCTGCAAACGCTGCTCCTACAGCGAAAGCCGCAAAAGGTGATTTGCAGAATGGTGCAAAGTTCTACTTAGGTAGCACAAATGGTTACATCAAAGTAGATCAAACTCACAAAGTAAATGGAACGGCTGTTTCTACTTTTGCTGCTACAGGTGATGCTGCTATCGAAAATGCTGCTTTGTTTGAAATTGCTGATTATGCCTACAATGCAATTGGTGACTTTTCTACGTTTACATTGAAAGCTGATGGAAAACCGTTTTATGTGACGAAAGCAAATGGTAATGCGTTAAGTGCTGATGTGACAGATGTTGCAACTGTTACAAACATCTTTACTGTAGAAGGTAAAGGATTGAATTTTACAAAACTTTCAGTTTTGAATTTGGCTGGTCAATTTGAAGTTAATTCAGCTGTGGCTACGAAATATGATGTAAATGCTGCGGGAACAGCAGCTACAGCATGGGTTGCTAAAACAGACCTCACTGTCGATGATTTGAACGCCAACCTTTCTGGTCAAGGCTTCAAGTTTGCATTCCCGAATGCAGTTTCTGATCCGGATGTCAATCCGTTTGCAGATCAGATGATTGCTGTAGGTGCATCTACTGTAGATGCTGCATTGACTACAAGTGTAATTTCTACTGCTGCAACATCTGGTATGTATTTTGTTAAAGCTGACGCTGCCGGTAAGAAACTGTTGGCAACAGGCTTTACAAAAGCACAGGTTGAAGCTGCCACATTTATCGTATTGAATCCGGAAAAGAACTTTGGTATCACAGGCTTGGATGCTGCAACTGGTGAAGGCTACGACTTTACAACTGTAAAAGGTAACAAGTTGGCTAATAACAACGTTAAGAAAGATGGTAAAGTTGCAAGCGTGAACGGTGTTTTTGCTGTTTCAGAAGATGATCCTCAGAATGCAGAAGGTGAATATACGATTACATTGGCTAATGCTAAAGTTGAAGGTAATGACAACACGCCTGCTTCAAGCTTGTCAGTAGGTGCTTACTCTTTGACTACAGGAGGCATCAAGACTTATATCACGACTGTTGGTTCCGGTAACGCCGACAAACTGTCTTTGGCTATGACAACAAGCAACACTTGGGCTGCTGCTGCTGACGTATTGAAAGCAGACGATGCTGCTATCTACAACATCTCTTTCTTGGGAACTAAGCCGGCTAACACTGCTGATGCCGCTAAATCTTTGTATGGCAAATATTTGATCCCGACTTATGGTGCTGCATTCGGCGCAGCCGTAGCAGCTCCGGAAGATGTAGATGTAAATGCTCCGTTGGCTCAGTGGGTTGTTTCTGCTGTTAGTGGACGTAACTTCGAATTCAAAAACCGTGAAACAAACGTGACTTTCACTGTCAGCATGTATAAGACTGACAAGGCTGGCGAATATGCAATCAGTACTGCTGCATTGAGCACAGGTACTGCTGTTACAGGTATTGTTGCAGGTTCTGTGGACTTGACCGATATTAGTAACTGGAAATATCAGATTGTCAAACTGACTCCGATAACTGAAAGCGAAGGCTTCTTGGCATTGACAGATGCACAGTTGAGCCAGCAGACTGAATTGGTTTTCAACGGTACTGGTTCGGTAACGGTTGAAAAGCTGTACATGGCTTACACAGGTAGTGCTGCTCCTGCTTACTTTGTTCCTATCAACAATCCGGCTTATAGCGTTCAGTGGATGTTTGAAAAGGCTGAAAGCGTAAAAAATAAGATGAAATATGCTTATCTGGACGGAACAGATGTAAAACAGAAAGACTCTGTTGTAAACATTGCGACTTCTTATTTGCTGTACAATTTGAAGAACGATAATTCTAAGCAGTATTTTGGTGGTGTTGCTAGTGATTATAAAGCAGCAAATGATAAAGATAACGCGCAGCGTTTATTCTTCAAAAAGAATGCGGATGGAACATATGCTATGATGCGTTTTACTAAAGCTCAAATTTCTTTAACTACAGATGCTCTTAGTTACTCAGCTGTTGTTAAGGCTGATGCAAAGAAATGGTCTGTAAATACATCTTCTGCTTCTTTTGAAGCTGGTACTGCAACTTTGGATGAACTGGATGCTCCTTATTCAGCTGTAACGGTTGACTTTAACGCTCTTTCTGAATCATTGGAAGCTGTAGCACGTCACGCTACATTCAATAGCGAAGAAGGTGCTGTTGCTGTGAAACAGAACAAGAACGGTATCTTGGAAGGTATTATCGGCGAAGGTATGACATTCTGGTTGGATACAGCTGATATCGACAAGGATTTCCATTCTTTCTATATCTCTAAAGGTAATGGTGAAGAAGAAGCAAGAGACTTCTTGTATTTCGCAACGGATTCTATGCTTCATTGGGATGCTAACAAGGCTGATTATGTATATAATGTAAACTATGCTTTGGAAGGCTCTTATGTAGCTGCTGATGGACGTGATGGCGATTTGAAAGCTATTTTCCGTCCGGCAACATTGGCTGGTCTTGACACAATCTCTACGACTGTAAACGGCGAGACTGTTTTGGTTGCAGAAGAGGAAGAAGAAGATGTATGCTTGGGTGGTGTTGATAACTTCAAGTTCTACATTATGAAAGCTTCTGAAAGCAGCTATGTAATCAGACCGATTTCTGCTCCGAATTATTATTTGTACAACCTGAACGGTAAGTTAGGCTTTACAAATCAGGTGGAAAAAGCTCTGGTTGTTACATTGGGCGAAGGCGATGCAACAGCTAACGAGGACGTGGAAGTTGCAACAGTTAAAGTTGTATCTGGCGAAGGCAACGTAACAATCACCGGTGCTGCCGGTAAGAAAGTTGTCATCAGCAACATTTTAGGCCAGGTAGTAGCTAACACGGTTGTTTCTTCTGACAACGCTACAATCGCTGCTCCGCAGGGTATCGTAGTCGTAGCTGTTGAAGGTGAAGAAGCTGTAAAAGCTATCGTTAAATAACGATTGATACTAAAAAACAATACTGTCTATCGTAAGGGCGGAGTAGAACCCCGCCCCTACAGAGACATATGACATTTTATAATCAAATAATTCTAAATATCACCGTGCGGTATTTCCCGGATAGCCGGCCTTGCAGCCGTTACTTGGGAGCGGCCAATTACCTCGCGAGGGGGAACAAGCGGTGAATATTAATACTAAAGTTAATGAAATTATAAAAAGTTCTTCTGTCCTTCCCTCATGTGAAGACCGGAGGCAGACAAAAAAACAAGCCCCTGCAATCGTTTGGTTGCAAGGGCTTCGTTATATTATTATGTTGCAGTTCATCTTGATCCTTCAAGGCTGTAATTCATTTCAATAGCGCCTCCACCTCTTTTTCCGGTAGTCCGGCAGTCTTGGCTATGGTGGCAAGATCCATACCTGCCTGCTTCATGTTCAGGATGATTTTGCGCATTCCTTCGGCGATGCCTTGGGTAATTCCTTCGGCTTTCCCTTTTTCCTCCCCCTCCTCAAAACTTGTAGCCATGCAGGCAGCCAGGTCGCGTTCGGCTGCAATACTTAGTTCGTATGCTAAGCGTTCTTTAGCGCTCATGCGTTGTAGTTCGATAGCGCTTTTGAGTTTTCGCAGGAGTTTGTCGTTTTGTATTGTTTCTTTTGATAACTGTCCCATAATGTCTATGTTGTTCATCGTGTATAAAAACTTTTTGTAAAACGTATCGCATTCCTCAAAGTTCAAGTTGAACTTTGGAAGCTCCAAGTAGATCTCATTCAGTGTTTCGCTGAACGGAATTTTCAGTTCACGGTCCATGCGCACGACATCCCAACGATATTTGTCTGTGTAGCGCGTATCGAGCCGGAAGTCCAAAAAGCAGACTACATACACTTTGTTGATATGATAGTTCCACCGTCTTCTCTCCTCCTCCTTTGCCAACCGGAACTTCTCGCTTTCTATATCAGCCTGCATTTGTATAACAAACGAAGCGTAGTAAAGTACACGGTCGGAGAAGTACTTTTGTCTCTTTTTCTGGATTTCGACAATGAAAAGCTCCCCATCCGATCCTTCACAAAACAAATCGAATACAGCTTTCCTGCTATCAGTATTGTTGCCTTGCATTTCCACGTTGTGGAATATGATATCTTTAATATCCTTGTTAAGCAGGCTGTTCAGGAAGCCGATTGTAAGCTCCTTGTTCGACACAGTGCCGAAAAACCTTTTAAACGCGTAATCCGATTTCGGATCAATAAACATGTCTGATTTCATAGTTTGACAGGTTTTAGGTCGCTATCCAATGCCGGATAGTGTAACAAAGATAATCGTTTATCTGAAAGCCGGAAAGTTTTGTTCGGAAAAAGTAGGGGAGGTGGCATTTCCTTTTGGGATTCGTTATGTATAAACATTCTATCGCATTATGAACGCTTTAGGATGTCGGATCGAATTGTCGATGTCGTTGTAAATGGGGCGATAGACAATATTGATCCCCTTTCCCCAACAAAGCTTCGTCCTCTTTTGTTATATTTGTACGAAAGAGAAAACTCAAATAGTAAAAATATGGAAATTGTAAAAGTAGTAGGACGAGAAATCCTTGATTCACGTGGTAACCCGACTGTTGAAGTAGATGTACATTTGGCTTCCGGCGCTTTTGGCCGCGCAGCTGTTCCTTCTGGCGCTTCTACCGGTGAAAACGAAGCAATCGAACTTCGTGATGGTGACAAGAAACGCTATGGTGGCAAAGGCGTTCTGAAAGCTGTCGATAATGTAAATAATGTAATTGCTCCCGCTATCCTGGGTATGAGCGCCCTGAACCAGCGTGAGATCGACCATAAACTGATTGAACTTGACGGTACGAAGACAAAGTCTAATTTAGGCGCCAACGCTATGTTAGGCGTTTCTCTGGCTGTAGCTAAGGCGGCAGCTAACTATTTGGACCAGCCTCTCTACCGTTATATCGGCGGGACGAATGCCTATGTATTGCCTGTCCCGATGATGAATATTATCAATGGTGGCTCGCATTCAGATGCCCCGATCGCTTTTCAGGAATTTATGATCCGTCCGGTTGGCGCTTGTTGCTTCCGGGAAGGTTTGCGCATGGGTGCCGAAGTTTTCCATGCCTTGAAGAAGGTGTTGCACGATCGCGGCCTGAGCACGGCTGTCGGTGACGAAGGCGGTTTTGCTCCTGCTTTGGATGGGACAGAAGACGCTCTGAACTCCATCATGGCTGCCATTAAAGCTGCCGGATACGAGCCGGGTAAAGACGTAACGATCGCCATGGACTGTGCCTCTTCCGAATTCTATCATGACGGCGTATATGATTATACGAAGTTTGAAGGAGCCAAGGGAGCCAAGCGTACTGCCGAGCAACAGGTAGCTTATCTGTCCGAACTGGTAGCCAAATACCCGATCGACTCTATCGAGGACGGTATGGACGAAAACGACTGGGCCGGCTGGAAACTGCTGACTGAAGCGCTGGGAAGCAAATGCCAGTTGGTCGGTGACGACCTGTTCGTGACAAACGTAGAATTCCTGAAGAAAGGTATCGAGGAAGGTTGTGCCAACTCTATCCTGATCAAGGTGAACCAGATCGGTACGTTGTCTGAAACACTGGATGCAATCGAAATGGCACACCGTAACGGCTATACCTCCGTCACTTCGCATCGTTCGGGTGAGACCGAAGATGCTACGATCGCCGACATCGCCGTTGCTACCAACAGTGGGCAGATCAAGACCGGTTCTTTGAGCCGTTCGGACCGTATGGCGAAATACAACCAGTTGCTTCGTATCGAAGAGGAGTTGGGTGACTTGGCTGTTTATGGATATAAAACTTACAAGAAGTAAGAATCTCCGTTAATGATTTAGATGTAAGTGAAGAGGGTTGCGTCAGTTTTTGGCACAACCCTCTTTTTTATTTATTTTCTCCATCTTTCGATTAACCGACCTATCTCTCCGATCCAGAGAACCAGAGAAGTCGAGCCGATAATGATTCCCCAGTCTTTCCAGGATAACGGGACGACACTGAACATCTCGCCGCCGAACGTGACGATCAGATATTGCCCTATGATAATGAGCAAGGCCACCATCAAGAAACTCTTGCACCCTTTCAGGTTGGCGAATGCCGAGCGGCCTTCCATAAACGCTTTTGCATTGAACATATTCCAGAACTGAAGCATCACGAAGAAACTGAAGAACCAAGATAGGTCGTGCGGCGTCAGTCCGTCCTGTGCATGGAAGTGAAGCAACAATCCCATCAAAACGATTACAAATGCGAGACCGACACCGAAAATATTGTAAGCCATCGGGCGGGTAATGATAAAGTCGCCGTTCTTACCGCTCCGGCGAGGTTTGTCTTTCATCACCCGTTCGTTAGGTGGTAGTGAAGCCAGTGCTCCGGCGGCAAATGTATCCATAATCAGGTTCACCCAAAGCATCTGGGTGATCGTAAGCGGAGATTCGGTCCCCAATAAAGAACCCAACAAGACGATCAGGCAGGCCGCCACATTGATCGTCAACTGGAACAACAGGAATTTCTGGATGTTCCGGTACAGTGAACGTCCCCACATTACCGCCCGGGTAATGCTGCTGAACGAGTTGTCTATGATCGTGATGTCGCTTGCCTCTTTTGCCACGGAGGTTCCGTCTCCCATAGACAATCCGACCTGTGCGGCTTTCAGGGCCGGGGCGTCATTGGTACCGTCGCCTGTGACGGCCACTACGGCTCCTTTTTGTTGCAACAATTGTACCAGGCGTTGTTTGTCAGTCGGTCGGGCGCGGCACATGATCTTCAAGTCGAGCACACGATCCAGCGCTTCTTCGTCAGTCAAGGCTTCGAAGCCTGGGCCGGTGATGATGTTGCGTTCGGTGTCTCCGGTCTTCCAGGTTCCGATCTGTCGTCCGATCTCTTTAGCCGTTCCCGGAGTGTCGCCGGTCACGATCTTGATGTCGATGCCGGCATCAAGGCAACTTTGGACAGCAGCCGGAACATCAGCACGAACAGGGTCGGAAATAGCGACGATACCTAAATAAGTAAGGTCCGTCTTGTGCAGCCGTCCGTTCACGAAAAATGTGGCATCCTGCCCGTCTTCAAGTATCTGATAGGCGAATCCCAACGTACGCATAGCTTGGTTCTGATAGTCCAGCAGTTGCTTTTCGATACCGGCTTTGCATTCTTCTACCGGTTTGTAGGTGCCGTCGATAGCCACCCGATTGCTGTTCGCCAGTACGATTTCCGGGGCACCTTTGACATACAGCACTCGTTTGCCCAATAAGGATGATTGTACGACTGTTGCCATATATTTCCGTTCGGTGGAGAATGTCAATTGGTCCAGTATCCGGTCATTTTCTCTTATTTCCAGGTAATTCTGATGTTGGCTGTTCAACCATAGCAGCAAGGCTGCTTCTGTCGGGTTCCCTAATGTTTTTATCTTTTCTTCGGAGAAGTCGAGGAAGGCGGTTGAGTTGACCGATATTCCTTCTTTTATCAGCACGCTCAGGCAGTCGTCTCCTAATTGCTGGTCTTTCAGGTTATAAAAGTTTGTCTGATATACCTGCATTTGGTTCTGTGTGAGTGTTCCGGTCTTATCGGTACAGATAACAGTGGTAGCCCCCATTGTTTCGCAGGCATGCATTTTGCGGACCAGATTGTTTGTTTTCAGCATACGGTTCATACTGAGTGCAAGGCTGAGGGTTACGCTCATCGGCAAACCTTCCGGTACGGATACGACGATCAACGTGACGGCTACCATAAAGATATTCAAAATATGCGAGATCAGGTCCATGACCGGCATTCCGGATGAAGACAGTAATACTTTTGTCAGCAGTGCGATAAAAGTGATGGCGGCAATCGCATAGCCGGCCTTACTGATTACTTTTGCCAGCCCTGCCAGCTGCATCTGCAACGGTGTGTCGATATTGTTTTCTATCTGCGAGCCTTCATACACTTTCCCGTATCCGGTTTCATCACCGACTTTCTCCACCGCCATAACGCCGTGTCCGTCGACAACAGTCGTTCCGCGCATGACAACATTGGACGGATAGGTCGCCTCTTCATCGAAGTCCGCTTCGTTGGTCGTCTTGCTGATGATCGGTTCGCCGGTCAATGTCGATTCGTTGATCTGGAGGGAGATCGCTTCCAATAAATGTCCGTCGGCCGGGACCTCTTCTCCCGTTTCAAGTACGACTATATCGCCGACGACCACCTCTTTTCGCGGAATCTGGCAGATATTCCCTTCGCGGATCACCTTCACGAAAATATCATCATTGACTGTATTCAAAACGTCGAATGCTCTGTTTGCTTTGACTTCGAAAAAGAAGCCGACGCAAGAAGCCAACATGATGGCAAAGAATATGCCGATCGGTTCGAGGAAAGCGCTGAAGCCTTTAGCCTCCGGTCCCCAACAATGTACGCCGGCGATAATCATGGATAAGAACCATGCCACCAATAGGATTTTGATAATCGGGTCGTTGAACTTTTCAAGAAATTGGCTCCATAGAGAGGCTTTCTCTGGAGGAGTGAGGATGTTTTCGCCGTGAAGGCGCCTGCTTTCTTCTACTTCTTGTTTGGTTAATCCTTGATACTGATGTTTTTTCTCCATAAATTTATTAATCTGTTTCAGAAAATTGAAGGGACAAATAAAGTAAAGTTAAGGGACATATACAAATGCAAGTAGTTAATGTTTGAAATCAGATAGTGATTAATTCTTTGTTTTTAAGGTAATTTAATGATAGACGAATAAACCTTTTAAGGCTTTGAATTGTCTTATATATACATAGGCAAATAATAGTGTTTAGTTATTTAAGGTTATATGAGGAACATTAGGTTATTCTTTTTGTGGGGATTGTCCTTTTTTTCGGGGGGCAATCCCTTTATTCTCAAAGTAAGAAAGAGAGGAAGGAACAGAAAGCAAAAGAGATAAAAGAAATGATAGAAAACGGCCGGTTTACGATCAAGGTGGACCGGGCGTTGCCAATGGGAGGACGTACGGTTAATCTGACGACTCCTTATTCTCTTGAAATGCGCGGTGACTCGGCGATTTCTTATCTGCCTTATTTCGGCAGGGCATATTCTTTGCCGTATGGTGGAGGCGACGGGATGCGTTTTGAAGAATCAATTACCGATTATCAATCAACCTTCGATAAGAAGGGGACCGCTCGAATTAAATTCGTAGCCCGTACCAAAGAAGATACTTTCCGTTTCGATATGCAAGTATTTTCAAATGGTTCCGCGATTATAAGCGTAACGCCGACTAATAGGCAGAATATCACATACCAGGGAGAACTGGCTCCGAAGAAGGAGGATTGAGCAGACGCCCCTGCCGCGCATTTCGTTCTGAAATACGTTTATTTACCTTGGCTGTAAATTCGAAAATTCTTAAGTCCCCAATCTGGTGCAATCAGCAACTCTTTTGGGGATTGTGATACGAACCTCTCTACGACAATAGAGGGGTTTAATCGTTCTATGAAGTCTATGACCAGGTCGATGTATTCATCGGCGGTGTAGAGATGGAACTGTTCAGGATGTTCCGCCTGTTCCCTGGCCATGCGCGTACCTCGGATAAGCTGCAATTGATGGAGCTTCAGCGTCGTGAGAGGAAGGGCGGACAGGATGTCGGCATGGTGCAATATCTCTTCTCTGCTTTCTCCCGGAAGGCCTAAGATCAAGTGGCTGCCCCGTGTAGATGTTTCTGGCCGCCGTGCGACGGATGGTCTCTTCTGATTCGGCATGTGTATGTCCCCGGTTGATACGGGTTAAGGTGCGGTCCAGCGTGCTCTCCAGGCCATATTCGATCATCACGAACTTCTTTTGGGATAAAGTGGAGAAATAATCCAATAGTGCGTCCGGCATACAGTCCGGGCGTGTTCCGACGATCAGTCCGACGACATCCGGACAGGCGAGGGCTTCTTCATATTTGGAGATCAATGAATCCAGTTTGTCATACGTGTTTGTGTATGCTTGGAAATAGGCCAGATATTTCATCTCCGGATATTTACGGGAGAAAAAGCGAACGCCTGCTTCCAGTTGTTCCGTTACGCTTTTTTCAGTATGGCAGTATTCCGGGCTGAATGTTTGGTTGTTGCAGTAGGTACAACCGCCGAAACCTTTCGTCCCGTCACGGTTGGGACAGGTGAAGCCGGCATTGATCGATATCTTTTGCACTTTATAAGGAAATACTTCCCGCAGGAAGTCTCCGAAATCACGATATGGTTTGCTGTTTTCCATAAGGGCAAAGGTAATTTATAATGGTTAAAGGGCAATGTCCGGTGGTTAATAATTTGATAAAATGATATCCGGAAGCCTTTGTTCTACACAAATATCCTTTAATCATTGACAATTTTCTGCCAAATACGGCAAGAATGTAGTAACTTTGCAATCCGTTCTAACTGAAATATTAAGATAAAAATAGAATCATACATGAAACGATTAGGTTTTGGTGCTTTACTTTCGTTCCTGCTGGTAGGGAGCCTGGCAGCCCAGAATGGGAGCAAACGTGTCGATTTAAAAGAAATTACAGACGGTCAGTTCCGCCAGGTTACTAATATTGGAGAAATGCGTTCTATGCCTGACGGCGAGCATTATACGGCGATGAACGATGCTCGCAACATGATTGTAAAATATTCTTATCGTACTGGAAATCCGGTCGATACTTTATTCAATACAGGGAAAGCGCGTGAGTGTACGTTTGACAAGTTCGACGGATATACGATCAGCAGCACCGGACACCATATTCTTGTATGGCGCGATACGGAACCGATTTATCGCCGTTCATTCAAGGCGAATGTGTATGACTACGATGTGCGCCGTAATTATGTGAAACCGATTTCAGATTCGAAAGGCAAGCAAATGATTCCGACATTCTCGCCGGACGGGAGGATGGTCGCTTATGTGAGTGACAATAATATATGGATTCGTAAATTCGATTACGATACGGAAGTCCAGGTGACGAAAGACGGTGAGCTGAATAAAATCCTGAATGGTATTACTGATTGGGTCTATGAAGAAGAGTTTGCCGTAACGAACCTGATGGCTTGGTCGCCGAACAGTGAACAACTGGCTTTTGTGCGTTTCGACGAATCGGAAGTGCCCGAATATTCGATGCAGATGTTCGGAGATGGGTTATATCCCGGCTATTATAATTATAAATATCCGAAGGCCGGTGAGAAGAATTCGAAAGTTACGTTGCATTCTTATGACGTGGCGACGAAAGATACGAAAGAACTGAAAGTTCCGGTAGAGGCGGATAGCTATATTCCGCGGATCGTTTTTACGAATAATGACGATCAGTTGGCTGTGATGACCTTGAACCGTCATCAGAATGTTTTCAATATGTATTATGCGAATCCTAAAAGCGGTGTTTTCCGTTTGATCCTGCGTGACGAAAATAAGGCATATGTCGATTCGGAATGGTTGAACTCTATCCATTTCTATGCGAACAGTTTCTCATATGTGAACGAACAGGATGGCTATGCGCATATTTATCTGTATTCTCCTACGGGTGTCATGCAGCGCCAGGTGACGAAGGGTAATTGGGATGTGACAGCGTTCCTGGGGTATGATGAAGCGACAAAGACGGTCTACTATGAATCGGCCGAAGAAAGTCCGATCCGGCGTGCTATATATAAAATCGATGCGAAAGGAGTAAAGACGAAACTTTCCACGCAGGAAGGAACGAATAATGCAACATTCAGCGATAACTTCGCTTATTATGTAAATCAATATTCAAATGCGAATACGCCGGTCAAAATTACCGTAAACGAGACGAAGTCGAATAAAGTCCTGCGGGTCCTTCAGGATAACGCTCGTCTGGTCGATAAGCTGGCTGGTTATTCATATGCCAAGAAAGAGTTTATCAAAGTGCGTACAGCTTCCGATTATGAACTGAATGCATGGATCGTGAAACCGGTCGATTTCGACGAGTCGAAAAATATCCGGTTCTAATGTTCCAATACAGTGGTCCGAACTCCCAGCAGGTGTTGGATAAATATGGCTTTGACTGGGAACAATATCTGGCGGCTAACGGGATTATTACGGTCTGTGTGGACGGACGTGGTACAGGTGCCCGTGGAGAAGCCTTCCGTAAGTGCACTTATCTGCGGATGGGGGAACTAGAATCCAGGGACCAGGTGGAAGCGGCACAGGCTTTAGGTAAATTGCCGTTTGTCGACAAGAGCCGCATGGCTATCTGGGGATGGAGTTTCGGTGGCTACAATACGCTGATGGCCATGAGTGTTGGCAACGGAACTTTTAAAGCCGGTATTGCTGTTGCACCTCCTACTGATTGGAAATATTACGATTCTGTCTATACGGAACGCTTTATGCGTACGCCAAAAGAAAATTTTGAAGGTTATGCCGCTACTTCACCGATCCGTCTGGCGAAGGATTTGCAGGGGAAGTTGTTGTTGATTCATGGCACAGCCGACGATAATGTGCATTTCCAGCAGACAATGGATTATGCCGAAAGCTTGGTACAAGCCGGAAAGCAGTTTGAAATGCAGGTCTACAAAGACCGTAACCATAGCATCTACGGTGGAAACACCCGCTATCATCTGTATACCAGAATGTCTAACTTTTTATTTGATAATTTGTAACTTATAATGTCAAAACATTTGAGAAAGCCGGATTGGTTAAAAATCCGGCTGGGTGGGAACGAACAGTTCACACGAACAAAAAGCATCGTTGAATCCCACTGCCTACATACGATCTGCACCAGCGGGAAATGTCCGAATATGGGAGAGTGCTGGAGTAGGGGGACGGCTACCTTTATGATTGCGGGAGATATCTGTACGCGTTCTTGCCGTTTCTGCAATACGTTGACTGGCAAGCCGCTCCCGTTGGACCCGAAGGAACCTGCGAATGTGGCGGAAAGCATCCGGCTGATGAAATTGAAACATGCGGTCATTACTTCTGTCGACCGGGATGATTTGCCTGATTTGGGTGCGCAGCATTGGGTCGATACGATCCGTACGATAAAGGCTGTTAATCCGGAAACGACGGTAGAGGTCTTGATCCCGGACTTTCAGGGACGGTTGGAACTGGTGGATAAAGTAGTGGCAGCCGCCCCCGAAATAATATCCCATAATATGGAAACTGTTCGCCGTATCAGCCCCGAAGTGCGCAGTGCCGCGAAATACGAAGTAAGTCTCTCCGTGCTTGCGCGTATAGCCGCACAAGGTGTGGTAGCCAAGACCGGTATAATGGTGGGGCTGGGTGAAACAGTCGAGGAGGTTTGTGAATTGATGGATGACGTGCGGGCTGCCGGCGTTTCCGTCTTGACAATCGGGCAATACTTGCAGCCAAGCCGGAAAAATATTCCGGTGAAAGAATATGTTACGCCCGAACAGTTTGAGTCTTATAAATCAATTGCTTTACAAAAAGGGTTCCAAAAGGTGGAGAGCGCTCCACTGGTCCGTTCCTCTTATCACGCTGAAAAACACGTATGATGGCGAGAACATTTCTCTGTACAATTTGTTATGTTATAAAGGGAAAAAGGGGAAAAGGGTATGAACAAAGTGAAGAGAGGCCTGGATAATCAGGCCATAGGTTTAGTGCCATTGTTGCTGTTTATGTTTTTGGATAATTATTTTTCATATTTGTTATCCTTCATAATCGGCGTTACCTTTTGTTTCGTTTGTATTTTTTTGTTTCAGATCCTGAGTAAGGATAAGGTTTATCAATTTTTGTTATTACCGGCTGCGACAACATTAGTTCTTTATTCGATTTTTCTTTGCCTTCGGCTTGAGCCGGTGTTGTTTATTTATTCTCCGTTAATAACAGAAGTTTTGTTGGTGGTGGTATTGGCGTTTTTGGGGTTTGCCAAACGGACAATATTGCGGCGAATCCGGACTTCTCAGCATCCGACTTACAAGCGGACATTGATGCGTACTACATTAAATGAATTCTTTTTTGTCGCCCAGCTCATCCAGAATCTCTATACATTGCATCTGTTTATCATTTTGGTATACAGTATTCTGCCCGAAACGATGCAGAGCGTGCGTATGGAGCGTTTTTTATACAGGGAGCTTGGGATCGTTATCGGAGTATTTTTGATTCTGTATGAACAGATAAGAATCTCGATGATGCAAGGCAGCCTTCGAAAAGAAATGTGGTTGCCTGTTTTGAACGACGGAGGAAAGGTGATTGGTTGCATAGCCCGATCTGTAAGTCGTTCGTTACCAAAAAAGTATTATCATCCTGTCGTACGTGTAGCTGTTATTTACCAGGGAATGCTTTATCTGGTAAATAGGGGGAAGAAGTCTTTTGTATCTCCTGATACGATCGACTATCCGTTTTACAGCTATGTTTTGTTCCGCCATAGTATAGAAAGTACAGTGCGTGAAACAATGGGTGGCTTGGGTGAGAAAGACGATGCCATGCCCCGCTTCCTGATTCGGTACACATTTGAGAACGAAAAGGTGAAACATCTGGTGAACCTGTATGTGATGTGTGTACGCTCAGAAGAGGTAATGGATCAGATCAAACAACCGAATGGAAAACTCTGGACTTCCAAACAGATTGAAGAAAATCTGAGTTCAGGTGTTTTCAGCGAGTATTTTGAACAGGAGTTTGCTTATTTGCAAAACACTGTCCTGTTGGCAGAAAATTTCTGCTGTGCCAATTGTTAGAATCGGTAAGGGTGCAAATGGTTGCACTCTTACCGATTGCCCAATTCAATAACTTCCAAATCTTTGATCTGCTTCCCGTCTATTACGAAACGTACCAGAGTCCTTACCTGATGAAACCCGCTTTTACCGGCTGCTCCCGGGTTGATATACAAACAATTCAAACTTCTGTCGAAAGCAACTTTCAGGATATGCGAATGTCCGGCAATAAAAAGATTGGGCCGGGTGTCGTACAACTCTTTCCGGATAAGCGGGTTATAACGGCCGGGATAGCCTCCTATATGCGTCATCATCACGTTTACTTCTTCGACTTTGAAATGGGCGATTTGCGGATATTGCAGCCGGAGTGATTGCCCGTCAATATTACCATATACGGCGCGAAGTGGTTTCAGGGTACCCAGCCGTGCCGCCAATCCGTCCGAACCGATATCTCCTGCATGCCAGATTTCATCACATTCCGAAAAATATTCCGCGTACTTGTCGTCCCACCAGGCATGGGTATCTGAAAGAAGTCCTATTTTAAGCATAACAATTTCTTTTATCTCACAAAAGTATTTATATTTACCGACCGAAGATAATAATACGATGGAGAATTCACATAAATACTTTAAACGTGATATTAGCTGGTTGTCCTTTAACTATCGCGTTTTGCTGGAGGCGGAGGATGAAACGCTCCCTATCTATGAGCGTATCAAGTTTTTGTCGATCTATTCGTCCAATCTCGAAGAGTTTTACGAAATCAGGGTTGCCGAGCATCGGGGAGTGATCATGAAAAAGAACTTTACCGAAGAAAGCGGAGCGGAAGCCGAAGAGACACTTGCCGAAATCACAGAAGAGGTGAATCGGCAGCAGCGCGAATATTATCGTATCTTCTCCAAAGTATTGCAAGAATTGAACCGGCAGGATATTTATTTGTATCAGGACAGCCGGCCGGAACCGTTTCATGAGGAATTTGTGCATAATTTTTTCAATGAAGAGGTGTTTCCTTTCCTTTCGCCAGTCATGATACAGGCGGGGGATATCCGTACGTTCATACGTGACCGCCGTCTTTATCTGGTTATCCGGATGATGAAAAAGAGCAAGCGGATGGCTGATCCGGATTATGTGCCGGACTATTATTATGCCCTGATGAAAATCCCATATGCAAAAGTGCCCCGTTTTATTGAATTGCCCACGCATGAAGGGAAACATTATATCATGTTTATCGATGATATTATCCGGGCCAATTTGTCCAGTATCTTCCCCGGCTATGTGGTGGAGAGTTGTTACAGCATCAAGATTTCAAGAGATGCTGATATTTACCTGGATGACGAGAAAGGCGGGAATATCGTGGAAAACATTCGCAAGAAAGTGAAAAAGCGTAAGATCGGTGCCTTGAGCCGGTTTATGTACGATAGCAATATGCCTGATGATTTTCTGGCGTTTGTATGCAGTGGCCTTTGGCATTACCACGGACGATCTGGTATTGGGGGGACGGTATAACAACTTGCAGGACCTGATCAAACTGCCGAATCCGAAGGGGAAAGAGCTGGAACAACAGGTCCCGTCTCCCATGCGTGTGCCTTTCCTGGACGAGATGGGCTCTGTCTTCCGGGCAGTGAAAAAGCGGGATATCCTGTTGCATTTTCCTTACCAGTCTTTCGACTACCTGATCCGTTTCCTGATGGAGGCGGCTTTTGATCCGAAAGTGGATGAAATTAAAATCACGCAATACCGGGTGGCGGAGAATTCGGCCGTTATCAACACGTTGATCAGTGCTGCGCAGAATGGGAAGAAGGTGACGGTCTTTGTAGAGCTGAAAGCTCGTTTCGACGAAGAGAACAATATGAGTACGGCTGAACGGATGGAGCAGGCAGGTATCCGTATTATCTATAGCATTCCCGGCTTGAAAGTGCATGCAAAAGTGGCGGTTATCCTGCGAAAAGATACGGAAGACGGCAGTAAGCGGAGAGATTTTGCCTATCTGAGTACCGGTAATTTCAATGAAAAAACGGCACGTATCTATTCCGATATGGCGTTGCTGACTTCGAATTCGGAATTGATAACCGACATAAACAAAGTGTTTGCAGTGCTGGAAGGGAAGTTGACCGATCCGACATTCCGCCACCTGCTGGTTGCCCGTTTTAATATGGTGCCGGAACTGACTCGTATGATCCATCGGGAGATCGAACATGTGAAGGCTGGGCGTAAAGGCCGCATCATATTGAAGATGAACGGACTTCATGATCAGAATATGATCAATGAACTGTATAATGCGAGTGAGAACGGGGTGGAAATCGACCTGATTGTCCGGGGGATTTGTTGCCTGGTTCCGAACCGTCCGTTCAGTGCGAATATCAAGGTTACTCGTATAGTGGATATGTTTCTGGAACATTCTCGCATCTGGTACTTCTATAATGACGGTGAAGAGGAGCTGTTCCTGACTTCTGCCGATTGGATGCGCCGGAACCTGAATCGGCGTATAGAGACTGCTTTCCCGATTCTGAATGCGGAGATTAAGCGAAATATCATAGATATCCTGAATATCCAGTTGCAAGATAATGTAAAAGCCTGTTTGATCGACGAACATCTACATAACAATTTCAAACGGGATGACAACCCGGTGAAAGTCCGGGCACAACTGGCAATTTATGAATATCTGAAAAACAAAATATAGACGGTATGGATCTTCCTTCTTCCTGGACATTCGCATTATTTACCTTATGTTTTGTCGCCCTGATCGCAGGAGCTTTGCTCGGATTTGCGTCGGGTTTCGTACGGGTGGCAGACAAGAACGCTTTCGGTTGGTGAAGGAGAAGCTGAAACGGAATAAAGCGGCCATCTGCCGTTGGCAAAAGGAACGTTACGAATATGCCAGGCAGGTGAAGCAGTTGGAAGAAGACTTGTTGCATTCGGCATCCGAATCCGAACACTATAAGGAACGGATGTCTGACCTTGAGTTCTACCAGCAGAAACTCCGGGAGAGCGAGCGGATAATTACCTCCTTATCGGTTGAAAACGAATGCCAGTCCGATTCCCTTTCGATGCTGGTCCAGTTGAAAGAGGATCCGCTTCGTACGAACCTTACCCGCGAGGAATGGAATGGGCTGTTCCATCTGACCGATATCCTTTTCCACCATGTCTTGTCCGACTTGAAGGAGAAGCGAGGGATTACCCGCCATGAACAGGAAATCTGCTGTCTGGTCAAATGGAACTTCTCGCGGAAGGAACAATTGGCTGTTTTCAATAATACTTCGGAAGCACTGACCAAATCGAAAAACCGGTTGAAGAAGAAGCTCCGGCTGGATGAGAAGGTCGATTTGGATCAATTTATTCGTCTTTATTAAGGACCGGAAAGAGGCGGATTGTCCGCCAAATTGGATATTTGTTACTTTTTGATTGGTTTATATGGTTGTATCTTAGTTTGTTATCCGGTGTTTCACTTGTCCGG